>Ga0181525_10003072_pt1 | contig 13356 bp, 13 predicted proteins | sample PEATcosm2014_Bin_48_FD_121100 | JGI IMG/M metagenome (GOLD analysis project Ga0181525, IMG submission 121100) | Peatland microbial communities from MTU Mesocosm Facility, Houghton, MI, USA - PEATcosm2014_Bin06_10_metaG | ecosystem: Environmental > Terrestrial > Soil > Wetlands > Peat | place...
AGCCGCAAAGGGGTGGATTCATGCATAACCGCAGCAGCAGATTTTTCAGCGGTATTTTTTACACACTATCCGTGGCGTGCGTGTTGCTACTGGGCGCGCACAGCGCCCGCGCCTTCGTTGACGTCGGCGTATCGATCAACATCGCGCCGCCGGAGTTGCCGGTTTACGAGCAGCCGCCAGTCCCGGCGCCCGGCTATCTGTGGACCCCTGGCTACTGGGCCTGGGGCGACTCAGATTATTACTGGGTTCCCGGCACCTGGGTCGAGGCGCCGCAGCCCGGGTATCTGTGGACCCCGGGTTACTGGGGCTGGAACGACGGGCTATACGTGTGGAATGGCGGTTACTGGGGTCCCCACATCGGGTTCTATGGCGGTGTCAATTATGGCTACGGTTACGGCGGCCGCGGCTATGACGGCGGCTATTGGGACCACGGTGCGTTTCAATACAACACCGCCTACAGCAACATCAACAACAGCAGCGCCCACATCACCAACGTCTACAACAAGACCGTCATCAACAACGTGACGACCAACCACGTCAGCTTCAATGGCGGCCATGGCGGCATCCAGGCACGGCCTGCCGCCGCCGAGCTGGCGGCGCAGCACGAGCAGCATCTGCCGCCGGTAGCGGCGCAGCAGCAGCACGTGGAGGCCGCAAAGGCCAACCCGGCGCTGCGGGCCGCGGCGAACCATGGTCATCCGCCGGTCGCCGCGACCGCGCGCGCGGGCGTATTCACCGGCCAGGGCGTGGTCCCTGCTCGCGCGGCGGCGAGCGCGCATCCGACCACGTTCAGCGCCACGCCGCAGCACACGGCGCCCGCGCACACGGCACCGGCGCACGTCGCGACGCCAGCGCCGCCCCACGCGGCGGCCGCACCCGCGGCCATGGCGCCGCATGGCGGCGAGCCCGAGGCCCACGTGCAGCACAGCGCCCCGCCGCAGCGGGAGGCTCATGAGAGCGCGCCTCGCCAGGGTGGCGGTGGCGCGGCTGCGCCGCCCCGCCCGCAGGCGCAGCACGAGGCACCGCGCGAGGAGCACGAGGACCGGCCGCATTGATGTTGCGGGGCTGAAGCGGCGGCCGGCGCCCGAGCCTGGCCGACGGCGCGCATCCTCCAGGCTCAGGAGGCCGATCGCAGCTCGGTGCTTTGCAGCCGCCCGATCAGCGAGCGCAGGAACACGCGGTTGAAGCGCAGCTGGCAGGACGCTGATACCTGTTCCAGCAGCGTCGAGCTGACTTTCAGCACGGTGACGTCGTCGGCGGCCAGGATGGTGGCTGTGCGCTTCGCCCCTTCCACGTAGCTGGTCTCGCCGAAGCACTCGCCACTCGACAGCAGGCCGATGCGCTCGCCGTGACGCTCCATGGCGCAGTTGCCCGCTACGATGATGTAAAAGCGATCGTCCATCTCCCCTTCCTTCACGATCTGCTCGCCGGTGGCATATTCCTGCCAGGCGCTGGCGCGCAGCACCTCGTGTATCTCGGCGTGCGAGAACTCATGGAAGAATTTCAGTCGCCGCAGCAGTGAGAATTGCTCCTGCTGGTCGATGCGCGAATATTGCTGCCGCAACGTCTGGTGCACGCGCGTCAGCTCGGCGGCGAAGTCCAGGCCCGATTGATAGCGGCGCTCCGGATCCTTCTGCATCGCCACCGCGACCACGTTCTCGATCTCCTCGGGCACATCGCTGCGCAGCGTGTGGATCGGCGCCGGCGTCGCATAGACGATCTGGTGCAGCAGCTTGGCGAGGTTGCCGGCGCGAAATGGCCGCACTCCCGTCAGCAGCTCGTACATGACCGCGCCGAGCGAGTAGAGGTCCGAGCGGTTGCTCAACTCCAGGCTCTGTACCTGTTCCGGCGACATGTAGCTCGGCGATCCTGCGATGCCTTCGATACGCGATATCTCGGAGTCGGCGACCAGTGCGATGCCGAAATCGATGATGCGCACGTCGCTGTCGGTTGTCAGCATGATGTTGGACGGCTTGATGTCGCGATGGATCACGCCGCGCGAGTGCGCGTAGTGCAGCGCCTTGGCGCACTTGAACATGAGTTCCACCACGTCATCGAGCCGCAGCAGGTTGTCGGGGCGGCAATAGGCCGACAGCGTGCGCGCGCCGTGCACGTGCTCGGTGACGATGTAGCAGTGGCCGTTTTCCTCACCGGCGTCGTAGATCGGCAGGATGTTCGGATGGTGCAGCATGCCCACCATGTGCGCTTCCGACAGGAACATCTTGCGTGCCACCCGCGCGCGTTCGTCGTCGCCGCCGGCCTCGATGTTGTAGACCTTGATGGCGACGTCACGCCCGTAGTACGGGTCATGTGACATAAACACCGTTCCCGTGCTGCCGTGCCCCACCTCATTGATGATGGGGTACTTGCCAATGCGGTCGGGAATCTTGACGACGCTTGCGGTTTTCGGTGCGGGGGCTTTCATCGGTCCGACGGACCTTGAGGGGACGGTAGCCAGAATAAGCGTCGGCAACACCCGGCGGCTGTGATGCGGATCGCGGATCAGGGGCGGGTAGCAGCGCGGCGCGCCAACCGTCAGCGCACCGGCCGACGGCGAGCGCAAAATGTTCAATCGCCGAAGTGATCGAAGCCTGAAGGCGAGAACTGCATCACCGAACCGGCTGCCGTCAGCGTCAGCGCGCTGCCTGCGTGCAGCGCACCGATGCGCGTCAGGGCTTGCCCGGTGTGCGTGGCGATCGCGCCGAGCGCGCCTGCCCGGGCCGGCGCGATGCTGAAGCACAGCTCGTAGTCCTCGCCACCGCACAGCGCCGAGCGCCAGGCGTCGCTGCCAAGCGCGTGCCGCAACGGCTGCGACAGTGGCAGGCAGTCGATCTCGACTGTAGCCCCACAGCCGGAAGCGGCGAGCAGCCGCGTGGCATCGATGTACACGCCATCGGAGACGTCGATGCAGGCGCTGGCAATGCCGCGCAGCGCCTCGCCGAGCGCCACCCGCGGCGTCGGGTATTCGAAGCGCTGCTGCAGCCAGGCGGCCTCAGCGGCCGAGCCTGCCGCGGCGCCGCGCAGCAGTTGCAGACCGCAGGCCGCATCGCCGACGCTGCCGCTTAGATACAACTCATCCCCGGCGCGCGCGCCGGTGCGCCGCAGCGCCTGTCCGGCCGGCACCAGCCCGGCGAGCTGCACTGTGATCGACAGCGCGCCGCGGCTCAGGTTTCCGCCCACCAGCGCCACCTGGTGACGTCGTGCCAGGGCTCCGAAGCCGGCGGCGAACTCCTGCAGCCAGCCATGGTCGACCGCCGGCAGATTGAGCGACAGCAGCGCCCAAGCCGGGGTCGCGCCCATGGCCGCGATATCGCTCAGATTCACAGCCAGCGCGCGATGTCCCAGCGCGCGCGCCGGGGCGCCCGGCAGGAAATGCACTCCCTCGACCAGCGCATCGGTGGTCAGCGCCAGCTCGCACTCTCCCGGCACGCGCAGCAACGCGGCGTCATCGCCGATGCCAAGCACGGTATCGGGGCGGCTGGCGCCAAGCTCGCGAAAGTAGCGCTCGATCAGTTGCGATTCGCTGGCGGGCACGTGGTCAGTTCAGGCACCGGCGCCGCGGCGCTCAATGCTCCTCCACCCGCCACAGGCGCGCCGCGCGGTCGAGCACGCCGTTGACGAATTTATGGCCGTCGGTGGCGCCGAAGCGGCGCGCCAGTGTCACCGCTTCGTTGATCACGACGCGAAACGGCACTTCGGGCCGATGCTGCAGCTCGTAGCTGCCGATCAGCAGCAGCGCATGCTCCACCGGATCGAGCTGCGCCGGGTCGCGATCGATCAGCGGCGCCAGCGCGGCGTCGAGTTCCGCATGCGAGCGCGTGATGGCCGCGATCAGGCCCTGGAAGTACTCGGCATCGGCGCGTGGCATGTCGGCGTCGGTCGCGAACTCGGACACCAGGTCCTGCCATTCGCAGGCGTTGAGTTGCCAGCGGTACAGTGCCTGCAGCGCCAGCTTGCGCGCCACGGTGCGGGCGCCGGAGGAGCGCTCGATGCGCCCGCTCACGCCAGCCGCCGCAGCAGGCTCGCCATGGCGAGAGCGGTCTCGAGCGCCTCGCCTCCCTTGTTGAGCGCATCCGTCGCCGCGCGCACCAGTGCCTGCGCCCGCGTGTCCACCGTCAGCACGCCGAAGCTTACCGGCACGCCGGTATCGAGCATCACGCGCTGCAGGCCGTAGGCGCACTGGCCGGCGACGAAATCGAAATGCGCAGTGTCGCCGCGGATCACACAGCCGAGTGCCACCACCGCGTCGATCGTGCCCTGGCGCGCCAGTGCGCTCGCCGCCAGCGGCAGCTCGAAGGCCCCGGGCACATGCTCCACCCGCAGCGCCGCGTCGCTGCCGCCGTGCCTGCGCCAGGCGCTGCGCGCCGCGTCCAGCAGCGCGTCGACGATGTCGGCGTTATAGCGCGCGGCCACGATCGCGAACTTGAATTCGTTCGCTGCAAACTTCTCCGACTGATTGGCCGCGGTACCCATGCGGCTGCGCAGTATAGCGAAGCCTCAGCCACTCTCGCCGACGTAATCGACGATCTCGAGCCCGAAAGCGGAGATACCGTGCAGCTGCTTGGGTGCCGACAGCACGCGCATGCGCTGCACGCCCAGGTCGCGCAGGATCTGCGCGCCGACTCCGTAGGTGCGCAGCACCCGGCCGCTGAGCGTCGCGGACGCCTCGCCCGATGCGCGCCGCGATAGCGCGCTGACGGCGTCAACCAGTTCGCGCGGCGGCTCGCGCTGGCGCAGGATCACCACTACGCCGCAGGCCGAGTGCGCAATGCGCTCCAGCGCCGCCGGCAGCGTCCAGGCGTGCGAACCGTCGCGTATGCCGACCAGGTCGCGCAGCGTGTCGGTGACATGCACGCGCACGATCGGGGTATCAGATGTCAGCACGCCGTGTACCAGCGCCAGATGCACGTCGCGGTTGACGTGATCCTCGTAGCAGTACAGGCGAAACTCGCCGTAGGCCGTATTCACGTTCTGCTCGGCGATGCGCTCGACCGAGCGCTCGGTCTGCAGGCGGTAGCGGATCAGGTCGGCGATGGTGCCGATCTTGAGCTGGTGGCGGCGCGCGAAGGTTTCCAGCTCCGGCCGGCGCGCCATGGTGCCATCGTCGTTCATGATCTCCACGATCGCAGCCGCGGGTTCGAAACCGGCCAGCCGCGCCAGGTCGCAGCCCGCCTCGGTATGCCCGGCGCGCGCCAGCACACCGCCCGGCTGCGCCATGATCGGGAACACATGGCCGGGCTGGCGCAGCTGCTCGGGCCGGGCGTCGGCCAGCACCGCAGTGCGCACGGTATGGGCGCGATCATGGGCCGAGATGCCGGTGGTGACGCCCTCGGCGGCCTCGATCGACAGCGTGAAATTGGTGCGCTGGGTACGCTCGGTGTCGCTCACCATCAGCGGCAGGCGCAGCTGCGCACAGCGCTCGCGCGTCAGCGTCAGGCAGATCAGGCCGCGGCCGAAGCGCGCCATGAAGTTGATGTCCTCGGGCCGCACGCGCTCGGCCGCCATCACCAGGTCGCCCTCGTTCTCGCGATCCTCATCGTCCATGATTACGACCATGCGCCCGGCGCGCAGCTCGGCCAGGATCTCATCGATCGAATTCAGGCCGCTGCTGCTGGCGGAGCCTGCCGCCACGCTCGGGTTGATTGCGCTCAATGTCGCCATATGCACACGCTACCACGCGCCCTGGGCATTAGGCGAAGGCGCCGAACAGCCGCCCCACCAGCGCCGTCACCGCCATCGCCAGCGCCCCCCAGAAGCTCACGCGCAGGGTGGCGACGCCGACCGGCGCGCCGCCGGCGCGTGCCGCCAGCGCGCCGAGCAGCGCCAGAAACAGCAGCGAGCTGCCAGCGACTACCGGGACCAGTGTGGCGGGGTCGCTCACCAGCACCATCAGCAGCGGCAGCAGTGCACCGGTGGCAAACGACAGCGCCGAAGCCAGCGCTGCCTGCAGCGGTCGCGCCCGGTGCGTCGCCGATAAGCCGAGCTCGTCGCGGGCGTGGGCGGCGAGCGCATCTTGGCGCATCAGCTGCAGCGCCACCTGCGACGCCAGTGCCGGTTCAAGCCCGCGCTGCACGTAGATGCCGGCCAGCTCTGCGCGCTCGGCACCCTCGTCGGCGGCGAGCTCCAGCCGCTCGCGCTCCAGATCCGAGCGCTCGCTGTCGGCCTGCGAGCTCACCGAAACGAACTCCCCGGCCGCCATCGACATGGCGCCGCCGACCAGCCCGGCGACGCCGACGATCAGTGCCTGACGGTGCGACACCTGGGTCGCAGCCACGCCCACCAAAAGGCTCGCGACCGACACGATGCCGTCGTTGGCACCGAGCACCGCGGCGCGCAGCCAGGCGATGCGGTTGACGTAGTGGCGCTCGAACTTATGATGTCTCTTCATGCTGGCCGCTACCGCAGCCGCGGCTCGGTGCGGCGGGGTGGCAGCCGGCCGGGTGGCGCACGCGTCGGCCCGCGCCGCAGGCCATCGATCAGGTAGGCAACGGCGTGCCACAGCCCAAGAAATATCCCCCACAGCACCACCCCGACCGCCAGTGCGAACAGCACGCTTTGCAGGTCGAGTGTAAAGCCGGGCTGGTAGGCGCCCCAGGTCGCTCGCAGCAGCTCGCTGTCATGATGCAGCAGCAGGTAGGCGCATTGATGCACCAGGTCGGTGTCAAGTCCAGCCAGCATCGCCCGCAGCCGTTCCGCGCTCGCGACCATCGACTGCAGTGCCGCGCCCTCCTGGTGGAAGGTAGCGTCGGTGCTGGCCAGGTGGTAGCGGATCAGCTCGCTGAGACTGCCGCCGTGGTAGCGGTTGGCGATCTGCTGGAATGGCGCCAGATCTGCCAGCACCTGGTCGAGCCGGCCTCCCAGGCGCTGGCGGTATTGGACGATGAAACTCGGAATGCAGCCCGCCGCCACCACTGCGGCCAGCAGCACGATGCGATCCAGGATGTCGCGCACGGTCTTCATGATTTGTTCCGCATGATGTGCGATGTCGCTAGTGCGCGGCCAGCAGGCGCTCGGTATAGCGCGCGATCAGGTCGACCTCAAGATTCACCCGCTCGCCCACTGCCAGCGCGCCGAGGGTCGTCGCCGCCAGCGTGTGCGGGATCAGGTTGACCTCGAATTCCTGCTGCTCGACCGCGTTGACCGTCAGGCTCACCCCATCGAGGCCGACCGAACCCTTGCGCGCGATATAGCGCGCCAGCGGCTGCGGCAGCCGGATACGAAAGCGCTGCGAGCGCGCCTCATCCTGGCGCGCGCGCACTTCCGCCACCCCGTCGACGTGGCCGGACATCAGGTGGCCGCCGAGCGCGTCGCCGGCGCGCAGTGCCGGCTCCAGATTGACCCGCTGTCCGACGCGCCAGTCGCCGATCGTGGTGAGCGCCAGGGTCTCGCGCGACACGTCGGCGCTGAACGCGCCGGGCTCTAACGCCACCACGGTCAGGCACACGCCGGCGACCGCGATGCTGTCGCCGATCGCAGTGCGCGCGAGCTCGAGCCGCTCGACGCCCACGGTCAGTCGGGTATCCCCGCCCAGCGCCTCGAGCCTGCGTATGCGGCCAACGTCCTGCACGATACCGGTGAACATGGGGAACTAGGCCGCGGCTGCCGGCGGCGTTGCCACCGGCCCTTCTGCCAGGGGCACAGCCGTGAGCCGCAGGTCCGGGCCGACCGGCTGGCATTCGGTGAATTGCAGGCGCAGGCGTTGCTCGAGGCGCGTGATGTCGGGCAACTCCACCAGCGCCCGGGCACCGGGCCCGAGCAGGCTCGGGGCCAGGTAGACAATCAGCTCATCGACCAGCCGCGCCGCCAGCAGCGCACCTGCCAGGCGCGCACCCGCCTCGACCCAGATCTCATTCGCCTCGCGCTCTGCCAGCAGCCGCAGCACCTCCGCAAGCGCCAGTCCGCCGTGCGCGGCGCGCGCCACCGTCTGCACCAGCACGCCGCGGCGCGTAAGCTCGGCGCGCGCGGCGGCATCGGTGCTGGCGGTGAACACCAATGCCGGACCTTCGCGGTCGAACATGCGCGCCTGCGGCGGCACGCGCAGCTCGCTGTCGAGCACGACCCGCAGCGGCTGCCGGGTCGCGCCATCGATGCGCACGTTCAGCGCCGGATCATCCGCCAGCACCGTGCCACTCCCGGTGAGCACCACCGAACTGCGGGCCCGAAAGCGCTGCGCGTCCTGGCGCGCCGCAGGCCCGGTGACCCAGCGGCTTGCGCCATTGGCCAGCGCGGTGCGGCCATCGAGACTGGCCCCCAGCTTGACCCGCACCCAGGGCAGCCCGGTGTGCATGCGCTTGAAGAATCCCGGATTGAGCGCGCGCGCCTCCTGCTCCAGCACCTCGCCGAGGGTGTCGATGCCGGCCGCACGCAGTGCCGCCGCTCCGGCGCCATTGACCAGCGGGTTCGGATCAGCGCTCGCATAGACCACCCGGGCAACGCGCGCGCCGATCAGCGCCTGCACGCACGGCGGCGTGCGGCCGGTATGAGCGCAGGGCTCGAGCGTCACATAGGCAGTCGCGCCCGCGGCTGAGCCTGCGCCCGCGGCTGGACCTGCCGCCGCGCGCAGCGCGTTGACCTCGGCGTGCGCCTCGCCGGCGCGCTCATGCCAGCCTTCCCCCAGCACCTGTCCGTCGCGCACCAGCACGCAGCCGACGCGCGGGTTGGGGTCGGTCGTGTACAGCCCGCGCTGCGCGAGTTCGAGCGCGCGGCGCATGTAGCGCCTATCGCGCTCGCTGTCGCTGTCGCAGTCAAGGCGCTCGACGGGCTGCTTCACTGTTTTGATTTCGCGCTTGATTTCGCGCTCACTGGGTCACCAGGCAACAGCGGCAGCTGGTCGACGTCACGCTTCTCGTCGCGCCGTCGCCGCTGGTGGCGCAGGCGCTCGACTTCGTCGCGAAACGCCTCCGCATCCTGGAAGCTGCGGTACACCGATGCGAAGCGCACATAGCCGACTTCATCCAGCTGCCGCAGTTCCTCCATCACCAACTCGCCAATGCTGCGCGCCGGCACTTCACGCTCGCCGAACACCCGCAGCTTGTGGCAGATGCGGCTCACCGCCTGCTCGATGGCCTCGGCACCGACCGGGCGCTTCTCCAGCGCCTTGATCATGCCATGCGCGAGTTTGCGCTCATCGAACGGCTCGCGGCTGCCGTCGCTCTTGATGACCCGCGGCATCAGCAGTTCGGCAGTCTCGAAGGTGGTGAAGCGCTCACCGCAGCTCAGGCACTCGCGCCGGCGCCGGATCTGTCCGCCATCGGCGGCCAGCCGGGAATCGGTTACCTTGGTCTCGACGTGGCCGCAGAAGGGACAATGCATCGACTGCCCGGGTCAGCCTTCAGTCCGCATACACCGGGAACCGCCCGCACAGCTCGATCACCTGCGGCCGCACGCGCTCGATCGACGCGTCGCTGCCGCCGGCATCGAGAATGTCGGCGATCCAGCCGGTGACCTTGCGGATCTCCGGCTCCATGAAGCCGCGTGTGGTCGCCGCCGGCGTGCCCAGGCGCAGGCCGCTGGCAATCATCGGCGGACGCGGATCGTTCGGCACCGCATTCTTGTTGACGGTGATATTGGCGCGTCCGAGCGCCGCGTCGGCATCCTTGCCGGTGATATCGCGCCCCACCAGGCTAAGCAGCAGCAGATGATTGTCGGTGCCGCCCGAGACGATACCGTAGCCGCGCGCCGCCAGCGCCGCGCACATCGCGCGCGCATTCGCCACCACCTGGCGCTGGTATTGCTTGAATTCCGGCTGCAGTGCCTCCAGCAATGCCACCGCCTTGGCCGCGATCACGTGCATCAGCGGTCCGCCCTGGGTGCCGGGAAACACCATCGAGTTGAGCTTCTTGGTGATCGCATCGTTGGCGCGCGCCAGTATCAGCCCGCCGCGCGGTCCGCGCAGCGTCTTGTGGGTGGTGGTGGTGACGATGTCGGCCACCGGAATCGGATTGGGATATTCCCCGGCCGCCACCAGGCCCGCCACGTGCGCCATGTCGACGAACAGCAGCGCACCGACCTTGTCGGCAATGGCGCGAAACCGGCCCCAGTCGAGCACGCGCGAGTAGGCCGAGAATCCGGCGACGATCATCTTCGGCTTGTGCTCGAGCGCCAGCGCCTCGACCTGCTCGTAGTCGAGCAGTCCGGTGTCGGGGTGCACGCCGTACTGGAATGCATGAAACAGCTTGCCGGAGAAATTCACCTTGGCCCCATGCGTCAGGTGGCCGCCGTGATCGAGGCTCATGCCGAGGATCACGTCGCCCGGCGACAGCAGCGCCAGGTACACCGCTGCATTCGCCTGCGAGCCCGAGTGCGGCTGCACGTTGGCGTAGTCGGCCCCGAACAGCTTCCTGGCACGATCGATCGCCAGCTGCTCGGCGATGTCGACGAACTCGCAGCCGCCATAATAGCGCTTGCCCGGATAGCCCTCCGCGTACTTGTTGGTCATCAGCGAGCCCTGCGCCTCCAGCACCCGCGGGCTGGCATAGTTCTCCGAAGCGATCAGCTCGATGTGATCTTCCTGCCGCTGCCGCTCGCCGTCGAGCGCGCGCTGAAGTTCCGGGTCGACATCCCTGATGAGCAAGCGATTCGAAAACATGAGTCAGCTGCCTTTCGTGGTTATGCTCGGAAACGAGCGGAAAGGCGCCGGATTGTACCCGAACAGGCGCGCCTCAGGCGGCGAGCAGCGCCTCCACCACGCCGCACCAGGTTCGGGCGATATTGCCGCGATCGTAGCCCCCGCCTCCCAGGGCCAATACCCGGCCGTGGCCGAGCCGATCGGCCAGCAGGCACAGCTCACGCGCCGCGCGCGCATGGCAGGCGCTCGAGAGCTTCAGGTGCGTGATCGGATCGCCGGCGACACTGTCGGCCCCGCACTGTAAAATTACGAAGGCCGGCGCATAGCGCTGCACATGCGCCAGCATGCCCGGCCATACCGCGTCGAATTCCGGGTCGCCGGCACCGGCCGGCAGCGGCACGTTGAGCTTGGTGCCGGCGGCGGCACCGCGGCCGATTTCAGCGTCGGAGCCGGTGCCCGGATAGAGCGAATGGCCGCTCTCGTGCAGGTCGGCGAAGATCAGGTCGGGGTCGTCGTCGAACGCGTAGTAGACCCCATCCCCGTGATGCGCATCGACGTCTACATAGGCGATGCGCGCCAGTCCGTAGGTGCGGCGCAGGTGCTCGACCACTACGCCGCAGTCGTTGAACACGCAGAATCCGGCCGCCCGGTCGCGGGCCGCGTGATGCAGGCCGGCGATCGGCACGAACGCGCGGCGGCGCGCACCATGCATGATCCAGTCGGCAGCCGTCAGGCTCGATCCAACCACGCACGCTGCCGCCTCGAACACGCCGCGAAAGGCGGGAGTATCCCCCGCGTCCAGCCAGCCGCTGCCGGCCTGCGAGCGCTCGCTCACGAAGCGCAGGTACTCCGGCGTATGAAACAGCAGCAACTCAGCTTCGCTCGCGTCGCGCGGCTCGAGCGGCACGACGTGGCCGGGCAGTTGGCGTTGTTCGAATTCGCGCAAGAAGGCGGCGTGACGGTCCGGGCCGAACGGATGGCCGTCGCCGAAGCCATAGCGGGCCAGCTGCTCGCCAAGCACGACTGCGACCTCAGGGCCTCTCGCGTTCAAGCGCTACGCTTCGAGCTTCTCGCCTGCGACACTGCAGACCGCCGCACGATATCACACCGCAGTGGCACCGCACCCGCGCGTTCATCGATAATGCCCGCCCTCCCTGGACGTCCGAAAAACTGGTCCCCAATGGCGCAATACATCTACACCATGAATCGCGTTTCCAAGGTCGTGCCGCCCAAGCGCGTCATCCTGCGCGACATCAGCCTGTCGTTCTTCCCTGGCGCCAAGATCGGCGTGCTTGGACTCAACGGTTCGGGAAAGTCCACGCTGCTGCGGATCATGGCCGGCATCGACACCGGAATCGACGGCGAGGCGCGGCCGCAGTCGGGGATCAAGGTCGGGTTTCTATCGCAGGAGCCGGAACTCGATCCGGCCAAGGATGTGCGCAGCGTGGTCATGGAAGGAGTCGGCGGTGTGTTCGCTCTGCTGGAGCGCTTCAACCAGATCAGCGAGCTGTTCGCCGAGCCGATGGAAGATGAGCAGATGAACAAGCTGCTGGAGGAGCAGGCCACGCTGCAGGACGCCATCGACGCCGCCGGCGGCTGGGAGCTCGGACGCAAACTCGAAATCGCCGCCGATGCGCTGCGGCTGCCACCGTGGGAGGCGACCATCGCGCAGCTGTCGGGCGGCGAGAAGCGCCGCGTGGCGCTGTGCCGGCTGCTGCTGTCGCAACCGGACATGCTGTTGCTGGATGAACCCACCAATCACCTGGATGCCGAGTCGGTCGCCTGGCTCGAGCGCTACCTGGAGGAATATCCGAGCACCGTGGTCGCCGTCACGCACGATCGCTACTTCCTCGACAACGTTGCCAAATGGATATTGGAGCTCGATCGCGGCCATGGCATTCCCTGGCAGGGCAACTACTCCTCCTGGCTGGAGCAGAAGGAGAAGCGCCTGGCGCTCGAAGAGCGCGAACGCGACGCGCTGCGCAAGACGCTCGCGCGCGAGCTCGAATGGGTGCGCGCCAACCCCAAGGCGCGCCAGGCCAAGAGCAAGGCGCGGCTGGCGCGCTACGATGAGCTGGCATCCAGGGAGTTCCAGGAGCGCAACGAGACCAACGAGATCTACATTCCGCCCGGACCGCGGCTCGGGGAGCTGGTCATCGAGGTCAAGGGGCTGCGCAAGGCGTTCGGCGATCGCCTGCTGATCGACAACCTGAATTTCAGCCTGCCGCGCGGCAGCATCGTCGGCATCATCGGTCCAAACGGTGCCGGCAAGACCACGCTGTTTCGCATGCTGACCGGCGTCGAGAAGGCGGACGCCGGCGAGATCCGCATCAGCCCCACGGTGCAGCTCGCCTACGTCGACCAGTCGCGCCAGACGCTCGATGATAAGAAGAGCGTGTGGGCCGAGATCTCCGGCGGCCTTGACATCATCAAGATCGACAACTACGAGACTCCCTCGCGCAGCTACGTCGGGCGCTTCAATTTCAAGGGCACGCAGCAGCAGCAGCTGATCGGCGAGCTGTCGGGCGGCGAGCGCAACCGGGTGCACCTGGCCAAGGTGCTGCGCGCCGGCGGCAACGTACTGCTGCTGGACGAGCCGACCAACGACCTGGACATCGAGACGCTGCGCGCGCTGGAGGATGCGCTGCTGAATTTCCCCGGCTGCGCGGTGGTGATCTCGCACGACCGCTGGTTCCTGGACCGCGTCGCCACGCACGTGCTCGCCTTCGAGGGCGATAGCGAGGTCCGCTGGTTCGAGGGCACCTTCGAGGCCTACGAGGAGAATCGCC
>Ga0181525_10003074_pt1 | contig 13354 bp, 10 predicted proteins | sample PEATcosm2014_Bin_48_FD_121100 | JGI IMG/M metagenome (GOLD analysis project Ga0181525, IMG submission 121100) | Peatland microbial communities from MTU Mesocosm Facility, Houghton, MI, USA - PEATcosm2014_Bin06_10_metaG | ecosystem: Environmental > Terrestrial > Soil > Wetlands > Peat | place...
CCGATCGCCTCGTCGATGAGTTCGACTTCGATGGCGTTCATGGCGTTGACCTCGCGCACCTGGTCGGCCGTCATCGTGGCGGGCACCCACTTCTTGGGCGCTTCGAAGTTCGACACCACGCGTCCGTCGTACCAGGCTCGCCAGTGGCGGGCCTTCTGATCCAAGATCGCCTCACGCTCGGCGGCCGTCTCGGGGTAGTTCTCCGGGAGCGGCACCTCTCGCCAGTCGACGCGGTGTCGCTCGCTCGACGGTGGGTCCCAGGGGTGGTGCGGGTCGGGAAAGCTCATCCAACAGAACCAGTCCTGCTCGTCGCGTTGCTGGTCCAGCCAGGCGATCGTGCGATCGGCCACCCAGTCGGTGTGGTACCACTCGCGCGGAACGTCGTTGAACTTCACCTGCGGCGCCCCGGTGTCGCCGCCACCGGCGGCGTTGACGTTGAAGTCCCCGTCGATCACGTTGTAGAAGCCGGGAATCACCTCGGGGTGCTGTGTCTGGATCCACTTGGCGTAGTGCAGCGGCCCCATCACGCCGTGGGTCGCGAACTCCAGGTAGTCAAAGCCCCGGTGCACCCCCCGTCGACCGTCGAACCACGGGGCTTCGACGGTCGGAACGCCGAGGTTCGCGAGGGCGTTCTCCGCGAAGCGACCGAAGGGGTCCATGAAGGGTTCGAAGTGGGCCTTGCCGATCAAGGCGGTCGCGTACCCGAGGTCGTGCAAACTCTCGGCGACCGAGGGCGCCGCAAGTGGTAGCGCCACGCCGTTCATCCACGCGCCGTGGGTCGAGGGGTACTGCCCCGTGAGCATCGAGGCCCGCGAGGGCATACACACCACCGCCGTCGGTTGACAGCGCACGTAGTTGACGCCCTCTCGGGCCAGGCGATCGAGCACCGGCGTGCGTGAGAGCTGTCCCCCATTGACCCCGAGGGTGTCGTAGCGCTGTTGATCGGTCGTGATGAAGAGGATCTTTCGCGCCACGCCTACGCTTCCCCCTTACTCGCTCGCGCCTCGGCGATCCGGGCGATCTCAATGAGCGCGTTCGCGGTCCCACCGCCGACGAGCAGGCAGAGCGCGTCGGGCTCGGCGGTCGTCGAGTAGACGCACAGCGAGTCCCCCTCGCCCAACTCGATCACGTCGATGCTCCCTAGGTGAAAGCGGTAGAGCGGTGAGTCGATGCGGTAGACGAAGCGACGCTGCCGGGCGTCGTTGACCAGAATCTCCTCGGGCATCTCGATCCCCGACGCCAGGGTGAGGACCCGCCGACTGCCCTCGACGGTGCAGGAGAGCACGCCGGGAAACCACTCCACGATCGAGGACGGGACCGTCACGACGCCCCAGACGACGTCCGCGTCGGCGCGAATGCGTCGTTCGTATCGCAGTGACGCCATGGCTTCCCTTTCTAGTCGTTCGATCCCCTCCCGTTAGCCTCGTGGCGTGCGATCTCTCCTGGCGCTGGACCTCCCCCTCGGGCCCCCACTCGAAGCGGCCCTCCGTCGCGTGGTCGACGGCGAGGACGCCTTCTGCGTGCTCGACCAGCGACTCTCACTTAGAGCGCGCGAGGAGCAACTCTCCGCACTCGACGCGACGGCGGTGCTGAGTCCCGAAGGTCGAAGCGAGCGACCAGAGGGTCGCCTGGTCGAGGACGAGGTCGCCCTGGTGATGCTGACCTCGGGCTCGAGTGGCCCACCCAAGGCGGCCGAGTTCACCTGGTCGGCGCTGCGCGCGAGCGCCAACATCACGCAGGCGACGCTGCGCGCCCGGTCCGCGCCCGTTTGGTGTCCTTGCCTGCCCGCGAACCACATCGGGGGCCTCGCGGTGCTGTTGCGCGCGGTACTGGGCGACGCGTCGCTGCTCTGGCACGACCCCGAGGACTTAGCGGGCGCCGCACGTCACGGGGCCAGCCACGTGGCGGTCGTCGCGGCCCACCTCGCGCGTTTTAACTTGAGCGGTTTCTACCGAGTGCTCTTGGGTGGTGCTCGCGCGCCTCGGGACCTGCCTGAGAACGTCGTCACGACCTGGGGGATGACCGAGACCGGTTCGGGCGTCGTCTACGACGGGTACGCCCTGCCCGGCGTCGAGGTGATCACGATCGAGGGCGAGCTCTGCGTGCGCAGCCCGACGCTTTTTCGCGGGTACCGGGGCCAGGCGCGCGCGCGCGTGCTCGGGCCCGACGGTCGCGACGACTGGTTCCCCACCGGTGACGCGGGCGAGGTCGAGAACGGACGGGTCCGCGTGCGCGGGCGACTCGGCTTCGTCATCAACACGGGTGGTGAGAAACTGTGGCCCGAAGACCTAGAGGTCGTGGTCGCGTCCCTGCCGGGCGTACGCGACGTCGCGGTGACGGCCGTGGAGGACCCCGAGTGGGGAGAGCGCGTGGTGGCGCTGGTGGTGAGCGACGACGCGAACCTCGATGACGCGATTCGCGCCGCCGCCGAGGAACGTCTCGGCCCGTGGGCCAAGCCCAAGGAGATCCGTTACGTGGTGGCGATTCCGCGAACCGCCAACGGGAAAGTTCAACGCAGCGGACTCGCGCAACTTTTCTAAGGCGGTCTCGACGTCGACGAACCCCTACTTCAGGAGCGTCTGACTTCGGCGAGCCAGGGAGTCGACGGTCACCGCGCCGAGCAGCACGACGCCAGTGACCACGTAGACCATCGTCGTCGAGATTTGGATCAGCACCAGACCGTTCTCGATGACGGCGAGAATGATCCCACCAACGATGGGGTACGACATCTTCCCGCGACCGCCGTAGAGGCTGGTGCCGCCGATCACCGCCGCCGCGACGGCGTAGAGGACGACCGTCGAGTCCGTGGAACTCGAGGAGTAGCCACCCAGGCGCGAGACGTAGAAGAGTCCCGCGATACCCGCCGTGAAGCCCCCGAGCATGAACGCGTAGATCCGGTACCGGTTGACCGGGATACCGGCACGACGAGCGGCTTCGGTGTTGCCGCCGATGGCGTACATGTAACGTCCGAACTTCGTGCGCGCCAGGATCACGGAGTAGATCGCCAGCACGGCGAACACGAGCGGCACGGCGAAGGGCATGCCCTTGATCACGATGAACGATCCGCGGTTGGTGTTAAAGACGATCACCAGCACGACGCCGAGCACGGTGAGTGCTCCTAACTTCACGAAGATCCGGTACAGGGGAGCCACGACTAGGCCCGCCGCCCGGCGGGCTCGCTCGCGCACGATCATCACCGCGGCCGAGACGAAGATCACCAGCGCGACGAAGATCCAGGAGAACGTCGGGGTGAGGTTTCCCGTCGTCAAGTTGCTCAAGACGTTACTTTGCACCGGCGCCCCACCGCCCTCGAAGACGTGGTCGAGGACGTAGAGGAGTACACCCTCGACGATAAAACTGCCCGCCAGGGTCACGATGAACGAGGGCAGCCTCAAGCGGACCACGATCAAACCCCAGATCGCGCCGATCGCCGTACAGGCCGCCAGCGCCGCCGCGAAGGCGGCCCACCAGGGCCAGTGGTACTGAGCGTTGGTGTAGATCGCGGCGATCGACCCGCTCAGTCCGGCGACCCATCCGAGCGAGAGGTCGATCTCGCCCAACAACAGGAGCCACACCTCGGCCATGCCGAGGAACATGTAGATGATGGCCTGTATGAAGAGATTGGTCACGTTGTCCGCGGAAAGAAAGACGGTACTGCGCGCCTCGAAATAGACGACGAGCGCCACGAGGGCGATCAACACCGGCACGATCCCCAAGTCCGGTCCAATCAGTCCCGCGAGGCGACGCGACAGCGTAGGCGGCGCGATCAGGTGGTCGGACGTCAGCGGAAGTTCGTCAGGAGTCGTGGACAAGAGTGTGCCTTTCGCGAATCGTTGACTTCGTCGGTGCCCGCTACGCGGCTCGCGACGTCGCACCGGTGGTGATGAGGTCGACCGCGCTCGAAATGTCGTAGTTGCTAATGGGCCCGCTACTCACGAGCGTGCCGAGGTACATGACCGCTATCCGGTCGGCGACCTGGAAGACGTCGTTGATGTTGTGCGAAATAACCAGGACCGCGATGCCGCGTGACGCGAGGGTCTTGATGAGGCCGAGCACCTGCGCGGTCTGGGTCACGCCGAGCGCGGCCGTGGGTTCGTCCATGATGACGAGCTTGGCGTCGCGCATTACCGCTCGCGCCACGGCGATCGACTGACGTTGACCTCCCGACAGGGTGCCCACCAGTTGTCGCACGGACTGGACGGTGGTGACCGAAAGATCGCGCAGCGTCTGCTGAGTCCGCTTTTCCATGGCGATCTCGTCGAGCAGGTCGAACTTCGTGGCCTCGTAACCGAGGTACATGTTCGCGACAATATCGAGATTGTCACAGAGCGCGAGGTCCTGATACACCGTGGCGATGCCGAGGTTGGAAGCTTCCTTGGGCGTGTGGGTATCGATTCTTTTACCCATCCAGAACTTCTCACCGCTCGATGGCTCCCAGATCCCCGCGATGGCTTTGATTAGGGTGGACTTGCCCGCGCCGTTGTCACCGATCAGCGCGGTGACTTGACCGGCGGGCACGTCCAGGTCTACGTGTTTGAGCGCTTGCACGGCACCGAAGTTCTTGGTGATACCGCGCAGTCGGAGCAACATCGAAGGGTCCTCGCCCACGCCCGAGTCCGCTGGCTCGTCCGCACCGGCGGACTCGTTCACAGCTGACTCGGACATGGGGAGGCCCTTCGTTCTTACTTACGGATTAGGAGATCCCGTACTTCTTGCAGTCCGCCGCGTAGGTGGGCAGACTCGCGTCGCCAGCCACCGCGGGCTTCACGTTCGTGCAGAGGAACACGGGATTGATCACGCCGTTCGCGACCACCGTCGACTGAATCAAGTTCGGCGTGTCCCACGTCGCGGTCAAGAGCGCCGAGGGAACCTCGCGGCCCGTCGTCGGGTCCTTCGTCGTGCCGTTCACCAACGACGCCGGCGGCGTCTTGCCAGCGCGTAGGTAGAGCGCCAGCGCCGCGGCCGTTTGAGCCTCGAGCCAGACCGGCTTGTAGACGGTGCCGCACTGGTAGCCAGAGATGATGTTCTGGAACCCGGTCAGCGTGGCGTCCTGCCCGGTGAAGGGAATCGTGTCCGGCTTCAGGCCCTTCTTCTGCAGGTACGAGATGATCGGTGCGGCGTTCTCGTCGTTCGGCGTCAACACGGCGTTGATCTTCGGGTTCTTCGCGTAGGCGCCCTGGAAGTCAGTCAGCGCCACCGACGGCGTCCACGTACCGGTACCGGTCTCGTTGATCGTCTTGGCGTTACCCTTACCACCGACGCTGGCCTTGTAGCCGTGCGCGTTGAGCACCTTGTCGTAGCCCTGCGCGAACAGCACCGCATTGTTGTCCGTTGACGTGCTGCCGTTCATGACGTAGACCAAGGGGTTCTTGACCTTCCACGACGTGATGCAGGACAGTTCGCCAGAGCCGATGAGCGCCCCAACGGCCGTGTTGTCGAAGCTCACGTAGTACTTCGCTGATCCACCCTTGCCGGTCGTGAGACGGTCGTAGTCAATGACCTTCACACCCGCCTTGGCGGCGTCCTTCTCGATCGTGACACCGGTCGTCGGGTCGAGCGGGTCCATGATGAGGACCTTGTCCTTGGCGGCAATGTCGCCTTCGGCGATGCTGATCTCGTTCGCGTCGACACCCAACGCGTTTTGCACGTTGAGGTCGGTCGGCAAAAGACCCGCGGTGGTGAACGCAGTCGTCAGGTTCGGCGCGTCGAACTCCACGTAGCGCGCCGACGACACTTCGTCAGGCAGAATCACGCCGATGCCCCCGTGACCGGCGGCAGTGATCGCCGTCAAGTCCGCCATCGTCGTGTAGTTCGGATTGAACGTCGCAATCGAGACGGTGCCGCCCGCCGAACTCACGGTCGGAATAGCGAGCGCGACGAACGTGCTTGCTATAGCGACGGCCGCCAACGCTTTAGTTTTCTGTAATCTCATTTTTCCCCAACCCTTCAGTGGCATCCCAACGATGCCATTTATTGTGATCACTACTTGAACGTCCCACTACAGCAACGTCCGCAGGAGAACGTAGCACGGGGAAAGGCCCGCTAAGTCCCGCCCGACCTTATCCACAGGCCCCGGCGGGCTCAGAGTCGCTTCGGAGCCCTTCGGCGCCTTGTGATCGAGTGGACTCGTGGAAGCTGAGCACCCGATCCATGGTCTCCATAATCGACACACTCTCGTCCAGGGGCATCCTCGGACTCTCCGTCGCGCCCTCTGTCAGACACCGCGCGACCTCTTCGGCTTGGTAGTGCAGTCCTCGGCCCTGGGTGGAGAACTCCATGCGGTCGCGCTGGCCGTCGCGAGCGATCAGGGTCATCGTCGCGGGTGCGTAGAAGTCCCCCTCGATCTCGACTCGCGCCTCGGTCCCCGAGACGCACGCGCGCGTCGCGGTTCTCGCACTCGAGGTACAGGTCAGTATGGACTGGGCGCCGCTCGCGTAGCCAAAGAGCATCGACACCTGACCGTCCACGCCCGTGAAGGCCGGATCAACGAGGGCCGTCACGCGATCGGGCGTCCCGAGGAGCATGGAGGCGAAGGAGACCGGGTACACCCCCAGATCCAGTAACGCGCTGCCACCGAGCACGGGGGCGAAGAGCCGATGCGCGGGGTTTCGGGCGAACCACTTTCCGTGGTCGGCTTCGACGCTGACGAGGTCGCCGAGCGCCCCACTCGCCACGATCTCGCGGAGTTTAAGGATGTGGGGCAGGTGACGCGTCCACATCGCCTCCATCAAAAAGAGGCCCGTACGACGCGCCAGGGCCACTAGCCTGCGCGCCTCCTCGCCGGTCATCGTCAGGGCCTTCTCCACCAGCACTGGTTTGCCGGCTTCGAGGGCCAGGCTCGCGTTCGCCAGGTGCATCGGGTGGGGCGTCGCGACGTAGACGACGTCGACGTCGCGGTCCTCGACCAGCGCTTCGTAGGACCCGTGTCGATGCGCGACGTCGAACTGGTCGGCGAAGGCCCCGGCCGACTCGAGCGACCGAGACCCGACGGCGGTGACGACGCCCTGGTCGGTGAGGCGCAGGTCGGAAGCGAACGTGTGGGCGATGCCGCCGGTACCCAGAATGCCCCAACGAACCGGCTCGCTCACGACTCCCCCCTCTCGTTCCACGTTCACAGTAGCCAACGCGATTGCGCCGCCCGCACTAGAACGTAACGGTGGTCCAACTCGCCCGGCCCATCCTCACCCCGCGACTCGAGTTACGACGCTTCGCGCTCAACGACCTCGACGCGCTGACCCTCATCTACGAACGCGAGGACGTGAACCGCTACCTCTACTTCGAACCGCGCGATCGCGCGGCGACCTTGGACCTCCTGCACGGTCGCCTCGACCGGCCCGAGACGACGAGCGACGTCGAGGAGAACGTGCTGTGCGTCGCCGTCGCCGAGCGCGAGGGCCGACGGCTCGTGGGCGACTTCATGTTGCGCTGGACGCCCAACGAGCACCGTCAGGGCGAGATGGGCGGATCACTGCACCCCGACGTGCACGGGCGAGGCTACGCCGGTGAGATCTATCACGAGTTGCTCTCGCTCGCCTTTAACGTCTACGGCGTGCACCGCGTCGTGGGGCGTTGCGACGCGAGGAACGACGCCTCAATTCGCTCGCTCGAGAAGGTGGGACTCCACCGCGAAGCCCACCTCGTCGAGAACGAGTTCGTCAAGGGAGAGTGGACGAGCGAGGTCGTCGTGGCGATTCGTCACAGCGAGTGGACGACCACTACCCGATAGCGCCCCGAGGGGTCGCCGAGGGGAACGCCTAAGGTCCTTAGATTCGCTATGCCGCTGCTGAGAGACCTCAGGGACCAACTGGGTTCCGCTTACCTGCTCGACCACGTGGACAACCCCGTGGCGTGGCGCACCTGGAGTGACCAGACCCTCGAGGAGGCGCGGTGGGCGGACCGACCCATCTTCCTCTCGGTCGGGTACGCCGCGTGTCACTGGTGCCACGTCATGGCCCACGAGTCCTTCGAGAACGACGCCATCGCGGCCTACCTGAATGAACACTTCGTGCCCATCAAGGTCGACCGAGAAGAGCGGCCCGACGTCGACGCGCTCTACATGGCCGCCACGCAGCTCGTGTCGGGGCACGGCGGCTGGCCGATGTCGGTGTTCCTCCTGCCCGACGGACGTCCCTTCATGGCGGGCACCTACTACCCGCCGGTCGATCGCGGCGGACAGGTCGGGTTCATGCGCCTCCTCGAGGCCCTCCACGACGCCTGGGTCAACCAGCGCCCGCTCGTCGAGCAACAGGCCCGCGAACTTTCGGGCGGTCTCTCGCGCGAGGTGCACTTCGTCGATCACCTCGCGCCCTACGACGAGACCATCGACCTGCACGAGGTGCGCGCGCGGCTGCGCGAGGAGCTCCTCGGACGCCTCGACGCCGAGGGAGGTTTCGGCGCCGCACCCAAGTTCCCGCGCCCGAGCTACGTCGAGGCGTTGGTGCACTTCGAGGACGACGCGTCCAAGGACGCGGTGTCGCGCACCCTCGAGGCGATGGCTCGCCGCGGACTCTACGACCATCTCGGCGGCGGGTTCGCCCGCTACAGCACCGACGCCATCTGGCACGTGCCCCACTTCGAGAAGATGCTCAGCGACCAGGCGCTGCTCGCCCGCTGCTACCTAGAGGCGAGTCGCGTTCGCACCAACGCCGCGTGGCGAGCGGTCGCCCTCGACACCCTCGGCTTCGTGGTACGTGACCTGACCGTCGAGGGCGGCTTCGCGTCCTCGCTCGACGCCGACGCGGGGGGCGTCGAAGGCGCCCACGTCACCTGGACGCCCGCGGAGGTCGCGGTGGCGCTCGCCGACGACGACCTCGACGAGGCGCTCGAGGCGGCCCTGCGTCGATGGTCGATCGAAGCACCGGGCGCCTTCGAGGGTCGATCGATCCCCCGTCTGGGCGACGGCGAACCCTTCGCGACGCCGCCCGCCCTCGAGGGCGTCCAGCGAGCCCTCCGCCGTCGTCGCGCCACGCGCGTGCAGCCCGGACGCGACGAGAAAGTCATCCTCGAGTGGAACGCCATGACCGCGTCGGCGCTGGTGCGAAGCGGCGACCTCGCCTTCGAGGGGCGGGGGCTGTCGCTCCTTCGATCACTCCCGGCAACGCACTTCGGCGCGGGGGCGTGGTGGCGCACCGAGCGACGAGAGGCGCACGCGAGTGCCGGCGACGTCGCCTGGATGGTCGACGCGCTGATTGACGCGTTCGAACTCGACGGCGAGGGGGCGTGGCTCGAGCTCGCGGCCGACGTCGCGCGTTACCTCCTCGAGCACTACTGGGACGGTGAGCTCCCGACGGCCGAGCGGCCCAGCCGCGGGGGCGGCGTCTTTAGCCAGAGTGACCTCGTGCTCGACCTCTCGCCGCGCCCTAAGGAGATCTTCGACGGGGCGACGCCCTCGGCGCACGCAGTGGCGACGCGCGCGCTCGCGCGACTGGCGCTCTGTCGAGGCGACGGCGAGATGCTCGTCGTGGCCCAACGGCTCGTGGCCCTGGCGGGCGCCTTGGTGGTCACCCACCCCAGTGCCGTCCCCGACCTGGTGGCGGCGGCCGGCTTCGCCCTCGAGGGGGTCGAGGTGGTCATCCCCGGCGTGCCGGGGTCCCTCGCTCGACACGTACGCTCGATGGCGATGCCGCGCACCGTCCTGATCACTGGCCGAGGCGACTCTCGCCTCCTCCGCGGGCGCGAGGAGGGCCTCGCCTACGTCTGTCGACGAGGGGTCTGCCACCTCCCCGTGGCCAGCCGGGACGACCTCGACGCGCAGTTGCGCGAGGCGCTGCGCTAGTGGCGCTCTTCGGCCGCGACCCGACCATCAGAGCGACGAAGCGCCTGATCACGAGGACCCCCCAGCGCTCCTCGGTCGACCTCACGGGTGGATCGAGCGTGCACGGACTGGTGCTCGGATCGACGAACGAGTCGACCACGGTGGTCGACCTCGCGAGCCAGGCGATCGTGCGCTGGCGCGTGCCCTGGCCCGCCGGCGAGGAGACGGACCTGGCGGCCTTTGACGTCGTGGAGGGCGAGCTCGCCCTCGACATCGAGCGCGACGACCTCGCCCAACCCGAGGCCGTGACCCTCGCCGAACTACCTCGACGCCTCGGCACCTACCACGGGCGACGGGTGCGGGGGTGGCTCGAGCAGCTGGCCAGTCCCGCCGACGGTCCCCTCTTCGGCTTTCGCGGTCCGAGCGCGCCCTACTGGGAGTTTCGCGGGGAGCGACCGAGCGTCGCGTTGATCGCCGCCGACCGCGGACCGCAGCTGCTGCGACGTCCCGACGACGGATCGACCTGGGTGCGCTTTGGTTGGTTCGGCGACGACGTGTGGTTGCTCTGTGAGGACGCGCACGCGATTCGTACCATCGAGGCCACGCGACGCACGTCCCTGGCGGGCAAGGACCTAGCGACGGCGCTCGGCTTTCGTCCGACCTACGTGCTCACGACGCTCTCGCGGCCGCTCGACGGACACTGCTACAAGAGCTGCACGGGGCTGTTGCCCCGCGGTTGAGCTACTTCGGGAGCTTGCCGGTGGCGAGCGACTCGGCCATGGCCCAGCCAAAGACCACGAGTCGTTGACCCTTGTCGGCCTTAAGGCCCTTGAAGAATCCCTCGACGCCCTCGGGAATCGGTCCCTTGGACGCGAGGTAGTCGAGTCCACCGACGGGACCCGGGCTCACCGACATCACGAAGGTCTTGTCGTCGATGGACTTCTCCGAACCGAAGCGCTTGGCCAGCCGGCGACCCCACGCGCGGTCCTCCCCGGTCGGGCGGTAGCCGAGTCGAGGGACCACGTCGTCGAGTCCGATGAAGGCGCGGTACCCGTCGGGCGAGGTCAGGCGCGCGCCGAGCAGCACGTCCTCATCAGGGAAAGCCAGCAGGGCCCGACGGAACTGGTCGTGCAGGATCGTCTTTAAGGTCTGGTCGGACTTGGCGTTGCGGTCCACGAGGAGCAGGCCCACCAACAACGAGGGCGTGCCCCCGATGCGCTCGAGGGTGCAGAAGGAGTAGCCCCGGAGTTTGTTCCCTTCGCGGGCGTGGGTGACCAGGACCCACTCCTCTCGCTGCTTGGAGAGGAATCCGATGTCGAAGTTCGGCTCTCGGTCAACGCAGAGGTCGGCCATTTCCGCGAGCTCTGCGTCGCTGAGGGCAGTGGTGTCTTTGGTAGTGACCGTCATTGCCATAGACGACCATTCTACGAGACTTCGCGACCCCCTCAAACAAGGTCAGGCCTTGATGACGTTTCGACCGAATTCTGAGCGGAGATCGACGACCACTTGGGTGATGTTGACGTTGAAATCCGGCCCCAGTTTGAACGCCTTGCCGGCGCTGCCGGTGTCGACGATCACCGGGGAGGGGCCGGGGTAGCGCGTGAGGATCTCGCGCAACGTGGCGATCGAACCCTGCGTGAGGTCCTCGGGTTGGAAGGAGAGGCGTAGTTCGAGGTTGGCCGACTCGGGCCGGAAGCTCTCCACGTGCACCGCGGAGAAGCGCAGCTCCTCCTCGTTGTCGCCGAGTCGAACCTTGACGAGCACGACGTTGTCCTTGGCCAGGAAGCCGCTGTACTTCTCAAAGGCCGCGACCGAGAAGTTCACCTCCATCGCGCCGCCGAGGTCTTCTAAGACCACGCGCGCGTAGGGCTTGTTCGCCTTGGTCTGGCGGATCTGCACTTCGCTCAAGATGCCGCCCACCACGACGGGCTGGCGGCTCTGGGCGAGCTCCTCGGCGCGCTCTCGAATCGACAGCACTGAACCGTCGGTGCGCGCGGCCAACGCCGCCCCGATCTCGTTGAGGGGGTGGTCGGAGATGTAGGTCCCGAGCATCTCTCGCTCGAAGTCCAACTTGACGCTCGGTTCGAACTCGAGGTCCGCCACCGCGACCTCGGTCCCCTCCCAGTCGTCCTCGCCGCCGTCACCGAAGGCCGCGAAGAGCGTGGTGATCCCGAGGGAGAGGTCCTTACGTCGAGCCAGGGTCACCTCGACGATCTCGTCGACCTTTAAGAGGAAGCCCAGGCGCGCCACCCCCAGGGAGTCGAAGGCCCCGGCCTTGATGAGCGACTCCATCGAGCGACGATTCAGGACCGCCGGGTCGACCCGCCGCACGAAGTCGTACACGCTGACAAAGGGCCCCCTCGCGTCGCGCTCGCGCACGATCTTCTCGACCAACGCCTCCCCGACGTTGCGCACCGCCGCCAGCCCGAAGAGAATCGTCGAGTCCGCGATCAGTGAGGGCGCGTACTCGGCGACCGACTCGTTCACGTCGGGCACCCCGACGGTGATGCCCATCTGGCGGGCCTCGTTGAGGTAGAGCGCGGCCTTGTCCTTGTCCTCGCGAAAGGACGTCAACAGCGCCGCCATGTACTCGACGGGGTAGTTCGCCTTCAGCCACGCGTCCTGGTAGCCGAGCAGCGCGTAACCGTAGGCGTGACCCTTGGGGAAGGCGTAGTCGGCGAAGGGTTCGATCTTGTCGAAGATCGCGTCACCCAGGGCCCGTCCGTAGCCCTGGCGCTCGGCCCCGTCGACGAACTTGGCGCGCTGGGCGCGAATCGCTTCGCGGATCTTCTTGGAACAGGCCTTGCGCAGGTCGTCGGCCTCGGTCATCGAGAAGCCGGCGACCGTCGTCGCCACGCGCATGATGTCCTCTTGGTAGATCATCAGGCCGTAGGTCTCGGCGAGCACCGCCTCTAAGTCACCGTGGTCGTAGCTGACCCCTTGACGGAGGTTCTTGCGGTCCGCGTAGTCGTTGTGCACGTTCTCGCTCAAGGGGCCCGGCCGGTAGAGGGCGTTGAGCGCGGCGATGTCGTCGAAGGTCGTGGGCGCGAGTCGTCGCATCAGCTGACGCATCTTGTCGCCCTCGAGCTGGAAGATGCCGATCGAGTTCCCCTGGCGCAGCATCGCGAAGACCTTCGGGTCGTCTAGGGGCACGTGGTCGATGTCGAGGTCGAGGCCGTGGCGGCGTTTGATGTGCTCGAGCGTTCGCTCGATGATCGCTAGGTTGCGCAGACCGAGGAAGTCCATCTTTAACAGGCCGAGCTTCTCGATCGCGGTCGCCTCGTACTGCGTGACGATCGGCGCCGCGTCGTTCGAGCCGTTCGGTCCCGACTTGCGCTGCACCGGCACGTACTCGAGCACCGGCTCCTTCGTGATCACCACCGCCGCGGCGTGGATGCCGTCTTGACGGCGCTTGTCGACGAAGCCCTTGGCCACGTCGATCACGTGCTTGACCTCTGGGTCAGCGCCGTAGAGGGCTCGCAGTTCGACCGCCTCGCCGTAACGGCCCTCGAAGCCCGGGAGCGGAGTGAAGCACGCGGCCAGGGGTAGGTCCTGACCCATGACGAGCGGCGGCATGGCCTTGGCGATCTTGTCGCCGAG
>Ga0181525_10003075_pt1 | contig 13354 bp, 6 predicted proteins | sample PEATcosm2014_Bin_48_FD_121100 | JGI IMG/M metagenome (GOLD analysis project Ga0181525, IMG submission 121100) | Peatland microbial communities from MTU Mesocosm Facility, Houghton, MI, USA - PEATcosm2014_Bin06_10_metaG | ecosystem: Environmental > Terrestrial > Soil > Wetlands > Peat | place...
CCACGAAGAATTGGTGCTTGCCTTCAGGAGTGCTCGCGGAGTTGCTACGATTGCACGAGATAGCCGCCCCGGCTAGTAATGCCAGAAACAACAATCGCATGGCTGATTGATTTCTCATCGCACGTCCTTTCCTTGTTTCTGCACGGCGACCGCAAACAGAATGATGGCTCCCTTCACGATCATCTCGACATTGCTGTCGACGTTATTGAGTCGAAGCATGTTCGTCAGCACGCCAATCATCAGCGTGCCAATGATCGTTCCAGCGATCGTGCCCTTGCCGCCTGAGAGTTGCGTCCCTCCGATCACGACCGCCGCGATTGCATCGAGTTCATAACCCACCCCGGAGTTAGGATTCCCCTGATGATTCTCCGCTGCATACAAAACGCCGGCAAAACCGGCCAGCAACCCGGACAAGGAGTAAACCCAAAGCTTCACGGAACGCACAGGCAGGCCGGCATATAATGAAGCCCGCTCATTGTCGCCAACCGCTCGCACATAACGCCCGAAAACAGTTCGACCCAGCAAGACAGAAAATATGGCTGCCAGCACTACATAAAATCCAATGATCATCGGCTTGCCGCGGAAGATCGCGGCAAACAGCGAAGCCACATCCTGGCCAAATCCCACATCCACATTGGCATTGCTGGAGAGCCACTTGGCCAGTCCGCGAATGCCGATCATTCCCGCGAGCGTCACGACAAACGGCTGCACATCGAATATCGCAATGATCGTCCCGCTCAGAGCGCCAGACGCCGTGGATATCAGCAGCGCGGCCCCAATCGCAATCGATATCTGCGCCGCATAGCCCATCTCCGGCTGCCAGCGCGTGAGCAGCAACGCAACGACCGTGCTCGACAAAGCGAGAATGCTGCCCACGCTCAGGTCAATGCCCGCGGTCAGGATAACGAAATTCATCCCCAGTGAAATGATTCCGACAATCGACACCTGGCGAAGAATGTCAGTAAGATTGCCCCATTGCAGAAAGATGTTAGAACCATCACTTGCAGCCGGGCTAAGCAGCGATGCGAAAATGAATATCGCAATCAGAGCGCCCAGACTCTTGGTGACGTCACGCTGTTGGCCCGTGAGCTTTTTCCAGAACGATTGCCTTGCCGTGGAGGACGAAGACGATCTCAAGCGTGAGCCTCCGATACTGGCGGCTGAGTCGCGCAGGTAAGAACTTCTTCCTGCGAAGTGAGTCCCGCATCCAGATCGGCGGCGATCGAACCCTCTCGCATGACCAGAATGCGATCGCAGAAGCGCAGCAGTTCAGGCAGCTCCGAACTGACAAAAATGATGCCGACGCCCTGTGCCGCAAGTTGCCCAATGATTTGATAAATATCTTCCTTCGCCCCGACATCGATCCCGCGCGTCGGATCATCGAGAAAAAGAATGGCGGGCTTGCCCAGTAAGCATCTCGACAACAGCACCTTCTGCTGATTCCCCCCACTCAGAGTGCCCACCGCACGAGTGACCGAATTCGACTTCAAAGATAGCGTCTGAAAACAAGAGAGAGCACCTTCTCGTTCACGGAGTCGATCCACAAATCCCATCGAACTCAGGCGTTTGAGGTCGGAGATTGTCGCGTTTTCGACGATGCTCATGCGCATCATAAGGCCGTCGAGCTTGCGATCTTCGGGCAACCACCGGATGCGCATCTTGAACGCATCCGCCACTGACTTGATCGTAGACAGCCGCCCGCGCAGCCACACTTTTCCGCGTTTACATCGGTCCAAGCCCATCAACGCCCGCCCGATCTCGCTCCGCCCTGAACCGAGAAGGCCGGCAACCCCGACGACCTCACCCTGGCGCAACTCAAAAGAAACGTCGCGCAGCTTCCCGGTGGTGACGCCAGCGAATGACAGCACAACTTCGCCGCTGGGCGCCACAGGTTCACGCTCACGCGGCTTCCATTCGTGCCCGATCATCATCCGGATAAGATCGGGAGGAGAAACCTCACGGATACCGCGCGTCCCCACCGTTTCGCCGTCCCGCATCACCGTGACGCGATTGCAGATGCGGAAGATTTCGTCCATCTTATGGGAGACGTAAACGATGGCCACGCCTTGTTGCTTTAATCCCGCGATGACTTGGAAGAGCCGTTCCGCGGCGTCGTCGAACAAAGAACTGGTCGGCTCGTCCATGAGAATGATGCGAGCTTGCATGCTAAGCGCACGCGCGATCGATACGAGCTGTTTTTCGCCGGTGCTTAGAGAGCGTACTTCACTGCGGGGGCTGCACGTAAGACCTACTTGCCTCAGAGCCGGTTCGGCGAATCGATCCATGTCGCGCGGTCTTACAAACCCGTGCTCTTTGAACTTATCGTTCCCGGTAACTAAGTTTTCGGCGACACTCAGGTGCGGGAACAAATCGAGTTCTTGATAAATCATGGCGATGCCCAGACGTTGAGCATCGCGTGGCCCTCGAATCGTCACCGGAGAGCCATCGACGAAAATATCTCCGCTGTCCGCGCTCACCGCACCGGCCACAATTTTCGCCAATGTGCTTTTGCCGGCGCCGTTCTCCCCCATCAGCGCATGCACCTCGCCGGCGGCAAGCGAAAAGCTGGCCTCATGCACTGCACGCACGCCGTCGAAGCGTTTTTCGACCCCGCGCATTTCTAGGATTGTTTCCGGCATTACCCCGTGACTCTCCGCGCTGGCATGGCTGCGCCTCGTGTAGAGTCGCGGACGATTAAAGCAGGCGCGATGCGAATCACCGAGGTTTTCTTGGTCAGCTTCCCCTCAATGCGATCCATCAGAAGGGTGACGCCACGTGCGCCGATTTCATACCCTGGCTGTGAAATCACTGTCAGCCGCGGATGAAACGCGCGATCACCCGCGAGGTCATCGAAGGTCGCGAGCGCCACATCTTCGGGACAACGCACTCCAAGTTCCTCAAAAGCCTGAAGCACGCCCAACGCCATGACGCCATTCGACACCAAAATCGCAGAGGGTCGGTCGGCCCGCAATAACAGATCTTTGGTCAGGCGATAACCCGAACCTTCACGGAAATCACCTTCCAGGATCAGGTCTTTCGAAACTTCGATCCCAGCTTCGCGCAAGCCTTCTTCGTACCCCCGCAGACGCTCACGAGCAACGCCTAACTCCAGCGATCCGGTAATCATCGCAATACTGCGGTAGCCAGAACGAACGAGATGGCGCACGCAATCCTGCGCCCCGCGAACGTTATCCAACATGACGGCGTCCACTTTCAATCCCGTCGGAACACGGTCCAGGCACACGACCGGAATTCCCGACTTCATGGTGCGGCGAATATGGTCGACACTGTTGCCCCGTGTTGGAACTAAGAGAATTCCGTCCACGCGACGTGAGCGCAATGCGGAAACGATATGTTGCTCACGATCGATCTGCTCATCTGTGTTGGCGGCTACCAATAGGAAACCGCGCTCCAAAGCCCTGTCTTCTGCACCCCGAATCACTTCCGGGTAAAACGGATTGGTAATGTCGGGCAGCACCATCCCCAACATGTAAGTCTGATTCACTTTCAGGCTGCGGGCGATTTCGTTGGGGTGAAAATCGAGTTCGCGAATCGCCGCTTCCACGCGTTCCCGCAATGCTGGGCTCACTCGCACCGTTCCGCGGAGCACATTCGAGACGGTCCCGGTCGAGGCGCGTGCGCGTTTCGCTACTTCTACAATCGTCGTCATGATTGGTCAAATAAGAGTCAGCGCCAGCTTCATCACACAAGCAGGCGGAACCGAAAGCGTGATTGTCTTGCCCGAAGCGGCAAGCGTTTTAGTTTGCGGAGTCACTTCATCGCGCTGAGCAAAACTATTGTGGGCGTGAAGGTCAGAGTGAGTGAGGATCGTCATCGCAGCCGAGCCAATGCTCGCACCGCGCACAGAAATCTCGGTCTCGCGAGTTTCACTCACGTGAGGGTTGACTACCGTTAGCACGAGATTCTTGTTCAGCAACGACGCCGACCCCTGCATGCCAACAAAGGATGCCGGCTTTCCGTCGCGCTGATAGCTGGCCTCAGGCGCAGAAATAACTGTCCGCACTGACTGCGCTCCCTGATGCGCCGCATACATGCCAAACACGTGACCGATGGGCGTTACGCAAAAATTGTCCTCATGCGCCAGGAATGGGCTATTCAAGCAGTTCACCAACTGCGCCGGACTCGCCAGCATGACTTTGTCCGCGTGCCGATTGAACGTATCCAGCGACATCGCGCTGAAAACTGCATCGCGAAGCGTTGGCGTCTGCTCCAAAAAGTTTCCCGCTGTCTGTTCGCTCCCCGGCTTATACCAGGCGCCCCATTCATCCGCGACCAACTTCACTTCGTGGGTGGAATCGAATTCGCCCATCGCCTGCCAATGGCCCTCGATGAGCGACTCCAGCCGATTCCCTTCCCGCAATATTTCGTACCAGTCCTGGGTGTCAAACTTGAGGGCGTCGCCTTTACCCTGATCGAAATCCTGCGTACGTCCGCGGCTGAGATTCCATGAATAATAATGAAGGGCCCATCCCGAAATTGTTTCGAAGAGACTTTTGTCCTTGCGGGCAATCTCTTCGAAGAATTGCCGTGTCCATTGCCAGTCATCGGAATTCGGTCCAGACGCGATCAGCGAAAGCGGCTTCTCATACTGCGGCACCCACGCGGTGAAACGGCGAAACTCAACCGCATATTCCGCGGCCGTGAAGTTGCCACCACAACCCCAGGACTCATTCCCGACTCCCCAGTACCGAACGTTATAAGGATCAACCGAACCGTTCGCAGCCCGCGCCCCCGCCAAGGTGGTCGAACCCGCGGGCGAGTTGCAGTATTCCACCCAGCGATAAAAGTCTTCCGCAGGCAAACTGCGCAGGTTCGCCGAAATGTACGGTTCGCACCCACTGGCCTTACAGAACCGCATAAACTCATCGGTTCCGAAGCGGTTCGATTCGTAATGATGTTCCTGCGTCGGGGTGCTGTCCCCCTCCAGCCAAAAGTTCGTGCGCTTGGGACGTTTATCCGCCGGCCCGATGCCATCGTGCCAGTCATAACTGTCGGCAAAGCATCCCCCGGGATAGCGCACAATAGGCGCTTTCATCGCGCGCATTGCATCCAACAGCTCTTTCCGAATGCCGCCAACGTTTGGAACTTTGGAATTTTCACCGACCCAAACGCCGTCGTAGATAACGCCGCCGATATGCTCAAGGAACTGTCCATAAATGTTTGGCGAAATCGTGCCCAACACTTCATCCGGCAAAACTTCAATGCGCGAGTCAGTTCCACTGGAAGCAACAGCGCCCGCTAGCTTCGCGGGCCTGACAAGCGCTAATGCCGCGGCACTCACGGCGCTGTTGCGAATGAACTCGCGACGTCCGATCATGCGGAGACCTGCTGGCCAAGATGCAACTTTGCAAACACTAATTCACCTCAGGAATTCGTGCGGGGGCAAGATGAGCGATGTGCGGCTCAAACTCCCACGGTTCTTTTGTAGAGAAGCCGAAGACAAAGGTCTGTCCCGGCTTATATTTCTGGCGCACTTCAAAGTTCTCGAATGCAATCCCACCACCCAAAGGCGAGTGCGTGTTCCAATACACGCGCCGTCCGTTGACCCTCACGCGAAGATTCGGCTCGATATCCGCTGCTGGAACACGCCAATACTGCGTCGTACGGGTCAAGCGATAACGCCAGTGTTCCTTGGCTGCAAAGTTCGGATTGCTCTCCGGGTGCGCTTCGTTCGTTGTGCAGAAAACAATGGCATCGCCATCGGGCGCACGCAACATATTCTTCAGCGGATACGTCGCGTGTTCCGCGAAATCATCTCCCTTATACCCGCGGTAGATCTCTCGACTATCGACCACTCGATCCTTCAACCACAGCCAGCGCAGCCGCTCGTAATTGCCCATCGTCGCCGTCAGCGTCAGTTCTTCAATTTCTGGACTATCGTCATGGCGATAAACCGAGAGTCGCAGCTCCTGCGGATGATCGCTCGCCACGGTAGCAATCACATAGACGTGAGCCCCATTGGACTGAAAGCGCTCGACCTCGATGCGCACGGTCAACGTTTCAATCGAGGTCTGACCGCCTGATTGCGTAGACAGTTCTCCGGAAAGACCGGAGACACCTGCCTCCACCCACAGCCGCTTGCCCGGCTGTGCGTCCGAGAGACTCATCTCCAATTCGCTGAATGCCATACGATCTCCGCGGCTGCCTCGTCCGGTCGTGACCGGCTCAATGGCCACGTAATTAAGAAGCTCCGGACTCCCCGTTCTTGCAGAAAGCATTCCAACACGAATCAATCCACGCGGGCCGGGCAAGCCTCCGTCCGAAGGCAAGCCAAAAATCAGCCCGTCCTTCCGCCCCCACAACAACGGATCGCCCGGCTTCATCGGACGAATCCATTGTGTCTGTACCTCCGCACCCGCACAGTGCGGACACAGGAAACTTATGGGGATCACAACAGCTAAAACAAAGGCCAATACCTTAGCCAACAGCTTCGCCGAGCTCTGGAACGTTCCGCTCGGCATATTTAGAAAATCAGCTTCAGGCCAAACTCGCCGATGCGTCCGTTGTGAGCGCCGCTCGGATGCAGGAAGCCATTCGGAGCGTCACCCACAGTGTCGCCATTAACACAATCGTCGGCACCGGAGTTAATCTCCAGTCCGCAGGAATTATTATTGATACCCGTCCACTGTGGATGATTGAACACGTTGAATGCCTCAGCGCGAAACTCCAGAGCCAACGATTCGCGCATCTGGAAATGCTTGAAGATGCCCATGTCGAAATTCAGACGTCCTGGACCAATCAGCGAATCGCGTCCTGAGTCTCCGAATGTCAGCCCGGTGGGTTGCGCATAGGCGCCAGGATTGTCGAGCAGCGGACCATAAGGAATTCCTGCCACTCCGTTGAAGTGCGGCTTCGGCCCGTGTGGATCGCCCACGAGATCGGCAAACGATCCCGATCCCACGTTGTTGCCGACGCCCGCGTTGTCATAAGTGCCGCCATTCAAAATACTGAACGGCGAACCCGATTGGGCTGTAGTAATGCCCGACACCTGCCATCCGCCGAGCAGGGTCTTCTTCAGGCCATTCGTGTGTTTGAAAATCGGCAAATCGTAAATGTAACTAACCGTAAAAATATGCCGCTGATCGAACGTCGAACTGGCACGATAAGCCGCCAGATCATACGAGTTCACGAATGTTGAGTCATACCGGTCGGAAGAATTGTCGATGGAATGGCTATACGAATATGCCAGCGTGAGTTGTAATCCACCTGCGTTGTGCCGTCCTGAAACCTGCAACGCGTTGTAGTTGGAATTCGCGCCGGTGAGAATTCCGTAAATCGAATCGTACCCTTGATACGGCCGGTACTGATCGGGAATTACGTTTCCGCAGGCCACGTTGAGATTGATCAAAGCCTGCCCGGTAATCGGCGTTCCATTCGGCAGCGCCTGATTGTTGCAGATGTCGCCGGTGATTATTTGCCCCGTAGGAAATGGATTTTGCGACGCTGGCGTTGACGGAATCTGATTGCGGTCAAGTTGTTGCGAAAGATGCGTCCCCTTGCTGCCAACGTATGCCACCGTGATGATCGAATTCCGTGCCAGTTCACGCTGGATGTCCATGTGAAATTGCTGCACATACGGCCACTGCGTTTTGGTTGCGATTGAGGTCAAGCCGAAGGGAAACAATTCCGGCTGACTGCCCGAACCGCCAATCGACGTATACCCATTCACATAAAATTGCACCGGCGCAATAATGCCCGGTGGATTACCTTCGAGCGACTCCGAATTCGCTTCGTTACCGTTCGCGTGTTCGAAGAAGATGCCGTAGCCTCCTCGAATCGCTGTCTTGCCATCGCCAATGGGATCGTATGCAAAACCGATGCGGGGCGCGGGATTGAACAGATGCCCCGACATGCAACTGCTGTGAACCCCGTTATAGCCGCAATGAACGATGCCCGTTAGATTGTTCACACTCTGTCCGGGGCCGAAAATCAGATGGCCGTCATTGGGATCTTCAGACGGCGCGTCCGCGGCGTTGTAGGCCGTGGGATCAAAGTTGTACGCCTGCCCATAGCGCTCATAGTAGCTGCCATAGAGACTAATACGGACGCCGAGATTCAATGTCAGCTGCTTGGTAATGCGGAAGTCGTCCTGAACGTAAGGCTCCAAAACTTTGTAGCGGAAGTAATATTTCAAGTTCTGATTGGGTTGGACGAACGTATTGATGTAGCCCACCAGCATGTCGGCGAAGCCGTTGCCCGTGCTGGAATAGGGGCCACCGAGAGGGCTTTGCGACAAATAAAACGAGTTCGGATTCGAATAGTATCCCAGGCTTCCATTGGGTTCTTCTTCTGCATCCTCATTCTTCTCCACCGCAGCATAGTACGCGCCAAACTGAATGTTGTGCTTGCCCACAATCTTGGTCAGATTGTCGTGAAAGCTATACACCGGGTTCGAATTGTTCCAGGGCAAATAACCGGGATCGACCGCGATGTTGAAATTGCCCGGGCCGCCGATACCAAACGCAGGGATCGTCCCGTTAAATCCATTGTCGAAAATTCCCGTCATCGTCATGGTTGAAGGCCGTTCCCATGCTGTGCCGGTGTTGTACAGATGCAGGTGGTTCGCCGCATAGCTGAATACAAACTCATTCAGCAAAGTGGGCGAAAGCGTTGCCGTCAAGCTGGTGACGATGCTAATCCCAGGACCTTTCAGTGTTCCGCCGATCGCCGGCACATTCGAGCCCGACCATGGCGAGATGGGGAAATTCTGCGTCCACGAATCGTGGATGAAACGGATATTCATGCGTAGTTTAGAGTTGACGTTGTCGTCTACCTTAAAAAGTTCTTCATGCCAAAAGGTCGGCGAGGCGAACGTTCCGAAAAACGAATGTCCATCATTCGGAAAAGGAATGTTCGCGATGATCGGATCGGTATTGACAGCATTGAGAAGGTTCGAAGGAATCGTATTATTTGGAAACCCGAGATAATAATTGTTACCGTTTGCATCCGTGCCACCGTTGTAAGCCGGACAGTTGATGTTGACGACCTCATTGCCTGTGATCGGCGTACCCGCTCTCACAAACGGTGTGCCTGCCGCGGGGCAAACATCATTGAAGTTGCCCGCTCGCTCCGCCGCATTCGGCAAGTACTGGCCCGGATTGTTGTAGACGAACGGAACATTCTCCTTGCGAAACTCTTCCGACCAAAAGAAAAAGAGTTTGTCGCGCTTGATTGGCCCGCCGATGATGTACCCAAAGTCGTTCTTGTTGTAATACGCCTTCGATTGCCCCGGATGATCGAAGTAATTGTGGGCGTTGAACGCCGCATTGCGAATAAATTCAAACGCCTCACCGTGAAACTGGTTCGTTCCGGATTTCGTTACGGCCTCGATCGTGCCCGAACCGTTGCGCCCGTATTGCGCACCGTAGGTCGAAGTCAACACTCGCACCTCAGCGAGCGCGTCGATGTTTGGGTAGACGTTGATGTTGGCGTTGCTGCCCGTGTCCAGAATTTCGCCGCCATCCACCTGCCAGTTGTTGTACTCCGTGCGTCCCCCGTTCACGGAATAAGAAACGCTACCCTGCGGACCAACGGTTCCGTCGTCCTGCCCGGTCTGATCGCTGACGCCGGGAATCAGCTTAATGAGCGTGGTGAAGTCGCGGCCATTCAGTTCCAGTTGGCTGATTTGATCTCCCGTAATCGTCCCGGCGAGCTCAGAAGACTGCGTCTCCACTTTGCCCACCGCTCCGCCCTCCACCACGATTTCGCTCGTGACTTTGCCGACGGTAAGTTTCGTATCGACACGGATTTTCTCGCCGACGCGCAAGATCACACCGTGGGCTTGATACTTCTCAAATCCAGGAGCGCTGACCGTCACGTCATAGGTTCCTGCGCCCAGGCCGGCAACAATATAATTGCCGTCCGAGTTGGACATGGTGTTGCGCCGGAAACCGGTTTTCGGATCGCTCACCGAAACTTGTGCCCCTGAAATGACCGCTCCCGTGTTATCGAGAATTGTGCCGGTAAAGGATCCTTCAGACTGCGCAAAAAGCGAAGCACAGGCAACGCATAGATACACCAAACCCAGTAACGAAATCGCCCTCCGATTCATACGCCCCCTTTGGATGGTGCTTCACTGCTTACAAAGCCACTGCGGTTCCACGACTCGATCTAGATCAGAAGATGAACTTCAGTCCAAACTCACCGATACGCCCGTTGTGCGCGCCGCTGGGATGCAAGAAACCGTTGGGCGCATCGCCAACTGTGTCACCGTTTACGCAGTCGTCGGCGCCCGAGTTGACCTCGAGTCCGCAACTTGTGTTGTTGACTCCCGTCCATTGCGGATGATTGAAGACGTTAAAGGCTTCCGCGCGAAATTCGAAAGCCATCGTCTCTCGGAACTGGAAGTGCTTGAACACTCCCATGTCGAAGTTGACTCGCCCCGGCCCCGCCAGAGAGTTGCGCCCCGAATCGCCGAAAGTGAGTCCGGTGGGCTGCGAATACGCCCCCGGGTTGTAAAGCAAGGGCCCGTAAGGAATCCCGGCCACGCCATTGAAATGCGGCTTTGGCCCATGGGGGTCGCCCACAAGATCGGCGTAGGATCCTGAGCCAACGTTGTTGCCGACGCCGGCGTTGTCATAAGTTCCGCCGTTGACGATGGTGACCGGCTCACCCGACTGCGCGGTCGTTATGCCGGAAACCTGCCAGCCCGCGAGGAGCGTCTTCGTCAGTCCCGTCGAATGCTTCAGGATCGGCAGATCGTAAATGTAGCTGGTAGTAAAAATATGGCGCTGATCGAAACTCGAGCTGGCGCGATACGAATTCAAGTCGTAAGAATCCACGAATGCGCTGTCATATCGATCCGACGAATTGTCGATGGAGTGGCTATAGGTGTAAGCAACGGTAAGTTGCAATCCGCCGGCGTTGTGCCTGCCGGAAACTTGTAACGCGTTGTAGTTTGAGTTCGCCCCACCGATAATTCCGTAAATGGAATCGTAGCCCTGGTACGGACGATACAAATCGGGATTCACATTGCCGCAGGCCACGTTCAGGTTGATCAAAGCTTGACCGACAATCGGAGTTCCGTTGGGGAGGGCTGTGTTGTTGCATATGTCGCCAGTGATGATCTGTCCCTGCGGAAAAGGATTTTGCGAAGCCGGCGTCGAGTGAATCTGATTACGATCCAGTTGCTGGGAAAGATGTGTTCCCTTGCTGCCAACGTAGGCGACGGTCATGATGGAGTTCCGCGCCAACTGGTGCTGGATATCCATGTGATATTGCTGGATATAAGGCCACTGCGTCACCGAGGTAATAGACGTGAGCTGACTCACGCCGCCGCCTAAAGGAAACAGCAATGGCGCACCCGACGGAGACGTTCCGCCGATCGAGGTGTACCCGGCAATATAGAACTGTACCGGGGCGATGATGCCCGGAGGATTGCCTTCGAGCGATTCGGTGTTGGCGTCGTTGCCGTTGGCGTGCTCAAAGAAAATCCCGTAGCCACCACGAATTGCGGTCTTGCCGTCGCCCACGGGATCGTAGGCAAAACCAATGCGTGGTGCCGGGTTGAACAGATGATCGGACTGGCAGCTGCGATGTACCCCGTTGTATCCACAGCGCACGATTCCAGTAATGTTGTTGACGCTCTGTCCCGGACCAAAGTCGAGCGCGCCGGTGTTGGGATCGACCACGGGCGCATCCGCGGCTACATACTTCGAGGGATCGAAGTTATATGCGTTGTTGTACTTTTCGTAGTAGCTGCCGTACAAGCTGATTCGCACTCCCAAATTCAGAGTGAGCTGCTTAGTGATGCGCCAATCGTCCTGAAAATACGGTTCCCACACCCTATAGCGGTTGTAATACTTCTGATTTTGATTGGGCTGAGCAAACGTATTGATGTAACCCACCAATAAATCTGCGAAGCCGTTGCCGGTGCTGGAATACGGCCCCCCCGAAGGATTGGTCTGGTTATAAAAAGTATTCGGATTCGAATAATAGCCCAGGCTGCCATTGGGCTCTTCTTCAGCGTCTTCGTTTTTCTGCACGAACGCGAAGTAAAGGCCAAATGCAAGGTTGTGCTTGCCGATAATCTTGGTGAGATTGTCCTTCAGACTGTAAGTCGGATTTGAGTTATTGAACGGCAAGAATCCGGGATCGACTGCGAAATTGAAATTGCCCGGCCCTCCTACTCCGAATGCTGGAATGGTTCCGTTAAATCCGTTCTCGAATATCCCGGTCATATTCATGCTGGCCGGACGCTCCCACGCCGTGCCGGTGTTAAAGAGATGGAGATGATTGGCCGCGTAACTAAAAAGAAATTCGTTCAGCAGCGTGGGCGACACTGTCGCCGTCAACCCGGCCACGACGCTGATTCCAGGGCCTTGCAATGTTCCGCCAATGGCTGGCACACTTGAACCCGACCACGGCGAAATCGGATAATCCTGCGTCCACGAATCGTGAATGAAACGAATGTTGGCGCGCAATTTGGAATTCACATTGTCGTCCACTTTGATCAGCTCTTCATGCCAGTGAATCGGAGAGGCGAATGTCCCGTAAAAGCTGTGCCCTGCGTTGGGGAGCGGAAGATTCTTAATGATCGGATTCGTGTTCGTCGGATCTAATAAGTTCGAAGGGATGGTATTGTTCGGAAATCCGGTGTAGTAATTGTTTCCGTTCGCGTCCGTTCCACCACTAAACGCCGGACAGTTGATACTGACGACTTCATTGCCCGTCGTGGGAGTGCCTGCCCTTACAAACGGCGTTCCGGCAGCCGGACAGACATCGCTAAAGTTTCCCGCCCGCTCCGCAGCATTCGGCAGGTAGACGTTGGGATTGTTGTATACAAACGGAACGTTCTCCAGGCGAAATTCCTGCGACCAGAAGAAGAACAATTTGTCGCGCTTGATCGGCCCGCCGATGATGTATCCAAAATCGTTCTTGTTGTAATAAGTCTTCGATTGACCGGGCTGATCAAAATAATTGTGCGCATTGAAAGCCGCGTTGCGAATGAACTCAAACGCTTCCCCATGAAACTGATTCGTTCCAGATTTGGTCACTGCCTCAATTGTTCCCGAGCCGTTACGCCCATACTGCGCGCCGTAAGTCGAGGTCAGCACGCGCACTTCAGCCAGTGCGTCGATGTTTGGATACACATTGATATTTGCGTTGCTGCCACTATCCAGCACCTCACCGCCATCCACTTCCCAGTTATTGAACTCCGTGCGCCCGCCATTCACCGCATAAGAAACGCTGCCCGACGGACCCACCGTTCCATCGTCTTGGCCCGTCTGGTCGCTTACGCCGGGTATCAGCTTGATGAGCGTCGTAAAGTCGCGGCCATTCAACTCCAGTTGGCTGATCTGATCGCCCGTGATCGTGCCTGCCAGCTCGGACG
>Ga0181525_10003076_pt1 | contig 13353 bp, 12 predicted proteins | sample PEATcosm2014_Bin_48_FD_121100 | JGI IMG/M metagenome (GOLD analysis project Ga0181525, IMG submission 121100) | Peatland microbial communities from MTU Mesocosm Facility, Houghton, MI, USA - PEATcosm2014_Bin06_10_metaG | ecosystem: Environmental > Terrestrial > Soil > Wetlands > Peat | place...
GAGCGGTGCCATTAACGATACGCAGCGTATCGAATATCACCGCAGCTATCTGCAGGCGTTGGCCGCTGCCATCGCCGATGGCGCCGACGTGCGCGGCTATCACGCCTGGACTCTGCTCGATAACTTCGAATGGGCCGAAGGCTTCAGCCAGCGCTTCGGCCTGGCCTACGTGGATTTCAAAACTCAGCAGCGCACCATTAAAGAATCCGGCCGCTGGTATGCAAAAGTATCGGCGGAGAACCGTGTAGTGCTTTGACTTCCTGTCCCGAAAACCGCGGAGGGTGCCCCATCCTTGCGCGCTCTTTGCGCAAGGGTGGGAACCACGGACGCTTGCAGCGATCGCTTCTGTAACCGCCAGCGCTCTCTACTTCCCCGGCTCCGCAATCTTGAGACGATCCCGTTCCTCCGCCAGCTTCCGCTGCAGCGCGGGATTCACCAGCGCTACCGGCACATCCATGTCTCCCACCTTGAACTCGGTGGGATCGAACGTGGCATACCCATCCTTCTGACCCATGTGCCCCGAGATGGTGACCCAAACGTCCTTGCCGCCAATCTCCGTAAGAAACTGTCCGTGGACAGTATCGCCATCATAGGTGACCTTCTGATCTTTGATGTTTGGCGTGCCGCTGCCCACGTCGGAGTCTGGCGTAAGTCCCGCCCCGCCCAGCATCTGGCTGATTGCCGCGCTGATCTCGCTGGAGTTGACGTGCGGCTCTGACTTCGATGACTGCGGCGCAGCTGGAGTCTGCAAGGCCTGGGGCGCGTCGGGATATCCACTGACGGCCTGCGATTGCGGCGCCTGCCGCATCGACTGATCAGGTCTTGCGAGCGGCTCTGACGGGGCTACTCTCTGGTTGAAGGATTGTCCGCTCGCTGATGGAGCGCTGGCTGCAATCCCGGCCGAAGTCTTTGCCGGCTGCGCCTCTTGAGCTGGCCTTCTCAACAGCAAACCAATGGCCACGAGCAAAGCCACCAGCGTCGCAACACTAATGATGCGGTCGAGCTTGGGTTTCATGAAGGGCCCACGTTCATGCTACCCGCGCAGGACAAGAAAATCAGATTACGTCAGTCACATCGTGGTGTGACGCTTACTCCAGCTTCTTGCTCAGCAACTCGTTCACCAGCTGCGGATTCGCCTGGCCCTTCGAGGCCTTCATTACCTGGCCGACGAAGAAGCCGAGCATCGTCTTTTTCCCGGCGCGGTACTGCTCGAGCTGTTTGGGATTTGCCGTCACCACTTCGTCGATGATCTTCTCCAGCGCAGAAGTGTCGGAAGACTGCTGTGGGCGGCCTTCTTCGTCGTAGACTTCGGGGAAATCTTTGTTGCGCTCGAAGCAAAGATCGTAAAGATCCTTGAGCATCTTGCCGGAAATCGCGCCGCTCTCGACCAGATCGGCGGAGGCGGCCACGCCTTTCATCGATATCGGAGACTGCTCGATCTCCGCGCCCCGCGCCTTAAGCCGGCCCATCAGCTCGCTCTGAACGAGATTCGCGACGCGCTTGGGATTCTTCGCCGCCTTCGCCGCCTCCTCAAACTGATCGGCCAGCGACTTTGAAACCGTGAGCACCTGCGCGTCATACTCTGTCACCCCAAACTCACGCACGAACCGCGCCCGGCGCGCTTCCGGGAGTTCGGGCAGGGTCTGCGCGATCTCCGTCTTCCACTTTACGTCTACCACTAGAGGCAGTAGATCAGGCTCGGGGAAATAGCGGTAGTCGTGGGCCTGCTCTTTCGAGCGCATGCTGTAGGTCTTGCCTTCGTGCGAGTTGTAGAGTCGCGTCTCCTGCACGATCTTGCCCCCGCCCTCGATGACGTCGATCTGGCGCGCGATTTCATACACCAGCGCCTCGCGGATGAAGCGGAACGAGTTCACGTTCTTGATCTCGGCCTTCGTGCCCAACTCTTTCTGCCCGCGCGGGCGCACGCTGACGTTGGCGTCGCAGCGCAGCGATCCCTCCTCCATGTTGCAGTCGCTCACGCCGGTGTAGAGGATGATCTCCTTCAGCCGCGTCAGATATTCGTAAGCCTCGTCGGGCGTGGCAATGTCAGGCTCGCTGACAATCTCGATGAGCGGCACGCCGGTGCGGTTGAGATCGATGGCAGTCTTCTCGTCGGAGTCGGGAAAGCCCTCGTGCAGGCTCTTGCCCGCGTCTTCTTCCAAGTGCACTCGCGTGATGCCGATACGCTTCTTGCCGCTACTGACGGGCACTTCGATGTATCCATGTTCAGCCAGCGGCTTGTCGTATTGCGAAATCTGATAGCCCTTGGGCAGGTCGGGATAGAAGTAGTTCTTGCGGGCGAAGATCGAGGTCTCATTGATGCGGCAATTAAGCGCCATCGCCGCGCGCGTGGCGAACTCGACTGCCTTGCGGTTCAGCACTGGCAACGCTCCTGGCATGCCCAGGCACACGGGACAAACATTCGTATTGGGCGGAGCGCCGAAGCGGGTGGAGCAGGAGCAGAAAATCTTCGACGCCGTCAGAAGTTGGACGTGGACTTCGAGTCCGATGACGGGCTCGCAGGTGATGGTGGCGACGGAGGTTGGCATGTCGGGATTATAAGGCCGAGCGTCGCTGGCGCATAGCTCTAAGCTACAGTCAAAGGCCTTTAACCGCGAAGAGCGCGAAGAACCGCCGCGAAGGTCGCAAAGAGGAGTTGGTTGGGAGCCGAGCGCCGGGTTGATCTGGATCAAAACAAATCACAGATCGATCTGCGTAAAATCCATGGAATCAGCTAGTTAGCGGCTCGCGATATGCGTCGAATCTGACTAAATTCTTGAAAACAAAGAACTTGCCTGCAAAATGTTCCATTCGCAGGACTTAGCTGGCCTTGCCGACTGCGACAGGCCGGAAAATCTGGCGCCCGGACCGTAAAATATTGCATTCGCGGGAGTTATCTGGTTGCTATTCTTTTTTCAAAGATCGGCTGCTTGTAACGACATGGTTGCAGAGTTGGAAATTGGAGTCAAGGAAAATCGAAGGGCTCGGTCCGGAAGTGGGAGGGTCTGGGGACGCGGGAGATCCCTCGGCCCGCTGGAGAAAACGCGGGCCTTCGGGATGACGCCTGCTTGCTGGTACTCTTACCATGTGGTATATCCTACACGGTAGGATCGTGCTTTTAATGAAAACCCGAAAGTCCAGGAAAAAGAAAGTCGCGATTGTTGGTGATCTTAAACGATCGCTCTCCGATGCGCTTGACTACGAGCGAGGAAAGAAAACGGGCTTGCGCGTGAGCCAGTTGCCGCCTCCGCCGAAGCCGCTGACGCCGGGGCAGATTCGCGCGATCCGGCAATCGTTCAACGTGAGCCAGGCGGGGTTTGCGCGCATTATTAACGTGAGCGTCAATGCGGTGGAGAGTTGGGAGCAGGGCGTGCGGCGACCGCGTGAAGCTACGCTGAAGCTGCTCGCCGTCGCCGATAAACATCCTGAAGTGCTGCTGGCGAACGAGTAGTCCGATTGCGCCGGCAACAAGCAGGTCCCTCCACTCTGCTCGCTTTCGCTCCGCTCCGGTCGGGATGACAGATCTTTGAATCGTATGTCTGGCTCGGGATACTTTGGGGCCCTAAAACACCTGGGTCTTTACTACCTTGCCATTCTCGAAGCGGATTACCCAGCGGTGGCCGCTTTTCAGGTAGAACCAGGTTTCTTTCAGGTTGGTGGCGTCGATGTCGTCCACTTTTTTCTGGTCGGGTTCGCCGAAGCTCATGAGGACCATTGCGTAGGTCATGTTCTCGACCACGGTGTGGGCTTCGATGGCGGCGCGCAGGTCGGCGGGCATGTCTTTTTCGGCGATCTTTTCCTCGATGCGGCTTACGTCGAGCAGGCGCGACATGAAGCGGATGATGTGTTCCGGGGCGATGTCGGTATCGTTGAGATCTTTCTGATATTTCAGATTGAGGCGCGAGCCGCCGGCGCGTTTGTAGGATGCTCCTACTTTGTTGGCGTGGTTGCTGCCGCGGCGGCCCTCGCCTCCGCCTTCGAGGTGGATCTCGATTTTGTCGCTGTCGATTTTGACGTTGGTGATGGTGACCCATTCGTCGCGCTCCACGCCCACGCCCTTGGACTTGAGCCACTTGGTCATTTCTTCCAGGTCGACGCCGCGGTCGTCGAGGCGCTTGTTCGAGAGGGGGATGTAATACACATCCACGCCGTCTTTGTAGGCGGGCAGATCGACCAGGGCCCGCACATCTTTTCCCAGCAACAGCGTGGTCAGTTGGTCCTGCGCGACTTTTGAGGTAGAGGCTTGCGCCGTGCCCAGCAGCAGGACTATGAGCGTGGGTAGCGCGGCCCATGAAATCCAACGCTTCAGTTTGCGCATATCTTCTCCTTGCGTTCCTGACTTAGGTTGAACTCAGCTCGTATCGATAGCGGTGAATGTTAGACAGGAACGTGGTCCGCGTAAATAGCTCCTCTGTGCGGGTGGGCACCGGTTTATTGACGCCGAATGATGCCTTTGCGGGCGGGGGCTTGTCAAACTAGGTTTAGGTCGGTTGCGGTGCAGTTTGGCTTACGCGTTAGGCCGGTTAAGCGGGAGGTCCCTTCGGCTTCGCTCAGGGCAGGCTCTTCGCTACGCCTGAAAAACGGCTCCGCTCAGGATGACAACCGACGTGTAATAGAGCGAACTGCACCACTACCTTTAGTTCTTTGGTGGGGTCAGGTACTTGTCCATTGGGATTTCGAAGTACATCAACTCGGTGCCTTTGGCGTCGTTGACGCCGCTGACGTAGATGCGGGCGCCGGCGAGGGGCGCGGGGATGTCGCTTACGTCGAAGAAGAGGAACCCGGATTGGGTGGTGTGGGGCTCGACGGCTTTGGCGGCGAATTGCGCGGAGTCGATCTGGTCGCGCTGTTTCTGGGTGATGGTGCCTTTCACATCTTTCTGCGGAATGGGGAGCGGAATTTTGTTCAGGTTGGCGCGGGGATTGGTGAGGCGGCGGTAGATATCTTCGGAAGCAACGGGCGTGAGTTTGTCACGGTCGGCGGTGGTCAGCGTGACCTGCATGTTGGCGATGGAGATGGGCTGGGAGCCGTCATTGGTGACGACGAAGAAGATGGGGAGAAATCCGTGGTCGTGGAAATTGACGGAGAATAGCTTCGCTTTTTCGGGAGTGTCGTAGGGATCGGCGGCGATGGCGACCTTTTCGTCGGGGTGATCGTCGTGGGCGGGATATGTTTTGGCGGGATGAGCTTCGGGTCTTACGAAGTCTTTGGCGGCGAGGCAGAGGGCGAAGGCGGCGACGGCGGAAAAAACGATCAGCACACGGGTCGGCATGTGCCGATTATAGTTGCAAACCACAATCCGGTTCGGTGCTGGAGCTCAAGCAGCCAAAATCTTCAACCACGAAGGACACTAAGTTACACAAAGGTTTTAGAATGGCTGCACTTGATCTCTTCTCTCTACAGCTTTCTCTACAGCGTGGCGCTGGCGGTGGGGATGTTGGTGAGCCTGCCTTACTGGCTCTTCCAGATGGCGCGGCATGGCAAATACCGCAAGGGGCTGGCGGAGAGGCTGGGGCGAGTGCCTTCGAGGATTCAACGGCCGGCTGAGAACGAGCGAGTGATCTGGATACACGCCGTTTCAGTTGGCGAAGTGCTTGGGGTAGCGGGGTTAGTGGAGGAACTTCAGCGACGTTCTCCACAGGCTAGGATTTTTGTTTCAACGACTACCGATACTGGGCAGGCACTGGCGCGGAAGCGTTTTGGAGAGGCGAGCGTTTTCTATTTTCCGATGGACTTCAGGTTCGCCATCCGGCCTTACTTGAGGGCACTGCGTCCGCGGATGGTAGTGATTGCGGAGACGGAATTCTGGCCCAACTTTATACAACTGGCGAAGCGCAACGGGGCGCGGATTGCGGTGGTGAATGCGCGCATCTCGGACAGGTCGTGGCCGAAGTACCGGCGATTTCGGGGATTGCTGGGCAGGCTGCTGGGGAATGTGGATTTGTTTCTGGCGCAGACCGCCGAGGACGCGGCGCGGCTGCGGGATATTGGGGCCAGTGCAGATCGAGTGCGGGTTGCGGGGAATTTGAAATTCGATGTTGTTGCGCCAGACCCGCCGGCGATTGTGGAGAGCTTGCGGAAAGCAATTGCTGCGAGCGGCGCTGGTCCGGTGCTGGTTTGTGGCAGCACGGTAGAGGGAGAAGAGCCGCTGCTGTTGAAAGCATTTGAGAATGTGCTGGTGCAGCATCCGCGGGCGGTGATGATTCTTGCGCCGCGGCATCCCGAACGCTTTGCCGCAGTGGCTGCGGTGCTGGAGCAGATGTCGATTCGCTTTTGGCGACGGTCTGATTGGAATGGAGAGAACTTGACGGGCGGAGTTCTGCTGCTGGATACGATTGGGGAGTTGAGTGCGTTGTATGCGCTGGCCGATATTGCGTTTGTGGGAGGAAGCCTGGTGCCGCGCGGGGGACACAACATTCTTGAACCGGCGCAGCATGGCGTGGCTACAGTAGTTGGGAATCATACGGAAAACTTTCGCGATATCGTGAGCTTGTTCCAGGGGCGCGATGCGGTGCGGATTGTTGGTCCGGCGGAGTTGCCGCTGGTGTTGCTGGAGTTGCTGGGTAACGATGCGGAGCGGCGAGCGTTGGGACAGCGCGCTGCTGAAACTGTACGCTCGCAGGTTGGGGCGACCGCGCGGACTGCCGGCGAGTTGCAGGAGTTGCTGGCGCGGCCATGAATTGGAATCCTTTGACGGCGATGTACGGCGGCGTTATCGGGGCGCGCAACCGGCTGTACGAGAGCCGAGTGCTGAGGTCACGCACGCTGCAAGGGGCCGTGATCAGTGTGGGGAATTTGTCGACGGGGGGATCGGGGAAAACTCCGTTCGTCATTCTGCTGGGCGAGTTGTTGACGGCACGGGGGATCAAGTTCGATGTGCTTTCGCGCGGGTACGGACGCACGAGTCGGGGTGTGCTGCTGGTCGATCCCGGGGGGCTGCCGCGGGATTTTGGGGATGAGCCTTTGCTGATGGCTCGAAAGTTGCGAGCACCGGTTGTGGTTGGGGAAGATCGTTATGAGGCAGGGCGGTTTGCGGAAACGCGATTCGGTCCGCAAATTCATTTGCTGGATGATGGGTTCCAACATCGCAGGCTGGCGCGGGATTTCGACATTGTGCTGTTGACGCCGGAGGATGCGCGGGACCGGCTGCTGCCTGCGGGGCGGATGCGGGAGCCTTTGCGAGCTTTGCAGCGAGCCGATGCTGTGGTGCTGACGAGTGGGTCGTCGGCGGAGTCGTTTCCGGTGGCGGGTAAGATGGTGTGGCGGCTGCGGCGGGGAATTGTGACGGGAAACGTAACCCAAAATGTTCCGGCCCGGCCAGTGGTGTTTTGCGGGATTGCGCGACCGCAGAATTTTGTGCTGCAGTTGCGGGCGGCGGGTGTCGATCCGGTCGCCGAGGCATTTTTTCGCGATCATCATCCGTATACAGAAAAAGATATTCGTGACTTGCTGGAACTCGGGCAGCGGAGCGAGGCAGGCGGGTTTGTCACCACGGAGAAAGATGCGGTGAATCTGGGCGGGTATTTGGACGCGCTCAAGCCGCTGGCGGTGATTCCGGTGAGGATGGAACTTGGCGATGCGGGTAACGCGGTGGATACCATGCTGCGCGTGGTTGAGGAGCGGCGGCGGCGCTCGTGAGAAAATGCGTGACGGGTAAGGATGCGAGCCGAACGCGCGAGTATTGCATCGCACAAAACGCGATGCGTCGCGCGGCTCACCCGGATCCTTCGCTGCGCAAAGAACGCGCGCTCAGGATGACAAGAAAATTCCGATGACGAAACATTTGAAGGAAGCCGAGCGGCTGCGGAAGATTATTGAGGCGTTCCCCAGGATCACGATTACCGTGCTGGGGGACCTGGTGGCCGACGAATTCGTGTATGGGGAAATCTCGCGGGTGTCGCGCGAGGCCCCGGTGCTTATTCTGAAACATCGAGAACGCACCGTGGTGCCGGGCGGCGGGGCGAATGCGGTGAACAATCTGGCGGACCTGGGAGTGAACGTGCTTCCCGTCGGAGCGATTGGCGATGACGAGCCGGGGCGGCTGCTGCTGAAGTTTTTTCGCCACAAGCGCGTTCCAGTTAGCGGCGTGCTAAAGGACAAGAGTTATACCACGGTCACGAAGACGCGCATTCTGGCGGGCACGACGCATAATTCGCGGCAGCAGGTGGTGCGCGTGGATCGCGAGCCGGAGAATCCTCCGAACCAGCATTTGACGCGTGAGTTATTTTTGGCGGCGCGGGAGTATCTGCGAGCCTCGGATGCGCTGCTGGTTTCTGATTATGGCTATGGGTCGGCGAGTCCGGCGATCGTGAACGCGCTGCGGCAAGCGGGACGGCGAAGAGTGGTGCTGGTGCCGCTGATTCTGGATTCGCGCTACCGGCTGCTGGAATATTCTGGCGCGACCGCAGCTACCCCGAACGAGCCCGAAGTGGAAGCGGCTTTGGGCACGCGCATTGGGCAGGACTGGGACAAGCTTAGCGCGGCCGGGCAACAGGTGATGGAACGGATGAAACTGCAATCGCTGCTGATTACTCGGGGGCGCGATGGCATGGTGGCGTTCGATCAGGGGAAAGAACCTGTCGATATTCCTATCTTTGGTTCGGACGAAGTGGCCGATGTGACCGGAGCGGGCGATACCGTGATTGCGGCGTTTAGCGCGGCGCTGGCGGCGGGGGCCACGACGGAAGAGGCGGCGCAGTTGGCCAACTATGCGGGCGGCATTGTGGTGATGAAGCGGGGGACGGCTACAGTTTCGCGCGAGGAGTTGTTGCGGGCGATTGAGCAAGCTCCGCCGGCGATTCGGGCGCACTGAAGTGCACCAAAAATCTTCTACGACAGAGGACACGGGGGATCACAGGGTAAGGCCCTTCCTTAATAAGAGTCATGAACGAAAGAAAGATTTTGAGTCGCCGCGAGTTGGTTCAGCGCGTGGAGCAGTGGCGGCGCGCGGGGGAGCGCATTGTTCTCGCGAATGGCAATTTCGATTTGCTGCATGTGGGGCACGTGCGCTATCTGCGGGGCGCGAAGGAGTTGGGCGGGAAGCTTGTGATCGCCATTAATTCCGATGAGTCGGTGCGGGCGCTTAAGGGCGCAGGGCGTCCGGTGATGCCGGCAGAGGAGCGCGCCGAGATTGTTGCGGCGTTGGCGGATGTGGATGCAGTAGTGATTTTTTCCGAGCTCGATGTCCGGGCCTTGATTCGCGAGATTCATCCGGACATTCAGGCCAAGGGGACCGACTACACGGTTGACTCCGTGCCGGAGCGCGATGCGGTTGCGGAGTACGGCGGACGGGTTGCGATTGTCGGCGACGCGAAAGATCATTCCACCAGTGAGATTCTGCGTTCGCGGCTGGGGCTCAAGCCTTGAGTTCCGAGACGGCTGGTCTCGATATTATTCCCGCAAGAAAGATGGAGCGGCTGCTGATTGTGCGGCTCAGCGCCATGGGGGATGTGATCCATACCTTGCCCGCGGTTTACGCGTTGCGCGAGGCGTTTCCGCAGGCACACATCGGCTGGCTGATTGAGGAGCGCTGGGCCGAACTGCTTTGTGCGCCTGGGGCGGCGCGGCGGGGAGCGCCGTCGGCGCTGCGGCCGCTGGTGGATGAGGTTCATGCCGTAAGTCTGAAGGCCTGGCGGAAATCTCTGTTTTCGATTTCTACTTTGCAACGCGCGGTCACGGTTTGGAACGATGTGCGCGATGCACGCTACGACGTTGCAGTGGATTTGCAGGGAGCGATGCGGTCGGCAGTGCTGGCGCGGCTGTCCGGGGCAGGCGTGGTTTATGGGGCAGCCGAGCCGCGGGAGGCTCCCGCGAGTTTGTGGCATACGCGGAAGGTGATTGCACGTGGGAGGCATGTTGTCGAACAGAATCTTTCGGTTGCTGAGGCGATTGCTCAAGAAAAGTTGGCTGCGCCCCGTATCGAGTTTCCCGTCGATCCTTTTCCAGTTGATCTTTTTCCCGTCGATCCGTTTCCGGTCGATCTTCGGGTCGAAGAGCGCACGGAGCGAGACCTCGAGCAGCAGGGTGTCGGCGAGTTTGCCTTGCTTAATCCAGGGGCGGGGTGGGGCGCGAAGCGATGGCCGGCGGAGCGGTACGGCGAAGTGGCGCGCGGGTTGGCTCGTGCAGGCTTATGCCCGGTGGTGAATTACGGGCCCGGCGAAGAAGATCTGTTTCGCACGGTGTTGGCGGCGAGCGGAGGTGCGGCTCGGCCGACGAAAGGTTCAGTCACGGAACTGATTGCATTGACGCGGCGGGCGCGGATTTTTATTGGTGGCGACACGGGGCCGCTGCATCTGGCGGCGGCGTTGCGGGTTCCGGTGGTGGCGATTTTTGGGCCCACGGATCCGGCGCGCAATGGACCTTATGGAACGCGGAGTATCGTATTGCGGAGTGCGGAGAGTGTTACATCGCATGAGCGGCGGGCGGAGGCGGAGGAAGGGATGTTGGGGATTGGGAGTGAGGCGGTGGTGGAGGCGGCAAACAAGTTGTTGGGTATCGTTTAGCGGTTTTGGTTCGAATCAAGAAAAAGCAACAGCGCCTGTGGCGAGGTGCCGTCCCTAGCGGGACTCGGTTCCATCCACCTGCGTTTTCCCCGCACTTACGTGCGGGGCTAATGAATGCCGTCGCTGCGCGACTGTTTCGTGGCGGGGCAAGAGCGAAATTTGATCTGCAACGGAGAAAGGCGATCCTCATTGGCTGAGTGGTCACAGATCGCGCGGCGGGTTCGGGTGCCGCTGGGATTTCTGTTTGCTGTCCTTTATTTCTGGCTGGCACGGCCTTCGTGGCGGTCGCTGCTAGTAGGCGCGGGTGTGGTTGTGCCGGGGCTTTTGATCCGGGCGCTGGCTTCGGGGCATGTGCGCAAGAATGAGGCGCTGGCGACTTCCGGGCCTTATGCTTATACGCGCAATCCCCTTTATTTGGGGTCGCTGCTGATGGGGGTGGGGTTCGCGGTGGCGGCGCGGAGTTGGTGGGTGGGAGTTGTGCTGGTGGTGATGTTTCTCGCTATTTATCTGCCAGTGATTCGCGATGAAGAGGCATTCTTGCGGACGAAGTTTCCGGAGTTTGAGGAGTATGCGCGGCGGGTGCCGAGGATGTTGCCGCGGCTTACGCCTGGGCAAAGTGGCGAAGAAGAACCGGCGGGATTTTCTTTGGAGTTGTATTTGAAGCATCGCGAATACAATGCTCTGCTGGGCGCGGCGGGGATGATGGCGGTCTTGATCGGGAAGATGATGCTGTTCCAAAATTAGTTTGCAGGGCGCGCCCAAAAGACAGAGCGGCAATTGAAACGCCTTGCGAGGCTGCTGGTACCTCGCGCTTGCAAGGGGTCCTTCGACTGCGGTTGTGCTTCGCGTTCGCGAAGCACAATCCTCGCTCAGGATGACAGCGCTTTGGTGGCTACTTCTGCGCCACCAGTTGCCTGGCGCGGGTCAACTCCGGGCGCGTGGAGTTTGATCCGTCGCAGATTTTCAGCAGCAGCGCGTAGTATTCCGTGGCGTCCGACTGTTTGCCAGCGGCTTCGGCGGCTCGGGCTGCGCCGTAGAGGGCGTCGAAGCGGTTGGGATTCATTTTCAGGTCAGTCTGATATTCGGCCAACGCTTGCTGCGGACGTTTGGCTTCAAGCAGCATGTCGGCAATCATTTCGCGGGCGGGGATGCCTTGCGGTTCGTCGCCGAGGGAATCTTCTTTGTCGGCGATGGGGCGCATGGCCTCGACGGCATCATCGTCTTTGCCTTCAGCGAAGAACAGCCAGGCCTGGACCTCTTTGCGGTCGTCGTCGACTGCGTCGGCAAAATCCGATTTCGCGGCGGCCAGTTTTTTGTGGATACTTTCGATCGCGGCGAGATCTTTGCGGACGTCATCAGGCTTGCGGAGATGCGCCGAGCCGATGGCGCGCGCCCAGAAAATTGTAGAGTCTTCTGCCGTCCCTGGAACTTCGGCTGGAGGCAGCGCGGCGGCGGTCGTCCAGTCGCGCATTTCGATCGGATACAGAGCGGTGAGGTGGGCCAGAGTGGCCGCGTGCGGGTCGTATCCGGCGCCATACATATCGTCTTTTTTGTTGGGCATGGCGCGGATTTCTTCGATCAGGGCGCGGGCATCGGCGTCGCGGCCGCTTTGCATGTAGGCGTAGAAGAGAAAATCCATGGCGTGGAACTGGTGGCCTTCGCCGCCCATGCCCATGGCAGCGGTTTTGCGCGTGGCCGCGACGGAAGCGAGGTTGGAGTTGATGTCATCCTGCCAGAGGCCGACGCGGGCGAAGATGTGCGAAGGCATGTGCAGGGCGTGCGGAGCGGCGGGCGCGATTTGCGCGTAACGGCGGGCGGCGGGCAAGCCGAGCTGCGCCAGTTGGGGTTTGTCGTAGGCGTGAATCAAGTAGTGGGCCACGCCGGGGTGATCGGGTTCGACAGCGAAGATTTTTTCGAGAATTGCAGCGGCTTGCTTGCGGTTGGCGAAGGTGGCGTCGTCGTGCGGGCCGGAGGCTAGCAGAGAGAGCGCGTAGAAAACGGCAGCTTCGTGGTCGTCGGGGTAGGTTTCATAGACTTTCTTCATCGCGTCGGAGTAGGCCTGGGCGCGCGCGTCGTGATTGAGTTTTTTGGAGTTGTTATAGAAGGCGGCGATGGCCGCGATGTACGCCTTCTCGCGTGGCGTGGTGGGGCCGTCGGTGTTTTTTGCCTGGTGAACTTCATCAAGGCCGCGCTGGATGACTTTGGCGTCGGGGTTGTTCCACAGCTGGTGCCAGAGGCTCATGGCTACTCCCCAATGAGCCATGACACAGTGGGGGTCATCGTTGGCGATCTGCTGGAATTCTTTCTCGGCTTCTTCGTACCAGAAAGAGTGGAGTAGAGCTACTCCGCGCTCGAAGGGCTTCTGGACGGAGGGCGCGCAGGACACCGGGAAGATGACGGTGCCTAGTTGTGCGGCGGTCAAGTCTTCGTGGTGATGGTGGTCTTTGTCGTCATCGGCGAGGGCAGAGAGCGTGAAAAGACAAGAAAAAAGAAGAAGAGCAGCAGCAGTATGTTTCATGCGAACCTCACCAGAAGAAGAGTTTAGGCGAGCGGCCGGTACGGGTCAATGCACCTCAGAGGCTAAAGCCGGTCATCAAAAGGCCTCTTATCGCAGCGCTGAGAGCTGCGCCACCCTTCTGTCAGGGTAGAGATCCCTGCGTGCCAATTGGATGCTGGAAGCCGCCCCGGTCTGACCGTGATCGATTATAGACACCTTAGTGGGGTACGCTGTCCGTAGCAAGTTAAAATGTCCGGTTTTCGTAGCACATGAAATGTCCGGTTTAATAATTTAACCAGCCGTCGCAGGGGCTGTGGGAAAGTGGGAATCCCGCGCGGTTTGCGGGATTTCCAA
>Ga0181525_10003077_pt1 | contig 13349 bp, 9 predicted proteins | sample PEATcosm2014_Bin_48_FD_121100 | JGI IMG/M metagenome (GOLD analysis project Ga0181525, IMG submission 121100) | Peatland microbial communities from MTU Mesocosm Facility, Houghton, MI, USA - PEATcosm2014_Bin06_10_metaG | ecosystem: Environmental > Terrestrial > Soil > Wetlands > Peat | place...
CAACCCCGGCGGCTGCGGCGGAGCCTACGGCTTCAACACTGAAACCAGCATGGGGCCCGCCGTTCCGCCCCTCGAAAGCATTCGCGCCATGGTCGGCGAAGATCACCTCTGGCCCATCGACGATGTTTGGAACTTCCACGCTGGCGGCGGGGAGTTCAAAGACCTCCACGTCTTTAGCGATGCCCTCGCCCGCCGCTACGGCAAATCGGACAACGCCGAAGACTTTGCCTTCAAGTCACAACTGCAGACTTACGAAGGCGTCCGCGCCATGTACGAAGCTTACAGCCGCAATAAATATCAATCCACCGGCGTCATACAATGGATGCTGAACAACGCCTGGCCTTCCATGATCTGGCATTTGTACGATTTTTATCTGCGCCCCGGTGGCGGCTATTACGGCGCCAAGCGCGCCCTGGAAGCGCTCCACCCGGTCTACGGCTACGACGATCATTCCATCTGGCTCGTCAGCAGTCAGTATGAAGACGCCAAAGGCCTGAAACTTACGACCAGGATTTACAACCTCGATATGACTGAAAAGTTTTCTCACCAGGACTCTCTCGACGCGCCCGCCGATAGCACCGCCAAGGTCTTCACCCTGCCCGAGTTGAACGGTCTCAGTCCCGTTTACTTCCTGGTGCTGCGCTTGGCCGACTCCTCCGGCAAACTCGTAGGCTCGAATCTCTACTGGCTGTCCGCGAAACCTGAAACCCTCGATTGGAAGAAATCCAACTGGTGGATGACCCCTACTAGGTCTTTCGCCGACTACACTGCCCTTTCGCAGTTGTCCAAGGTAAAGCTGAAAGTTACCGATCGCACCGAGCGCCACGGCGAAGACTCCATCACGAACGTAACGCTCCAAAATCCGAGCGCAACCCTGGCATTCTTCGTTCGCCTCAAAGTAAAACGCGAAAATGGCAATAGCGACGACGAGATTTTGCCCGTCCTTTGGGAGGACAATTACATCTCCCTGCTCCCCGGCGAGAAGCGCGAACTCTCCGCTACCTATCGCGCCAGTGAACTAGGATCGTCCAAAGCCGTGGTCGAAGTTACAGGCTGGAACATCGAGTAACCGTGCAAGGGAGGCCGAATGAGAATCGCGAGCTACTAGGCCATGTGGAGACAGCCGCCTCGGCTGTCCGCCGAGCGAAGCGAAATTCGCCACACTCATTCCAAACTTTTCCACAGCACTCTTCCCCAAACCTGTGACCAATGACCTTGCGCCTAACACAACATCCCCATTAGTGTTGAAATTTCAAGGCTTGGAGGTTGTGCAACGCGGTCCTAGGAAAATGCCCGGCCCCCTGCAACGTTCCCATGCGAGTAAGGGACGGGGGTACAACATCTCATCAGGACGCTCGATAGGCTACCCTGGATAGCCCAGGGCCTGTGTCCGGTGTCGGTGGTGACAACTGCCGTTAAATAAAAAGTCGCGCGCTTTGGTGACAGTTAAGGAAGTGAGAAATAAGAAAGTAGAAAAGTAGAGAAGTAGAAAGGATAAACGATGACAAAGGGTCCACTCAATCCTATGTCGCCCGATGACGCGAATGTCATTACGCATGTTGTGAGACCGACAGAACGTTCCCGTCGGGATCCTTGAACCATGCTACTTTGTCCCCAGTCGGCGCGGTCCATATGCCCAATCGATCCTGTTCGAAAAACCCGAAGCGCTCGAACCCTACACCTTTCCCCTGCATTTCCTCCACGATTTTCTCGATGTCCGTCACTTGCCATCCCAGAATTGTGAACGGAGCCGGTTTGAAATCCGGTGCCTTCCCTACCCGAACCATGATCCCGTTCGCATCCAGCACCAGCGCGAAGCCATCGTCTTTCACAAACCGGAGCCCCAGCACCCCTTCATAAAATGTCCGAGCCTTCGCCGCGTCTTTGGTAGGAACAAAAGCCACAATATCGATCGATCCAAGCATCGAAATCTCCTAATCTAGCGGGGCGCCGTGTATTGCCCCGCCCTACGCACCTGCCGCAAACTTGGTCTTCAAATTACCCAATGACCCGACTGCCAAATTACCCAATGCCCTTTATTCCTCCGGCGGTAACTCGAAGTCGACCAGATTGCCTCGAAAGCCCTTGGTCTTCCACGCGCCTACGGCGATTCCCAATGCCATCCAGATCGCCCCGAAGACCAGAGCTTTCGGACTCAAGCTAATCCAGAGAAAAAAACAGATTACGAAGCCCAGAACAGGCGGACCCAAATTGCTAAACTTCTTTTCCTGTTCGTGCAAGTAGTAGCGCACGAATGCCGCAGCATTGACGCCCATGAAGGCGATTAGCGCCCCGAAATTGAGCAGGTTCGCACCCAGATCATAGCCAGTGGTGGCCCCAGCCAGCGCTGGAAGCAGAAATGCACCGGCTAAGGCGAGCACTCCTACAAACAGGACATTGTTTCGCGGAACTCGCCGCTTGGCGTCAACTGCGCCAAAGAAGGATTTTGGTAAAGCATTACTGCGTCCCATGCCATAGAGCAGGCGAGCCGCGCCCAGTTGCGCGCCCATGCCGGAGCCAAAGTTCGCGACCACCAGCGTGAACCCGACAATGGCAAAGAGCGGCGCCCATGCGCGTCCCGCCACGAAAGTAAAAGCCGTGTCCGTGTTCGGATACGGTTCAGAGGCCGGCCAAATCAGCTGAGCAGCATACACCTGGAAGGCCGACAGAATCCCGATCACGACACAGACCAGTACCGTCGCCAGCAGAATGTTTCGCCGCGGATTCTCCGCTTCCTCCGAGAGCGTGGAGATGCCATCAAAACCGATGTAGGTGAGCACGGCAACGGAGGTGCCACCCAGCACCGCCTTCGTGTTCCAACTCGCAGGATCGTAAAAGGGCCGCGTAAAGAACGCCGAACCATCATGCGGGTGGCCAAAAATGTAGCGCGCGGCCGCCACAAAAAAAATGGCAATCACCACTCCCATTCCCGCAGCCAGCGCCGTATTTACCCGAGCGGAAGTTTTCACCCCTTGAACATTCAGGGCCGTAAACACCAGCGCGAAGAAAACCGCCCACGCCGCATACGAGACGCCGGGTGCGAACACGTGGGCCTGTTGGCTGATCCAGATAATGCAGATCATGGGATTGAGAAGATAATCCATAACCATGCTCCAGCCCGTTACGTAGCCCAGCGCCGGATTGATCTCCTGGCCCACGTAAGTGAACGCCGACCCCGCGCTGGGATAGGCCCGCGCCATCTTGCCGTAGCTGATCGCTGTGAAAAGCATCGCAACCATCGCGATCAGAATCGTGGTGACAACGTGACCATGGCCGCGATTGCTGAGAACTCCGAACACCGACATGGGCGCAACCGGCTGAATCACGATCACGCCGTAGAGGATCAAATCCCAAAGCGTGAGCGTGCGCCGCAAGCGCGGCCCCGCCGATTGGGAGACAGTGGTAGCAGTTTCCATAGGTCCGCCTATTGAATGATGCGGGGGGCGAAAATGTCAATGTTAAAACGATTTTATAGTGGGCGGTTTCCGCAACGCCCCGTGCCCTTCCGCAACTTGGGGAGTTCAGGTGCCTGAGGCGCGTGGGTTCATGCGCGAGCGGGCATCGCGGAGGTGTCCCGTAGCCGGTTCGTGCGTGCCTGCAACAGCCATGCCGAAGCGGGGCAGGTTGGCGTCGACGGACTCATATTGACCGCTCGCAACCTGGTAGGTTTCGTGCCAGATGCCGACACTTCCATCTGAGCCCACGCTTTGGTTGAAGGCCGTCCACGCGGGTAGGTGGGTAGCATCGCGTGATTGGGCGTATACAACGAGATGGTCGAAGCTGCGCCAGTATTTGCGTGAGCATGATCCCGCGTCAGTAAACCGAGGAGTAGGCCGCCAGGAGCCCGAGAGACGGGTTGGCGTAGAGCTCTCCTAGCATGGGACCCATGGCCTTGGCGACGGGGAGCCATTTGCTGACGGCGAGCAACCGGTTGATGCGGAATCCAATGAGAAAAACTACGAACGGGCCTTCGATAGTGGTGGTGTAACGGCCCGGGTATAGATTCGGCATAGAGTGAAACTACAGTGCTCCACAATTTCGGGGCCAAGGTTAAGATATCCAGGCCCGAGCGAACCTCCTCGAGGCCAAGAATCGGCCGCGTGAGAATCGAGCAACAGCCCGGACTATTTCGAGGCGCCGTAATCGAACCAGTACCCGCGCTGCTCGTTTCCCGACATGTGCCGCGTGTTGTATTCCAGAAGATAATTCACATGCATATCATCGAGCGGGAATGACCTCTGCGGCGTATACGGATACTCGCCCATGCTCAAGAACGGCAGCGGCGCAACGTAGTTGCCTTCCGCGGCGTAAAAGTCCATGTCTTTCTCATAGCCGTTGGCCGCGAAGAAATAATCTCGCACCCAGCCCTGGGGTAGCGCAGGCAATTTCGATGGATCGAAGTCGAGACGCACCTCGTCTCCCGAACCGAATACCACCGGCTGATCGTCGAGCCCAGTAACCAGCGGCAAGACGTCGCCATAACGCGTGTAAGTCCCCGCGGGACGCGTGTAAGGTCCGGTCGCGCTCGTCTTCTCGTAAATGTATTGCACGTTCCCCGGTGGCATGCCTTCGATCTTCAGCGGGAATCCATGAAATCCAAGATCCGCACGCACGAGCGGAACGTCAGTCATGCGGAAACGGGGGTTTGGGAGATCCTTCGCTCCGCCTGAAGAACGGCGGCGCTCAGGAGAACGCCTTCCCGACAGAGAACCGCCGGTGCTATCAACGGTTGCGTCAGCCCGAAGCCCCGCACTTTCACCGGCGGGGCGAGGGATCTCCTGCGCAACGTCCTGCGCGGTCTGATTGATCAGAATGTTGTCCCAGTAAATCTGCAGATTCGTCGTGATACGAATCTTCCGCGTGCCCTGCGGCAGTTTGCCGCCGAGATCGGCGGTGATGGTGCGCGGCCCGCCCGCGGGAAAACCCATGTCGTCGATCACGCGCACCCAGGTGGCATTCGCAGCTTTTTCATTTCCGACCAGCGCTTCAACATAAGGAGCGATCGCATGCACCCCGGCCTGTGACGCGGCATACATGCTATTAGCTGAAAAGTATTCCACTTCGCCATGCAATAGCAGCCACAATGGACCGCCGCGGTAAGCCTCCCCCAGATCGAGCTCCAAACTATGCGGAGTGGCAAAGCCCTGAAAATTCGTCAAGGCAAAGTCGCCGAAGTAACGATGCGCCAAAAGATCGGGCAACACGTTGTGCCCGTGTTCATCCCACGCGCCCGCGGGTGGTCGCGCATCTTTACTCTTGCTCACCACCAGCTTGAATTGCGGATAAGGAGGGTTCGAAGCGAAATACTCATTGGGATACACGTCTACATCGGCCGGATGATCCACCGCCAACACCCGCACCTGATCGAGATAGACGGCTTCCTCCAGCGGCTCCATGAAGCGGAAGCTGAGCTTCCCGGCTTTCTCTCGACTCATGTTGCGATCGATCTTGATGTATTCAACGGGACGCGGAATGTCGCGCCGCCCGGGTCCAATCCAGTGCCCGACGACGCCCGCGCCCAGCATATCGGCGACCAGTTCGTAACGCTCGCCATTCCACACAAACAGCGTGGGGCAAGAGCTGCCCCGCCGGTCGATCTCGAGAAAGTTCTGTTGCCTGTCGCCGGCCACATTGATTTCGTCCTGCAACACGCCCGTAGGCCAAGTCATGCGCACGATGTCCGCTTCGTTGGCATCGCCGAGGCCGACGACGATATCGGTAGAATTCTGTCCCAGGTATCCGTTTGAGCCCGCCATCTCAAACTTCTGCCGGTTCCCACCAGCAAACACTTCCACCTTAGTGCCGATGGCGCTCTTATTATCGTTCAATCCCTTGAGCGAAAGGCGCAGCCAGTGATTCTGATTGCCGCCCTCGTTGCGCAACAGTATGGCCGGGCCGTAATTCTGGGTGATCAGCAGGTCGGTCGCGCCGTCGCCGTCGTAATCGCCGGTGATGATGGCGCGCGGATCTTTCAGTAGAATCTTGTCGAGGCCAACGTCCGCGGTGACGTCCTTGAAGCCATCAGACCCCAGATTGCGAAAGAGTTTAATTTCACCCTTGCCGTCTTTAGTCTCGCCGACGGCAACCAGATCGACCCAGCCATCGTTGTCATAGTCAAAAGCAGCGACGCCGAAGGCACGGACCCAGTTCGTCTCTGGTAGTTTAACCTGCTCGAATGATTTGCCGTGATTGTTGCGCCAGAGGGTGACCGCGGCGTCGCCTTTGCCGGGCCACCAGTGGGTGAAGGCCAGATCCATCCAGCCGTCGTGATCGAAGTCCAGCGCGGCAACTCCCACAGTTTTAACGGAGTCGAAGTTAGCTGACGGTCGCCGAACCTTAAATTTTCCTTCTCGCGGATTCTCGAAGATTGCCGCTGAGCCGTGCCATCCGGTGGCCACTATATCTACCGCACGGTCATTGTTGTAATCCGTGCCAATCGCGGAGGTGCTCGACGCGGGAGATGACAGTCCGGTAGCGTCGGTGACTTCCGTAAACGCTCCGTCGCCATCGTTGCGCCACATTCGGTTGCCTGGCAGACCATCATCATGAAGGATCTGATCCGGCGCCATCGCAGGAGGTGGGTGCAGCATCTTGTCCGGGGGGTACTTCCGAATTGGTTCCGCTATCGTTGGGTTCGTGGCCTCCGAAACGTATAGGTCAAGATCACCATCGTGGTCGTAATCGATGAAAGTGAGGCCTGCGTTGGGGCCAGTACTCCTGATACCAGCACGATCAGTTACGTCCTTGAAGGTTCCGTTCTTCTCGTTGTGAAGCAGCATGACTCGGCCATCAAAACTCACCGCCAAGTCTGTGGCGCCGTCGTTGTCATAATCGCCGGCCGTACAACCCACGCCACGCAGGCTCGGATCCAGCCCTGCTTGCTTCGTTACGTCTCCAAATTTCCCGCTTCCGAGGTTGCGGTAGAGTCCGATGCCGCCCTCCGGTCCGTTGGCAGCCACAAAAATGTCTATCCGGCCATCGCCGTCATAATCGAGAAAACATGCTCCAGGGCTGAGCAGGATCGCTTGCGGATGGAATTTTCCAGTCTGCAGAGGCAGGACCTTGCTTACAATCCCCGCCTCCTTCGTCACATCCACAAACTGCACCTTGATCTGCGCGGGGTGCCTCAGCTGCGCTTGTGGCGATTCGACCGCTCGCGAGTACTGGCCCTGCTCGCCGTAAGCCAAGCTTATGGGCGCTCCAATTTTGTTTTGCGTGATGTACTGGAATTTCTTCAGGTGTTCACGAGCGTGGTCGATATCGGTCGATTGCTGGTAGGCCCGCGACAATCCGAATTCGGCCGAGGCGTGCAGCGGGTTGAGTTGCAGCGCGTGCTGAAAGGCTTCAATGGCCTGCGGAAACTGCTTATCCTGCACGTAGGCCGTGCCCAGAAAATACCAGGTGTCGGCGTCGTTCGGGTCGATCCCGATCACGTGATGGAAGGCATCAATTGCAGCGGGAGCGGCGCCGGTATTCTTGGCGAGCAGGCCTAGGTTGTACCAGGCGTTCGGACTCCTGGGATCTTGCTTGACCGCATTTTCGAGCGCGGCCTTGGCTTCGTCGATCTTCTGCAGGTTCAGGAGTGCGATGCCTTGATTCAGTTGCGCGATCGTCAGCTTAGGATCGAGGGCCGCGGCTTCCCGGAAAGCCTTGAGTCCCTTCTCAAAAAGCTGCTGGTTCATGTAGGCTGCGCCCAGATTGTTCAGGCGCGCGGCCTCGGCGGGATTCGGCTTCAACTGCGTCTGCGGAGCGGTCGCGAATATGCCAAAGACCGCCAGCACTATGCCGGCAAAAACGACAGGAATTCTGGGGGTCATCTGATTAAGGATTTAAACACAGAGGACACGCGAGAACACAGGTTAAAGCGACAACTTTCTGGGAATGGACAGCAGGTTCCTCGTCGCATTCGCTCGTATTCGGCAAATTCGTCGCGCTTTTCACGCAATCGGTGGCATCTTCCCCGTTCCGCACTGCTTTTCGAGGGTTGCAGCGACCGATAAAACCTGCTCTTCTTGCCAGGGACGCCCGACGATCTGCACCCCGATGGGCAGGCCTTCCGCCGAGTGAGTGAGCGGAACCACCGCGGCTGGATTTCCTAACAGATTGAAGAAAGCGGTATAGCTCCACGCATCGAGATACTGGACGGTTTTGCCTTCGACCAGCCAAACGCGCTCTCCGTGCCGGAACGCCGGGATTGCCGCCACCGGGCACAGCAGTATGGGATATCGGCCCATCTGCGCGAAGAATTTCGCGCGGGCAGCATCGCGGCGAATCCATGTGTCGAGCAGAGTCTGAGCGGTAAGTGCTGGCTCTCGGGCGGACCATTCCAGAAACTGTCGCAGGATTGGACTGAGATCGGATTCGCGGCCTTGGAACATTGGACGGAGAAGCATTCCACCCGCGACCACAAAGAGCTTACGCCATAGTTCGCGGGCTTCATCGAGTCCCGCGGGCTGAAAGTGTTGCACGCGAAATCCAGTGCTGCGCAAGGCTTTTGCGGCAGCGCGAACCGCCGCCCGGGTTTCCGGAGTGACTGGCGTGCGTGCATCATCTTCGAAGTAGCCGATGCAGAGTTTCTTAACTTCGCCCTCGTCGGGCCAGCGCAACGGAGCCGGGGCAGCACAAGTATCGCCATCATCCGGACCATGCATCGCTTCGAAAAGAACTTTCAGGTCGGCAACGGTGCGAGCTATTGGTCCCGCGACGCCGAGCAGGGCGAAGGGCCCAGCCGAGGCGGGATAATGGCCGGTGGAAGGGATTCGCCCCGGCGTCGGCTTCAGACCGCAGACGCCGCTGAAGTGCGCCGGGACGCGAATGGAACCGCCGCCGTCGCTGCCTACTCCGGCGGCGGACATTCCTGTGGCGACCGCGGCGGCTTCGCCGCCACTTGATCCGCCGGGAGTGCGATCCAAATCCCATGGGCTGTTGGTGCGACCATAGAGCAGATTGTCGGTCTCCCACGCCATGAGGAGTTCGGGCGTGTTAGTGGTGCCCAGAATAATCGCGCCGGCCTTCTTGAGGCGAGCGACGAGCGGCGCATCTTCTCGCGCGACAAATCCGGCGCGCAACCGGGATCCGGCCTCGCAGCGCAGACCAGCCACGCTGATTGAACTTTTGATGCTGACGGGGACGCCGTGCAAAGGTCCGAGTCTCTTTTTCCGCGTGACCGCGACCTCCGCCTGCCGAGCTGCGCGGCGGGCGCGCTCGGCATCGACTTGAACGAAGGCGTTGAGTTTCGTATTAAGTTTGTCGATCTGCGCGAGATGCGCCTCAAGCAGTTCAACCGGAGAGATTTTTTTCTTGCGGATTTGCGCCGCCATCGTGACGACGGAAAGAAAGTTTGATTCAGTCATACGGGATAGCCCCAGGTTTTGCCCTGCAGGGCGCGATCGAGCATTTGCTTCTCTGTCGCGGTGAGGGAGCGATGCTGGCCTCTCGGGAGGTCGCCCAACTGCAGTGGCCCAATGGCGACGCGCACCAGCCGAAGCACCTCGACACTCAGGCTTTCCATGATGCGACGGATCTGGCGATTCTTGCCCTCATCGAGGTCAATTTCGATCCAACAGTTCTTTTTACCCGCGCGCAGTGGACGTGCCTGCTTTACACGCAGCAGTTCACCTGTCTGTTTGACCTTCACTCCGCGGACCAGAGCATGAATAAAAGCCTCATCCGCGACAATTGCGATTTGCACGTGATACGTCTTGTCTAGATGCGTTTCGGGCGCGGCGATGCGCGCGCCCCACTCGGAGTCGTTGGTCAGAAGCAGCAGCCCCTCGCTGGCTTTATCCAGGCGACCGACGGGCGCAACCCAGGCCTGCTCTTTTTCTGTTGAACCGGTTTTCCCGGAGTAATCCTGGTTCGGGTAATCCCGGTTCAGGATCGTGTACACGGTTTCGCGGCCTTCTTCGTCGAACGCGGTAGTCACGACGCCTCGCGGCTTGTTCATCATCAGATAGATTTTTTTCCGCGCCTCAACCAGCTTTTCGTCTACGGCAATCTGATGCAATTTCCCGGACACAGGCGCCTCGGGATCGCGACAAATATTTCCGTTGAGGCTCACACGGCCGGCGCGAATCAGCTCCGCCGCACGCGATCGCGAACAATAGCCAAGCTTCGACAAGGCGCGCGTCAGGCCGGCTCGGCGAATTGTATGGTTCGCTCTCACTTTCGTCCGTTTCCATGTTAACCGAGAACTCGATTGGATCCGAGGAAGGCGTCGTCCGGCTCCGCTCGGGACGAACGCAGCGAGCAAGATACGACTCGCCGAGGTTACGCTGTCCAAGTCCGACGGCACTTGATAGGATGTTGTCCGTCACAAGGAGAGGTCATGGTTCAGCAACATCCTCCCCGGTTCTTGAAGATCGTGGACGACGCGAGAACCCGGGTACGCGAAACCAACGTCGAGCAAGTAAAAAAGAAAATTGATAGCGGCGGAAAGTTCATCCTGGTGGATGTGCGCGAGGAGAGCGAATACGCGAAAGACCACCTGCCGGGCGCGATTCACCTGGGCAAAGGCATCATTGAGCGAGACATCGAAGCCCGCGTGCCTGATGTCGATGCAGAGATTGTGCTTTATTGCGGGGGCGGATTCCGCTCGGCGCTGGCTGCCGATAATCTGCAGAAGATGGGGTATACCCACGTGATCTCCATGGACGGCGGCATCCGCGGCTGGCGAGAAATGGGATATCCACTGAGTAAAGAGTAAGACCAGATTTCGTTGATGATATTTGCAGTCTCTCGCATGAGTGATAAACGCAGCTTCCTAACCTATGAACAGCCGCATCTTCTTCTGGTCGCTCACCTCGGCACTCGCCGGATTTCTCTTCGGTTTCGACACGGTGGTTATTTCCGGCGCGGAAAAAACGATTCAGACACTCTGGGGTCTGAGCCCCGGACTGCACGGCATCGCCATGGCCTCGGCGCTTTACGGCACCGTGGTTGGTTCCCTGCTCGGCGCCTGGCCTGCCGACCGATTCGGACGCAAAGCCACGCTGCTTTGGATCGGTGTTCTTTATTTCGTCGGCGCGGTGGGATCGGGGTTGGCGCCGAACGTCGGGATTTTTATCATCGCTCGCGTGATCGGCGGACTGGGTATCGGCATCTCGACTGTCGTGGCGCCCATGTACATCTCGGAGATCGCACCGCCCAAGCATCGGGGCCTGCTAGCCGGCATGTTCCAGTTCAATATTGTCTTTGGCATCCTGGTCGCGTACGTATCGAACGCTTTGTTGGCAGGCATCGGCGAGAATGCATGGCGCTGGATGCTGGGCGTGGCGGCCTTTCCATCGCTGCTCTACGCGGTGTTCTGCTTCGGTCTGCCCGAAAGTCCCCGTTGGCTGCTCAGTCGGAAGGGTAACCGCGAGGCTGCTCTCGAAGTGCTGCAACGCATCGAACCGGAAGCCTCGAAGACGCAGATCGCGGCTGAGGCCGATGAGATTATGGCCGCGGCAGGATCGGAACAAAAATCGTCCTCCGGGCATTTTTGGTCGATGCGTCTTCGCAAACCGATCCTGCTCGCCATCTTGATTGCCTTTTTCAATCAGATGTCCGGCATCAATGCGATTTTGTATTTCGCGCCGCGCATCTTTGAACTCACCGGCCTGGGCGCGAAAGCGGCTTTGCTGCAATCGATCGGCATCGGCATTACCAATCTGATTTTTACGTTTGTCGGACTCTGGCTGATTGATCGGCTGGGCCGGCGCACTCTTCTTTATATCGGGTCGGTCGGCTACATCACTTCGCTGGGCCTGGTCGCATGGGCTTTCTTTACCGGCCACTTTCTGATCGTGCCGGTTTGCATCTTCGCCTTCATCGCCGCACACGCGATCGGCCAGGGAGCAGTGATCTGGGTTTTTATCTCCGAAATATTTCCCAACCGTCATCGCGCGGAGGGCCAGAGCCTGGGCTGCGGTACGCACTGGATCTTCGCCGCCCTGCTCACCACTTTCTTTCCGAAGATGGTCTCGGCGTTTCCGATCGGCTACGTTTTTTCGTTCTTTTGCTTCATGATGGTGCTGCAACTTGTCTGGGTGAAGACGATGGTTCCAGAGACGAAGGGCGCGTCGCTGGAGCAGATTCAGAGGCAACTGGGGATTGAATAGGTCCCAGTTTTGTTCTGGGCACGCTGTGCCTGCTGTTGCCTGATAACAAGAGCAGCGTCTGACTGCGGTCGTCGATCTGTAACCGCTCACGAAACCGCCCGCAAGGCGGCTTGTCGCCACGAATCGGAGTACGCTGCGGTAGATGAGCCAAATCTGTCTTGCGGCCGCCCGCATTCTTCGAGGTCACAGGAAAGATTTCGTTTGACACGGCTCCAGGTGGTTTTATAATGATTCTCATCCGATAATCATGCTCCTCACCTATGCGCCTCAGCCATGAACAGTTCCGTGAGCTGGCCGCGAAGCACGGTTTGGCGGTCACGCACCAGCGTCAGGTGGTCTATGAAGCCGTCGTCGCTTCCCACGGACACTATTCCCCGGAGGACATTTACGCCGCGGTCCGGCGCCGCATTCCGTCTATTTCTCTGGCCACGGTCTATAACAATCTGCGGCTTTTCATCGAGTGCGGGTTGCTGCGAGAGGTGACTCCTCATGCGACCACGTTGCGCGTGGATGGCAATCTCGAACCTCATCACCACCTGGTCTGCTCGCGCTGCAAATCAGTGCAGGACATCGAAGGAGAGTTCATTAATTTCGCACGGCTATCCCGGCAACTGCCGGATGGCTTTGATCTGACGCAGCCGTTGGTCGAGGTCTTTGGCCTCTGCCGGCGCTGCAGCACCAAAAAGTAGTTTTTTTGACGCAATTCCAAGTCAATCTTAGAAGGAAGAAAAAAATATGGAAAATACACTCGCGAGTTCATCGGGGAGCGTTGTCCCCGAAGTTAAGGAAAAGAACACCGCAACCGAATCGAAGTGCCCAGTAGCACACGGCGCTCGCAAATTCCACACGAATGCTGACTGGTGGCCGAATCAGGTGAACCTGAAGGTCCTGCACCAGCATTCCCCGCTGTCCGATCCGATGGGCAAGGAGTTCAATTACGCGGAAGAGTTTAAGAGCCTCGACCTGGATGCCGTGATCAAGGACCTGCATGCCTTGATGACGGATTCGCAGGAGTGGTGGCCGGCCGACTTTGGGCACTATGGGCCGCTGTTCATTCGTATGGCGTGGCACAGCGCGGGCACGTACCGTATCGGCGACGGCCGCGGCGGTGCCGGAGCCGGGCAGCAGCGCTTCGCGCCGCTCAATAGTTGGCCGGACAACGTGAACCTGGACAAGGCGCGCCGGCTGCTCTGGCCGATCAAGCAGAAGTATGGCCGGAAAATCTCGTGGGCCGACCTCATGATTCTC
>Ga0181525_10003079_pt1 | contig 13348 bp, 10 predicted proteins | sample PEATcosm2014_Bin_48_FD_121100 | JGI IMG/M metagenome (GOLD analysis project Ga0181525, IMG submission 121100) | Peatland microbial communities from MTU Mesocosm Facility, Houghton, MI, USA - PEATcosm2014_Bin06_10_metaG | ecosystem: Environmental > Terrestrial > Soil > Wetlands > Peat | place...
GTCCATTGCAGTTGCGGCGAAGTCTTCCGCAGCCTGAGCCCCGAGACGCCGCTCGGCAAAACTTTTCTCGAACATTCCAGCAGCGGCGGGCTTGTGCCCGACGAGCCGACCATTGAGCTTTGGAAAAATTACACGCACGGCCTCGCCGCCGCCGGACGACTCGACCAAAAGCGGAACACCCTTGTCCTCGACGGCATTCCGCGCAATGTCCATCAGGCGGAGATGCTGGACAAATTTCTCAACGTCGTCGCAGTGTTCTACATGTGCAGCGCGAACTTCGAGAACCTGGTCAAACGCCTCCAGCGCCGCGCCCTCAAGGACAACCGTCTCGACGACGCGAACATGGATGTGATCCGCGCCCGGCTCAAGACCTACGAGGCGGAGACCAAGCCCGTGCTGAATTTTTACGGCAAGAAAATCGTCCACCAGATCAACACCGACGGCACGCCGCCGCAGACGTTCCTCAAGGTCCTCCGCCAGATCGTCAAGCTCGGCTGAATTTTCAACCACAATGAACACGAAGAAAATTCGTGTCAATTCGTGCTCATTCGTGGTTTATTTTTCCTGAATGAGAATCATCTTCATGGGAACGGCGGAACTGTCCTGCGCCAGCCTGCAAAAGCTCGCGGAAAATTATTCTGTCGTCGCCGTCGTCACGCAGCCTGACAAACCCAGGGGGCGCGAACTCAAGTTGCAGTTTTCGCCAGTGAAAACTCTTGCGGAAGAATTGAAGCTGCCCGTGCTTCAGCCGCTGAAGGCGCGCGATGAAACATTCATCGCCGAATTGCGCGGGTTGAAACCAGATTTGATTGTCGTCGTCGCCTACGGCCAGATTCTGCCGCAGAGCATCCTGGATTTGCCGAAGTTTGGCTGCGTGAACGTCCACACCTCGCTGCTGCCGAAATATCGCGGCGCATCGCCGATCCAATCTGCAATCCTCAATGGCGACGCGCAAACCGGCGTGACCATCATGAAAATGGACGTGGGACTGGACACGGGCGGGATCATTTCGCAGGCGCGCACCCCGATCTTGAAGGAAGACAATTCGCAGACGCTCCACGACCGCCTTGCGCAGATCGGGGCGGATCTGCTGGTAAAAACGATTCCAGATTATGTTGAAGGAAAGATTCTGCCCAAGCCGCAGCCGGTCGAAGGCGCAAGCTACGCGGCAAAGATAAAAAAGGAGGATGGCAGGATTGTCTGGAGCGAACCGGCGGAAAAGATTCTGAACCGGCTGCGCGCATTCACGCCGTGGCCCGGCGCGTTCACATTGTTGCACGCCGAACCGAAGCCGTTGTTTCTAAAAATCTGGAAAGCAGAGGTTGTCGGAAATAATGGCCAGACCGGCACGGTCTTGTCGGCGGACAAAAATGGGATTGTCGTCGCCTGTGGCAAGGATGCTCTGAGGATTTTGGAATTGCAGCGCGAAGGCGGACGAAAATTGTCCGCGCAGGAATTTCTTGCAGGTCATTCTCTCAGCCAGGGCGGGCAATTCGGTTAAAAGGTCAGAGCCATCCTGCGGCACGCGCGACCTTCACCAGCGCATAGGCCACGGCGGCGCTCGCGGGCAGCGTGAGCACCCAGGCCCAGAGGATGCGTTCCACTACGCTTAATTTCAGCGCGTTGAACCCTTTCGCGCAACCGACGCCCATGATGGAGGTCGTGATGGCGTGCGTGGTCGAGACCGGCATCCCGAAATGCGCCGCCGTGAACAGCACGGTCGCGCCCGTGGCTTCCGCGGCGAACCCGTGGACCGGATGGAGCTTCACCATCTTGTGGCCGAGCGTCTTGATGATGCGCCAGCCGCCGGCGGCGGTCCCGGCGCACATCGTCAACGCGCAGAGAACCGTGATCCACGCCGGGATGAATTGTGCTTTCGCATCCAGCGGCGGCGGCTGGTAGCCGAATTGCATCCACGCCGGCAGGTGCGTGATGACCCACGCGACCGGCGACAGATAACCTGCGGGCGTGCCTTCGGGCGTTTGCAGCCAGGCGAGCCACGCGGGCGCGGACAGCAGCAGCCCCGTCTTGGTGGCCACCACGAGCGCCAGCGTGATGATGCCCATCGTTTTTTGCGCGTCGTTGGTGCCGTGGGCGAAGCCCATGTAGCTCGCGCTCACCAGCTGCAGTTTGCCGAACGTGCGGTTCACCGTCACGGGCCGCCAGTTGCGCAGCAGGAAATACAAAAGGCCCATCAACAAAAACCCGCCGATGAAACCCGCCAGCGGCGACGTGACCATCGGGAAGATGACTTTCCACAGGATGCCCTTGCTCTTCCACCAATGTTCCTTGTCGGGGATTGACCAGATGATTGACGACCATTTGCCGGAAGCCGCCAGCACCGCGCCGCACAATCCGCCGATTAGCGCGTGCGACGAACTCGACGGGAGCCCGAACCACCACGTCAGCAGGCTCCAGACGATGGCCGCGAGCAAGGCGCAGCACACCACCGGCATCGTTGCCACCTGCGCGTCCACGAGGCCGGACGCAATCGTCGCTGCGACGGCGGTGCCGAAGAACGCCCCGATGAGGTTCGAGAACGCCGCCAGCACGATGGCCTGACGCGGTGTGAGCACTTTTGTGGACACGACCGTGGCGATGGAATTGGCCGTGTCGTGAAACCCGTTGATGTAGGTGAACACCAGCGCGATGAAAATGACGAGCAGGATCAACAACATAATTAACGCGGAATGCGGAATGCGGAACGCGTGGAAGGCAACGCGGAATGCGGAGTGCGGAGTGCGGAACGCGGAGTTGCCATTTCCATGTCGAAAGCGATCCCTAAATTGTTATGGTTCATGATTGATTTCCCGATTCGAACTCTGAATTCCGCACTCCGCACTCCGCATTCAGGAGTTTTTGAGGACGATTTGCATGACCACGTTGCCGGCGTCGTGGCAGCGGTCCACCACTTTTTCCATCAGCTCATAGACATCGCGGATGACGATGGCGCGGATGGCGTCGTATTTGCCGCCGTAAAGGTCGCGGAGACATTCGTTCATGTGCCGGTCGGCCTCGACCTCGACGAGCTGGAGCCGGTCGTTGAAGGTCTTCATCTTTTCCATGTCGTCAATATGACGGAGCGCCCTGACCATTTCATGGATCGCGTCGGTGGCCTTGTTCATCATGTCGGCCTGCTTGGAGAAATCAATCCCGTCCAGGTGATGGCCGGCCATGACGAGGCGTTCGGCCAGCTTCTCCGCCGCCTTGGGGATGCGGAAGAGCCCGCGCGCCAGCGACTCGATGTCCTCGCGCTCCAGCCCGGTGATGAATGTCTTCACCAGCTCCGTGCTGATCTGCTCGGAGATCTTCTTCTCCTTGCGCCGGGCGATGACGAGGTCGTCGAGGGTCTGCGTGTTGCGCGGCGGCGTCATCAGCTCGATGACGAGCCGGACGCTCTGATGGGATTCATGGGCGGCGGATTCGAGCAGTTCCTGAAAGCGGTCGCCCTTGCTGAAGAGTTGCTGAATGGAAAACATGCGCCCGAAGTTTTGCAAAAAAAACTTTCACGCGCACGAAAAATCAGATTTGCAGCCCCGCACCACGTTCGCGCCGCCGCCATGCCGCCATCCGGCCCGTTCCGCCGCAGGCCGGTTAAAACACTGCTTCAGAAGGGTACCCAAAATGCGCAAATTAAAAGCCGCACCACCCGGGTGCCCCCTCCTAAAAAGACTTTTTGGAGCGCACCGACGCGGTCGATGCTTATTTTGAGGAGTTTGGAGGCTTGTTCGACGTGGTCGACGCCATACAAAAAGAGTTTTTGAACCCTCTCGACGTGGTCGACGGCTATTTTAAGGAGTTTTTGGGCTTGTTCGACGTCGTCGACGCCATGCAAAAGGAGTTTTTGGAACCCGTCGACGCAGTCGGCACCATGCCAAAAGAGTTTTGGAACCTCCCGACACGGTCGACGCCATGTAAAAGGAGTTTTTGGAACCCATCGACACGGTCGACGGCATGTAAAAAGAGTTTTGGAACCTCCCGACGCGGTCGGCACCATGTAAAAGGAGTTTTTGGAACCCATCGACGCGTTCGACGCCTATTTCAAGGAGTCCCGGGACTTGCTCGACGCGGTCGACGCCATGCCAAAAGAGTTTTGGAACCATCCGACGCGGTCGATGGCATGTAAAAAGAGTTTTTTGAACCTCCCGACGCGGTCGACGGCATGTTTGGGGCCGCTAAAAATGGTTCGGAACGGCTCTTAACCATTCAAAATGAGTAATTTAGGCGGGATTTGGCGTTCGGACGGTTAAACCGGCAAACGCAGGACTTTGAACGGCTGCTGGCTCCACGTCGATTTGAAGCCCCATTACATATCCACCGTTTCAATCGCCCGGGCGCTCCGCCAGATGGCCGGGAAGTTTTGAGTGGGGAGCGATGTTGTAACACTCGCACATATTGGCAAAGGCTAAAGGCTGAATGCTAAACGCTAAAGTGATTTTCCTTGCTCCCGCGCGACCACGGTGCTGTAAAGTCCGTAATGCGTCAACCCTTCATGGCTTTCGATGCCGGTGTAGCGCAGCGAGGCATCTTCATAACGGCGGAACGCAAACACGGCCTGATCCATTTGCTCCGTGTTGAATACCTTTAGGTTCACCAGCAGATGAAAATCTCTGACCGTCAAACCGGTCACGGTGAGAAACAAGTCCGGCTCAATCTTGGTAATCACATCTTGCAGTTTGTTCTCGCGGAAATCCGTCAGATACATGAAGGCCGGAATGCGCGTGGCAAATTTGATGAGCTTTTCCTGAATCAACTTCCGCTTGGATTTGTATTCTTTTTCTTCGTCCGTAAGCTGCTTCATCTCTTTCTTCGACAAATCTTTTTCCTTCGCCTTGTTTTTCAGCCCTTTCACGACGTCGCTTTTATTGATGATCGTTTCGATGATGTTATCACCGAGCGCGCGCCAGCCTTCGATGCGTTCCACGGCGGCCAGCGCCTCGGGATTGTCGAGAATACGGCGCAGAGTGTCGTTGTCCACGTTCACCAGCATGGCCGATTCCCACTTGCGCGCGAGCAGCGTCGCCGACGTTCCGGCCATCGCGATGTCGAGGATGCCGCCTGCATCAATCTGCGTCATGTTAAAGTTGTCGTAGGCCAGCACGGGCAGGAACGACACAAGGTCTTTGACGGCGTTTTCGGGATTGGCCTCGCCGGGTGAAAGCCCGATGCCATATTCGGAAAGCTGCCGCAGCGCCCGCGTCGGTGCGAAGTCGAACACGAAACAAACCGGCTTCAAAATTTCCTCCTCGTTCGGATTGTCGCCGTTGGGGTTCTTGATGGACCACGGCGATTGCACACGGAACGCCGATTGAAAATACGTCTCCGGCGATTTAAGATTCCGCAACATCAGAATGGACGACCACTGCGGCACGGTTACGCCGGTGGTGAGCTTGCCGCACGACAGCGTGATGGTCTTGGTGTCGAAGCCGCTGCCAATTTTTTCCCGCACGGGCGGCAAGGCGTCCAAGCCGATGCCTGCGTTTGCCCCCGCGCAAACAATCGCATCGTAGTCATGCCAGAAAACATTCTGCTTCTCGGCCAGCAGCTTCGCCATCGCGTGGCACGCCGCGACGTTGGGCAGAAACCAGAACGAGTGCTGGAGATACGGCAGCAGCCGCACGTCCGAATATGGAAACGGCGGCTTACCGACCTTGAGGCCTTCGACAATTTTCGGCGCGTATTGCCCCCGGATGATGTCCAGCCACTTCTGCACGTCGCTCTTGTGTTTGAACTGCGCTTTCTTGCCCTCGCCCGACGCCTCGAAAAACGCATTCAAATCAAACTCATCAAACTCTCCCGCGTTCGCAATCGCCACCAGCTCATCCGGCATCTGGTAAGTCAGCAACCGCATCTGCGGCAACGCGCCATACGGATTCCGCTTGCCCGGATTCTCCCGCGCAAATTTTTCTTTCTCGCGCTGTTCGTCGGTGTAAGTCCAATTGAAAATCGCTTCCTCGATAAATTCTCCCGTGGCGAGCGCCTTGAAGGGCGTGCCGGACAGATAAAGATAAGCCTTCGTCGTGATGGGCAGGAAATCTGATTCCAACGGCTCTTGCTTGTCCGCGATCTTTGCTTTGAGCCGGTCCGAAACATTTTTCTCTTTGCTGGCCGCTTCAAGTTCCGCTTCCTCGCGGGCGATGCGTTCTTCCTCGCCCTCGACCAGTTCCTTGGCGGACTCGCGCCACGCGCCGAAATGGTATTCATCGAACACCACCAAGTCCCACTTCACTTTGTGAATCCACTGGTTCTTGGGCTTGATGTTGCCCGTGGCTTTGTCGCGGCCCAGCAAATCCTGCAACGAACCGAAATAGACCAGCGGCGTCGCGGCGGCAATTTTCGTCGGGTCGCCGTCGGTGTCGCGCGTGAGGAATTGCCAGCCGTTGAAATCCACATGGCTTTCGAGATCCGTCTGCCACGCATCCGCCACGGCGGGCTTGAACGTCATCACCAGCACCCGCTTGGCCGCCAGTTTCTTGGCGAGCTGATAGGTGGTGAAGGTTTTGCCGAAACGCATCTTGGCATTCCACAGAAATCGGGGCGTGGCTTTGTTCTTCTTGTCCGCCCAGATGGAATTGAAATAGTCGAACGTCTTTTCCACCGCCGCCATCTGCTCCCGCCGCATTCCAAAAGTCTCATGGTGCGTGCCGGTGAAGGTCTGGCCGGCGCGCAACTCCGCGAGCACCGTTTGCACGTCCGCCAGCGTGCAGCGCATCCATTCCAATTCCGGGTTCGCGAATTTCTTTTTGACAAGCGCGGCGCGCACGTCGTGGTCGGTGAAGCTTGTGCCGTCGTCGCGCTCGGCAGGTTCGTCCAGCTCGATGGTGGCCTTGATGGCGGCGGTCTTGGTTTGTTCGTCCACGCGCTGCTTCACGTCGCGCGTGGTCTGGCCGACCTTGAGCAAGCCCGCGTGCGCCGCGTCGGCAATCGAATAGGCGTAGATGCGCGGTCGTGCCGCCGGTTTCGGCGCCAGGATTTCTTCGATGGTCTTACTCATGGGCGCACGGTTCCAGTGGTGGTTTCAGCGCCAAAGGCGCGGCCTGTGCCAGCCCAGGGCAACGCCCTGGGAACAATGCCCCCAAATAATTCCCAGCCCTGAAAGGGCGGCCTAATCCCACACATACCGTTCATCAAACGCGACGCAGTGTTTTTCCAAAAACGCCCGGTATTCCTCCTGAAACGATTTCTTACGGTGATGCTCATGCTGCCCGGCGATGTAATTGCGAACGGTCGGCACGTTGGATTCGCTGACGGCAAACGCACCGTAACCCGCCTGCCACGCGAATCCGGCAAGCTCCGCACCCTGAGTTTTAATCCATTTGGACGAGGACTTTTTGACGTCTTCCACCGCCTCGCTGACGGACACTGTGCGGGCAAGTTCAAAAAGGATGTGAACGTGGTCCTCGACGGAATTGATGAGCACGGGCGCGCAGCCGAGGTTTTGTAGCACGGTGGCCATGTAGGCGTGCAACGAATCGCGCACGCGGTCGGTGATGAGGCGTTCGCGGTGTTTGGTGCTGAAAATGAGATGGACGTGCAGGCGGGCGAGGGATTGAGGCATAAGTTGGATCGCCCTTTCAGGGCTTGGTTCGTTTTTTTGATGCCATACCCAGGGCATTGCCCTGGGCTGGGGTTGGGCCGCGCCGTTGGCGCTGCCGCGTGCGCCGCGTCGGCAATCGAATAGGCGTAGACGCGCGGACGCGCCGCCGGTTTCGGCGCTAGGATTTCTTCGATGGTTTTACTCATCGTCGTCTCCGGCGAGGTTCATCTCACGGACTTGAGACCCGATGTAATCCTGCTCCTTTTTTGTGATGCCATATTTCGCGTAAAGCTCTTTGTCCGTCCAAGTGCGATCCCATGTTTGCATCGGCACCCAAGCGTATGTGGACTGCAATGCGTGTTGAGTGATCTTTCGTTGTGAAACAAGAAAGCGAAAGAACCTTGTCGTGAAATACGACTGAAGGCTCGTCGCCGCTTTTCGTGAACCAACGAAAAAAAATAAATACGACTGTGTGCAAGCAGACGGAGTAGGAGCAATCAAAGGCTTGCCTAGTATTTGATGAGGCAGACCGTCGCCGCCGTTATATGCCTCGGGGACGAGCACCTTCCAAGTATCAATCAAGTGAGCGTTCTTGGTTATGCCGTCTCGCTTGATGTAACCGACGCCGCGCTTCATCTTGCGGATGAAGTATAGCGGCACATCGTTCGCACGCTCCGTTTCGTGGAAGCCGTCGAAATTCGATGCAAAACCGAATGCCGTATCACGGGTAAGAATTGTGTTGATGGACGGTTCACGACGAGCCAACACCTTATGGAGAATCGTCACGGCACGCGCATCCCGGACAAAAACATCATACTCGCCCAGATTACGCTGAATTGGCCCAAGCACTTCGTTCCCGCGAATCGTTGTCACGTTGCAGTCGCCTTGATGAGCTGCGTCCCAAAGGAAGTAGCCGACCCCGGCTTTGATCTCGACACCTGGGAACACGTCGCTTGCCGCTGGATAGTCCACCAGCTCGCGCATGTGGCGGTCACCGAGCATGGCTTTGCGGAACTCATCCATACCCCGCCCGCCCGCCAGCCACCTTGACGGAATGACCATGCTCAGGAAGCGCGGGTCAAGCTTCAGCGCCTGCTCGACAAAGAGATGGTAGATCGAGGAGTCGCTTGTGCCACCAGCACCTCCCGTCATCTGATACGGTGGATTTCCGATGATGACGTCAAATTGCATAGTGCCTCCAAATATCTCGGCCAACCGAGTCTTGATGTTGTCTGCGTGTATCAATGCATAGGCGTGGTTTTCGAGACCTGCCTTGCGGTCAAAGATTTCTTTCGGCGCGCCGCAAAATTTGCAGTTGTTTCCGTCCCAAGTGTGCTTGATTCGCTTGAACCAGATGTTGCCATCGTCGCTGGTGAAAGATTTGGCTATGGAGTGTTCGCCGGTGGCGTGCTTGGAACAATACACACTGCGCCGCGCCAGCAGGGCGGTGATCTGCGTGATGCCGATGCCGAACACCTGCTTGGTGAGGATGTGATCCACGCGTTGTTGCCGGTCGGGCATCGCCTTTTCCAATCCCTGATTGAGGCGGCTGGTGATCTCGCGCAGAAACACGCCGGATTTGGTGCAGGGGTCGAGGAACGTCACCGTGGGGTCGGCCCAGATATTTTTGCCACCATGATTTGCCGCCCACGCCTCCGCCAGTGTGTCGAGCATCCGGTTGGCGAACTCCGGCGGCGTGAACACCTCGTCGTTGGAAAGATTGGCAATGCAGGTGAGCACATCGGGGTTGCGCCCGCGCAGGGTGAAACTGGCTTGGTCGCTCATGTGATGACCTCCGGCGCGAGCGCGGCCAGCTCACCCACGGTCATGGGCGGATAGGTTTTGGTGGGCCGGAAAATTTCGTGCTTGCCGCTGTTGGCAAAAAGCGAGTCTTCGGCACTGAACGAGGAAGAAAGCGTCAGCGTGTCGAACCGGAAGTCGCGCCGCTGGAATTTGCCTTTGCCCAGATAGCCCCACTCCGCAAAGAGAATCGCCGAGCCATCGGCGGCACACATCTTCATGGCATCGCCGTGGATGAGGTTTTGCGAGAGCACAAAAAACGCGGCACGATACAGGTCGTCCGCCGGTTCGAGATTCAAATACTCGCCGAAAATGTCCAGCAAGTTCGCGCGACAATCGGCGATGTTGTCCGGCAGGAGTTCGATGCCGTAAATGCACATCAACGCGAGCAAGGCGTATTGGTGTTTATCAAAATCGGTCTTGCCGTATTTGAGTTCCACGGCAGCGAGTTTGCGCTGGAGAATCCGCGTGAGAAAATTGCCATTGCCGCAGGCGGGTTCCAGAAAGCGCGAATCAATGCGCTCGGTCTCGCCCTTCACCAGATCGAGCATGGCCTCAACCATCCATGCCGGGGTAAAAACTTCCCCGTGGTCAGCGACGCGTTGTTTGGATTTGACGAGGCTCATGATCAAATGCAGTCGGCCCAAAGCTGTGCTTCAAAGTCGAGTGCGGAGCCGTCAGACTGTTTTTGATTTCCCTTCGCCATGCAAGTTGCGCGGAGTTTGCGCCGGAAAGTTGTCAGGGTCAATTCTGCGTTCGCATATTTAGCGTGGTTCGCGGTTCACCTCATCCGGCCGGCGGCCAAGACGTTTTGACCCTTCGCCACTGCGCTCAAATTTGCCCAAAATGACGGGTTAATAGATAGTTTAGATTCAGCAATAAATGGTGAGCAGTCCAAGCGCATTTATAATAAAAAGGTTTCATCAACAACCCAAAGAGCCGATCGCAAATAAAATCATGAAAATCCCTGAATCGTTCGAACCGCTGGTGCAACTGATGGAGAACGCCGCCGACGGTGCGGCCAAATACGGCGAGATCATCAAACTGAAACAAAATGACGAGACTGCCATCCGCCTGGACTTGACGGGGTTGATTGGCGTGCCGGCCGGTCCCGGCGGCGTGCCGCCCGCCATTCCCGGATTGAAGTCGCTCTGGAACACGGCCAAGTCCAACAAGACGGCCAAGACCGCCGGGCTGGGCACCGCCGAAGGCAACGGCCGCGCGCTGGCGACCATGTGCATCGCGTCGCTCAAGCCGGTGCTGGGCAATCAATGGAACAGCGCATGGAATGCCGCCGGGTTTGTGTCCGGTTCGCTGGCGGTGCCGGCGCATCCGCAGCCGTTGCTGCTCCTGTTGAGCGGCTATTACACGGACAATCTGTCGCGCGAGGTGAAGGCTGTCAACGGGATTGACTGCACCGCCGTGGCCTGCACGGCGGCATCGGATGCCATCGTGGCGGCGCAGACGGCGAGCAACCGGAGCAACACGGACGCGGGGACGGCGCAGTCGAACTTGCAGGACGGCATCAATGTGGCCCGGGCGCGGATGATGGGTTTGCAGGCGGAACTGGGCCAGTTGCTGGATGACAACGATCCGCGCTGGCTGGCGTTCGGGTTCGACATGCCGGGCCACACGCCCGGGCCGGATGTGCCGCAGAATCTCACGGTCACGGCGGGCGCGGCGGGGTCGCATATATTATATGCGCATTGCGACGATTCGCGCGGTGCGGACGGTTACCGGTTCCAGGCGTTGGATCCCGCCGATGCCACGGTGGTGCTGGCGGAGGTGTTGACGCAGGACGCGGAGGCGACGATTGATACCCTGGCATCGGGCACGAAGGTGAACCTGGTGGTGACGGCGCGCAATGCGACGGGTGAGAGCCAGCCATCCGCTCCCCCTGTGGTCATCGTGGTGCCGTAACTACTTGCAGGTAGGTCCAGTGTTTGAACAAAGACACGGACAAGAGGAACCGAATCAACCCGCGTGGTGAAAGCCGCGCGGGTTTTTTTAATTGGATGGGTAGGGCGGGTCAGTCCTCTGCCCGCCGAATGCGTTGGTTGACAAGCGGCGGCGCGCACGGAGTGACGCGCCCAAGAAGGTTTCTTATGAGAATGAATCAGGCTGTCCGTGTTCCGTCAGCTTTCATCGTGTGGCGGATGTCCTGGGCTTCGCAGAGGTAAACGACTTCCTCGGCGATGTTCTTGGCGTGGTCGGCGATGCGTTCGAGGCTTTTGGCGGCGACGATCCAATGCAGGCAGCGCCCGATGGTGTCGGGGTTTTCCATCATGTGCTGGGCGAGGAGTCCATGAACCTGCTTGTTGAGCGCGTCCACCTCCTTGTCGCGCGGGATGATGGCGCGGGCGGCGACGGAATCGCGCTGGACAAAGGAGTCGAGCGCGTCCTTGACCATGGCGAGGGCGAGGGTGGCCATGCGCGGGAGGTCGAGGTTGATCTTCACGGGCGGTTCCTGGGAGAGGTCGCGGGAGCGCTTGGCGATCTTGGTGGCCTCGTCGCCGATGCGCTCAAGGTTCTGGGAAATTTTCATGGCCACGGTCACGAGGCGCAGGTTGCTGGCCAGCGGCGCCTTGGTCAAAAGCAGGATGGCCATCTCGTCGATCTCGATCTCGAACTTGTCGATGAGGTCGTCGTCCGCCCTGACGCGGACGGCGAGGTCGCGGTTGCGTTGCATGAGGGATTGCACGGACTGGTTGACGGCGGTTTCGGCATGGCTGGCCATCGTCAGCAATTTCTGGCGCAACTCGTCCAATCCCATTTCAAAATGATTATCCATATGTCTCCGGGCGAAAACCTAGCTCAACCGAACCGTCCTGTCACATAATCTTCCGTCTGTTTCTTCGACGGGCTGGTGAAGATCTTCTTTGTGGAATCGAATTCAACCAGTTCGCCGATGTAAAAGAACGCGGTGTAATCCGAGACGCGCGCGGCCTGCTGCATGTTGTGCGTGACGATGACGATGGTATAATCCTTTTTCAATTGCAGGATCAAGTCCTCAATTTTCGACGTGGCCAGCGGGTCGAGCGCGGAGGCGGGTTCGTCCATCAGCAGCACTTCCGGCTGCACGGCCAGCGCGCGCGCGATGCAGAGCCGCTGCTGCTGGCCGCCGGAGAGGCTGATGGCGGGCGCGTGCAGGCGGTCCTTCACCTCGTCCCACAGCGCGGACATCCGCAGCGATTCCTCGGTGCGCTCGTTGAGAATTTTTTTGTCGCGTATGCCGTTCAACCGGAGTCCGACCGTGACGTTCTCGGAAATGGTCATGGTGGGGAAAGGGTTTGATTTCTGGAAGACCATCCCGACACGGCGGCGCACGACGACGGGCTCGACGTTGCGCGAATAGATGTTGTCGCCGAACAGCTTGATCTCGCCTTCCATGCGCGCCTCGGGGTTCAGCTCGTGCATCCGGTTGAGCGCGCGGAGGAAGGTGGACTTGCCGCAGCCGCTCGGCCCGATGATGGCGGTGACGGCTTTGGCGGTGATGTCGATTGAAACCTCCTTGAGCACCTTGTTCGCGCCAAAGAAAACCGCGAGGTTGCGGACCGTCAGTGCCGGTGTGCCGGTGGATTTCGCGCCGGGCGCGACAGGTGATGGTGTTTCAATTGCGGACATGGTGTTTCAAAACTTTAACTTGAACGCTTCTGAACCGGTCGCGCGTCAAAAAGCGCACGCCGGCGTTGATGGCGAGCACGAGCAGCAGCAGCACCAGCGCGCCCGCCCACGCCTGCCGGTGCCAGTCGTCGTAGGGTGAAATGGCGTAGGCGAAAATCTGCAGCGGCATGGCGGCGATGGGTTCGGTGAGTTTGTGCGCCCAATGCTCGTTGCCAAGCGCGGTGAAGAGCAGGGGGGCGGTCTCGCCGGCGACGCGCGCGAGCGCGAGCAAAACGCCGGTGACGATGCCTTTCAGCGCGGTGCGGAGGACGATCTGCACGATGGTTTTCCATTTGGAAATTCCCAGCGCGAACGAGGCTTCGCGGTAGCCGCCGGGCACGAGCTGCA
>Ga0181525_10003080_pt1 | contig 13340 bp, 14 predicted proteins | sample PEATcosm2014_Bin_48_FD_121100 | JGI IMG/M metagenome (GOLD analysis project Ga0181525, IMG submission 121100) | Peatland microbial communities from MTU Mesocosm Facility, Houghton, MI, USA - PEATcosm2014_Bin06_10_metaG | ecosystem: Environmental > Terrestrial > Soil > Wetlands > Peat | place...
CGACTTCGCCAAGTTCGTGCGAGGCAAAGAAGACGGTCTTGCCCTCGTTCTTCAACCTCTGGATGATTTCGCGGACTTTCATGCGGCCCACGGGATCGAGACCGCTGGTCGGTTCGTCGAGGACGAGCAAATCGGGATTGTTGATGAGCGCCTGTGCAAGGCCGACGCGCTGCTGCATTCCTTTGGAATAGGTTTTGATCTGGCGCTTGCTTGCGTGTTCTAGCTCGACGAGTTTGAGGAGCTGAGCGATGCGCTTGTCGGTTTCATTGCGAGGCAATCCGAAAATTTTCGCGTAGAAGCGGAGCAATTCCTCGGCTGAAAGAAACTTGTAATAATAAGTCATCTCCGGCAGGTATCCGATGCGCTGGCGCGCGATGGGCTGACGCACATCAATGCCGAACAACGCCGCCGCACCGCTCGTGGGCTGGACGAATCCCAGCAGGACGTTGATGGTGGTTGTCTTGCCCGCACCGTTCGGGCCGAGAAAGCCGAAAACTTCGCCGGTGCCAACCTCAAGGTCGAGGCCGCGCAGGGCGACTTTAGGCGACTGGCGGAATTCGCGGCTTTTGAATTCCACGCGCAATTTATCCGTTTTCAGGATGACGCTCATGGCCAGATGAAACGGTTGTCAAACACTGCTACTGTCTTAATTGAAACGGACATCGAAGTCAATTGTGACATTCAAAAGCAAAAAAGGCCGGAATTGAAACGCTTTGGGATTGAATAAAACACTTGCCGATCATGGCAGGAAATGTCCCGGAGTCAGCGTCGAGAGACTACAACTGACCTGAGGCGTTGCACCTACGGTGGAAGTGGTGTATGTGCCTCCCGCCGGGCAACTGGGAACGCTGCCGCGGGAGTTCATCTTGATGTAGCCCGATACGGTCTGGGAACTTGTAACAGTCGCACCGTTGGATTGTCCATTCTCGAGCGCCCATTCATTGATGCCGTAATCAATCTGTCGGAGGTTGTTGATGCAGGCATTTGTCTGCGAAGTAGCGCGGGCGCGGATGAAGTTGGGAATCGCAATCGCCGCCAGCAGTCCGATGATGGCAACGACAATCATGATTTCAACCAATGTGAAGCCCATTTTGCAAGTGGTCTTGGTTGATTTCATAGTTCTTATCAGCTTTGCCATGGCCTCTACGTGTCCGTAAAAACATGCTGGTTACCATGACTGCCATTTCCGCCTACTAATTGCACATTTTAAAAGTAGAACCGTAAAAGTCTAACACCGTTCTTGCTATGACACAAGTGGTTTGCAAGGAGAAACCTTACACTATTTCCCGACATGATTACAAATTGCATTTCGTAATAGTTGTTTTCGCCCACTAACAGGTTGAAATTCTTTTGATTTGAAAAGGTAAAATAAAAAGCCCGAAGCCATTACGCTTCGGGCCTTTTGAATAAACCAAGTGCCGATTATGGCAGCTTATGTGCAGGGGTCAGAGTCGAGAGGCTGCAACTGATCTGGGGCGTCGCACCTATGGTGGAAGTGGTGTAAGTGCCTCCCGCAGGGCAGCCAGGAACACTGCTGGCAGAATTCAGCTTGATGTAGCCCGATACGGTTTGGGGGCTTGTAACAGTCGCACCGTTGGACTGCCCGTTTTCCAGCGCCCATTCATTGATGCCAGCGTCAATCTGACGGAGGTTGTTGATGCAGGCGTTGCACTGCGATGTGGCGCGGGCTTTGATGAAGTTGGGAATCGCGATTGCAGCCAGCAGGCCGATAATGGCCACGACAATCATGATTTCCACCAACGTGAACCCCGCCTTGCGGTATGTTATGTTTGTTTTCATTTTTTGTTGTTCTTTCTATAATGTAATTGTGGCGTGAACTAAACAGCAGGCGGGTTACATTTATTGCAATTTGTGTTCACTGATTGCCTGCTGAAACCTCAACTTGATTGAAATACTAACATGGCTGATACCTGAAGGCAAGAAAAATGTAAGGCGATACCCTACACTTCGGCGGACATGATTTATGAGTTGCTTTCCGTTATGCGCGTCTTCGTCTTTTAGTCGTTTGAAATTCATCGCCTTTTGGAAAAAAGCCCGAAGCTATGAAGCTTCGGGCTTTTGAATAAACCAATTACCGATTATTTATGGAAGGAAATGTCCCGGGGTCAGACTCGACAAACTGCATTTAATTTGAGGCGTTGCTCCCACGGTGGAAGTGGTGTAAGTGCCTCCTGAGGGACAACCGGGAACGCTTCCTTGGGAGTTTAGCCTGATGTAGCCCGAGACGGTCTGGGGGTTTGTAACAGTCGAACCATTGGATTTTCCATTTTCCAGCGCCCATTCATTGATACCAGCATCAATCTGACGGAGGTTGTTAATGCAGGCATTGCATTGTGAAGTGGCGCGGGCGCGGACGAAGTTGGGGATCGCAATCGCCGCCAGCAGGCCGATGATGGCCACGACGATCATAATTTCCACCAACGTAAAGCCCGCACTGCGCGAGGGCTTGGTTGTCTTCATATGTTTCATTTTTCGCTTTTGGCTGCGGCGTGAACAAGACGACAGGCGGGTTTATATATGAATGCAAACGTCCACTGATTGCCTGTCGCAACAGCAACCGGACTGCAATAGCAGCCTTGCAGTGACAATAGTACATCTGCTAGGAAAAATATGTAGAGCGTGGCCTAAACTTTTTGTAGGGCGAAACACTACAACAACCTTTCAGATGGCCGAATTATTTTGTCTGCTGGCTCTCGTGCCAGCGTATGGCTTCGTGCAGGAGCTGTGTGGCATTGTCGAGTTGAAGCTTTTCCTTGAGACGGGCTGAATAAGTCTGGACGGTTTTGAATCCGACTCGCATATGGTCGGCGATTTGCCGGGTGCTGAAGCCGCGACCCAGCAACTGAAACACTTCCAGCTCGCGGTCGCTCAATTGTTCAACGGGCGAAGCCGCCGGCATCGGGCGACCATCAACAAATTTTTCCGCCATTGCATCGGCAATTTTATCACTGATATAAAGCTTCCCTCCGAGCACAGCACGTATGGCCTTGAGAATTTTTTTGGTAGCTTCTCGCTTCATGATGTAGCCTCTCGCTCCCGCGCGCAGGGCGCGTTCGGCATAAAGCGATTCATCATGCATGGAAAGCACAATCATACCCACCTCGGGATGAGCAGCCTTGATGTTTTTAATCAACTCAATTCCCGAACCGCCTTCCAGCGAAATGTCCACAATCACAATGTCTGGCCTTTCACCACCGATTTTTTGAAAAGCCTGCGGAGCATTACTCGCCTCGCCGCAAACGCACAAGTCGGACTGTTCGTTGATCAGATTGGCAAGCCATTCGCGCACGAGCGGATGGTCGTCCACGAGCAAAACTTTATTTTTTTGCGCCATGATTTTCAGCATTTATCGACAAAGTGCAAGTAACACGAGTGCCACGCATTGACAGGCGTTCAATATTAAACGCCGCGCCGATCATGCTGGCGCGATAAGCCATGATGCGCAACCCCATTCCATGATTGTTTCGCGACTGTTCAGGAAGACCGATGCCGTCGTCAGTGACGGTCAGGACGGTCTCATTGTCTTCCGCATCAAGGCAGATGTTGATATGCCGAGCCTTGCCATGACGGACTGCGTTGGTAATCGCCTCCTGCGCGATGCGGTATAAATGAGTGACGGCGCTCGCATCATGCACCAGAACCGGCTGAGGGCACTCAAATGTGCAGGACACCTTAAACCGCTCACTGGCAGTGACGGAGAGTTCCTGAAAATTATCCGCAAGATTTTCTGCCTGCATCTCAACGGGATGAAGACCACGGGCAATCGTGCGAGTCAGTTCGATGCCTTCTTCTACAAGCCCCACCAAATGATTTGCCGCCGCCGCTTCCGGCAGCGATTTATCCGCCAGTTTTTTGCCGAGCACCTGTCCAGCCAGCGCCGTGCCTGTCAAATGCTGGCACAAACTGTCGTGTAGATCGTGGCCAATGCGCCGCTGTTCGCGCTCTCCGGCTTCCAATAATTCCTTTTCCAGCCGCCGGCGTTCCTGCATTTCTTGCGTCAACGCGGACGTCCGCTGGCGCACACGCTCCTCCAATTTCTGGTGCAAAGTGAAGAGGCGTACGACGAGAAGATAAAAGATCAGGGCAAACGATGAGTTCCAAACGGGAACGAACCAATTGGAAAAGCGCAAACCTGCGGCAACATTGCTGCCAAGCCACGTTCCCGTGCATAACACGGAAACTACCACTGAAAATGGAACGCCCACGCGCCAAATGGCCAAAAGCACTGGAATCGAATAAAATATGAAAAAGGAAATTTCGTAGCCGGTGATGTAATCCAGAAAGCCGATGACAGCCACAAGCCCTATGCATATAGTTGCCACAAATGGCTTGGACCACTTTTCTAATTTTTTTAATCTTGTCGGCATTCAAGTCCAGACGGGTCAAATCACGTCGCCAAGCTTGCAAAAATTGCGAATTGCAGGCAACTGAGCTGTAGAGTTGGCGAACGTTCACTGCACGAACATGAGAAACTATACAATTCTGGCAACAAAAATCATTTCCTGAATTGCGAGGCCAAACTACTTCACAGTCGTCGTAATCCCTTCCAATTCCAATTTCAGCGCATGAAGCGAAAGATTGATGTCACAGATGAACGCGACAAGCGACGAAAATAGCGAAATCATGCAGGTTATGAAAAGCAACCCTATCAAAAATCCCTGTTGAGCTTGAATCAAGGCGGTCACAAAAAGAGCTACGATCAACATGGATGCCAGCGACGCGCTCGTGGCGGCCAGTGCAATGCTTAAGCGAATGATTTTCGCGCGGCGGTAAAGAATCGTCACCTGCGCAAGGGTCTGTTCGCGATCATGGCCGGTGCGAATGGAAAGTTCGTGCTTCAATTGTCGTGCACGGTCAATGGCTCGTCCCAGCCGGTTGGTCATTGTGAGCAGCAACAGGCCGACGCCGGAAATAAGGATAACCGGACCGATGGCGTCCCGCAGTTCCGGAATGATTCGTTCAAGAGAGGTCGGTGACATTTCTATAATTCTATATTGTCGCCATTTCAGCACCGCATGGCAAGCATAGGAAAAGTAAAAACCACGGGAGCTTTATTGTATATGCCATTTTTTGAAGACCACGGTCACCGACATCAACAATAAACGATGCATGTCCGCCAAAAAAAGAGGAGTATGCCATAGTGCGTTCATGCATTGTAAAACGAAGCTTGGCGGCATTAGGCCAATAACCATGACAATTTCATTCAACAACTTTACTGCGATTTTGGCGTCGGGATTAGCAGCGAGAATTATCATACATTTAGAGGACTTCATTTTTGTCCTTCGTGGCATCTGGCGCAAAGAAAAGGTATCAGATTATGAGCGTTTGGACTGCAACGACTCCTCGGAACGAGGATAAGGCCGGTCGCCAGCACGATTCTTCTGGTTCGGCATTTGCCCGCCCGCGCAAATTTCTTGGCAATCACTATGTTTATGCGGTCGTATCATCGCGGGCGCGTGGCTTGTCCATCGGAGTTAACATGAACCCGATAATGCGTTGTAATTTCAGATGTGAATATTGCGAAGTAGATCGCTCCGTCCGTCCGCTTAGAAAATCGTTGGACGTGAACGTGGTGGCATTTGAGTTGCAACGCACATTGTGGCGGGCGGCCTCCGGAAAACTTCTGGATTTTGCCAGTTACCGCAACAGGTTGGTCAATTTGCCCGAGCTGCGGCAGGTCGCCTTGAGCGGAGACGGCGAACCGACACTATGTCCGAATTTTCTGGACGCGATCCGCACTGTCGTCCATGTCCGCGCGATGGGACAGTTTCCATTCTTCAAAATCGCGTTGATTACCAATGGCTCCCATTTGAATATGCGGCCGGTGCAGGAGGGTTTAAAACTGTTTACACAGCAGGACGAAATCTGGGCCAAGCTTGATGCAGGAACCCAAACCTACATGGACAAGGTAAACAAGCCAGCCTGTTCGCTTGACAAAATTCTTGAGAACATTCTTTTAACAGCCCGACAACGCCCGGTGATCATTCAAAGTCTCTTTCCATTAGTGGATGGCGAAGAGCCGTCCACCTGGGAAATTTTTCAATATGCGTTGCGGCTAAATGAGTTGAAACAAGCAGGCGCGCAAATCCCGCTCGTCCAAATTTATTCGGCCACACGGCCATCGGCACAGTCGAGATGCGGACATCTTCCGTTGAAATCACTCGCATATATCGCGCAGCAAGTGCGAGAAGTCAGCGGCCTGAACGCCGAAGTATTTTAGCACAGCAAGAACTGGTGTGCATTGCAAAAACTCGCCACCCCTTAGTCTTTACTAAGGGATTCCCTTAGTCTTCCTAATGGTTTTACCTCAAACACAATCAGACGAAACCCCAATTGTTAGTTTCGACGACTTACCCTATTTTGCTCTCAACAGGACAAAATTGGTACTGTGCAAAAAAATAGAAAGACGACGATTATGACAAAACATTTGATTGAAGCGCTGACCGGCTCGAAGATTTACCAGGACTACGAACGCGCGTTCAGCGAAATGACAGGCATGCCCATGATGTTGAGATCCGTGGAATCATGGCAACTGCCGCATCACGGCAAACGATATGAAAATCCGTTTTGCGAGATGCTCGCGCAAAAAAGCCAATCCTGCGCCGCATGTCTGCAAACCCAGCAGCAACTTTCGGAAACGGCCACACATGAGGCAAAAACCGTCACTTGTCAGGTCGGTTTGTCCGACACCGCCGTGCCTGTGCGAATGGGCGAGCAGTTGATCGGATTTTTAACAACCGGCCAGGTTTTTTGCAAGAAGCCGACGGAAACGCAATTCAAACGCGTTATCAGACTGCTCGCCGACTGGGGCCTGCAAATGAATGCGAAAGAAGCGCATGAGGCTTATTTCGGCGCACGCGTCTTGTCAGCACGTGAGCACGAATCCGTTATAAAGCTGCTCGCCATTTTTGCGGAGCATCTTTCGATGGCATGCAACCAGATCGTTGTGCGAGAGCAAAACGCCGAACCTCCAGTTATCACGCGCGCCAAGCAATTCATTACTGACCACCAAACCGAGGACCTTTCGCTGGAGCAGGTCGCCTGCGCTGTTCACACCAGCAAATTTTATTTTTGCAAGATTTTCAAAAAAGAAACTGGTGTGAATTTTACCGACTACCTTTCTCGTGTGCGTTTGGAGCGGGCAAAAAATCTCCTGCTCAACCCAAACTTGCGCATAAGCGAGATTGCCTACGAAGTCGGCTTCCAATCGCTGACGCATTTCAACCGTGTGTTCAAACGCATTCTCGGCCGCTCGCCCACTGATTATCGTGTGCGGTTGGCACAAGTTTAAGCAAGCGCCCTCTTTTAACGTGTCTCTGCGCTAGGCTTTGTTATCATCGGGACGATGAATGACCAGAGTCGGTTGACGCGCGCGGAACTGATTGAAGTCGTGGGGGAATTAAGAGAAAAAGCGATCGTCAACGAATTGCAACAAGTCAAAAATATTGAAGCTTTGCGCGATAGCGAAGAGCGATTGCATGCGATTTTGAAAACCGCCGTCGAAGGCATCATCACGATTGACCAGCGCGGTATCATCGAATCATTCAATCCATCGGCGGAGAAAATCTTCGGTTACAAGGCGAACGAAGCCATAGGACAAAACATCAAATTGCTCATGCCTGAACCATTCCGGCATGAGCATAACGGCTATCTCAAAAGCTACGAGAAAACCGGCCATGCAAAAATCATCGGCATCGGTCGTGAAGTGATTGGCCGGCGCAAAGACGGTTCAACTTTCCCCATGGATTTGTCCGTAAGCGAAATGCGGCTGGCCAATCGCCGGATGTTCACAGGCTTCGTCCGCGACATTACTGAACGAAAACAGTCCGAAAAAGCGTTGCTGCATTATGCGGCGCTGGTTGAATCCTCTGATGATGCCATTATCGGCAAGACTTTGGAAGGCATCATCACCAGTTGGAACCGTGGCGCGCAAATGGTGTTTGGATATTCCACCAAGGAAATAATAGGCAAACCCATATCTGTTCTCATTCCGGATAATCGAAAAGATGAAGAGCCGGGCATATTGGAAAAAATCAGGCGCGGCGAGTCCGTAGAACACTACGAAACCGTCCGGCGACGCAAAGACGGCAAGCTGATTGACATTTCCGTGACCGTTTCGCCAATTCGGGATGCGGATTGTAAAATCATCGGCGCATCAAAAGTGGCGCGCGATATCACAGACCGCAAGCAACTAGAAAAGGAAATTACCGAGGTCAGCAATCGTGAGCAGCAGCGGATCGGACAGGATTTGCACGACGGTTTGTGCCAGGAATTAACTGGCATCGAGATGATGTGCCAAGTGCTTGAGCAAAAACTAGCGGCCAAATCGAAAACCGAATCAAAAAAGGTCGGCGACATCGCGCAACACATCCGTGAAGCGATTGCTCACACGCGCAAACTGGCACGCGGGCTTTCGCCGGTGGAACTCGAAGCCAACGGATTCATTTCCGCATTGCATGAGCTGGCGGCGCATGTGCATGAATTGTTTCACATTGAGTGCCGTCTTGAATGTTCTGAACCGGTTTTGATCCGTAATAATGTTCTCGCGACGCATTTGTATCGCATCGTTCAGGAAGCGATCAACAATGCCATCAAACATGGCCGGGCCAGGCAAGTTCTGATTTCGCTGAAACCGGCGGGCCACCAGTTTGCGCTGATCGTGAAGGACGACGGCCTCGGTTTTTCAAATGAAACGAAAAAACACGGTGGCATGGGCATGCATATCATGAAATATCGCGCCGGCGTCTTGGATGCATCACTTGAGGTGCGATCCGGCTCGGGCGGCACGGGCACGACCGTTGTTTGCAAGTTCCGAAAAAATTTATGAGCAAGAAATCGCCTGCACAGAAAAAAAAACGCATTTTGGTCGTGGACGACCATCCGATGATGCGGCAGGGACTGGCTCAACTCATAAGCGCGGAACCAGATTTGGCCATTTGTGGGGAGGCAGAAAACGCAGAATATGCGCTCACCAGCCTCAGTGTCTTGAAGCCCGACCTTGTGCTGGTGGACATTTCATTGCCCGGAAAAAACGGACTCGAACTCATCAAGGATTTTCAAGCGATCCAGCCAAGCCAGGCTGTTCTGGTCATTTCCATGCATGACGAATCGCTATACGCAGAGCGCGTCCTCCGAGCGGGTGGCCGCGGCTACATCATGAAACAAGAAGGCGGCAAGAAATTGATGCAAGCCATCCGTCAGGTGCTAGACGGAAAAATATATGTCAGCGAAAAGATTTCGGCAGAAATCCTTGAAATATTTTCGGGTCGCCGCCCCGGTATCGAGAGTTCACCAGTGGAAAAATTGACTGATCGTGAATTTGAAGTCTTCCAACTTGTCGGTCAAGGCAAAGGAACGCGCGAAGTTTCTGAAAAGCTTCACTTGAGTGTCAAAACCGTGGAAGTTCATCGTGCAAACATCAAGACAAAGCTGCAGTTAAAGTCGGCATCGGAGTTGATGCGCTTCGCAGTGCGGTGGTCAGAATCGCAAAGCGCAACGACATAGTCTTTATTTGACCATGTGACGACAAAAGACGTTTGGCATTTCCAAGCAATGGCTGATGCAAACCAAATAGTTTCAGCAAATTTAAGAATAAAATGAATCATCGCCATTTCAACCACACCGCACTTGACCAAGGGTCTCAGCAGGTGCAGTTTCTTTGCCTATGGATGTCTTAACCCTCTCACGCATCCAGTTCGGCGCGACTATCGCGTTTCATTACATTTACCCGCCGTTGAGCATCGGACTGGGCGTCATGCTTGTCATCATGGAAGGATTGTGGCTCAAAACGAAAAAGCCGATTTATCACCAGATGGCACGGTTCTGGACGAAAGTATTCGCGCTGACATTCGCCATCGGCGTGGCGACGGGCATCGTTATGGAATTTGAGTTCGGCACGAACTGGGCTACGTATTCGCGTTTTGTCGGCGACGTTTTCGGCAGCGCACTCGCGGCAGAAGGAATTTTTGCATTCTTCCTGGAATCAGGCTTTCTAGCAGTCTTGCTTTTCGGATGGGATAAGGTCGGCCGCAAATTGCACTTTTTCTCGACGTGCATGGTCTGCCTCGGGGCGCATTTCAGCGCAGTGTGGATTGTTGTTGCGAACTCGTGGATGCAAACGCCTGCGGGTTACAAAATCGTGACTCATAACGGCATTGCGCGTGCGGAGATCACGGATTTCTGGCAATTGGTTTTCAATCCGTCCATGGTGGAGCGTCTTTCGCACGTTGTGGTCGGCGCATGGTCGACCGGAGCGTTTCTCGTCGTAAGTGTAAGCGCGTGGTATTTGCTGAAGAAAAAGCATATGGAATTTGCCAGCGCGTCATTGAAAGTTGGGCTGACAGTTGCGCTGACTGCTTCGTTGTTACAGGCGGTGACGGGCCATACCAGCGCACAAGGCGTTGGAAAAAACCAACCGGCCAAACTCGCCGCATTTGAAGGACTCTATGAATCAACCTCGAACGCGCCGCTGACGATTGTCGGCTGGGTGGATGAAAAGAATGAAAAGGTTGACGGAATTCAGATGCCTGGCCTGTTGAGCTTTCTTGATCATAACGATTTTCATACTCCAGTTACCGGCCTTGATGCCTTTGCGCCTGAAGACCGTCCTCCGGTCGAGGCGTCATTTTTATTTTTTCACGGCATGGTGGCTATCGGATTTTCGCTGATTGCAATTTCCGCGCTCGGATTTTTATATTTTCGGCACGGTTCGCTGCACGAACGCCGGTGGCTTCTGTGGATTCTGGTCTTCTCCGTGCTAGGCCCGGAAATTGCCAACCAGCTTGGCTGGTTCGCCGCAGAAGTCGGACGCCAGCCCTGGATTGTTTATGGCCTGATGCGAACGCCCGAGGGCCTTTCAAAAATTGTGAAGGCGGACGTCGTCCTTACGTCGCTGATTTTGTTTACGTTCATTTATTTTCTGTTGTTCGCCGTTTTCATTTATCTGCTCAACGACAAAATCCAGCACGGCCCACACGACGACGATTTAATCCCTTCGGGCAAACTGGCATTGCCCGATGAATTGACCCACCATAAAAAATCATGACCTTCGACCTCAACACAATCTGGTTCATCCTCGTCGGCGTGTTGTTCACCGGCTACGCGATTCTTGATGGATTTGATTTAGGAATCGGAGCACTGCATCTGTTTACAAAAAAAGACGAGGAGCGGCGCATCATGCTCAATTCAATCGGACCAGTCTGGGACGGCAACGAGGTCTGGCTTGTCACAGGCGGTGGCGCGCTGTTTGCCGCATTCCCGAATGTTTATGCGACGGCATTTTCCGGATTTTATCTCGCGCTGATTTTGCTGCTGGTGGCCTTGATTTTCCGTGCCGTGGCGATTGAATTCCGCAGCAAGCAACCAATGCGCTGGTGGCGGCAGATGTGGGACATTGGATTTTCCGTCGGCAGCATCTTATCAAGCCTGCTTATCGGAGTGGCGCTCGGAAACATCGCATGGGGCGTGCCGATTGACGCAAACGGCGAATTTGCCGGGACATTTCTTGGTTTGCTGATGCCGTATCCCCTGCTCGTCGGCGTGACAACGGTGGCGTTGTTCATGATGCACGGAGCAATTTATGGCGTCATGAAAACTGAAGGCGAACTGCATGACAAACTGCGCCTGTGGGCGATGCGTTGCATCATTTTTTTTGTGATTTGCGCCACGACGACAACCATGGCCACTCTGCTTTACGCGCCACACATCGCCGAGCGTGTTAAGGAAAACCCTTGGCTCTTCAGCATCGTGCTGGCTAATATGCTGTCCATTGCAAACATCCCGCGTGAATTTCACCATAAAAACGACGGAATGGCATTTCTCTCATCTTGCGGGGCGATGATCACGCTCATGGCATTGTTTGCTGTGGATGCTTTCCCGAATCTTATTTATAGCTGGCCGCATCCCGAAAACAGCTTGACGATTTACAACTCCGCCTCCTCACCAAAGACGCTCGGCATCATGCTCGTCATCGCAATCATAGGAGTGCCAGTTGTGATTGCCTATACTATCTGCATCTACTGGATTTTTCGGGGCAAGGTGAAGATGGATCGGATGAGCTATTGAGTTTGAGTCCGCTTACTCGAACCAGCCTTGGCCCGATAGCGCTACTCGGAAGGTAACGAATTAACTTGCCATTAGCGCATACCTTTACAAAATAAAACCCGTCAATTTTGCGGTGATATAAGATTGGTATTTTGAACCACTCCAATTCCATCTTGCGATTGACCAGTCACGACAAAAAGCCAGTTTAGCTCAGTGGTAGAGCAACGGTTTTGTAAACCGTCGGTCGTCGGTTCAAATCCGACAACTGGCTCCATTTCTTTTCTTGTAAATAAAGGGTTCTGAGATTGTTTACAATTTTAGCCCTCCGCCATTTTACCGGATTCAACGTCGACGCTTGGAGAAATTTTGATTGCCGCTGGATTTCAGTAACGGCCGCTGTGAGGTCGGCAGTTGCGAACCGGAGGTGCGGAACATTGGTTTCGATTCCGACGGGCGCGGGTCTTCGCGTCGTGGTGCCGGTTGATGGGCATCGGGCCGCCGCGAATCATCGCGGCGTGGCGAAGAAGGGCGTGAATCCGGACGTTGCGAATCTTTCCAATGCGGTTTTCCCGAAGGCACGGCTGGCGGACGTTGGTTTTCCGGCCGGTATGACGAAGGTCTTTTCTTCTGTTGAAACTGCTGCGGCCGCGCGGGTGCGGGCCTAGCTGCCTGCGGCCGCAAAGGCGCGGGCTTACGCTCTTCCACGACCAGACAGAAATCCACCTGCTTCTTAAAACTGTCCACTTTCGCCACCTGCACGGTGAGCTGGTCGCCCAGCTTGATCAAGCGCCGCGTGCGGCGGCCCACGAGGTTGCGTCGCATTTCGTCGAAGACATAAAAGTCATCCTCAATTGTTGAGAGTGGCACGAGGCCGCTCATCGCCAGCCCGGTCACGTCCACGAAGAAACCGAAGTTCCGCACGTCGGTCACGAGCGCGGGATATTTCACCGGGTCGCCGGATTCGAGCTGCGCGTTCAAGAACGCATACAGCTTCACGTCCTTGCTGTCGCGCTCGGCGTCGGCGGAATTGCGTTCGGTCACGGAAATGTGTTCGGCGATCGGCTTGAGCGCGCCCGCCTTCGGCGCATTTTTGTCAAACAGCGCGCGGTGCACCACGAGGTCGGCGTAGCGGCGGATGGGCGAGGTAAAGTGGGTGTATTTGGCCTTGCACAATCCGTAATGGCCCAGCGGCTCAACGGCATAGCGGGCGCGCATGAGCGATTTGAGAAATCCGATTTTCAGGGCGGCTCCAATGGGCAGACTGTCCAGATGGTGCA
>Ga0181525_10003081_pt1 | contig 13337 bp, 9 predicted proteins | sample PEATcosm2014_Bin_48_FD_121100 | JGI IMG/M metagenome (GOLD analysis project Ga0181525, IMG submission 121100) | Peatland microbial communities from MTU Mesocosm Facility, Houghton, MI, USA - PEATcosm2014_Bin06_10_metaG | ecosystem: Environmental > Terrestrial > Soil > Wetlands > Peat | place...
GCGCAAATCGACGTTGGTGGCGGCGATGATGCGGACATCGACCTGAACCTCTTGCACTCCGCCGAGGTGCATGAAGCGGCGGTCTTGCAACACGCGCAAGATTTTAGCCTGCGTGTCGAGGCCCATGGTGGCAATTTCGTCAAGGAAAAGCGTGCCCCGGTCGGCCATCTCGAACAGGCCTTTCTTCGAAGCGATGGCGCTGGTGAATGCGCCTTTCACGTGGCCGAAGAGTGTGGACTCGAGCAGGTCCGTCGGCATAGAGCCCGTATTGACTGGGACGAAAGGCCGGTCGTGGCGCGGCGAATTCAGGTGCAGGGCCTTGGCGATGACTTCTTTGCCTGTTCCGCTCTCTCCCTGCAACAGCACAGTCGAGCGGCTGTTGGCGACCTGAGCGACCAGGTCGAAGATCTTCAGCATCGGCTCGCTTTTGCCGACGATGTTTTCGAAGTTGTAGCGCTGTTTGAGGGCGCGCTTCAGTTGAACGTTTTCTTCTTCGGCCCGGCGCCAGCCCACGGCGGCGCGCACGTCGGCCAGGAGCTTTTCGTTGTCCCAGGGTTTTTGAACGAAGTTGGCTGCGCCGGATTGCATGGCGCGCACCGCGTTCTCGACCGTGCCATAGGCTGTGATCATGATCACAGGCAGGCGGGTTTCGTGGGAGCGAATCTCGGCCAGAATCTCCATGCCATCGCGGCCGGGCAAGGCAAGATCGAGCAGGATCAGGTCGAAAGGATGTTCGCCGATGCGCTGCAGGCCAGCCTCGCCGGTAGGCGAGGTTTCAACCGCAAAGCCTTCCATCTCGAGCAGAGTTTGCAGCGACTCGCGAATCTCGGCCTCATCGTCAATGATGAGCACCGCGCCCGCCATGCCTGGCGTTCCGTTCAGCAACGAGCGCGAGATGACGGCGGCGTCAGACATGTCTTAAGCAACCACGGCCTTCCTGCTCAGCGGGAAATCCAACGTGAAGGTGGTGCCGGAGCCGGGATGGCTCTCCACGCGAATCTTTCCGGCATGTTCCTGAATAATGCCGTAGGTCACGGAAAGGCCAAGGCCGGTGCCACGGGCCTGGCCTTCGCGCGGCGAAGTCTTCGTCGTGAAGAACGGATCGTAAATGCGCTGGATGTGCTCCGGCGCAATGCCCGATCCCGTATCGGAGACCGACACGCTGACGCTCTCGCCGTTCATGGTCGATACGCGCAGCGTGCCGCCGCCGGGCATAGCGTCTTTGGCGTTCAGAAACAGGTTTAAGAACACTTGCTGCAAGCGTCCTGGATTACCCTGAATCGGCTGTAGCTTGGGCGCGAGCGTGTTCTGCACTTCGACCTTGGCGACCTTGAACTGATGTTCGAGCAGCGCCAGAGTGTCGGCGATCACTTTGTTCACGTCCACGTCGCCGATTTCGCTGCCGCTGGTACGGGAGAAATTCAGCAGATTGTTGACAATCTCAGAAGCGCGGAAGGTCTGCCGCGTGATCTTTTCGAGCAGCCCCGACTTCTGCGGATCGCCCTGCAACTGTTTGCTGAGCATCTGCGTGTAAGAGGAGATCACAGCCAGCGGCGTATTCACTTCGTGAGCTACGCCCGCGGCCAGCAAGCCGATGGAAGATAGTTTGTCGGCCTGCGAAAGTTGGGCTTCGAGTTCGATGCGCTCGGTGATGTCGTCCACGATGATGAGGCGGCCAATCACCTGGAACTTGCGCGTTACCAGCGGTGCAATGGCTACATTCACGGTGCGGACCTCGCCCGCAGGTGTTTTCAGGCGAAACTTGTACAGGTTGCGAATACCCGCGTCCTGCCGCATGCGATCGAATTCTTCAACAAACTCCGCCGGGAAAATTGCTTTCAGCGGCTGGGTGAGAGTCTGCCAGCGCGGCACGGCGTACATCACTTCCATCTGCGCGTTCCAGCTCTCGATGCGGTCTTCCATGTCGAGCGCCATCACGCCCACGTTGATGGATTCGACAATGTTTTCGTTGAAGTCCTTGAGGCGCTCGTACTCCGCCGCTTTCTGCTGCAACGAGGCGTAGAGCTGGCCGTTCTGAATGGCAATGCCGAGGTAGCCGCCCAGCGTTTCCAGTAACTCCATGTCTTCGCTGGAGAGGAAGTCGCCCTGCGTGGTCTTGCCCAGCCCGAGCACAGCGATGGTTTTCTGCTGGGCGTGGCAGGGGATGTAGTAATTCAGGTCGAGGCGGGCGATGGCTTGCTGTGCCTCTGGGGTCTCGCGAGGCACCTGGTGCGTGTTCTCGAAGAACAAATGTCCCGCCTGCTCCGGCCGGGGCGCGCTCAGGAAGGAGAGGTCGATGGTGCCGGGTGCGGAAAGACCGAAAGCCTTGGCGAGAACAAATTGTCCCGGTTGCTCGCCGGCCAGGAAAATCGCCATGCGGTCAACCGCCAGAGTCCGCGACAAGCGGTCGATCAGAGAAGAGAGCAGGGTGTTCAGATTGGTTTCAGAACCCAGCTCGCGGCCGAACTCGAGCAGCGTGCGGCGATAGTCGTAAAGTGTGCGGTAGAAGAACTGGTCAATGCGGTCCTGAATCCACTTGCGAACGGGATCGAACAGCAGAGCCGTGACGACGACCGCAAGAATCAATCCCACCGGACCGGAGCTGGGCCGCCAGTTATGTACCAACAAGGCCACGCTCGCGACCAAACCGAAATACAGGCCGACCACGATGGCCGCAGCGAGGGTATAGACCACGCCACGCTTGAAAATGAGATCGACGTCCATCAGGCGGTAGCGGAAGATGGCGTAGCCGAACGTGAGCGGCAGCAGCGCCAGCGAGAGTGCGGAAACCTTCATCCCCGCTCCGGGCAGCGACCCCATCAGATAAGGGATGACGTAGAACAAAGTGTAGGGAACGATGGCCAGAATGGTCCCCCGAGTGACCCACTTCAACTGCTGGCGCAGAATCGTGGTACTGGCGCGGCGATAGCTATCCCAGAGCACGATGGCCGCGGCCAGAAAGAACAGCGAGCCGTAAGACATTTCCATACGGTCGAGGTTCCAGCGGAGGCGTTCGCTGGCCTGCAGCCAGCGCATGGCGGCAACGTGGACCGCTAGCAGCACCGTTCCCGGCACGTAGACCAAGGCCAGCAGCCAGGCATGCTTCCGCACAATTTGCCGCTTCTCCGGGAAGGTGAGAACGAAGTGCAGGAACAAAGCCGGTTGCAGCACTCCGGCGGCGATGTTGCCCCAATAGATGATCCAGTCGAAATCGTTCAGCTTGCCCGTGTATTTAAACGAATAGGCAACGAAGGATACGAGGCAGAAGATGTAGAAGTGCGTGGAGCCGGGAGCTGTCCAGCGGCGGAGCAGTACGTAGAGGCCAATGCCCAGGTAAATGAGAGCAATCAGGCGCAGCCAATTGTTGAGCGAGCGTTCGGCGGGAACCAGAATCACGCTGGAATCGAGCGGCACCGATTGCCGCAGCAGGGAATAGGCAGCTTTCGACCAGACCCCATTCTGGTAGAGCTGGCGCTCCAGCCCGGACATGTTCTGCACTTCCTGCCCGTTGATGGAGACCAACTGGTCGCCGGACTTGATACCACCCTTGGCGCCGGGGCCGTTCGGATCGACCCGGTCGGCAGTGAGCAGTCCATTATGCTCGACCCACCAAACGCCGTCGTCGGGGACCAGGAACTTCCACTCTGCGTTGAAATTGAAACCGGCAAAAACGACTGCAGCTACTGTCAGGACGAACAACAGTACGGCGACCGAGCGAACTTGGCTTTCCCGGTTCATGGCTTGCAGGGGCGCTCCCGAACCCTCGGAGCGCTGAACAGGCGCTGCAATCACGCCTTGCCGATTCTTAATGAGCAACTTCGCTGCCATGTCTGTTTCCCGTTCCGGGACGGCTAAGTGCCTTAAATAAAGCGACTTCCAAGATTATAGATGGGTTTCTGGAAAGCAGGTACGGTTTTGCGGAGGATTGTGTGGAATCTTGTATGTGACTGGGAGGGAAGGCGTTAGAGGATTTGGACCCCTAGGACTTCTTGTCCCGAGGCCGAGGAGTTCCCGACGACACCGAGGACTCCGAACGAGGGAACCTATGCAAGGTTGGGGGTAGCGGAGACCGCGCAAGTTCTTTCACGATTCCGCAACCGAAAGAAGTGGGGTATGATGGCGGCCATTTCTGATGCAGAGGAGATGCGGCAGCTTCGGGCCGAACCCTCGGGAGCTAGTTTTGTATATCCAGCGTTTTCTTTTATCCATCTCGCTTTGTCGCAGTCTGAAGTCGGTGGTATTGGCGGCGGTCGTTGCCAACTTGTTGATCGTGTGTGTTGTTGCCCAGAATCCCGTCCCGCAGATTGTCGGGCCAGTGCATCCTGATGCCGTCGCTCCCGGCAGCGGGGCATTCACCCTCAGCGTCTACGGCGCCAACTTCGTCCCCGGATCGGTCGTCAACTGGAACTACCAGCCCCGTTCGACGACCTACATTTCCGGGCACGAAGTACAGGCGCAGATTCTGGCGACGGATGTCGAAACCAATACCGCAGGCTACATCACCGTCATCAACCCCGCTCCCGGTGGCGGGAGTTCCAGTGCGAGCTGGGCGCAGGTCGAAGTGCACGCCCCGATTTCTATCGTTACCCTGAATTCTCCGACTTACTATTTCTTTGGCTCTTGGATTACGCTCCCAGCTGACTTTAACCACGACGCGATCCTCGACATTCTCGGAGAATGTGGGGCCACAGGAATTTGCGTTGACTTCGGCTTGGGCAACGGAGACTTCGGGCAAGATCATTTCGCCGGCTTAGGCTATTTTCCCAATACACAGGTTGGCTACGGGGACTTCAACAACGACGGAAATCTCGACGACGTGATCGCTCAAGCGAACTATGAAACATACAAAGCGCAGGTGCACCAAGTTACGGTGATGTTTGGCAATGGCAATGGAGCTTTCCAGTGGGGCCCGACCACGAAGTCCGAGTCCGATTTTTATATGCTGCTTGTAGGGGACTTCAATCGGGATGGGAACCTCGACCTCGTCTCGAACGGACGCTTTATGACCACGTTTCTGGGTAATGGCGACGGAACTTTCAGTCAGGGAGCATCTTTCAAATACAAGTATCTGGTGGATCAGTGGGCAGCGGGAGATTTCAACGGGGACGGAATTCTCGACATCATCTCGCTCCAGCTCGATCCGTTGACCGTGTGGTTCTTCCAGGGAAACGGTGACGGAACGTTTCAGGCCCCGAAAAAAGTCAGGTCGTTCGCCAACACCGGAGAATGCACTGGTGGGGGCTTCCAGACCTGGATACAGGTTAGCGACTTTAACGGCGATGGGAAGCTAGATTTGGCCTTGTGTGACCAGAAGGACGTAATCGTGATGCTAGGCAATGGCGATGGCACTTTCCAAAAGCCGACTTACTACCTAGCCGACGGCACGGGCGATGGCGAGTTTTCGTTTGCGGTGGGAGACATTAACTCGGATGGCTGGCCGGACTTGCTGGTGTCTGAATACGCGTTTATTGGAAATTCGCCTCCGACATTCGACGTATTCCCAGGAAATGGCGACGGAACCTTCCAGACCGCACAAGTAACGAATGTGACTGCGACACAGCTGCCAGAAGAAGGGATAGCCGTTGGCGACTTCAATTCGGATGGGCTGCTCGATTTCGTCTACCAGACAGATGAGGGAAGCTTTGTATTCCTTAACAGTAGTAAGTAGAAAATCGCAGGGAGGAAAGATGTGCCCCGGCCCTGTCCCTGCGTTTTTTGCAGGGACAGAGCCTGCCCTGAGCCTGCCGAAGGGGCGGGGATTTAAATCTCCTATCCAGCTTTCCTAATCCCGGAAAGTCGCGGGAAATCGTTTCCGACCACAGCGCTCGCCTGCTCGCATCGCCTTTACGAGGGCAAGGTTACGAGGGCCAGGCCGTCTTCGGCTCGGTACCAGCGCCGATGTTCAGGCGGATCACGTTCAACAGCTCGTCGTTGTCCGCGGGCTTCTGAAAGAATGCCGAGGCCCCGGCTCTCAGGGCGCGCTCTTCATTGGCCTGGGGATCGCGGGCGCTCAGCACGATGACCGGAACGCCAGCCAGGGTGTCCATACTCTGCAAGCGGTCGAGAACGACGAAGCCATCTCCCACCGGGAGGCCCAGATCGAGAATGATCAGGGCAGGGCGTTCTTTTTGGGCGGTAGCGATGGCGGCATAGCCGTCGGAGGCGGTCGTCACCTCGTAGTTGTTGGCGCGCAGCCGCAGCCGCAGGGCGCGCACCAGATCGGGATCGTCATCGACCAGCAGAATCTTCGGTTTTTGCATTTCAATTCTCCTTATTGTTTGTGGATCTCTTCGATTTCGTTTCTCGTGCCACTTTTCCCGCGTGCGACAGCTTGCGTTCTCGACTGGTTAAGATCATCTCCGTTACGCAGCTGGCCACATTCTGAACCTGCTGCTCCAGGGTTTCCCCCGGTTTGCCGGAGGGAAGCTCGACCGGCACGGTGGTGATGGTTATTTTGCATTTGTTCTTGAGATCGGGGACGCGCTCCAGTAGTTCGCGAGTGCGCGTGGTCATGACACCGGAACGCTGCAGGTCCGTCGAGGCCACGACAAAAAGAGTTTCGGTCGCGCCAGACGCTCCCATGGGCGGAAGGACCAGGTCTTTATCGAGATAGACGCAACGCCGCAGAGTCTCCAAACCCTGTTGCCAGGTTTCCTTCCAATTGCCTTGCGGAGGGTTGGAGAGTGGTGCAAGCTCGACGCGCACCAGAACCAAAGCTGGCCGCAAGCGCTCCTCGTGGACAATTACGGGGGCCAGCAGCTTGGCCAGCGAATAGATGGGCAAGGTAAAGGTGAAGGTGCTGCCCTCGCCGGGCTCGCTTGTAACCCAGATGCGTCCCTCATGCAGGCGGACGATTTCCCGGCAGATGAATAGCCCCAGACCCAATCCCGAGCGGTTGTTGTCGATCGAATCGGCGTCCTGATAGAGGCGTTCAAAGATCAGAGTCTTGGCTTCGGGACTGATGCCGCGGCCGGTATCGCTGACCGAAATGTAAACGTAGCCGGCATCGGCCTCGACCAGATTGGCCCGGACCATGATCGAGCCTTCCGCGGGAGTGAATTTGATGGCATTGTCCACCAGATTGATGAGCACCTCGAGCACGCGGTCGGGATCGGCGAGGACCAGAGGCAGGCGCTGGTCCATGCCGATTTCCAGACCGATCTTCTTTTCCTCAGCCGTGGGGCGCAACATGGCGACTGCCTGCTGTACCAGTTCGCCGATCGCGATGCAGCGCGGCTCGATGCGCATCTTGCCACTCTCGGCGCGGGTGGCCTCCAACAGATCGCGCAGCATGGCATGCAATTGATTCACGCTTTTCAGGACGGTCTTCAGATGGTCGGTTTGTTCGGGAGCCATAGCGCCCGCCAGTCCATCCAGAAGCAGCGTGACGTACTGGTGAATGCAGGTCAGCGGCGTGCGCAACTCGTGCGACACATGAGACAGGAACTGGTTCTTGAAATCGATTTGAGTTTTCTGTGCGATTTCCAGCGCGCGCAGTAGCCCTTGCCGTTCTACGGCATAGCGGATGGCCCGCTCCAGATGCTTGCTGGAAATGTCGCCTTTGACTAAATAGTCCTGCACTCCCTGATGCAGCGCCTTGGCCGCCAGCGCCTCATCATCCTGCCCGGAGAGGACGACGATGGGTACATGCGGAGAATGCTCCATGACCCGGCGAAAGGTTTCAGCGCCGCGGCTGTCGGGCAAATTCAGGTCCAACAGCACGACCGACGGAGTTTCGACGTTCAGGGAAGCCAGGCCATCGGAGAGCCGGTTGACGCAGTTCACGTTCACCGGCGACTTGCCCTCGATCAGGCGGAGCCGCACCAGGTCCGCGTCTCCGGGATTGTCTTCAATCAACAATACTCGCGTGGTCTTATCCATTACTCTCCTTCTGCGGCAGGTTGACGAAGCCGAACCAGAATTCTTCGATTGATTTGATGGCGGAAAAAAAACCGTTCAGATTTCCCGGCTTGGTGACATAGCAGTTCGCGCCCATTTCGTAGCTGCGCATAATGTCTTTGCGCAACTGGGACGTGCTGAAGATCACTACCGGGATGAGGCGCAGATCGGGTCCTGCCTTCATCGCGGCCAGTACCGCCAGGCCGTCCCGCTTCGGCAGATTCAGGTCCAGAATGACCAGATCGGGCCGGACGGCGTGCACAAATTTGTCTCTGCGGTATAGAAAAGCCAGGGCTTCTACTCCATCGCCCACGCTTGTGACCTTGCTGTGGTACTTGGTTCCCGCGAGTGCTTCGGAGATCAGAGCCACATCGGCGGGGTTGTCATCGACCACGAGGAGTTCGAGCAATAAGTGCATCATTGAGCCACGATCCTCTCCTCCGGACCATGCCCGGGCAGCGTGAATTTGAAGGTGGAACCGGAACCGGGCTGCGACTCTGCCCAGATCTTGCCGCCATTGCGTTCGACGATTTTCTTGCAGATGGCAAGTCCGATGCCGTTGCCGGGATATTCGGTGCGGGCGTGCAACCGCTGAAAGACGATGAAAATGTTTTCCGCATACTCGGGCGCGATTCCGATTCCGTTGTCGCTGACGCTGAACTGCCAGCGTTCGTCCGCTTTTTCGGCCAGCACCGAAATCGCCGGCGGCTCCGGGCCGCGAAACTTGATGCCATTGCCGATCAGGTTCTGCAAGAGCTGCGCCACCTGCGTGCGGTCGGCCCACACCGCCGGCAGCTCGGAGTGCGTAACCACCGCGCCGCTCTCCGCGATGGCTGCTGCCAGACTCTGCAGCACTTCTTTGAGGACGTCATTGCAATCGACACTGGCGCTGCTGGTCTCCTGCCGGCCCACTCGCGAAAACGCCAGCAGATCCTGAATTAGCACCTGCATGCGCTGCGCGCCCTCGCTGGCGTAGCCGATGAATTTGTCGGCGCTTTCGTCGAGCTTGCCGCGATAGCGTTCGGCAAGCAGCTGCGTGTAAGCCGTCACCATGCGCAACGGCTCCTGCAAGTCGTGCGAGGCAACGTAGGCGAACTGCTCCAGGTCGGCGTTGGAACGCGCCAGTTCGTCCACCTTCAGCGCGAGGTCTTGTTCAATCTGGTGGCGCAGGCTGCGCTCTTGTTTTTCGCGCAAGGCGCGGCGCACCACTTCGGGCAGCCGCGCTAACCCATCTTTGAGGACGTAATCTGTCGCGCCCTGCCGAATGCATTCGACGGCGGTCACGTCGCCCAGAGCGCCGGAGACCAGAATCATTGGGATGTCGAGTGCTTCGGCGCGCAGCACCTTCAGCGCATCCATGCCTTTCCACATCGGCAGGTTGTAATCGGCGAGCACAACCTCCGGGGGATGGGCGCGCAGCGACCGCGTGAACTCGGCTTCGTCCTGCACGATGTTGGCGGCAACCTCGAAGCCGTCCTTATTCAGCGCGCGCAGCACCAGGGCGGCGTCGAGCGCGTTGTCTTCCACCAGCAAGGCGCGCAACTTGGTCTGGGGCGCGGCGCAATCCTGCTTCCCGAGTTTGGTTCCCGCACTGCTCATTACCGTTGCCCGGCCAAATGGGATTTAACGTTGATCACCGGAGGCTGATTGGTGACCAGCCAATACAGGCCCAAGAGCTTCACCGTTTTCCGGAACTCATCGAAGTCCACCGGCTTCTGCAGATAGCTATTGACACCCAGTTCATAGCCGACGATGCGATCCCGCTCCTCTCTCGACGAAGTCAGCAGGACCACCGGGATGGTGCGGGTGCGCGCATCGCCTTTGAGTTGCTTGAGCACCTGCAGGCCATCGATTTTCGGCAGCTTCAAATCCAGCAGCACCAGCTTCGGTGGAGGGTCGAAGGAACGTTCGGCGTGCGGGCCGGTGCAGAACAGAAACTCCAATGCTTCCTCTCCATCGTGCGCCACGAAAACGCGGTTGGACAGATTTTCTCCCCGCAGCGCGTGCAGCGTGAGAGCCACGTCCTCTGGACTATCATCGACCAAGAGAATCTCGACTTCAGCGGTGTTCATAGTTGGGCTCCTGCGGCGGCGGTTTTGCTGGTAGATGGGCTTGCGCTTATGCCAGTCGGTTTGGCGGCCGCGAGCGTAAAGTAAAACGTCGCCCCCCGATCCAGTTCCGCCTCTGCCCAAATCCGGCCGCCGTGCTTGTGGATGATGCGGTGCACCGTGGCCAGGCCAATGCCTGTGCCCTCAAAATCTTCGGCGCGATGCAGGCGCTGGAACACACCGAACAGTTTGTCGCTGTACTTCATGTCGAAGCCGACGCCGTTGTCGCGAACCGAAATGACCAGCTGCCCATCTTTTTCCCGGGAACCGATCTCGATGATGGCTTTCTCCCGGGTGCGGGTGAACTTCAGCGCATTGGCGATCAGGTTCTGAAAGACCTGTTTGATCAGAACCGGATCGCATTCGGCCGCGGGCAGTTCGGCAATCTTCCAGGTCACGGCTCGGCCTTCGGCTTCCGGTTGCAGCAGGCAAACCACCTCCTCGATCGGCGGATTCAGCGTGGTTGCCCGGAGTTCGAGAGCTTGCCGGCCCACCCGCGCCAGATTCAGCAACTCATCCACCAGCAGCCCCATGCGGTGCACGCCGTTTTCAATCCGCCGCAGGTGAGCCTGCGCTTCCGGGGGCAGGTCCGGGCTAAACTCCTCGGACAAGATCTTGGAGAAACCGCCGATGTGGCGCAGCGGCGCCCGCAGATCGTGCGAGACCGAGTAAGTAAACGCTTCCAACTCCTCATTGGCCGCTTCCAGTTGCGCCGTGCGCCGAGCCACCCGCTCTTCGAGTTCCTCGTTGAGCTTCCGGATTTCGCGCTCGTCGATTTTTCTTTGCGTGATGTCGCGGAAAGCGACCACGCCCCCGCTGACCGCTCCCGATCTGTCTTTCAAGGGGGTGCCGGTCACCTCCAGCCATACCCCATGATCGAGTTCCGGATTTCGCACAAACATCTCGGCCGTGTTCGCTTCACCCTGCAGGGCAAGCACCAGGGGATTGCGCTCGACTGGGTAGGGCGTCGCGGTGTCCGGCAGATAGCAGCCGTAGTGCGAGTTCCATTCTCCGGGAGGAACGTTCTTCGCACCCATGCCAACGATTCTGGTAGCGGCCGGATTCCAAAGGATGAATTTCCCGGTCTCATCGGCGGCGACCAGTCCTTCGCCAATGCTGTCGAGCACCGACTGCAGCATGAGCGTCTGGGTTTCCAACGCCGCGCGCGAGCCTGCCAATTCTTCCGCCTGCCGGGAAAGTTCCTCCGCTTGCCCTGCCAGCCGTTGCTCCGCTTGCTTGTGCGCCGTGATGTCTATATTGGTTTCCAGGATGCGGACGGGCTGCCCCTGCCGGTCACGATGCAATACCCGTGTGCTGGAGACGGTGATGCTACCCCCATCGCATTTGCGGTGTACCAGTTCGCCTTCCCAAAAGCCGGTTTCGAAGAGCTTCTTTTCTATGCCCTCCAGGGGTTCGGGGAACCCGGTGCGGAACAGGTCGTGGGATAGCGTGCCCAACGCCTGCTCGGACGTGAAGCCATAAAGCTTCTCCGCGCCGCTCGGCCAGGATACAATCCGGCCCTTCAGGTCGCACACAAACGCCTGGCCCGAGTCCAGGACCTGGGCTTGCCCGCGCAGATCCTCCTCGGCGATCTTGCGCTCGGTGATGTCGCGTGCAATCTTCGAAGCGCCGATGATCGTGCCATTGCCGTCCCGAATCGCCGAAAGCGTCACAGAAATATAAATCTTCGCGCCATCCTTCCGGATACGGACGGTTTCGTAGTGTTCCACGCTCTCGCCCCGCCCGATGCGCGCCAGAATCTCCTCCTCCTCCTTGACCCGCTCCGCCGGCATGAGCATCCACATGGGTTTGCCCACCGCTTCCGCCGCCGTATAGCCAAAGATTCTCTCGGCGCCGCGATTCCAGACGGTGATCGTTCCGTTCAGATCCTTACTGATAATGGCGTCATCGGAGGACTCAACAATGGCCGCCAGCAAGCGGCGCGCCTCTTCCACCATCTGCAACTGGTCGCTGCCGGATTTGCTCTCAGACACTTCCGCACGCGACCCCGCGACAACCGGGACAGCCTTCGCTTCTTTGCCGAGACGAGATGCCGTTGTACGCTTCATCGGACCGAATGAGTCCTCCGTATGGATTTGCCGAGAAAAAAGGAAGCCTGAACGAGGCAAAGCCGTACCACGCACCGACGCAGCCTCGTCCACATAGGTTATCGGCGGGGCCGTGGCTGTCTTTAGGAGGAAAGAGGATTGGCGGCGCTTGTAGCGTGACGGTAGTGCAGGGCTTACGGTACTCCTCGATGCAGATGAGAAGCAGCTTTCAGGGCAATGGGCGAGGAAGTGCTCGGTGGGGATTAGAGTCTACTTAAGAACTAATTCATTCGCGAAAATCTTTATTCGCGAAAATCCATGCTGGGTACGCCGGCCGTCGGGAGGCGCCAAGCACCCGAGGCGCGTCCGAGTCCGAGAGAACGGAACTCCTCACTTGGAACCTTCCGCTCCGCCGGCCTGCCACAGAAACCCATGGGTGGCGCCGTTGAAGTCGTAATAAAACCCCGTCATCTGCCGCCCGTTGTTGATGCTGAAAACCATCGTTCCGTTGCTGTCCGACACCGGAGCAGAAAACGAAGTGATCTTTCCCGAAGGCTCGCGCAGAAAGCCGCGAACGGCCTGGAGACTGGGCATCCAGTAGCCCACGACATCGCCGTTGTCATTAATGCTGTAAGCGAATGTCTGCACCGATCCGGCTGGATCGAGATCGGTCACATTGCCCAAAGCGTCGCGATAAAAACCGTGGAACACCAGGTTGCTGTCGGTGTAGTAGCCCACAATCTCGCCCTTCACGTTGACGCCAAGCGGGATGGTTCCATACAACTGCCCCGTGCCCGCTCCCGGCGCATCGAATGACACAAACTTGCCGCTGCGGTCGCGGGTGAAGCCGTGAATCGCGCCCACGGTCGCGTCTACGTAGTACCCAATCACTACTCCCTTCGCATTGATCGCAGTCGCGAAGGTCCCATAACACCGGGTTGGCTCGATGCATCCGGCTCATCGAAAAGCGTGAACTTGCTAGTTCCGCCGGCGGTCACCGCGATAAAGCCGTGGTATACACTCCCGCCCGTGTAGTACCAGCCGGTGATTTGCCCGCTATCGTTGATTCCAGCGGGAAAGGTTGCAAGCGCTCCAGGAGGCTGAAAGCCGCTGACCGAACCGTTCGGCTCCCGTAGAAATCCCAGATACTCTCCGCGATTACTAAAATCATGCAAGCCGTATCCCGCGATCTGGCCGCTATCGTTAATGCCGAGGGCTTCGGTATTCGTCAAACCGGGCGCGTCGAACTCGGTGATCACACCTTCCGCAGAGCGCACAAACC
>Ga0181525_10003082_pt1 | contig 13330 bp, 15 predicted proteins | sample PEATcosm2014_Bin_48_FD_121100 | JGI IMG/M metagenome (GOLD analysis project Ga0181525, IMG submission 121100) | Peatland microbial communities from MTU Mesocosm Facility, Houghton, MI, USA - PEATcosm2014_Bin06_10_metaG | ecosystem: Environmental > Terrestrial > Soil > Wetlands > Peat | place...
CTTCTCGGGCGTGCAGCCGACCGGCAATCTGCATCTCGGCAATTACCTGGGCGCCATCAACAACTGGGTGGGCCTGCAGAAGGATTTCGACTGCATCTTCTGCATCGTCGATCTGCACGCGCTCACGACGCCGCAGGACCCGAAAGAGCTGACGGCGCAGACGCGCGAAGTGACCGCCGCCTACATCTCCTGCGGCATCGATCCCGAACGCTGCATCATATTCAACCAATCGGCGGTGCCGGCGCATACCGAGCTCGCCTGGCTTTTGGGCTGCCTCACGCCTTTGGGCTGGCTCAACCGCATGACCCAGTTCAAGGAGAAAGCCGGCAAGACGCGCGAAGAGGCGGGGCTCGGGCTTTACGCCTATCCGGTGCTGATGGCCGCCGATATCCTTTTATATAAGGCGACGCATGTGCCGGTGGGCGAGGACCAGAAGCAGCATCTGGAACTGTCGCGCGACATCGCCGGCGCTTTCAACCGCCGCTATGGCGTCGAATTCTTCCCCTTGCCCGAGCCGCAGATTTTCGGCGCCGGCACGCGGGTGATGAGCCTGCGCGACGGCACCAAGAAGATGTCCAAATCCGACGCCTCGGATTATTCGCGCATCAACCTGACCGACGATTCCGACACCATCGCGCTCAAGATCAAAAAGGCCAAGACCGATCCCGCGCCCTTGCCCGGAAGCGAAGAGGAATCCCGCAAGCGGCCCGAGGCCGACAATCTCCTTGGCATCTATGCCGCGCTCTCCGGATTGACGCGTCAGGAGGCGGTCGAGAAATTCGCCGGAAGGCAATTCTCCGCCTTCAAGAACGAGCTGGCGGAAGTGGCGGCCGATGTCCTGGGCAAGATCGGCGCCGAGATGCGCCGGCTGCTGGCCGATCCCGGCTATATCGACGGCGTGCTCAAACGCGGCGCCGCGCGTGCCGACGCCATCGCCGCGCCGGTGCTGCGTCAGGTGTTCGACATCATGGGGCTGCTCAGGCCCTGAAGGCGCGGCCTTGACCGCGCCGCTCAATCCAAGACCTAGCCGAGCGTGGCCGCGCCCACCGCCGCCACCTGGCCGTCCTGGGCCGATGAAGCGCCCGAGGCGCCGATCGCGCCCACCACCTTGCCGCTGACGATCAGCGGCACCCCGCCTTCGATCGGCAGCACGCCGGGCAAATTGGCGATGGCCGGCCGGGTGGCGAAGGTCTCCTCCCAGGCTTTGGTCGGACGCTTGAACAAGGCTGCGCAACGCGCCTTGGCGACCGAGACCCGGACGCTGGCCAGCCCCGCCTCGTCCATGCGGGCGTAAGCGAGCAGATGTCCGGCATCGTCGACGATGGCGATCGACAGGCTGAATTTCTGCTTTTTCGCCTCGGCCAGCGCGGCGTCCAGCACCTTGCGCGCGCCGTCGAGCGAAAGACTTTTCTTGTCGGTGGTATCGGCCATGGAATCCTCCCGGTTTGGCGATGCGAAACGCGATATTAACCGTCCGGGACCGAACCGCCTATCGCGGCGAAAGCGCTTTGTCTTCCCGGCTTTGCGGTTGTAGGCTCGACGCCAAGCCCCGCCCGAAGAAACTTCCTCCGGGACTCATGGACATTTACCTGCCGATCGCCGCGGTCTCGTTGGACGGTTTCGTCCTCTTGATCCTTGGCGCGGCGGTGGGCTTTCTCTCGGGCGTGTTCGGCGTCGGCGGCGGCTTCCTGCTGACGCCGCTCTTGATCTTGATCGGCGTGCCGCACGCGGTGGCGGTCGCCACCTCGGCCAATCAGCTCGTCGGCGCCTCCGTCTCGGGGGCGCTGGCGCATTGGCGGCGCGGCCATGTCGACATCGCCATGGCGCTGGTGATGCTGACGGGGGGTCTTGCCGGCTCGGTCTTCGGCGTGTGGGTGTTCGCGCTGCTGCTGCGCTTCGGCCAAGCCGATCTGGTGATCAGCCTGTCCTATGCCGTGCTTTTGGGTGTGCTCGGCCTGCTGATGCTGGTCGAAAGCGTGCGGACGTTCCTGCGCCACCGCCGGGGCGACCCGGTGCAGCCCAAGCTGCACGCGCATAATTGGATGCACGGCCTGCCGTTCAAGATGCGCTTTCGCCGCTCCAAGCTCTATATCAGCATCCTGGTGCCGCTGGGGCTCGGGTTCCTGGTCGGCACGCTGTCGGCGGTCATGGGCGTGGGCGGCGGCTTCATCATGGTGCCGGCGATGATCTATCTCCTCGGCATGCCGACCTCCATGGTGCCGGGAACCTCGCTGTTCCAAATCATCTTCGTCTCGGCCGCCGTCACCGTGCTGCAGGCGGTGGAGAACGGCACGGTCGATCTGGTGCTGGCGATGATCCTGCTGGTCGGCGGCGTGATCGGCGCCCAGCTGGGCAGCCGCTTCGGCGCCAAGCTGCGCGGCGAGCAGCTGCGCGCGGCGCTCGCGGTCATCGTGCTGGTGGTGGCGGTGAAGCTGGCGGCCGACATGACGGTGACGCCCGACCAGCTCTATACCCTCGAGATTCTCCAATGAAGGCGCGTTTGGCTTCGCTCTTGGCCTCGCTGGTCTTTACTTTCGCTTCGCTGTTGACCAGCTACGCGGCGCGCGCCGACCAGCCGCTGCTGGCCGATTTGTCGAGTCATCTCATCGCCATCACCACCGGCTTTACCGGCGCCTCGGTGGTGTTGTTCGGCGCGACCGACGGGCCCGGCGACGTGGTGATCGTGGTGCGCGGGCCCGAGCGCGACATGGTGGTGCGGCACAAGAGCCATTTCGCCGGCATCTGGATCAACACCCGCCAGGTGACCTTTTCCGGCGTGCCGAGCTATTACGCCGTCTTCTCCAGCAAGCCGCTCGACGACATCGTGCCGCAGCCGGTGCAATCGCTGCACCAGATCGGCCTCGCCAATCTGCGCCTCCAGCCCCGGTCGACCAGCCTCGACCCCTCCGAGGTGGCCGATTTCCGCAACGCGCTGATCGACGACCAGCGCCGCCAGGGCGTTTACGACGACGAGGTCGGCCGCATCAATTTCCTCGGCGACCGGCTGTTCCGCGCCCAGGTCGACTTTCCCGCCACCGTGCCGACGGGCACCTACTTCATCGAAGTCCTGCTGATCCGCGACGGCAACGTGGTGACCGGCCAGACCACGCCGCTGGTGGTCTCGCAGGTCGGCGTCGACGCCGAGGTTGGCGAGTTCGCCGAACACCGCGCGCTGATCTACGGCCTGATCGCCGTGGCCTCGGCGGCGGTGACGGGATATATCGCCAGCCTGCCGTTCCGCAACGCGTGAGCATTCCCGGCCGAAGGGAGCAATCCAATGGCGACGACCGCGAAGGGCAAGGACGGAAAAAGCAAGGCCGGCGCCGGCGCCAAGCGCGCCATGCAGCAACGCATCTTCCTGGTCGTGGTCGACGAGACCGAGGAAATGCGCGTGGCCTTGCGCTATGCCGCGCTGCGCGCCCGCCACACCGGCGGCCGCGTCGCGCTGCTTTTCGTCATCGAGCCGAGCGAGCTCAAGACCTGGGGCGCGATCGAGGATCTGCAGCGCCAGGAGAGCCGGGCATCCGCCGAAGCGGCGCTCGCCAAGCTCTCGAGCGAGATCGACGAAATCTCCGGCAGCATGCCGGTGGTCCATATCCGCGAGGGGCGGCGGAGCGACGAATTGCTGGCGCTGCTCAACGAGGAACCGAGCATCTCGGTGCTGGTGCTGGCGGCGGGCACCGGGCCGGAAGGGCCGGGGCCGCTGGTGACCACGCTGATCGGCAAGATGGCGGGCGCGGTGCGCGTGCCGGTCACGGTGGTGCCGGGGAATTTGACCGAGACGCAGCTCGCGGCCCTCGCCTAACCCCTTGTTCCATAACCCCCATCTCTTTGGGGTTGAGTTGGGGGTCCGCCAGGCCCAAGTTATAAGCCCCAGCCGGAGAACCCGATGTTCATCGAAACCGAGACCACGCCCAATCCCGCCACGCTCAAATTCCTGCCCGGACGGACGGTGATGAGCGCCGGCACCGCCGATTTTCCCGCGTCCGACCAGGCCGGCCGTTCGCCCCTGGCGACGCGACTCTTCGGCCTGCCGGGCGTGACCGGCGTCTTCCTGGGCTCGGATTTCATCACCGTCGCCAAGGCCGACACGGTCGAGTGGTTCGAACTCAAGCCGCGCGTGCTGGGGACGATCATGGAGCATTTCACCTCGGGCGAGCCGGCGGTGAACGAAGCCGCGCCCAAAGCCGTCGAGGAAGAGGGCAACGAGGTGGTGGCGCAGATCAAGGAATTGCTGGAGACCCGCGTGCGGCCCGCGGTGGCACAGGACGGCGGCGACATCATCTTCGACCATTACGCCGAAGGCGTGGTCTATCTCCACATGCAGGGCTCGTGCTCGGGCTGCCCCAGCTCGACCGCGACCTTGAAGGCCGGCATCGAGAACATGCTGCGCCATTACGTTCCGGAAGTGACCGAGGTTCGCGCGGTCTAGTTTTCCGGGCGCGTTAAGCCGGAATTTTTCTCGGCATCATCGGCACCGGTAGATCGGCGTCCGACAGCAGCTTATAACGCTTGCTGTCGAAAAGCTGGTAGTGCCACCACTCGTTCTTGTAGAAATCCCAACCCGCCGCGCTCATCAATCCCAGCAGCAGCAAACGGTTCTTCTGCGCCGCGACGGGAATCCCGGTGCTGGCGTGATGCGAGAGCGGCGTGAAGGCGTCGAAGCCGGTGCCCATGTCCAATTCTTTGCCCGCGCCGTCGACCAGGGTGAGATCGACCGCCACGCCGCGCGAATGCGGCGAACCTTTGCGCGGATCGGCGAGGAATTCGGGATCGGGGCGGAAATTCCACAACATCCATTGCGCCTCGCTCGGGCGGAAGGCGTCGAAAATCTTGAGCCGGTAGCCCAGGGGATTCGCCAAGGCCACGGCGCGTTTCAAAGCCTCCGCCGCGTCGGCGTGGAGATAACAGCCGGGCCTGGCATAGACCGGCTTGCCGGTGAAATTGTCGGGCGTGGCATAGGCGATGTCGATCAGGACATCGAATCCCTGCGGCGAAATCTCCTCGAGCGCCATGACCCCATTCTCGCAGCAGGTTATGATCGGCGCCATGGCGAAAGAGCTAAAAGCCTTCAAAGTCCTGGGCTTCGACTGCGCCGGGCGCGGCTGCGCCGCCGCGGTGTTGGCGGGTGGAAGCGTTTTAGCCCGGCGTGCGGAAAGCATGGAGCGCGGCCAGGCCGAGCGGCTGATGCCCTTGATCGCCGAGACTTTGAAAGAGGCGGGACTCACTCCCGGCAAACTCGACCTGATCGCGGTGACGACCGGGCCGGGCGGCTTCACCGGCATCCGCATCGGCCTGGCGACCGCGCGCGGCTTGGCCTTGGCGACGGGAATACCGGTGGCTGGGGTGTCGAATTTCGCGGCAGCCGCGGCTGCGGTGCCGCCGCAGGCGCGCGAGGGCCGCGTTCTGGTCGCCGCCATCGAATCCAAGCGCGAGGAATTCTATCTGCAGGCATTCGCGGCTTCGGGCGAAGCGCTCGGCGCAGCCGCGCTGGTCCATCCGCGTGATCTCGAGGCTTTCCTGCCGGCGGGCAAGCTGCTTTTAACCGGCGACGCCGCCGCAAGGCTGCTGCCCCGGCTCAAGCACCGCGACGCCGAAATCGCGGCGGGATCGGGCTCGCCCGACCCCGCCGCCGTCGCGCGTCTCGGCCTGGAGTTATGGCAAAAGGGCGAAGCTGCGCCGCCGCGTCCGCTTTATCTGCGCCCGCCCGATACGACGTCGCCGCGCGCGCGGAAGACGCCCGGCGTCAAGGCGGGAATTTGAAACCCGAACCGCCTCGGCCGCGCGACGTCGCGCCCGGTGATGTCGAGGCGCTGGCGCGGCTCCATGCCCTGGCATTTCCCTTCGAGCCCTGGGACCGGAATTCGCTCGCCAGCCTGGTCGCGTTGCCGGCGATGCGCGCGCGCGTGATCGACGGCGCCCAGCGCGCGCCATCGGGTTTTTTGCTGGCGCTGGTGGTGGCGGGCGAGGCCGAGATCTTGACATTGTGCGTCGCGCCCGATGCCCGCCGCCGGGGCGTCGCCCGCGCGTTGCTGGCCGATCTTGCGGCGTTGGCGCGGGAAGCCAAAGCCCCGCGACTCGTGCTGGAGGTTGCCGCGGATAACGGCCCGGCTCTCAAGCTCTACGCGAGCTGCGGTTTCGCGCCTATCGGCCGGCGCGCCGGCTATTACCGCCGCGGCGACGCGCCGCCGGTCGATGCCGTCATGTTGGCGCGGGAGTTTTAAGGTTTTTTCCATTATAGCGGGAGAAATTGAAGGTTAAGCCGCAATATATATTGCGCTCGCCAAGCAAAATACTTATACATCCGCGCAGAATCCCAAAGGAACTTCTTGCCATGACTGAAAAGACGGCCCCGAGCAGCCTGCTCGAGTTCACCACCGAGATCGTCGCCGCCCATGTCTCCAATAACAGCGTAGCGCCCGCCGATCTGCCGCAGCTGATCGATCAGGTCTATCAATCGCTCGCCGGCATCGGCAAGGCGCCCGCGGGCGCGGCGGACCGGCCCCGCCCGGCGGTCCACATCAAGAAATCGATTCATCCCGACTACATCGTCTGTCTCGAGGACGGCAAGAAGCTGAAGATGCTGAAGCGCCACCTCAAGACCGCCTACAATTTGACCCCCGACGCCTATCGCGAGCGCTGGGGCCTGCCGGCGGACTACCCGATGGTGGCGCCCAATTACGCCCGCCAGCGTTCCAAGCTTGCCAAGGATATCGGCCTCGGCACCCGCGGCCGGCAGGCCAAGGCAAGCTGACGAATCGCCCGCCGCGTCACCGCATTGTCACGGATCGTCGGGCTTTTGCCGGGCGCGCCGGGCTATAGGCGATCATCCGGCCTTGGTCTATAATTTCGCCATGGCGAAGACCGGCACGGACGGCTGAGCATGCCGTCCCGTCTCGAACAGCTCTGCATCGACAAGGGCCTGAAGATGACCGAGCAACGCCGGGTCATCGCGCGGGTGTTGTCGGATTCCGCCGACCATCCCGATGTCGAGGCGGTGCATCACCGCGCCGCCGCCATCGATCCCAAGATCTCGATTGCCACGGTCTACCGCACCGTGCGGCTCTTCCAGGAAGCGAGCATCCTCGAACGCCACGATTTCGGCGACGGCCGCGCGCGCTACGAAGAGATGCCGACCGAACATCACGACCACCTGATCGATTTGCAAAGCGGGCGGGTGATCGAATTCAAGAACGAGGAGATCGAGAAGCTGCAACGCGAGGTGGCCGCGCGCCTGGGTTACAAGCTGGTGGATCACCGCCTGGAGCTGTTCGCCGTGCCGAACGGAAAAGCCGCCGCCAAGAAATGAGCCGTCCCCGCGCATGAGAAAATCAGCCATCGCCCGCCGGACCGAGACGCGCATCGTCGATGTGCGCTTCGGCGCGCTGCAGGTGCGGTTGGCCGAAACCCCCGCCGACATCGAAGCGGCGCAGGCGTTGCGCTACCGCGTGTTCTATCAGGAGATGGGCGCGCACCCGACCATGGAGATGGCGCTGGCACAGCGCGATTTCGACGCTTTCGACCGCGTCTGCGATCATCTGTTGGTGATCGACCAGGCGAAAGGCGCGGGCGGCGACGCGGTGGTGGGAACCTATCGCCTGATCAGGCGCGCCGCGGCGCGGCGTCACGGCCGCTTCTACACCGCAAGCGAATACGATATTTCCCGGATCGAAGCCTATCCCGGCCAGCTTCTGGAGCTGGGCCGTTCCTGCGTCGAATCCGCCTCGCGCAACCGCGCCACCATGCAGCTCTTGTGGCGCGGCATCGCCGCCTACGTCTTCCATTACGGCATCGAGCTGATGTTCGGCTGCGCCAGCCTGCCCGGCACCGATCCCGACGGTTTGGCGCTGCCGCTGTCCTATCTCCACCACTATCACCTGGCGCCGCCGGAGTTGCGCGCCCGCGCGCTGCCCGAGCGCTTCGTCGACATGAACCGGCAGCCGAAGGATTCCATCAACCCGGCCCAGGCGCTGCCGCTGTTGCCGCCGCTGCTCAAGGGCTATCTGCGCCTGGGCGGCTTCGTCGGCGACGGCGCGGTGATCGATCATCAATTCAACACGACGGATGTGTGCGTCCTGGTGAAGACCGACCTGGTCACCGAGAAATATTACCGCCATTACGAGCGCCGCGCGCGCGCGGACGCCGTCGCCTGATGACATCGCCCGGACGGATGCTTCGCCTGTTGCGGATGGTGGCGTGGTTCGCCTTGACCCTGCCGCTGATGCCGGTGCAGGCCGCGCTGGTGCTGTTCCGGTGCAAACGTCTTTCCGCCCGCCTGCCGCGTTTCTATCACGGCATGGTGTGCCGCATCCTGGGCATCGATATCGACCGCCGCGGCGCGCCGGCGGCTTCCGGACCCACGCTGTTCGTGGCGAACCACGCCTCCTATCTCGATATCGAGATTCTGGGCGCGTCGATCCCGGGCTTCTTCGTCTCCAAGGCGGACGTCGCCTCCTGGCCGCTCTTCGGCTGGCTGGCGAAGCTGCAACGCACGGTGTTCATCGACCGCAAAGTCCGCAGCGTCAGCCGCCAGCGCGACGCCATCGAGCAACGGCTCGCGGAAGGCGACAATCTGATCTTTTTCCCGGAAGGCACCAGCGGCGACGGGCTGCGCCTTTTGCCCTTCAAGAGTTCGCTCTTCGCCGCGGTCGAGGAAGCCGCCCTTCGCCACGATGTCGCGGTGCAGCCGGTTTCCGTCGCTTATACGCGGCTTGACGGCATGCCCCTCGGGCGGTTCTATCGCCCCCTCTTCGCCTGGTACGGCGACATGGAATTGGCCCCGCATCTTTGGACCGTGCTCGGCCTCGGCCGCCTGACGGCGGTGGTGACCTTCCATCCGCCGGTGCGCGCCCGCGACTTCGCCTCGCGCAAGGAGTTGGCCGAGCATTGCCGGCGCATCGTGGCGGCGGGGCTCGAGGCGGCGCTCTCGGGGCGGGCGGCGGAAACCTACGTGCCGCCGCACGTAACGGCCCCGGCGGCGGAGCTGGCGGCCCAATGAGAGAACGCCGATGAAGGAGCGCCAAAGTAGGGAGTGCCAAAGTGAGGAGCGGTTGAGCCGGTGGTGAAGAAGCTCTACGTCAAGACTTACGGCTGCCAGATGAATGTCTACGATTCCGCCCGCATGGCGGAGTTGATGGCGCCCGCCGGCTATGCGCTTGCCGCCGCGCCCGCCGAAGCCGACATGATTCTGCTCAACACTTGCCACATCCGCGAAAAGGCGGCGGAGAAGCTGTTCTCCGATCTGGGACGGCTCATGCCGCTGAAGGCGCGCAAGCAGAAATCGGGCGGAACGCTCGTGGTTGCCGTGGCGGGTTGCGTGGCGCAAGCCGAGGGGGCGGAAATCCTGAAACGCGCCAAGGGCGTCGACATTGTGGTGGGACCGCAGAGCTACCACCGCCTGCCCGGGCTGGTCGAAGCCGCGGAACGCGGCGAACGCCGGGTCGAGACCGAATTCCCGCCCGAATCAAAATTCGATCATCTGCCGGCTCCGGGCGGGCAAGCCATCAGCGCGTTTCTCTCCGTGCAGGAAGGTTGCGACAAGTTCTGCAGCTTCTGCGTCGTGCCCTATACGCGCGGCGCGGAATTCTCGCGGCCGGTCGAATCCTTGCTGGACGAGGCGAAACGCCTGGTCGAGCGGGGCGCGCGCGAGATCACGCTCCTGGGCCAGAACGTCAATGCCTATCACGGCGCCGCTTCCGGCGGCGGCGAATGGCGGCTGGGACGGCTCATCCGCGAACTCGCCGCCGTCCCGGGCTTGCTCCGGCTGCGCTACACCACCTCGCACCCGAAGGACATGGACGAAGAACTGATCGCGGCGCATGGCGAAGAGGAAAAGCTCATGCCCTTGCTGCACCTGCCGGTGCAATCGGGTTCGGACCGCGTGCTGACGGAGATGAACCGTCGCCACACCGCGGGTGACTATCGCCGCATCATCGAGCGCCTGCGCCGCGCGCGCGCCGACATCGCCTTCTCCTCGGATTTTATCGTCGGATTTCCCGGTGAAAGCGAGGCGGATTTCTCCGCCACGCTCGACCTCGCCCGCGACATCGGATTCGTCCAGGCCTTCTCGTTCAAATACAGCCCCCGCCCCGGCACCCCCGCCGCGTCGCGCGCGGACCAGGTGCCGGACGCATTGAAGAACGAGCGCCTCGCCCGGCTGCAGGATTTGCTCGCGCAGCTGCAGAAAACCTTTAACCGCGGCTTCGTCGGCCGCACTTTGCCGGTGCTGTTCGAGAAACCGGGGCGCCACCACGGCCAGCTCGCCGGGCGCAGCCCCTGGCTCCAGCCGGTCCATGCTGCGGCGTCGCCCGCGCTGTTGGGCCGCGTCGCCGCGATTGCCGTCGCCGGCATCGAGCCCAACAGCCTCGCCGGAATCCTGGTCCGGCATCCGGGCGAAGAGCACGCCGCGTGAACCCGCGCGAGCTCGCCAGCGCCCATGCCCGCGAGGCGCAAGCCCGCCTGCAGATGGCGTTCGACGACAATTCCCTGCTGCCGCAATTGTTCGGCGAGGGCGACAAGCATCTCGAGCGCATCGAACGCGCGCTCGGCGTGGCGCTCGCCTCGCGCGGCAACCGGGTGGCGATCTCGGGCCCGGCTTCGCGCGCCGATCTCGCCCGCGCCGCCTTGACCGCGCTTTATGACCGGTTGAAGCGCGGCCTGGAAGTCGACGCGCCGGCGGTCGACGCCGCCTTGCGCATGGCGCCGCAGCAGGGATCCGGCTCGGGCGCCTGGAGCGACGGCGAGGAAATCCGCACCCGCCGGCGGCGCATTACCCCGCGCGGCCCGGTTCAGGCGCAATACGTCAAGGCGCTCCGCACCCACGACATGGTGTTCGGCCTGGGACCGGCCGGCACCGGCAAGACCTATCTGGCGGTCGCCATGGCGGTGGACATGCTGATGAGCGGCCAGGTCGAGCGCATCATCCTGTCGCGCCCGGCGGTCGAAGCCGGCGAGCGGCTGGGGTTCTTGCCGGGAGACCTGAAGGAGAAGGTCGATCCCTATCTGCGCCCGCTATACGACGCGCTCCACGACATGCTGACCGGCGAGCAGGTGATGAAGCGCCTCGGCTCGGGCGACATTGAGATCGCGCCCCTGGCCTTCATGCGCGGCCGGACGCTGGCCAACGCCTATGTCATTCTCGACGAGGCGCAGAACACCACGCCGGTGCAGATGCAGATGTTCCTGACGCGGCTCGGCGAAAACGCGCGCATGGCCATCACCGGCGATCTATCCCAGATCGACCTGCCCAAGGGCGCGCGCTCCGGCCTGACCGACGCGGTCGAGACGCTCGAAGGCATCGAGGGGATATCCATGATCCGCTTCACCGAAGCCGACGTGGTGCGCCATCCGCTGGTGTCGCGCATCGTCGCCGCCTATGACCGCCGTCCCAAGGGCGGTCCCAAGAAAGACCATGGCGGCCAAGACTAAACCGCTCGAGGTCGAAATCGACCTGGCCGATCCCTGCGCGCTGTGGCGCAAGGCGCTGCCGGGGATCGACAAGCTTTGCCAGGACGCGGCGCTGGCGGCGCTCGCGGTCTGCGGTAAGGCGGTCGCCGGCGCCAAGGCCGAATTGTCGCTGGTGCTGGCCGACGACGCGGCGGTGCGCGAGCTGAACCGGGAATTCCGCGGCCTGGACAAGCCGACCAACGTGCTGTCGTTCCCGGCATCCGAGAAAACCGCGCCCGGCGCGCCGATGGTGTTGCTGGGCGACGTGGTGCTGGCCTACGAGACGGTGGCGCGCGAGGCGCACGCCCAGGGCAAGAGCCTGGCCGAGCACGCCGCGCATCTGGTGGTCCACGGCGTGCTGCATCTCCTGGGCTTCGATCACGAACGCGGCGAGGCCGAGGCCGCGCGCACCGAGGCGCTCGAAACCCAGATCCTCGCCCGGCTCGGCATTCCCAATCCCTACCGGATACGGACGAATAAGCGTGGCTGACGCGGCGCCCGTTCTGCTGCGCGGCGGCGATGCCTTGATGCCGTTGCAGCGCGTGGCGCTGCACGTCTTGGCGTTGTCCGGCTGGCGCCGGTATCTCTGGGCGTTTCTCCTGGGGGCGTTGGCCGCGGCGGCGTTGCCGCCCGTCGACATGACCCCGGTCCTGCTGATTTCCTTCGGCGGCCTGGTCTGGCTGGCCGACGGCAGCCGCGACGGACGCCAGGCCTTCGTGCTGGGCTGGAGCTTCGGCGCGGGATTTTTCATGGCCGGGCTCTATTGGATCGGCGTCGCGCTCACGGTCGATTGGCGGCAATTCTGGTGGCTGATGCCGTTTGCCGAACTGGCGTTGCCGGCCGCGCTCGGCATCTTCACTGGCCTGGCGTTGACGGCAAGCGATTACGCCGCGCGCAGCCTGCGGCTGAGCGGAACGTCGCGGATCATCATGCTCGCGTTCTGCTGGTCGGTTCTGGAATATGTGCGCGGCAATGTCCTGACCGGCTTCCCGTGGAACCTGGTGGGCTATGCCTGGTCGGGTGGATTTCCCGGCGGCCTCGCGGTGTTGCAGGCGGGATCGGTCTTCGGGATTTACGGGCTGAGCTTCCTGACCGTGCTGGCGGCGGCGCTGCCGGCGCGGCTGGGCGCGGCCTCGGGCGCGCGCGCGGTACCCGCGCTCGCGGCGCTGGCGATCATCGCGGCGCTGGCGGGATTCGGCGCTTGGCGGCTTCACGCCAATCCGCGCCGGGATGTGCCCAACGTCACCTTGCGCCTGGTCCAGCCCTCGATCCCGCAGAGCCTGGTCAACGATCCGCAGGCGCGGGTCGCCGATTTCCGCCGCACCCTGGGCCTGACCCTGTCGCCCGGATTCGGCGCGATCGCGGCGGTGATCTGGCCGGAGAACGCCGGGCCGCCCTTCCTCGATCGCGACGACGACGCGCGCCTGGCGCTGGCCCGGGCGGCGCCCGCGGGCGGCGTGGTGATCTCCGGCACGGTGCGCGGCAATCCGCCGCCGGCGCCGCTCGCGCAGTTCTGGAACAGCCTGGCGGTGCTCGATCCCAAGGGCGATATCCTCGCCACCTACGACAAGTATCACCTCGTGCCGTTCGGCGAATATGTTCCGTTGCGCGGCGTTCTTCCGATCAACAAGATCACGCCCGGCACGGTCGATTTCTCCGCCGGCGGTGGACCGACGACGCTGAATGTCCCCGGCCTGCCGCCCTTCAGCCCGCTCATCTGCTACGAGGCGATCTTTCCCGAAGCGGCGGTGGACCCCACCCGCCGTCCCGCCTGGCTGCTCAACATCACCAACGACGCCTGGTACGGATTCACCTCGGGGCCGTTCCAGCATCTGGCGATCGCGCGGCTGCGCGCCGTCGAGCAGGGATTGCCGCTGGCGCGCGA
>Ga0181525_10003083_pt1 | contig 13329 bp, 10 predicted proteins | sample PEATcosm2014_Bin_48_FD_121100 | JGI IMG/M metagenome (GOLD analysis project Ga0181525, IMG submission 121100) | Peatland microbial communities from MTU Mesocosm Facility, Houghton, MI, USA - PEATcosm2014_Bin06_10_metaG | ecosystem: Environmental > Terrestrial > Soil > Wetlands > Peat | place...
ACGCGCGCGCCGCCGAGGCTCATGCCCTCGGCGACCTTGCCGCTCCAGATGCGCGCCAGGGAAAGCTTCCCGGCATGAGGCGGGTGATAGGTTTTTATCACCTGGGCCACCGTGCCGGCCGATTTGAGATCGAGACCGAGCCGCGCGGCCGTGGCGGCGCAATCCGGCGTCTCGTGCCGCAGCGCCTTCCACAACCGCCGCACGCCGTGGTCCTGCGCCGCGGCGCCGAGGAACACCGGCACGATCTGGTCGCGTTGCAGGCTCTGGGCGAGCTGGCGGTAAAGCGCGTCCTTCGAGGGCATCGTGTCCTCGAGCAATTGCTCCAGCAGCTTGTCGTCGAAATCGGCGAGCTTTTCCATCAGCGAGGAGCGCGAGGTCTTTTCGGTCTCGGCCATGTCCTCGGGCAGTTTGACCAGATCCGAGGCCTGGCCCGGCTGGTAGCGGTAGGCGCGTTCGCTCACCAGATCGACATAGCCCGCGACGCCGCGCTCCGGCCCGGGCAGCGGCACCTGGCGCAGCACCAAGGGCCTGGCCGAGACCGACTGCAGCGCCGCCAGGATTTCGGAAACCCGCGACGAGGTCTGGTCGATCTTGTTGACGAACACCATGTGCGGGATCGCGCGGTCGTCGAGGAATTTGAACAGCGGCGACAGCGCCAACGCGCGGTCGGGCACCGCCTCGCACACCACCACCACGACATCGGCGCATAAGAGCGCCGATTGCGATTCCCAGGCGAGCTCGACCGAGCCGGGACAATCGAGCAGAAACCAGGGGTCGCCGAGATATGTCGCATGCGCGGCGTTGAGCTCGGTCGACATCTGCCGCGCCCGCGCCTCGGGCGTGCTGTCGCCGACGGTATTCTTTTCTTTTTGGCTGCCGCGGCGTGGAATGGCGTCGGCGGCGAAAAGCAGGGCTTCCAACAAAGTGGTCTTGCCGGAAAGATAGGGACCGACCAGGGCCGCGACGCGCGGCCCGCCTGCTTTTTCGCCCATGCCTGCCTCCCGGCAAACCCGCTGGGTGCTACGTCACGGCCCGGGTATTCACCCGCTTCGGGGCTTTACAAGAGACGCCCCGCCAATGGCGACGCACCCTCCTGTTCTGATGGTCGCGCCGGACGGCCGGGGATGGCAAATGGAATCTGCAGGAAAGGCGTTTTTTGGCCGCCGGAGTCGATGATTGGATGCGGAGCGTGCGCGCCATCAAAGACGCGGCGGGCAAGCGGCTGACCGATCGACAAGCTGGTGGGAAAGCGGCCTGACTTTGGGAAAGGCCTGAACGGTGTCTTAATTCCGGCTTTGCCGGACGGATGGCGGGTCAGAGCGTCTGCCGGGCCCTTTGTCCGGCGTTAGTAGTCGCGAAGGCCATAGTATCCAGTACTGCCATAGTATCCGGAATTGCCGTGAGAGTAGGTTGTCGAGTTGCCATAAGGCAGGACGACACAGTCAGCCAGCGCCAGCAGTACCAGCGCAAGCATGGCCATTTTCATCATGTTCATAGGAACATCCTCCAATGAGCTTCGGTCCGCACTTCGCATTGGGAGTCGGACCGTAGCCAGGGAATGTTTCGGGCGGCAGATTCGGAAACTACTCAGACCGGATTACCGGCGGGTCATCTCGATTGAACGCTTGGTCGCTGCGCTATTCCGCCGCCGGGCGGCGGGTTGCCGCATCCCGGCGGAAAGCGTCTTCCATCGCGCGCCGCGCGCGCACCGCCTCGCTCGTCTCGTCCACCGCGACATCGGCCCAACGCAGGGCCGCGCCCTGCTTGACCGGGTGCTTGAGCGTGACGCGATGCGCCAGCCCGATCGGCAAGCCGCCGAGTGCCAAGCTGTCGGCGGAAGGCATCAGCCTTCCCCAAACGGTGAAGCCCCCTTCACCGTCGAGCACCTCGCCCGGCTTGAGATCGCGCTTCGCCACCGCGACCGCGTCGGCGTGGAATGCCTGCGGCGATCCGGTCGGTTCGCGCCGCAGGCCGACGCTTGCGACCGAGATGCCGAGCTCGAGCCCGATCAGGTGATAGGGTTTGTAGAGCGCGGCGTAGCGGCCGGAGGCGTCGGTCTTGAGCCCGTATTCGGCGAAGCAGCGCGCGACGTAATCCGACGGCGCCTCGAACACGACATAGACGCCCCAGCGCAGATCGCGGAACACCGGCTTGCCGTCGCGTTGCAACGAGGACACCACCTCGACCTGGCCTTTGTGATGAATCTCTCCGCCGGCCGAGACGGGGCGCAGCACGCTCGGCAGTTCGTCGACGCCGCAGGGCGGAAACGCCAGGCCGCCGGGCGCGGGCGTCAATCCGGTGGCGTTCGCCACCGCCGCCATCTCGATCGCCGATTTGGTGCCGTCGAGGAAGGAGTTGAACATCTGCGGGTTCATGCCGCCGATGCGCGCCTGCTCGGCCGTCAGGCCGTAATGGGGCCACACCGTGTCGGGGGTCGAGGCGTGGTATTCGGGCAGGTATTTGGTGCCCTTGCCGGCGGCGACGACATCGAAGCCGCAGGCGCGCGCCCAATCGACCTGATCGGCGATCAGCGCCGGCTGGTCGCCATAGGCGAGGCTGTAGACCACCCCCGCCTTGCGCGCCTCGCACGCCAATAAGGGGCCGGCCAGCGCGTCGGCTTCGACATTGACCATGACGATGTGCTTGCCGTGCGCGATCGCCGCGCGCGCATGGGATATTCCGGCGGGCGGATTGCCGGTGGCGTCGATCACCACTTCGAGCGCGGGATGCGCGATGAGAGCCATGGCGTCGTCGCCGATGAAGGTCGATCCCCGCGCCAGCGCGTCGTCGAGCGATTTGGCGGCGTAGGATTCAGGCGCCCAGCCGACCAGCGCGAGCGCGTCACGCGCGCGTTGCGGCGCCAGATCGGCTATCCCCAGGATATGGATGCCGGGCATGCGCCGGGCCTGGGACAGGAACATGGCGCCGAATTTCCCGGCGCCGATCAGCCCGACACGCAACGGCTTGCCCGCCTCGGCGCGTTCCTGCAGCAGACGATGGAGGTTCATCGCACTACTCGGCCGCGCTGCGCTTGCGCCGCGCGTAATCGACGAGGCAGCCGTCGTCGAGCATGGCGATGGGCGTGAAGTCGTGATTGGCGATCCAGGTAGGGCGCTTGAAACGGCGGATGGCGTTATCGCAGCGGTTGAGCGAGAGATAGAGAATCCAGCGCGACCACGGCGTCAAATTCGAGCCCGAGGCGTGGACCAGATTGCCGTGGAACAGCAGGATCGAGCCGGGCGGGCCCTTGGGCGCGACGATGCCGCCTTCCGCGACCAGGCGGGAAATGGTTTCGTTGTCGCAGGTCCAGAGCGGATAGCTGGTGGTGGTGACGTCGTGGCCGGCCGGGAGCCTTCCCAGGCGGTGGCTTTTGGGAATGAACATCAGCGGGCCGTTGAACTCGTTGGCCTCGGCGATGAAGAGGGCGATGTTCATGGCGCGCGGCGTCGGCATGTCGTCGTCGTTGAACCAAGTGGCGTAATCCTGGTGCCACTGCCACACCGCGCCGTCGAACGCCGCCTTGGCGTTGATCTTGAACTGATGCATGTAGAGCTTGTCGGAGCCGAGCAACTGCACGCCCGGCTCGACCAGCCGCGGATGGCGCGCCAGGACCTCGAACACCGGGTTCCAGGTCTGGACGTAGAAGGCGCTGCGCGGCGATGTCGAATCCTTCTCGTGGATCACCTCCGGCCGCTTTTGCGCGAAGATGCCGGGCAGCTCGTCGCGGATAAGCGCCATCTCTGCGGCCGAAAACACCGCAGGCAGGAACAAATAGCCCTGTTCCTCGAATTCCGCGATTTGAGCGGCGTTGAGTTTCATGGCCCGAATCTCCCTTAGACTTGGCCTTCGCCTTGGCTTTGGCCGGATAGTCTAATCGAAAGCCGCGCCGCTGCGGAGAGGGACTATTTCAGCGCGGCGCAGGCGCGTTCGATGCGCTTGCACCCCTCCGCCAGCGCCGCGTTGGACGCGGCGTAAGACAGGCGGAAATAGGGTGACAGGCCGAAAGCCGCGCCCGGGACCACGGCCACGCCTTCGGCTTCGAGCAGGTATTCGACGAAGTCGCCGTCGGTCTTGATCGCCTTCCCTTGCGGCGTCTGTTTGCCGATGGCGCCGGCGCAGGAGGGATAGACGTAGAACGCGCCGTCGGGCACGGCGCAGCGCAGACCCGCGCAGCGGTTCAGCCCCGCCACCACCAGGTCGCGCCGCTCCTTGAAGATGGCGAGATTGCGCGGAACGAAATCCTGCGTCCCGTTCAAGGCCTCGACCGCGGCCGCCTGGCTGATCGAGCTCGCGTTGGTGGTCGATTGCGATTGCAGCGCCGCCATCGCGGCGATGAGCTCCTTCGGGCCGCCGCCATAGCCGATGCGCCAGCCGGTCATGGAATAGGTCTTGCTCACGCCGTTGAGCGTGAGCGTGCGCGCGTAAAGCCTGGGCTCGACCGCGCAGACCGTGGCGAATTCGAAATCGCCGTAGAACAGGTGCTCGTAGATGTCGTCGGTCAGCACCCAGACATGCGGGTGCCGCAAGAGGACATCGGTCAGGCCCTTCAGCTCCTTGGCGCTGTAGGTCGCGCCCGTGGGGTTGCAGGGCGAGTTGAGGATCAGCCACTTGGTCCTGGGCGAAATCGCCGCCTCGAGATCCTCGGGCCTGATCTTGAAGCCGTTGTTCTCCGGCCCGACCACCGCCACCGGCTTGCCTTCGGCCAGTTCGACGATGTCGGTGTAGGAGACCCAATAGGGCGCCGGCACGATCACCTCGTCGCCGGGGTTGACCGTGGCCAACAGCGCGTTGAACAGCACCTGCTTGCCGCCCGCGCCGACGCTGATCTGATCGGGCGAATATTCCAGGCCGTTCTCGCGCTTGAACTTGGCGCAGACCGCCTGTTTCAGCGCCGGCGTGCCGTCGACCTGGGTGTATTTGGTGTCGCCCTTGTCGATGGCGCGCTTGGCCGCGTCCTTGATGTTCTGCGGCGTGTCGAAATCGGGCTCGCCCGCGCCCAGGCCGATGATGTCGCGCCCGGCCGCCTTGAGCTTGCGCGCCTTGTCGGTCACCGCGATGGTCGGCGACGGCTTGATGCGTTTGAGACGTTCGGCGACGAGCGACATGGTCCTGATCCTGCAACGGCGGGTTTCTTTTAATGCACCGCACCATGCGGCGCAAGAAGCGCCCGCGCAAAGGAGCCAGACGCGCGGCGCTTGACTCGAATCCCGTCCACCGGCAGGGTTATGACGATGGTTCCCGAGAGGGGATCAAAAGGGAATGCGGTGCGCGCGTCCGGCTTTCATCCGGCCAAACGCGCAATGCCGCGGCTGCCCCCGCAACTGTAAGCGGCGAGCGCGGACCAACGAAGCCACTGGGGGCTCTCCCCCCGGGAAGGCGGTCCAAGCACCGACCCGCGAGCCAGGAGACCTGCCATCGGCCGTGGTCACGTGCGAGCGCGTCGGGCGGGGTGCACCGATGAGAAGACCGGCTTTTGACGGGGTCGATCCCGCCGGAGGCGGACTTCAGTTCGCGGTGACGTGTCACGACACCGCGAGCGTCCGCCCATGTCCCAGAACCCAGCCTCTGCCCAACGGCTATGCGCCGTTCTCGTCGTTTTCCTGTCCTGCGCGGGCCCGGCTTGGGCCCAGTCCCAGGACAATTCCGCCTTCGGCACCATGACGCCCATCGTGGTGACCCCGACCGAATTCCCGACGCCTTTGGACCAGATCGGCAATTCGGTTTCGGTCGTCACCTCGGACGACATCGAGCGCAAGCAGGAGCGCAGCCTGCCCGACGCGCTCAAGGACGTGCCCGGCCTCAACCTGGTGCAGACCGGCGACGGCCAGACCTCGGTCTTCATCCGCGGCGCCGATTCCAACCACACCAAGGTGCTGATCGACGGCATGGAGGTGAACGACCCGAGCACGCCCGACGGCTCGTTCGATTTCAGCCAGATCCCGACCTGGGATATCGAGCGGATCGAGGTGCTGCGCGGGCCGCAAAGCGGGCTTTACGGCTCGGACGCGATCGGCGGCGTCGTCAACATCATCACCAAGCAGGGCTCCGGGCCGATGCTCGCCAACGCCATGGCCGAGGGCGGCTCGTTCGGCACCTTCAACCAGGCGGCGGGCGTCAGCGGTTCGCAGGGCCGCGCCAATTACGATTTCAATTTCGTCCATCTGCGCATCGCCGATCTGCCGGTGACGCCGGGCGATCTGCTGCCGCCGGGGCAGGCCAACATCGACGACTTCTCCAGCAACAAGACTTTCTCGGGCAAAGCCGGCGCCGATTTGACCGATAATTTCAGCGTCAACCTGGTCGCGCGCTATGTCGATTCGCTCGCCCGCAACACCAGCGACACCTTTTCGGTGCCGCCCTTCACCGGCGTGCCGGAGGCCACCCAGTCGACGACCCGAGTGCATGATTTCTTCACCCGCGGCGAGGCCAAGCTGTTGTCGTTCGACGACAATCTGGAAAACAAGTTCGGCGTCACCTATGTCCATTTCAACCGCAGCAACACCGACATCGATCCGACCAACGTGCCGTCGACTCTTTCGGGCGACCGCACCAAGCTCAACTGGCAGGGAACATTGCATCTCGGCCAAGATCGCACCGTCGTGCTGGGACTCGAGGACCAGACCGACCGGTTCGCCAATCTGGGCATAACCCCGGAGGTGCGGAACCGGGCGGGATTCGCCGAGCTGCACACGGTCATTCTCCCCCGGCTCTACGGCACCGCCTCGGTGCGCGAGGACGACAACAGCAGCTTCGGCATGACGACGACCTGGCGGCTGGCGTCGTCCTATTTCACGCCGGTGACCGAGACCCAGCTCAAGGCGAGCTACGGCACCGGTTTCAAGGCGCCGACCTTGACCCAGCTCTACGCCGCGCCCTCCGCCAACCCGCTGCTCCAGCCCGAAAAGAGCCGCGGCTGGGACGCCGGCTTCGAGCAGCCCTTGTTCGACAACAAGGCCCGTTTCGGCGCCACGTATTTCCACAACAGCATCAAGGACCTGATCACCTTCGCGCCGGTTTTTCCCTTCGCCAACATCAACGTCAACCAGGCGACGACCTACGGCGTGGAATCCTTCGTCGCATGGCAACCGGTGAAGACCGTCGATCTGCGCGCCGACTACACCTACACCGTCGCGCGCAACGACATCACCGGTTCGGAATTGCTGCGCCGTCCGAGGAACAAGGTGAGCCTCGACGCGAGCTGGACGCCCTTCGCGCCCCTGACCCTGACCGGCGAAATCCTCTATGTCAGCACCTGGCTCGACGCCACGCGCGACAACCCGAACATCTTCACGGCGCAGGCGGCGCCTTATGCGGTCGTCAATCTCGACGCCGAATACCGCGTCAACGCGAACGCCACTTTTTTCGGCCGCATCAACAACCTGCTCGACCGGCGTTACGAGGACCCGATGGGATTCCTCCAGCCCTCGCTGAGCGTCATCGCCGGAATCCGGGTGAGCTGGGGCGGCCCGGGAGGAGCGAATTGATCGCCGCCCCGTTCTTCTCTACTGTGCCCCCAAACTTGCGAGGTTCCGGATGACCCTTATGACACAATCGGCCGAACGCCGGCGCCTGGGCGCGGTGCTTTGGCCCGTGCTGCTGGCGGTGGCGGCGGTGGGCGGCAGTCTTGCCTTCGCCTGCATCACGCCCTTCGCGGCTTTCGCGGCGCTCGCGGCGGAGACGCAGCGGCCGCGCGCCGCGCTCGGCACCCTGGCGCTGATCTGGGCCGCCAACCAGGCGGTAGGCTTCGCCTTCCTCGATTACCCGTTCGACCGCCCGACCCTGTTTTGGGGCCTGGCGATCCTGGCCGCGGCGTTGCTCGCCACAGGCGCGGCATGTTTTGCGGTCGCGCGTCTCGGCTCGATGCGGCGATGGCAGCGCCTGGCGCTCGCCTTCGCAGCCGCGTTCACGGTCTATGAGCTGGCGTTGCTGGCGCCGGGGCTGGCCACCGGCGAGCTCGCCAATTTCACGCCCGCCCTGATCCGCGACCTGGCGCTGCTCGACGCGGCGTGGCTCGTCGGCCTGGCCATGCTCCACGAAATCCTGGTCCGGCTCGGCTGGCCCAATCTCTCGAGCCTGCGCCTGCCCGCCTGACGCCGATGGCGCGGTTACGCCAATCGCCGACCGAGGAATTCCAGCCCTATATCGAGGCCGTGGTGCGCAGCGGCGACCGCACGCGCATCATCCTCTATGTCACGCTGCTGGTTCTGTTCTTCATCGGCTGCGGCATCCGCGATTTCGCGTGGCCGAGCTGGGACGAGCAGCGCCTGCGCGTGATGCTGGAGAATTACGGCTGCGTCACCGGCACCGGGCCGCATAGCGACGACTGCGCCGGGCTGCTGGCCGACTACGCGGACCAGGGGCTGATCTTCGGTACGCCGGGCGACAAGACCGCGCCCGCCGCGGCCAAAACGACCGCGGACGCGCAGCGCGAGCTTGCGCTCGACGTTTATCAGCGCCGCATCATCGAGTTGATGAAGAAGGATTTGCGCGGCTACGCGCTGGAGATTCCGCTGTTCGGCGTCTATCTCGACGGCAACGATCTGTGGCTGGTGAGCGGCGTGCTGGTCTCGGTGCTGCTGCTCATCCTGTTCGCCCATCTCGAGCGCGAATTGGTCAATTACGAGAAGGCGGCGGCGGCGTGCCCCAACGACGGCTGCCGCGATCTGCTGGTGATGGCGCAGATCTTCGCCCTGCCGGGGGAAAAGCCGAGCGCGTCGTCGCCGGCACGGCGGCTGTTCTTCGTCGCGATCTATTTCCTGCCCGCCATCCTCAACCTCTATGTCATCCGCAACGATCTTACCGAGCGCAATTTCGCGTTCAATTTGCGCATGATCGGGCCGGGCTGGGTGCATATCGAATACGCGCTGCGAATCGTCACGGTCGTGACCGTGACCTATCTCTGTTACCGCTGCTGGCGCATGAGCGGCGAGCTCCAGGACTTCATCGCCAGGCTGCAGATCAGCCGGTTTCCCCGCCGCAAGGTTGAGGCGCGGCCTCGCTAGCAACCCGGCGCGCGAATCCCTATCTTAAGCTCCATGTCCGATCCGATCCTCGCCGCAGCCCGGCCGCTCGTTGACCAGGGCCGCCGCTTCGCCATCCATTCCGAGTTCCAGCCCGCCGGCGACCAGCCCCAGGCCATAACCGAGCTGGTCAAGGGCATCGCCGGCGGCGCCGGCGAACAGGTGCTGTTGGGCGTCACCGGCTCGGGCAAGACCTTCACCATGGCGCATGTGATCGCGTCGACCCAGCGCCCGGCCCTGATCCTGGCGCCCAACAAAACGCTGGCGGCGCAACTCTATGGCGAGATGAAAAGCTTCTTCCCGGAGAACGCGGTCGAGTATTTCGTCTCCTATTACGACTATTACCAGCCCGAAGCCTATGTGCCGCGCACCGATACGTTTATCGAGAAAGAATCGTCGATCAACGAACAGATCGACCGCATGCGGCATTCGGCCACCCGCGCCATATTGGAGCGGCGCGACACCGTGATCGTCGCCTCGGTCTCCTGCATCTACGGCATCGGCTCGGTCGAGACCTATTCCGAGATGACCTTCACCCTCAGCGCGGGCGAGCGGTTTTTCCGCGGCGATCTGCTGGCCAAGCTGGTCGAGCTGCAATACCGGCGCAACGACATGAATTTCGAGCGCGGATCCTTCCGCGTGCGCGGCGACACGGTCGAAATCTTCCCGGCGCATTACGAGGATCGCGCCTGGCGGCTGTCGCTGTTCGGCGAGGAGCTCGAATCGATCCACGAATTCGACCCGCTGACCGGCGAGAAGACGGCGCAGCTCGAATCGATCAAGATCTATCCCAACAGCCACTACGTCACGCCCAAGCCGACGCTGTACCAGGCGATCGGCCAGATCAAGGCCGACCTCAAGATCCGGCTCGAGGAGTTCCGCGGCCAGGGCAAGCTGCTGGAGGTCGAGCGGCTGGAGCAGCGCACCCAGTTCGATCTCGAGATGATGGCCGCCACCGGCAGCTGCGCCGGCATCGAGAACTATTCGCGCTACCTGACCGGCCGCGCGCCGGGCGAGCCGCCGCCGACGCTGTTCGAATACATTCCCGAGGATTGCCTGGTGTTCGTCGACGAAAGCCACGTCACCGTGCCGCAGCTGGGCGGCATGTATCGCGGCGATTACGCGCGCAAATCGACCCTGGCGGAATACGGTTTCCGCCTGCCCTCCTGCCTCGACAACCGGCCCTTGAAGTTCGAGGAATGGGACGCGATGCGCGGCCAGACAATCTGCGTCTCGGCGACGCCCGGCCCGTGGGAAATGGGCCGCACCCAGGGCGTGTTCGTCGAGCAGGTGGTGCGCCCGACCGGGCTGATCGATCCGGTGCCGGTGATCAGGCCGGTCGAGACCCAGGTGGACGATTTGATGGCCGAATGCCGCGACGCCGCCAAGAAGGGCCAGCGCGTGCTGGTGACCACGCTCACCAAGAAGATGGCCGAGGCGCTGACCGAGTATTTCCACGAGAACGGCATCCGCGTGCGTTACATGCATTCGGACGTCGAGACGCTCGAACGCGTCGAGATCATCCGCGATCTGCGCCTGGGCGTGTTCGACGTGCTGGTGGGGATCAACCTCTTGCGCGAAGGGCTCGACATCCCGGAATGCGCGCTGGTGGCGATACTGGACGCCGACAAGGAAGGCTATCTGCGCTCGCGCACCGCGCTCATCCAGACCATCGGCCGCGCCGCCCGCCACATCGAGGGCCGCGCCATCCTGTACGCCGACCGCGTCACCGACAGCATGAAGGCGGCGATCGAGGAAACCAACCGCCGCCGCGAGAAGCAGCAGGCCTACAACGCCGCCCACGGCATCACCCCCGAAAGCGTCAAGCGCGCGATCTCCGACATCCTCGAAAGCGTCTACGAGCAGGACCACGTCACGGTCGAGACCGGCGCGGATTCGGCGCTGCATTACCAGGGCCACAATCTCAAGACGGTGATCGCCGATCTGGAAAAGCGCATGCAGGAGGCGGCGGCCAATCTCGAATTCGAGGAGGCGGCGCGGCTCCGGGACGAGATCAAGCGGCTCGAGGAGCTCGATCTCGGGATTTCGCCCTTGAACGCGCCCCGGCCGCGCGGGCGCTCGCAGGGCGGACGCGCCGGCACCTCGGCCAAGGCGATGGCCAAAGCCAATGCCGCGCGGCGCAAGCGCGGCCGCGAGCGCGGCTGATGGCCGTTCCGGAATCTTCCATGCCGCGCGTCGCGCTGGTCACCGGCGGCGCCAAGCGCATCGGCCGCGCCATCGCGCTGATGCTGGGCGAGGCGGGCTGGGATTTGGCGGTGCATTTCCACGCCTCGCGCCAGGAAGCCGACGCCGTGGTGGCCGAGCTCAAGGCCAAGGGCCGCCGCGCCGTGGCGCTGGAAGCCGATCTCATGCGCGAGGACGAGGTCGCGTCATTGGTCGACCGCGCCCGTAAGGCGCTGGGACCGCTCGGTTGCCTGGTCAACAACGCCTCGCTGTTCGAGCGCGACGAGGCGCTGACCGCGACGCGTGAAAGCTGGGATCGCCATATCGAGACCAATCTGCGCGCGCCCTTCGTGCTGATGCAGGGCTTCGCCCGCGCGCTGCCCGCCGAATCCTCGGGCGCGATCGTCAACATCCTGGACGAGCGGGTGTGGAATTTGACGCCGCATTTCACCTCTTACACCCTCGCCAAGGCCGGGCTGTGGACGCTGACCCGCACCATGGCGCTGGCACTGGCGCCGCGCATCCGCGTCAACGGCATCGGGCCGGGCCCGACGCTGCCCAGCCCGCGTCAGAGCGAAGAACAATTCCGCCGCCAGCTCGAAGCCATGCCGCTGGGGCGCGGCACCTCGCCCGAGGAGATCGCCCAGGCGGTGAAATTCATCCTATCGGCGCCGGCCATGACCGGGCAGATGATCGCGCTCGATGGCGGGCAGCATCTGGGTTGGACGCAGACCAGCCGCGAACCGCCCGCCAGCGAATAACCGGCAACCCTGAAAACTGAACCAATAAAAACTTCCGGCTAAGTTCTTGGAGCGCGAGGAAATTTTTCGGATTTTGCGGCGGTGTTCGCCGCCGCCAGCCGAGTTGTCAACAGGCGGAATGGACGGTCACGGCTTTGCGACAAATCGCGTTGTGTTTCTCTAATGTTAACTTGAGTTTACACTCCACAGGCAAAAGATTGAGTTGAATCAAATCACTCGTAAAGAAGGCGACTTTTTGGGCAAAGCGATGAAAGCCGCGATTTGCCGCGACGGAGCGGCGCGCGGCGCGGCTTATGTACAAAGTTACCCACAGCATCCGTGGATATCGCGCGTTGCCGGTTGTGACAAAATGCGCGCCGAAACGGCAAAACGCGGCGTTGCCCAACAAATCGACAGCGCGATGCCGCGATCCGGACCAGAGACGCGATGAATGCGATGAACGACGACGGCAAGATCACGGAAAACACTGCGGCCGACGAAGCCCCGCCCGCCGGCAGCGGCATGGCGCGCGGCGTCGCGGTCATCCGCGCCAGCCTCAAGACCATGCCCGGCCATCCGGGCGTCTACCGCATGCTCGACCGCAAGGGCGACGCGCTTTACATCGGCAAGGCGGCCAATCTCAGGAACCGCGTCGCCAACTACACGCATATCGCGGGTCTTCCCCATCGCCTGAAGCGCATGGTGGCGGAAACCAGCAGCCTCGAGATCATCGTCACTCACACCGAAGTCGAGGCGCTACTGCTCGAATGCAACCTGATCAAGCGCATGATGCCGCGCTACAACGTGCTGCTGCGCGACGACAAGTCGTTTCCCTATATTCATCTCACCGGCGGCCAGGATTTTCCGCAGCTGGCCAAGCATCGCGGCGCACGCGGGCCGAGTGGCGATTATTTCGGACCCTTCGCCTCCGCCGGCGCGGTCAACCGCACGCTGATCGCGCTGCAGCGCGCCTTCCTGTTGCGCTCCTGCTCCGACAGCGTGTTTTCGAGCCGCACCCGCCCCTGCCTGCTCTACCAGATCAAGCGCTGCAGCGCGCCCTGCACCGGCCGCATCGACAAGGAGGGCTATGCCAAGCTGCTCGACGAGGCGCGGGAATTCCTCTCCGGCCGCAGCCAGCAGGTGCAGAAGCGCCTCGCCAAGCGCATGCAGGAATTGTCCGACCACCGCGAATACGAGGGCGCGGCCGCCATCCGCGACCGCATCCGCGCGCTGACGCAAGTCCAGGGCCGCCAGGACATCAATCTCGAAGGGCTGGGCGACGCCGACGTGGTGGCGCTGCATCAGGCGGGCGGCGATTCCTCGATCCAGGTGTTCTTCTTCCGCGGCGGCCAGAACTGGGGCAACCGCGCCTATTTCCCGAGCCA
>Ga0181525_10003085_pt1 | contig 13325 bp, 14 predicted proteins | sample PEATcosm2014_Bin_48_FD_121100 | JGI IMG/M metagenome (GOLD analysis project Ga0181525, IMG submission 121100) | Peatland microbial communities from MTU Mesocosm Facility, Houghton, MI, USA - PEATcosm2014_Bin06_10_metaG | ecosystem: Environmental > Terrestrial > Soil > Wetlands > Peat | place...
CCCCACGGCGGTGTTGGATCCCGGCACGTGGTAGAAGCGGTAGAGCTCGGTGACCTTGGGGCCCATCGCGCCGCGCATGATCAGCTGCATGACCAGCTCGATGCCCTCCGAGCCCGCCTCGCGCACGTACTCGATGTGCGGTACGAGGGCCAGGTTGTCCGGGTCGTCGACCAGCCGGTCGAGGAAGGCGTTGTCGAACTCGGAGTTGATGAACCCGGCACGGGGCCCCTGCAGCTGGTGGCTCATCCCACCGGTGCCCCAGACGTGCACCGTGATGTCCTCGTCGAAGCTCTCCACCGCCCGGCGGATGGCCTTGCCGAGCATGTAGCAGCGGTGGCCGGTCGGCGGCGGGTACTGCACGACGTTGACCGCGAGCGGGATGACCCGTACCGGCCATTCCTCCGGCTGGCCGTAGACGAGGGACAGCGGCACGGTGAGACCGTGGTCCACGTCGAGCTTGTACAGCAGGGTGAGGTCGAACTCGTCCAGGATCAGCGACTCCGCCATGTGCGCCGCCAGCTCGGGATGGCCCTGCACGATCGGCACCGGGCGGGCGCCGTATCCCTCGTCGGCGGGCGGGAACTCATCGGCGCAGCCGAGCGCGAATGTCGGCACGATCTCCGGGGTGAACGCGGTCGCGTGGTCGTTGTAGACCAGGATCACCACGTCGGGGACTTCGCTAGCGGCCCAGGCCTTGGTCCAGTCGTACCCGGCGAACAGCGGCTTCCAGTAGGGTTCGGAGGTCTTGCCGAGGTCGATCGCCGCCCCGATGGCCGGTATGTGGCTGGTGGTCAGCCCGGCGGTGATGCGCGCCATTATTCGCTACCGTCCTTCACCGAGCGCCAGCCCTTGGGTGAGCGTCCCCCGGAGATCATCATCTGCTGGTAGTCCTCGATGTTCATGCCGGTCATCGTGGACACCGCCTGGAGGTAGCTCAGCCCGTCGGTGGCGAAGATCTTGGCCAGGAAGTAGATGTTCCCGCCGAGTTCCAGCATCGCGTTGTAGTCGCGGTCGAGCACGGCCTGCTTCTGCGCCTCGTTCATCGGCCACTCGTCCAGGTAGGCGCGTTCGTCGGCCTTGAACCGCTCCCTGTTCTCCGCCTTCATCAGGCTCATGCAGAACTGGTTCAGGTTGTAGCCCGCCTTCGCCCGCTGCGCCGTGAACACCCTGGTGCCGGGGATGTCATCGAACTCAGAGGTGTAATCGGTCATTGGACCTCCCAGTACAGGCGCTGCGGGTTGTCGACGAGCAGCCGGCGCTGCAGGTCGTCGGTGGGGGCGATCCGCGGGACGATGTCGACGAGGGCGCCGTCGTCAGGCATGTGGCTCTTCATGTTCGGGTGCGGCCAGTCGGTCCCCCACAGCACCCGGTCGGGGAACGTCTGCACGATGTGGCGCGCGAACGGGACGAAGTCGTCGTACGTCGGCGGCCCGGAGACCGACAGCCGCTCCGCGCCACTCACCTTGGCCCAGACGTTCTCGTTCTCGCGCATGAAGCGGTTGAACAGCTCGAAGCCCGGGCCGTCGAGCGGCTGGGTCACATCCGGCCTGCCCATGTGGTCGACCACGACCACAGTGGGCATGGAGGTGAAAAGCTGCCAGCGTTCGGCCAGGTCGGGCGCCTCGAAATAGACGACGATGTGCCACCCGAGTTCGGCGGCCTGGTCGACGAGGCCTTTGTAGTAATCGTCGGGCTTGGGGTCGGCCAGGCGGCGCACGAAGTTGAACCTTACGCCGCGCACGCCGACCGCGTGCAGGTCGGCAAGCTCGGCGTTTGTTATGCCGGGTTTTACGGTGGCCACGCCGCGAGCCCGGTCCCCCGCGGTCAGCAGCGCGTCCACCATGGCGCGGTTGTCGGCGCCGTGGCAGGTCGCCTGGACGATGACGTTGCGGTCGAAGCCGAGGAAGTCGCGCCGCTCGGACAGCACCTCCTTGGGCGCGTCGGTCGGCGTGTACTTGCGTTCGGGCGCATACGGGAAGACGTCGCCGGGGCCGAACACGTGACAGTGGGCGTCAACGGCGCCCGGCGGCGGGACGAAGCTCGGCTTGCTCGGGTTCGGGTCGAAGGTGAGCCAGTCGGCGTCGGGGATGAAGGTGGCGGTCATCTACCGTCCTCGTGCCTGGAGGGCCTGATCAAGCCGCGGGTACACGCGCCGGGCGTTGCCCTCGAACACCTTCGCACGTTCGGCCGCCGAGATGTCGGCAGCGTCGACGTACCGCTTGGTGTCGTCGAAGTAGTGGCCGGTCTGCGGGTCGACGCCGCGGACGGCGCCCACCATCTCGGACCCGAACAGGACGTTGCCCGGCTCGATGACCTGCAGCAGCAGGTTGATGCCCGGCTGGTGGTAGACGCAGGTGTCAAGGAACACGTTCTTCATCACGTGCTCGGTCAGCGGCGGCTTCTTCAGCATGTCGGCAAGCCCGCGGTAGCGCCCCCAGTGGTAGGGGACGGCGCCGCCGCCGTGCGGGATCACGAGCCGGAGCTCCGGGAAGTCCGCGAACAGGTCACCCTGGATGAACTGCATGAACGCGGTGGTGTCCGCGTTGATGTAGTGCGCGCCTGTGGCGTGGAAGACGGGGTTGGCGCTGCTGGAGACGTGCACCATGGCGGGCACGTCGAGCTCGACCATCTTCTCGTATATCGGGTACCAGTACCGGTCGGTCAGCGGCGGGGACGTCCAGTACCCCCCGCTCGGGTCCGGGTTGAGGTTGCAGCCGACGAACCCCAGCTCGAGCACGCACCGCTCGAGCTCGGCCACCGACGCCTTCAGCCCGGCGCCCGGTGACTGCGGCAGCTGGCAGACGCCTGCGAACGTCTCGGGGAACAGCCCGACGACCCGCGCGATCAGGTCGTTGCAGGCCCGCGACCACTCCTCGCTGACCCGCTCGTCGCCCAGCTGGTGGGCCATGGCCGAGGCACGCGGCGAGAAGATCGTCATGTCCGCGCCGCGCTCGCGGATCAGCCTGAGCTGGTTCTGCTCGATCGACTCGCGGATCTCGTCGTCGGTTATGTCCGGGTAAGCGGGGGCCGGACGGCCCTCGGCGAAGTTTTCGAGCTGGGCCTTGCGCCAGGCGTCGTGTTGCGGCGGGGCGGTCGTGTAGTGACCGTGGCAGTCGATGATCATCGCGGCGTCTCCCCGTCCCAGGTTGACGCGGGCACGAGGACCTCGCCGCGCATGAGCATGCGGGCGGTGCGCAGCAGGGCCGATTTTGTCACCACGGGTACGCCGTCGTCGATCCTCACCTCGATGGTGACGGTGAAGAAGCCGGTCGGGTGCTCGACCTCGACGTCGATCGAGCCCTCGGTCTTCGCCGGGACCACCGCGACCTGGTTTGCCACGGAGCCGGGCAGCACGCACGCGGTGGCCACTGACACCGCGCCGAAGACGCCGATCGCCTCGTGCACGCGGTGCGGGATGAACGTCCTGGTGCTGATCGTGCCGCCGTTCGCCGGCGGGGACACCAGGCTCATCTTCGGCACGGTCTTGTCGGTGACGTCGCCGAGGTTCATCAGCGGCCCGGCGGCCAGCCGGATCGCCTCGACCCTTTGCTTCAGCTCGGCGTTGGCCTCGAGCTCTTGGGGCGGTTCCTGGCCGGAGAGCCCGAAATCGGAGGCCGCCAGGCAGACCACCGGCATGCCATTGTCGATGCAGGTGACGGTGGTGCCCTTGATGACGTCGACCACGTTGCCGGTCGGCAGCAGCGCGCCGCAGGAGGATCCGGCGACGTCGGCGAACTCGATGGGGATGGGCGCGTGGGTGCCCGGCACGCCGTCGATGCGCGCCTGCCCGTCGTAGCGGACCTGCCCATCCGGTGTCTGGATCAGCGCGGTGGCGAGGGTCTCGGTGTTGCGCATCCAGATGCGCACGGGTGTCGTCTCGCCTTTGGGCGGTATGAGGCCCTGCTCGATGGCGAATGGCCCGACCGCGGCGAGCATGTTGCCGCAGTTCTGACTGTCGGAGACCTCCGCCCGGTCGGGCCAGACCTGGAGGAACAGGTACTCGACGTCGGCGTCATCGCGGGCCGACGGGCTCACCACGGCGACCTTCGAGGTCAGCGGGTGGCTACCGCCCATGCCGTCGATCTCCCTCGGGTCGGGCGATCCCATCGCGGCCAGCAGCACGGCATCCCTTGTCGCGTGGTCGCGCGGCAGGCTGCCAGAGAGGAACACCAGGCCCTTTGAGGTCCCGCCGCGCATGGCGGCGCAGGGGATGGCGGTCTGGGTCACGTCACGTCCTCGTAGTCGACGTACCGGAGTCCCTTGGCCGTGAGCCTGTCGCGCATGCCGTACAGATCCAGGCCGAGCTCGCCTGCGTTCAGCCGGGACCGCTTGGACGCCTCGTTCGCCTCGCGGTCATGAGCCGCCTTGAGCACGGTATCCGCCCCGCCGCGCGGCACGACCACCACCCCGTCGTCGTCGGCGACCACCACGTCGCCCGGCCTGACGTAGACGCCGGCGCAGACGATCGGGATCTGCACGTCCCCCGGGGTTTCCTTGACCGTCCCCTTGGCCGAGATCGCCTTGGACCAGACCGGGAAGGCCATCTCGGTCAGCGTCGCGACGTCCCGGACGCCGGCGTCGATCACCACTCCCCTGACGCCGTGCGCCCGAAGGCTCCCGGCGAGCAGGTCGCCCACGTACCCGTCGTCGCACGGGCTCGTCGGGGTGACGACGAGGATGTCGCCAGGCCGCGCCTGCTCGACGGCCACGTGGATGGACCAGTTGTCGCCAGGGGCGACCTCACAGGTCAGCGCGTTGCCCGCGATACGTGCGGGCCGGAAGATCGGACGGATGTCCGCCCGGAGCAGCCCCGTCCGGCCCTGGGCCTCGTGCACCGTCGCCACCCCCGCCTGCGCTAGGCCGTCGACGATCTCAAGATCGGTACGAGGGGTGTTCCGTACAACTAGCGGCACCTGAGTGCTTCCTCTCCCGGAGAGTGTGATCTGGTTATAAATGGTACTGAGGCCACGTATTACGCTAGGCGAACAAGCCTACGCCAGGCGCACAGCGTGCGACGCTTTGCCCTGGATACTGGCGCTGCTCACCCCTCAGTCGCTTATCTCTTACGTACTCCGCGCCAGGCACCCAGGGAAGGGGGCAATCTCGCCGTTGACCCCGAACCACAACCCCCGTGCTCTACCGCACTCCGCTCACACAAACTGGGTACGGCGCCGAGGACAAACTGGATCTTCCGTCGCTTTGATATTTGATATACCATCCGGCCTAACCGGGGCATGACGTCGTGGCTGGGTGGAGGGGTTGCGGTGGACCTGCGGCTGGACGGGAAGGTGGCCTTCATCACCGGTGCGAGCAAGGGCATCGGCCGGTGCGTGGCCGAGCATCTCGCCCGCGAGGGCTGCGACGTGGTCATCACGGCACGGACCGCGGAGCCGCTTGAGGCCGCCGCGGAGAAGATCGCCGCCGAGTCCGGGCGCACGGTGCTGCCGCTCGCCGGGGACATGAGCGTCACCGCCGAAGTCCAGCGCTGCGTCGATGCCACCCTCGAGCGGTTCGGCCAGATCGACATCCTGGTCACCTGCGCGGGCAGCTCGCCGGGCGGGCTGCTCGAGGACCTGACCGAAGAGCAGTGGATGTCCAGCCTGAACCTGAAGTTCATGGGCTACGTGCGCTCGGTGCGCGCGGTAATCCCGCACATGCGGGAGCGGGGCGAGGGCGCCATCGTGCTTGTCGTCGGCAACGACGGCCTCAAGCCCAGCTACTGGGAGATGACCGCGGGGGTGGCGAACGCCGCCGACATCAACTTCGCCTCCTCGGTGGCCGAGCAGTACGGCCGGTACGGGGTGCGCATCAACACGGTCAACCCGGGCCCGGTGAACACCGACCGGTGGGACACGCTGGAGAAGGCCTTCGCCAGGGACAAGGGCGTCACCCAGGACCGCGCGCACGAATTGGCGCAGCGCTCCATTCCCTTCGGCCGGATCTGCGAGCCGGACGAGGTCGCCGCGCTCGTGACGTTCCTCGCCTCACCGCTTGCCAGCTTCATCAACGGCGCCCACATCCCTGTCGACGGGGCGCAGCGCAAGGCGATCATGGATTCTTAAGGGAGGTTGCCATGACCGACGCTACTCCCGCCGCCGAGCTGCGACCGCTGCAGGTCGAGGCGAACGGCATCAACGTGATCGCCGAGAGCGAGCGCAAGGGCCACCCGCGCGACCTGTTCTGGCCCTGGTTCGCGGCGAACATCTCGGTCCTCGGCCTCAGCTACGGCTCGTATGAACTCGGCTTCGGCATCTCGTTCTGGCAGGCGCTGGTCGTCGGTGTTGCCGGCATCGTACTGTCGTTCCTGGCCTGCGGGTTCATCGCGGTGGCGGGCAAGCGGGGCTCGGCCCCCACCATGGTGCTGAGCCGGGCCGCGTTCGGCGTCAACGGCAACAAGCTGCCCACGGTGATCTCATGGCTGCTGACCGTCGGCTGGGAGACCGTGCTCGTCATCCTGGCCACGCTGGCCACTGCGACCGTGTTCCACCAGCTGGGCGTGGGCGGCGGCACCGGCACCAAGGTGATCGCGATGATCCTGGTAGTCGCGCTGACAATCTTCGGCGGCGTGATGGGCTTCGACCTGATCATGCGCCTGCAGACCTGGATCACGATCGTGACCGGAGTGTTCACCGTCGTGTTCATCGTGCTGGTCGCGGACAAGATCCACTGGCATACGGTGTCGGCCATCAAGGTCGGCACGACGCAGGAACTCATCGGCGCGCTGGTGTTCACCATGACCGGCTTCGGACTCGGCTGGGTAAATTGCGCCGCAGACTACTCGCGCTACCTCCCGCGCCGCTCCTCAGGCGCGGGAGTGGTCGGCTGGACCACCTTCGCGTCGTCCATCGCCCCCGTCTTCCTGCTGCTCTTCGGGCTGCTGCTGGCGGGCTCCTCAACCAGCTTGTTCACGGGCGTCGAGAACAACCCAATCGGCGCGCTGGCCACCCTGCTGCCTACCTGGTTCCTCGTGCCGTTCGTGATCGTGGCTGTGCTCGGCCTGATCGGCGGCTCGGTGCTCGACATTTACTCCTCCGGGCTGGCCCTGCTCACCCTGGGCCTGAAGATACCCAGGTACCGGGCTGCCCTGATCGACGGCACCGTGATGACGCTCGGTACGATCTACGTGGTGTTCTTCGCGAGCAATTTCGTGAGCCAGTTCGAGGGCTTCCTGATCACGCTCGGCGTCCCGATCGCGGCCTGGTGCGGGGTCATGCTGGCCGACATCGCGCTGCGGCGGCGGGACTACGCCGAGCCCGACCTGTACACGACGGATGGCCGGTACGGCGACATCCGGTGGGCCCCGGTGCTCGCGGTCGTCGCGGCCACCGTGATCGGCTGGGGCCTGGTGACCAACACGGGAGCGAAGTGGCTGACCTGGCAGGGTTACCTGCTCGGCCCGTTCGGCCTCGGCGGCAAGACCGGTGCCTGGGCCTACGCCAACCTCGGCGTGCTCATCGCGCTGGCCATCGGGTTCATCGGCCACCTGGTCTTCGGCCGAGCCGACGTGCGCGCCGAGGAAGCCGTCCCCACCCCCGCCGCCGCGGCCGTCTAGCCGCTTTCAGATATCAGAGGTCCGCTAAACTCCGCCGCGACGGCCCGGCTCGCGGTCAGCGGGACCGGTGCGGCCGGCCGGACCAGCGCGAGGTACCCGGCCCCGGCCAGCAGGATGAACGGGATCATGCTGTTCGGGTCGGTGCCCACCCCGCCGAGGAAGCCCAGGTCCTGGACCAGCACCCAGTCGGCCAGGCACAGCACGGTGAAGGCGATCAGCCCGAGGCGTGTCAGCCGCCGGCGGCCGCTGAGGAACGCGGCGCCGACCGCCGCCAGGGCCGCCACCGCGACCAGGTTGACCGCGAATCCGTGGGCCTGGTCAAAGGCCCCGAACGCGGTGACCCACCCGGATAGCAAGCGGGGCTGCGGGGTCTGGGCCATCGACTGGATCATCGTGGCCAGCGGCCCGGGCTGCCCGTACCTGGTTCCCTGCCAGTATCCGAGGCCGGGCTGGGCTTGCAGCCCGGCCATCACGGCCAGGAACAGCCCGAGCCCGGCCAGGGTCAGCTGGCCCAGCCGCGGCGAGGCCCAGGCGCGCCACGGCATTGCGATCATGACCCCGGCGGCCACGTAGACAACCGCCGAGCCCGGCGCCCCGGTCAGCCAGGTCAGGCCGGGCGCGAAGATCCCGCCGAACGATTCCCCGAACACCCATACGATCAGGCCCCAGCCCACGCTGGCCAGCCCGGCCAGCCGGGACAGGGCGCCGTGCGGCGCGGCCAGCAGCCAGACGCCGAGCCCGATCTGGATCCACACGGCCGCGCTGGCGGCCGGCACCGGGTGATGGATCCAGACGTTCTCACCCAGCCGCACCAGGTGCTGCACCCACGGCTCGGAGGCACCCGCGGTCGGCTGGACCACCTGAGACGGCAGCCCGGTGGGCATCGCCGGCTGAGCCTGCAAGATGCCGTCGAACAGCCACAGCAGGCCGAACCCGATCCGCAGCAGCCGCCGTCCCGCGGCCTCGGTTCCGGTCACGACGAGGGCGCCGGCGCAGGCCCGCCGTCGTCCCGCTCGGTGAGCCGCCGGAGCGCGGGCGCGGCGCCGGGCCCGCATGACAGCCCAGGCGCCGGCGAGCACGGCCAGGATCAGCAGGGCGACGAGCCCCTGGTGCAGCAGCGCGGCCCGGAACGCGGCGACCACCGCGGGGTCCGGCCGGTCCGGGCCGGAGTTCATGCCGGGCATGGCTCAGCTTGCTACCTCCCTGACCCCGTCGGGGCGAACCGACGCGGGCTCCGGTGCCCGGGCCTGTTCGGCCAGGGACGCGCCAGCCACGCCGTCCTGGCTGGCCAGGTACTCCGCCATCGTGCGCTCCCGGCCATAGTGCCGGCTCATCCACAGGTAGGTGACGAAGGCGGCGGGCCCGAACAGTGACTGCGCGGGGATGAGGGTGTCAAGGTTGGCGTTGGTGAAGTTGAACAGGAACGGGATGAACGCTGTCGCGAAGCCGCCCATGACCACGATCACGCCTGCCGCTATCGTGGCCGCGCCCTTGCCGTAGGCCTTGTACGCGGCCAGGAAGAACAGGGAGTAGGCGAGTAGGTCACCGAGGCCGACGGCATAGTCGACTTCGCCGAATCGCATGCCCACCACCGGAATGAGCGGGTGCGTGATGTAGCGCGCGAGGAGCCTGCCGGTCAGCGGATAGTACGAGGCGAAAACGATGTCGTAGCACGCGAGTCCGAACGACAGCCACGCGACGTACCGCAGCTTCATCCCGCCCTGCACGTACAGGTTGCATACGGCGATCGCGCTGAGCAGCACCGTGATGCTCTGCTCGGCGTACCACAGCTGCCATCCGGCGATGGTGCCCATGACGTGATTGCTCGACCAGATGTTGAAGCCGAACAGCAAGCCGATTGCCAGCCAGATCCCCACCGGGCCGAGCATGGGCCGGTAGCCGATGTAAAGCGCAGAGGCGAACGTAACCACCAGCACGCAGGTGACCACCGGAACCGGGAGCCAGCCGTAGACCCACGGCAGGACGCCGATGAGGACCAGCAGAATCACGACGTCGCGAGCGTTGAACGTCCCGACCGCCGGACGCTCCATGCGCACGCGTCTGAAGTAGGCCAGGGCGCCCGCGCAGACCAGGATCACGCCGGCCATGATCACGCAGAACAGGGTGAGGGACTGTTCCCACATGGGTATCGGGAAAATCGGCACCGGCATGTCAGACTCCGACGAGTGCGGGCTGGCTGGCGAACGTGGTTTCGAGCATGTCGCCGCGCGTGTGGCGAAGTGAGGCCGCCTGGTCGTCGCCGACGATGTCCAGGTCAGTGTCCAGCCCGGCCGCCGCGAAGTGGCGCCTTGCCTCGGCCTCATCGTGACCGGCGATCGCGCTGACCGGCAGGGTGAGCCGGATCCGGTCGTCACTGGCGGCGGCGCGGTACCGGGCCGGCCAGGGCTCGGCGGGCAGTGCCTCGATCGCCTCGATGAGCTGCCGGGACGTGACGATCTCCCCGCCGGGTATGCGCAGCAGATGGTCGGCCTTGCCGAGGATCTGGCTGGTCGCGGGGATGCCGGGCAGCTCGCAGCGCAGCGGCGCGTCGGGCAGGCGCCGGGCGACGTCGCGGGTGTCATAACGGAACACCGGCGTGCAGTCCCGGTACGGGAAGTACGGGGTGATCACCAGGGTGCCGAGCGCCCCCGGGGCGGCAGGCTCACCCGTGTCCAGGTCGATCAGCTCGGTGAGCCCTAGGTTGAGGTCGTGGTGTATGTGTCCCTGGCTGCAGGGACGCCCGGTGACCGGGACGATCTCGGTCATGCTGTAGGGGTCATCGACGAGCGCGACGCCGAACGTCCGCGCGGCCGCCTGCGCCAGGCTCGTGGAAAGTACCTCACCACCCACCACGATGCGGCGCAGCCGGAAGTCGCCGGCGCCCATACCGGCGTTGCGGGCCGCCGTCACGAGCTTGCCGAGATAGCTGGGGACGGTCAGCAGGATCGTGGCGCCCCCCTCGGCCAGGTTGTCCAGCGATGTCTCCGCAGACACGATGCCGAGCGGACGGCACCCGGCTCCGGCCAGGCGGCAGCCGCTGACCGCCAGGTGCATGGACAAGGCGGAGCGCGAGCTCAGGTTCACCTGCATGACATCGCCGGGCCGAAGCTCGCCTCGCAGTACCGAGCCCAGCGCGCCGAGCGCGGACCACAGCTCCACCTCGTAGCGCGACAGCCACACCTCCGCGGGGCGCCCGGTGGTGCCGGTGGTGCGGGTGGCCAGGCAGGGCGGGACGTCGGTGCAGCGGAAATCTGCTGGCCGTTCGATCAGGTCCGCCTTGACCGTGACCGGGATCGCTCGCAGCCCCGCGACGTCGAGCTTGGCCGGGTCGACCTGTGCGGAGCTGAAGTGGCGCGCGTAAAACGGTGACTGTGCGGCGAGCCTGAGCGCGGTACGGCGCAGGCTGTTGTTCGTGATCTCGAGCCGGTCCGCAGGGCTGGCCATCGGCCCGTCGACAAGCTCGGCCGCGTCCGAACCCGGCTCGCCGAATTCGGCCACGGTGGCGAGCACGTCCTCGACAAGCCGCTCGACGTTGCGCGGATCGAGCCGCCGCCCCTGGGCCATGCCCAGCGCCAGCCGGAACTGCCGTACGCCTGTCTCGAACATAGCTCCGTTCCGTCCTAGCGCGTCCGTCCTAGCGCGGCTGTCTCGGTACATGCGAGTCTTCGCGTGCGGGCCGACGCCGCCCGCGATCGGATTGCGTCGGCTCGCACGGAACCCATCGGCGTTCGCGATCAGACGCTGAGGGACGAGGCGATGCTGAACATCACCGCGCTGAGCGAGCCGAGCACGTAACGGACGTGCTTGGCGCTGCGGACGACAGACTTCATAGTTTCCTCCTTTCCGCATGCTCGGCCAATGTGTTGTGAGAGTGGTCAGTGGGTTGCGGGATGGCCACGGTCAGGGCAGGACCACGACCGTGAGGTTCATCGTCGGGTGAACCCCGCAGGTCACGTAGAACGTGCCCGGGGTCAGCCATGGGCCGGTCTTGTACACGGTGTTCGTTTGCATTAGGTGGATGCCGGTCAGCGGCTCGCCGCGCACCTGGCTGGTGATGTGCCCATTGCGACCTGGGCCGATCTCGTGGATGTTGCGCGAACTGTCGACGAACGTGAGGTACTGGCCGCGGTGCAGGTGCACGGTGTCCAGCGTGAAGTCCATGAAGGTCATGCCCACGGTATCCGGCGGAGCCGGCTTGGGCGTGTCCACAATCACGGCGGGCACGAGAAGTCCCGCCAGAATCCCGGGGATTGCAAAAAGAATGCGAGGGACCGCGACCATCGGTTTCCTCCACCGCATCGCTTCTCGGCAGTGCAATTATGCATAGTCATAAATTGCCTACCGCTACTCCGTCGAGAATGTGATGAAATCGCCGAGAACGTGACAAATAAAAGTGTCACACGCGCGCGTTGAGCTGTCAAGGAGCGAATGTGGTGTTACAGAGTGCCATGTCCGCAGGTGCTGTTGAGCCGTAAGTTAATGGTGGTGATTTGTTTTACGCGTGAGTTCGTTCGGCTGGCACGCGGCGTTGACCTGCCGCAGGCAACCGGGAACCGTGTTCCAGCGTCGTTGGCGCAGCGACCACCACGGCAGCCGTTCACGATGGCAGAGCCGGGCCAGCGAGCTCCCAGGAAAACGGGATTCCTGGCCGCAAGGCCGCATTCGCACATGTGCATTAACGCGAAGCTCCGTTATGAGCCAATGCCACTTAGATACAGCGAGGATTATTAAAAACTCAACTCAAAGAAATATAGACCGATGGCTGCGCGGAAGGAATCAAGAAACGTGTTGAGCGGCCGCCGATAATCGGTGAAAAGGATCTTCCAGGCCTTGAGATGCGCAACCGCGCGCTCGATGGGAGCGCGGATAGAACTGACCTGGTTATTGTATTCGTGTTCACGCATGTAGAGTTCGCGGTGCTGCGGCTTCTTAGCCGGAGTGACGTACCCAGACCCTTGAAAGCCCTTGTCCGCGATCACCGATCCGGCAAGGTCGAGAATCTCCTCTACCTCGCCTTCCCGCTTCTTCATGTCATGGTCACATCCGGGCGCCGGGTCCGAGACGAAGATAATGTTCCCGGATTCGTCGCCGATAATCAGGCTGCCATGGCCGGTAGTCTTATATTTTCCGGCCCACATCTCGGGGGGCGCGCTCCCATGACCAGCATGGCCACAACGTGCCGTCTACCAGCGCTAGCCTGCCCCGTGTCATCTGCTTCGCTTCCTCCGCGTCCGGCCGGAACTCCTCGGTAGCCCGCGCGATCAGCGGGGTGAAGTTCGTGATAATCTCCGAGACGGTGCCCTGGGAGACCCCGAAAAGATCGGCAATAACTTCTTCGATTATATTCTGCCGCTTGTAGAGCAGCGTTACCATGATCGCTTCCCGCAACGAGAGGCTCTTCGGCCGCCCGGTTCCCTTATTCCAGGGATCGGGCAGGATATCTTCGATACGCGCCTCAAGCTCATCAAGTTGTTCGGCATCCAGTCCGAAGGTACGATGGTAACGCAACGGCTCCTCCGTCTGTGAACGGGTTTGGTTCGCAACCTCCTTTCTACAGATGGGAGGAGCCGTTGCCTTTTAGGCGCGCCGTGCTGAAATTAGAACTTTACTAACAATTGGATTGAGATCCCCGAAAGCTTGCACTGGAGAGTTTCTGATAACCCTCCTGGGCATTGAATTCCTTCTGCCAGTCAAGCAATTTCCCGCCTTGCGGCTTCTTAAACGGGGTGATGAAGCCCGAGCCCTGATAGCCTTTGTCGCCGATCCCGCTGAA
>Ga0181525_10003086_pt1 | contig 13315 bp, 9 predicted proteins | sample PEATcosm2014_Bin_48_FD_121100 | JGI IMG/M metagenome (GOLD analysis project Ga0181525, IMG submission 121100) | Peatland microbial communities from MTU Mesocosm Facility, Houghton, MI, USA - PEATcosm2014_Bin06_10_metaG | ecosystem: Environmental > Terrestrial > Soil > Wetlands > Peat | place...
CAAGCGCGACAGCGCCGCTGGCGCAGCGATAACAATATCGCCGCCGCATCTCGGTAGACAGGCTACAGTCTTGTTCGGCCCAACGGTGAAGGCAGGCATAACAAATTTTGTGGGCTCCGCAGAACGTCTCAAGGTAGTCGTTCGGCTTATGGCAGACGTTGCAAGTGCGTTTAGAACTTGCTGGCAGTGGAGGCGGAATTTCAACGATTATCTCGTCGCCTGACTCGCTGCCTGTCGACCCCGTCTTTTGAGCATCACGCGCCGCACGCTTTTCGCGTTGGCGCTGCTTTCGGCGCTCACGTCGTTCAGCCTTTCGATCTACCCCGCTTTTGGGTATTTCAAGGCTTGCATTCTTTTGCTGGAACTCCGCACGTATGCCACAGAGGCAAGCCTCAGTTGGGACCGTGTGGTAGCAGTCATCAAAGATGTTGTCATTAAGGCTCTCAAGCCGCTGTTTGAAGGATGCAGCGGCTAGTAACGCATTTTGCGTTCGGCGCCGCCTATCTTGCGGCTCCAGCGGATACTCAGCCTCACAATCGTCGCACTCGCGACACTTTCCACAGGGCGTCGTATCGCAGGGCTTGCCAGTCTTGGGACATGTCGGGTACTTGATGTCGCCCGTCGGCACGCTCATGGTTTCACTTGTCATAGCAGTCGGTATATGGAGGCCCAATAAGTCGCGCACGTAATAAATAGCTAATTGCATGAGGTGCCGCTATATATGGGTGGCCTGGACCTGAATAGTCAAAAAATTCGGGTTTGGGACCCACCCAATTATTTAATTTTGCGTTAATCAATGGTTGCGCTTCTATATATACGTGCAATGTCGGATAAGCGAATCGAACTTCTAGCACGCGCAAGCGTCTATAGGCCGGGCGAGGATCTCCGCCACAGGCACAATGCGGCATTGCTTGGAATTATTGAGCGCGGCGAGTTGGCTGTCATTGCTAGCCAGTATGACCCAACTGCTAACTCAACGTTTAGCAAGCGCAAGCTCGAGCGCATCATCGAGCATGGCCGTCTGATCGCGAGGGCCAAGACTTACCGCGCGATCATGAAGCGAAGCGACGCCGCATATGCCCGCATGTCGGATGCGTCCTTGCGGCAGTACATCGCCGAGGCTCAGGCTAAGATGTTGTCGCCTGAGTACCTGCAACAGCAAGCGCGGCAGCAAGAGCGCGCACGACTGTTCGCAGAGTATGCCCGCCTATACGGTGCGCCCGCAAATGCGCGCACGTCGACGGCGCGGCTGATCGAGAAAATACAAGAACGCTCCGCATTGCCCACGCCAGCGGCTGCGCCAGCCGTGGGCCCGATTGAGTATAAGCTGGCTAAGGAGGACCGCTTTAGGGGATTCAGGGCCTATATGTTCTCGTTGGCCAATGTTGACACGTTGGCTAAGCTATGGGAAGCGTTCCGCGCGATCGCAGCCGAGCGCAACATCTGGCGAGAACAGCCACATCTGACTGTGACATTCAATAGTGCGAGCGATCTGCCGCGCAATGTCACGATCCGCAACCAGTTCCTGCACACCTTGGATGACTTCAAAGAGCGCATGCGTTCGATCGTCAATGATGACAGCGCAGTGTCAGGCTCGGACCCAATTGATCTCAATGAGTACAAGATCGACTATGGAGAGCTCAAGATCACATACCACACGCTAGTCGGCCGAGGTGCCGCAGAGTTCGTCTTTGCGAAGATCAGGCCCAACCCTTCGGGCGACAAAAAAGAAAGCACCATGGGCTGCCTATACCGCGCAGTCGAGACGAAGCTTAACGAGGTGTCGTCCGGCTTGGTGCAGCTATTCAACCACCACGCGCAACGCCTTGGCCTGACTTACGGCGAGGATCGCGAAGAGCGGTTTGAGGAAGTGCTCAATGGCTTCGGCTTTAGCCTGCAGATCTACTGCGACTTTCCGGATGACTACGCGACTGCACCGCTAATGTTCAAGGTCATAGGTGATAAGCGACTCCGTCAGATCCCGTATAAGGCCCTTAAACTTACAAAGCAGGCAAAGTACGATAAGGCAAATGACAAGCAATACCAGGCTGTAGAAATCGTTTACGGGGCTTGTCATTTCGAGCCGTACTACGGTGTACTGGACCGACCGGTGTACGAGGACAACCCGAAGAACCTATATTACGAGAAAGATAACAAGCTCGTAAAAGTATCGCGCGCCAAGGTCGCAGAGAGCGCCAAGCTCAACATGGGTAAGTTTGAGCAACGTGTCGTCGTGTACGACCTCGAAACTGTGTTTAGCAACCTGGACAACGCCAAGCTCAGACCCTATAGCAATGCATGGTGCTACAAGCATGGAGGGATCGATGCCGAGGAGCGTATCGCAGACGACTCGCAAGCCGGCGCATACATCGTGAGCATGAACTTCGGCGACGAGTGCCTCGGCGACTTCTTCGATAAGCTGCTCAAGGACCAAAAAGACAAGATGTACTGCCTGGCGGGCTACAACTCGTCACGCTTCGACAACATCTTTACGATTCCCGAGCTGCTGCGCAGGGATGCGCTGACTGACGTGTTCTACCAGAACAACAGCGTGCTCAACATCAAGTGGGGTGGGCGGCATACGACGTTCGACATATGCCGCTTCACGATGGCGCCGCTCAAGAAGGCATGCCAGGACTTCGCAACCAAGTTCCGCAAGATGGGCGACTTTGACCATGTCGAGATCCAACGACACTTCAATGAGCACGGCGAGCTGCACAGCTTCTTTCACGAGCCAGGCTGCACCAATCGAGACCGACAGATCAAGGAGCTTCAAGTCACGGAGCCCGACGACCTCGACATGCACGCGAAGGCCGGCAAGTTCGGCTGTCACTGCGAGCGCTTCGTCAAGCTGTGCAAGTACAACATGCTCGATGTGCTGAGCACGCACGAGATCTATGAGAAGCTCGAGGAGTTCCTCTATGAGGTCAAGATCATCTCGCATGAGAAGAACGAGCGCGCCTTTGATCGCAAGACCATCGGCTCGGCCATCTATCGCATGTTCGAGGAGGATGCACGCAAGTGTGGGGGTGACGAGCCCGCAAAGCTAGCCAAGCTCGAGTACGATGACTACAAGGCGATACGCGGCGGGTTGTTTGCTGGCCGCACGCAGTGCTACGGCGGGCCCAAGTGTGATCTGTCAGGCGGCAACCAGTACCGCATGCTCGACGTCAAGAGCTTGTACCCATATGTGATGCTCAACCGTGAGTACCCATGCGGCGAGGCCAAGCATATGAGAGCGACAGAGTGTTTCGCTCAGGGTCTCATTGGCTTCTTCAAATGCACGTTTAGCCAGGAGAAGCTACGCGTCAAAGTGATACCGCGCAGGACGGCTGGCGAGCCGCTTGACTGGAACTATGACGGACAGATCACGGCAGTTCTAAGCACGGTTGACATCAAGTGCTTGAACAAGGCTGGCGCAACGTTTCACGGCCCGATTGAGGACGGCATCGCCTTTACACATAAGATAGACGGTGACCAGCTCTTTAAGTGCATGACCAGCTTCAAGAAGGTCAAGGAGGATGAGGACGCCAAGCCCAAGAACGAACGCAACAACGTCAAGCGGAACATGGCAAAGCTGTTCCTCAACTCGCTGTCGGGAAAGGTCAACGAGATGCTGCATATCGACAAGACCGTGCTTGTGCGAACTCAGGCAGATATGGACCGGGCTATAGAGAACTCGGCCAATCACAAGGACATGGTCTTGAACGAGGTGCTGAGCCGGACCGTGGGCATCATCAGCTATACGTGTGACCCCAAGGAGGTGTACGCGGAGCAGTACCGGCCTGTATACCTCGGCGTGCTCATCTATGCGTATGCGCGCGATCACATGTATCGCAGCATCTTAGCCGAGTATGACGTGCTGTACCAGGACACAGACAGCGCGCTGGTGACAAAGGTGACATATGACAAGTTTGCAGCCGACAAGCCAGAGCTACTCGGTGAGGAGTTCGGCCAGCTCGCGCTTGAGGAGGGCAGCGAGGACATGGCCAAGTTCATGACGATTGCGCCAAAGAACTACTTTATCATGGGCACTGATGACAAGCTGATCAAGAAGGGCTTTAAGGGTGTGCGGCTGACGTCGGACAAGTACATCGACGATCCGGCAGCGCTCATGGACGTGCTGCAGGTCGGCCGGCATGACGACTGGAGTGTGAAGCCGGGCTGCGCGTTTGATCTCTACCATGGCGACCGACTCAAGACAGTTGCGCAGGACCATGGCCGGTTCATGCAAAAAATCAAGGCCAACGGCCGCGCCTATGTGTTGTGCTCGAGCCTACGCAAGTGCATGCGCACGGTCGAGCGAACAGGCAAGGAGGCGGGCATGATCTATCAAGAGTTCACGCTGAAAGAGATACGGGCACATCAGATTGCGGATGTATAAGGTCGGTGGGCGGTCCAGATAGCCCCAACAGATCATAGCCTGCAAAGGTTTGATCGTCGGACGCTGCATTGCGTCGGTCCTCATCAGCGGTCAGCGCATCCTGATGGCGCTGTGACTTGTAGTGGTTGTTAAGGTTGCACTTGTAGGTCGTCGAGTAGTTGCACAGGTGGCAGCTGTGGATGACCGGGTTGCGTACAGTGGGCACGTGTTTGCGACTCTCAAGGTGGCGCTTGAGCTCTTTAGACCCCCTAAAGACCATATTGCATTCGGCGCATGAATAGCGCTTGGCCTCGAGGACCCGCTTGAGGTATGCGCGCTGCGCCCTCAATGTGTAGTCACGAGTCTTGTGTTCGTGTAAACCGGCTGCCGCTGCGAGGTCAGCGGCAGTGGGCATGTTATCGGTGTCTTGGCTCATGACAGGCTCCTATATAGGTGTTCAATTATTTATTAAAATTCAATTAATAGGTTGGCGCGCCCCTATACACGCCGGATGCTCCCGCGCGATTTGGCCTGCATTGTGCTGGACTACTGCTTAGGCCCAGATGAGGCTGAGCACATAGCGCATCACAAGGTGATGAGTCAGCTTGCTGCAGTGTGGAAGGATCCAGGACATCACATGTTTTGGTTCTTCAATCTGCAGACGAAACACTACCATGAACCTGTCAGAGATCGCCACACTCACATGATCAATAGGATGGCTGGCGCTTGGTTCTACGTGAAGGATCCGGCACACCTCGTGATGGCCAACCTAGTCAAGTATGACAGACCGTATGAGCTAACATGCGACCTTGCAAATGACCATGCATGTATTAGAGCTGCAGCACGTAGACGACTGTTGTGACAGACGCGTCCAACGTTATTTATTTTTTGTCTCCATAGTAAATGCGCGCGCGTTCGGTTGACGCATCTATATACCAACCACGCATGGCTATGTCACATCGCGATATCCTTGACCTGCTCCAGCGCCAGGCCGCTTATGACAGTGGCGCGGGTGGCGTTCTGTTGGGCGGCCGACGCAAAGCTCCGGCCAAGCGAGGTGCTAGCGCTGCACATATGGCGAAGCTCCGCGCAATCAAGGCTGCAAATGCGCGCGCACGAAAGGCAATGGGTGTGCGCGCGCCACGCCGACATAAGAGGGGAGGCGCTATGATCGGCGGCCTCTATGGAGGACTCTTGGAGGAGGACCCAGCTGAGATGGTTAGGCGCTATCAGGCTGAGAAGAACGTTTTGCGTCGCGCCAGGATTGCCGAAGGTAACTATGGGCCACCCTTCGACAAGATCTTTAAGGGACGAGACAAGCTGAGTGTCAAGCAGCTCGAAGAGCTGGCTAGAGCCATGGAAGGCATGACAGTGGCGCCTCAAATCATGGATTGGCGCCAGAAGATCCGGAAGCGCGAGGAAGCTTTGGACGCGCTCCCAGAGAAGCTTGCCCGACAGCTTGGTCTGCTTGAGGAGAAGCGTCCATAGGGGCCGGCGGGGCAGGGCCCAGTGCCAGCCCGGCCGCATGGTCCGCAGACCAGTGGGTCGGCACCAGCAATAGTCCCATTACATGGAACGCCAGAATTCAAGTATCAAGCTCAACGGGCCTTCTTAGTAAATGAAGAGCTCATTAGGCAGGGGCATGATCCAGACGGGATAGATGGCGTTATACAGCACATCCTTATCGGAACACCACCCACCCAGTACGTCTACCCCACTATGTTCCCAGCGAGACTCGGCAAATATGACTATGGGCGACACTTCACAGAGGTGTGGGTCGCTCTCACCTCAGGTCACGCGCCCGACGAGGACATAGTTGATGTGTACTATGCAGACTACTCGCTGCGAAATTCACAGAGAGAGATGCGGCTGTATCAGGAACGAGAAGCCCAGGACCGAGCTAGACGTGAGGCTGACTTTCGCAGATTGCAAGACATGGCTGGAGATCCGAATTTTACAGCATCACCTGCAGGACAGCGTATGCTAGCAGATGGCGCGGATATGTTCGTCAGAGGGGAGGACATCATCATGCCAGTCGAGTTCAGACCGCCCATCGCCAGACCGGCCGCCGAGAGTCGGCAAGCGATGGTGCCGAGAGTGGCCATGAGCCCACCTGAGCATAGCAGGACGTCAGAGATGGCCCAAGCTATCAGAGAACTAGAGCAAGTGCTAGAGGGCGAACAGCAGGAGGAAGAGGAGATAATCTACATCTAGCAACCTACGGTGGCCGCACACTCCTCGTTAGTTATTTTTTGAGCCGCCAGAAAGTTGTTTTGTGTTTTGTATACGGACGAATCGCACTTTCGCCTTTTGACAAAACACACAGGCCCGGCGATGTCCTACATGCTGAGCTTTACGGCCGGAACACCTATCGCGGCTATCTGCGGTGGGCCATACGACGGCAAGACCCTTCACATCACTGAGGAGAAGGAGCAGCCCGATCGCAACCTCCAGGATGAGGACGTCATGGACCTGCTCGATGAGGATGACATGGTCATCCCGACATCACGCATGAAGATGCTGCCGATCATGGAGCGCATCAAGCTCGGCAAGGCCATTGCGCGCAGACAGCAGCCGCTTGATGAGCACTTGGTCGCTATGTACATCAAGAATCGGGCGCTCGTTGACCATAAGCTCAAGAAGGAGCTTAACATCGAGTGTGGCACGATGTTCATACTGCCTAGCCAGCAAACCGAGCGCGTCTACATCGCCGGCAAGAGCGGTTCGGGCAAGTCGTGCCTGGCATCAATGTACATGAACGAGTACCGGCGCCTGTATCCGACTAACAAGATCTGGCTGATCTCACGCCACAACGGTGAGGCTGCCTACGAGAAGATCCAGCATGAGGTCATCCCGCTAACGCTATTCGAGAAGCAGCCGCGGCTGGCCGGTGAGGAGGATGAAGAGGGTGAGGAGGGCCTGCCTGTCGACCTGACTGACCTGAGCAACTCGCTCGTCGTGTTCGACGACTGCGACAATTTGCAGGAAAAGTACGTCAATGATGGGTTGCGCAAGCTCAGCAATGACATCATAAGCAATGGTCGCAAGTATGGTATCTACACGATCTGGCTTAACCATCAGCTGATGGAGTACACGAAGACGCGCAACCTGCTGAACGAGGCCAACAAAGTCATCTTCTTCAACTCCGGCAACAACTACCACATCCAGCGCTACCTCAAGACGTACGTAGGCATGAACGCCGATACGATCAAAAAAATCCTAGCCCTGAAGTCGCGTTGGACGATGGTTGCGCTGACACTGCCTAGCTACGTGCTGCACGAGCATGGCTGCTTTCTGATCTGACACTGTCAGATGTCCCAATTGGGCTCATCTAACGACCTGCGCGACGAGCTCATCAGGCGTCAGCTTGTAGATCTTGCACGCGGTCTTGATCAGCCTATAGAACTTCTCGAGAGGCAGGTAGCTGAAGTGTATGCGCAGGGCGCACCATCGGCCGCATGTCATCGCGTCCTTACTCTGCAGCCGGTGCTCGTTGTAGTTGATTTTTTGGCCTGTGTCGTAGAGCATGCTGAGTAGCCGCTTGACGTCCTGGCCAGTCGAATGTCTCAGGCCTTTGGGCACCCATTTAAGCTCGTTATCGGGCAAAATCCCGTAAGAATCGAAGTGCTCTATGCCTTCCGGTGTATCCACGATACAGACCCAATGGCCAAAGTTGGGTTCGGTCTCATACAAGAGGACGATCGGACGCTTTGGCAGTCTGCCGTAGTCCTGCAGTCCGTCATACTTCATCACGATAGCGCCAGGGGCGAGCCGGCGCACATCGGCCATAGATAGCGGTTGGTACACCGCGCTTGTCATCGGGCGAGTTGTGTACGCCCTTATATATTCACGCTAACGCAACCATGTATGGCAAATACGCGCCTACGATGCCGCGGGGTATATTGAAGCCGCGCAAGATTGTGCCTGGCGACGTCGATGACGGCAAAGAAGTCACGTCATTCTCACGGGAGCGCACCTTTCATATCGACGTGGAGAAACGGGATATCGACCACATCTACTACAATGCGTCGTACACCAATGCGTCCGACATACCATCTCTAGCCTCGATCATTGACACGCGCAGCAGCGCCATCATGGATAGGCCCGAAGAGTTCGAAATGTCCATTGTGCGCTTCGATGTTGACGCGCAGACCATACCGATCACCATTATCGATGTCATCAGCCCGGCTGTGGTCAATCCGGCCGCTCCTGGCAACCTCACGAGTGTCAACATGTGGGCGACTCTGCGTAATGGTGGTGTCGACAACAGTACGCTGGTTGTAATCACGCCGGCATCATCGTCCGTGCAGCTGCCGCTGGGCTCCATCTTCAACTTTCAAAAGTTGCTAGACGACATCAATGCAGCCTTCGCCACATCCTATGGGTTAATATCGGTTAAGCCCGCCGGCTCGGCTCCGCCTCAGTTCATTTGGGACCCGGTCACGCAACTCATCGACCTGTGGGTCGATCCTAGCTATCAGTACGGGACAGCGGTGCCGCCGTTCACGGGTCCTACCACTGAGATCTGGGTCAGCTTTGCGCTCTGGGCCTTCCTAACCGGCTTCGACAACTACCAGAACGGCTATGATCGCGCCGACCACAAGGACGTGCGCATCGAGGTGCGGCAAACGTCCGCACTAGTTCAGCCGGCGTCCGGCTCTCGCTACGGCATCCCATACAGCCTAGCTAGCGCTCCGACTAACCTGCTGCGTGTTCGCCAAGAGGCGACGCAGACACAGAACTGGAACGTGGCGCGCTCGCTACAGATCACATCATCGCTGCTGCCGGTCCTGCCCGAGTATGTGCCGGCCAGCCTCACGGCCAACGACAACGCTGTCACCTCGGCAACCCAGCGCATTGTCAGCGACTTCCTCATCCCGACCGAGGACAACGTCATGACATCACGCAACGTGTTCCAGTATCTGCCAACGGCCGAGTACCGCATGATCGACTTGAACGGTAAGGCGCCGCTGCTGACCATCGACCTGACATTTAACTGGACCGACTATTTGGGCAATCTCTACCCGCTCTACTTGAACCCAGGCGCATCTGTCTCCGTCAAGATCTTGTTTAGACGCAAGGGTGTGACAGACTAGCGCTTACGCGCGTCGACCAGTGGCTAACGCCACGTCCCGCTTCGCGGGCTCGGTCGCTAGACGTGCACACGATGTCAACGCCGCAATTATTTTTTGCGCGACGCATTGATCGTCGGCCATTTGGTCGGCGCGCACATATACCGGCAATCGTTCGACTATGTCGCTGAGCGAGAACAAGCTAGAGACTGTGCACGTTGTTGATCCCCGCGTCGATCTCAACTCGGCCGCACATCACCAGTATGGCGTCTTGTCCAGTGGCGATGATAACAACTTTCGGCAGTTCCCTAGCTCAAGCCTTTCAGACTCGAGCATCGATTGGTCGAGCTGTAACCCACCGTCGCGCAACACCATCATCAACCGCCGCGGCTTTGTCAACATGAACATGCAACTCACGTTCATTGGCCAATCTGGCGGAGCTGGGCAGACACTCTTGCAATGCGCGGGCCTTCAACCTGGCGTGTCTGGCAACAACGCCTACTATGACGCCCCGCGCGCCAACCCGATCAGCAATTTGGTCTTTACAGAGACCTACACCATCAATGGTGTGCCATTCACACAAAACACGGGCCGCTTCTTCCGCGGTCTGACCCGCTACCACAACGACGCCATGAACCAGGACACGTGCCAGTCCATGACACCCTCGATGCTCGACCAGTTCCAAACCTATGCGGACGGGGCCGGCTTCGCGCGTGATCCTCTGCGTGGCTACGGTGACAACCCCTTGCAGTGCCCACGCGGCGGCTTCATCGGTGTTCAAGTGATCCGCAATGACTCCACCGGCAACCCTGGAGACACTGCCATCGTCAACCTCATCGTCACTGAGCCCTTCCATGTCAGTCCGTTCCTCTTCGGCGAACATGAGGAGGAGGCTGGCTTGATCGGTGTTGAAACGTTCACTGTCAACTACCAACTCAGCGGGCTCGGTAGTGGCTCTTTCGCTGGCCTGATCGGCTCCGTGTGGTCACACAGCACAGCCTCGCCAAGTACGTTCACCAGCGCGTCCGTCCATGTCCAAAGCGCCTCTCTGTATCTCAACTTCATCAGCCCCGATATCTCGCAGGAGATCCCACCCTCAATGAACTACAGCTACTACCAGAGCAACTACTTGCAGACCCTCACCAATGTCAGCTCAGCGCCTGGCGACAACAACGAGTACGTCATGAACACGGTGACGCTCTCTAGCATTCCCAATAGGATTTACGTATGGGTCGGACCCAACGACAACCTCTACAACTGGACAAGCTCCGACGTCTACTTTGGCATCACCGGCGTACAGATCATCTTTGAGAACCGCCCCGTCATCATGAGCCAGGCCACGCAGCAGGATCTGTACCAAATGTCTGTGCGCAACGGCTGCAACGAGTCGTGGCGCCAATGGATCAACGATGTCGGCAGCGTCCTGTGCATCAACTTCGGCAATGACTTCCCGCTCCAACCTAACCAAGCTCCGGGCCTGCGCGGCAAGTTCGAGCTACAGATCACTGTGAACGCAACCAACCTCTCACCCTTCACCTACAGCTCTCAAAGCCTCAACGTGCTGGTTGTCTCCGAAGGTGTCTGCACGATCTCTAACGGCACGGCCATCCAAACACTGGGAGTGCTGAACCCTAACGATGTTTATGCTGCCAAGCAAGCTCCGGGCATCAAGTATAAGCCCGGGCAGAACGTCTATGGAGGCGCGCCCAACTGGAAGGGCATACTCAACTTCTTCAAGAAGGCTGCACGTAGTGCTCTTGACATCGGCAAGAAGGTGGTACCGCACCTGGCGCCTCAGTATGCACCACATCTGCAGGCCGCTGACACGCTGGCCTCTGCTGTTGGGATTGGTCGGCGCGCTCCTGCCCGCCATCATCACGCTGGTGGCGCCATGGGCGGTCGCGCACTCGGGCGTTCGCGGATGATGAAGATGCTGGCCCAAATGTAGGCGTGTCCGTATAGCGGATGCCGAAGCGGTCCGAGCTTCAGGTTGTTTACTTCCCCGATAGTGAATGGTACGCTCGGGATGCGGCGCGATGGATGGCCGAGCATAGGCTTAAGCCGATCAAGTACTCTCATGAGCATGGCAATCACCGATTCAGGCTTAAATCGCCTTATCTGTTCAGTCACTTCATCACCAAGCGCACTCAATCCCAAGGGCACACCGTCTATCTTGTTATAGGTTTCCGCGAAGGTGCGGCCGGCTTCATCGAATGACGTTGTAAGCGTTAGATATTTTTTGCGGTGTTGTATACGTGCAGCTCAACTTCGTTGTTGATATGGACCTCAACGAGTTCACAAGCCCATTGCCGAAGCCATGGCTCAATATCAATGCTCACAGCATCGTTGCGGACTCTGCCACTATCACCGACGTCACTATTGATGACCTCGATGTTGGCGTCCTCACGCTCGATGACACCGTGAGTGTGCCCAACCCGGCATCCGGTAAGGTTGCGTTTTTCTCGACTGGCTCAGTCCTGAAGAGCACGGACCCGCTGGGCGTCTCTAAGAGCTACGTGACGGGCACACCTCCCTCTGTCGCCGGCAATCTTCCGATGTACGCCGATTCGACCGGCCTTGCGCTCATCGACTCAGGCGTGCCGGCTGGGGTCGACAACCTCATCGAAGAATCCATATTGGACGCCACATACGGCATCGCACCGGCCGGCCAGCGAAGCTTGTGGCAATACACGGCATCTGTTACAGTCCCATCTGGCGCGTTTGTCACCTATGCCGCTGGCCCTGATATGTTACACGCAGCCGGTAATGCCGCGGGCGCTGCCACCTACAGCACAGACGGTGGCGTGACGTGGCATGTGTGCGTCTTTGACGTGGTCAGTGCCGGGATACTTACGATCGGCTATAACGGCGCGATCTGGGTAGCCATCGCACAGGGCGCTGTAAATGGCTATACGTCATCCGACGGTATCAACTTCGCCAGTGGGCCGGCCCTGCCTGTTTCAAACGCGAACGGCTTCAACATCGTCTGGTTCAACAACCTGTTCATCACAGGTCGCAATGACACCAGTCATGGCGTGCTGACGAGCCCGGACGGCTTGACCTGGACCGTGCAGCCCGGTAACAATGCGCTGGCCCTAGCCGTGAACAATAGCATCGCCGTGAGTGTGACCCAAGCCGCGCCATACATGCAGTACTCAACCGATGGAGTGACTTGGCATCCCACGCCTAGCACGACTGGCCAGACACGCGCCGTTTGCTGGTCGCCTGACCGCGCCGAGTTCTTCGCCGTCGACTATGTCACGGGCCATGGCTATGTCAGCGCTGACGGCATCAACTGGTCGAACGTGGGCGTCGTCGGCCCTACTGCAGTTAACGCAATGATGTGGGTCGGCAACAATGGCTACAACCGCTACTATCTGACGTTTCATGACTCCGACGGTAACTACTCGCTCTGGTCTACGGTCGAGCCATCGATCGCCTTTGTCGGCACTCATCTTGACGGCGCAGTCGCTCAGCCGTTGTCCTACTCGATCGGCTACATGCCCGTGCGCGACTCGTTCTTCATCGGCGTCAACAACTCGCCATACTTTGCCTACAGCACGCCGCGCACCCTTGACCTCAAGGACTTGGCCGACAACATCCGTGTGCGTAACCATCCCGTGAGCGTCGGCGTCTATTCCACCTATGCTGATGTGTCCGTTAACAGCACGACCACCGAGACTAACATCAGCACGAACGCGTCGTCAATCGGCTCATTGGCTCTGCAAGCTGCCCAACCCCTTGGCTCAAAACTTCAGCTCTTCACGGACATGTCGGCCAGCTCGGCCGCCGGTGATACTCTCACTATCCGCATTAAATGCAACGGCTCGACTGCTGCAACGCAGACCCTCACCATTCCCGCGCTCTCTGTCAACCTGCC
>Ga0181525_10003088_pt1 | contig 13312 bp, 11 predicted proteins | sample PEATcosm2014_Bin_48_FD_121100 | JGI IMG/M metagenome (GOLD analysis project Ga0181525, IMG submission 121100) | Peatland microbial communities from MTU Mesocosm Facility, Houghton, MI, USA - PEATcosm2014_Bin06_10_metaG | ecosystem: Environmental > Terrestrial > Soil > Wetlands > Peat | place...
CTCCAGCATCGCCAGCGCCTTGTCCGCGACTTCCTTCGTGATACGACCGTCGTGCCGGACCTGCGCGTAATCGCGGACGCGCCGGAGCAGGTTGTTGACGATGCGCGGCGTGCCGCGGCTGCGGCGGGCGATTTCATGCGCGCCGGTTTCTTCGATTTCGACATCCAGCAAACGCGCCGAGCGGAGGACAATTTTCTGCAAATCGTCGCCGACGTAATAATCCAGCCGCTCGCGCATCCCGAAGCGCGTAAGCAGCGGCGCGGTGAGCAGGCCGCTGCGCGTGGTCGCGCCGATGAGCGTGAAGCGCGGCAGATTCAGCCGCACACTGCGCGCGTTCGGCCCCTGGTCAATGATGATGTCCAGCTTGAAATCCTCCATCGCCGGGTAGAGATATTCCTCGATGGTTTTTTGCAGGCGATGAATTTCGTCAATGAACAGCACGTCGCCTTCTTCGAGGTTCGTGAGCAGGCCCGCGAGGTCGCCGGCCTTTTCAATCGTCGGGCCGCTGGTGGATTTGAGATTCGCGCCCATTGCCTTGGCGAGAATGTTGGCGAGCGTGGTCTTGCCGAGGCCGGGCGGGCCGTTGAGCAATATGTGGTCGAGCGGTTCTTTCCGTTTCTTGGCGGCGGCCACGGCGATTTCCAGCCGCTCCTTGACCTTGGGCTGGCCGGTGAATTCGGAAAAGAGCGAGGGCCGCAGCGTCATTTCCAGCGCCACGTCCGGTTTGTTCAGATTGGAAACCGCGCGATCAGGCATTGCGAGGAGGATGCGGAAAGCGCCCGCCCGCGCAAGGTAATTTGAAACACTTACTTCGCCGCCGGTTTGTAATCCTTCCACAGCCATTCGAGGGCTTCGGGAAGGGTTTGCCCTCTAACGGCGCGGTCGGTATGCCCGGCGTTGCGGGCAAAGACGAATTGGTAATGATAACCTTTCGCCGCAAGAACCTTCGCCATGTTCTCATTTGCGACGACCCAGTCGTGCATTCCGTCGTGCATGGCGTTCGGGTTGTAATTGTCGCGGTCGCCGACTTCCATCCAGATGCGCAGCGGCTTGGGCGGGCTGTTCGGGATGAGGTGTTCGTGAAATTCCCACGCGCCGTGCGGGACGTCGGCATTGAACGGCCATTGCTGGTTCACATAGGTGCCGGAATACGTCAGCACGCGATGATAAAGGTCGGGATGATACCACGCCATAATGAGCGCTGCCGAGCCGCCGGAACTGGCACCCATCGTCGCGCGGGCGTCGGGGTCGCGGGTCAATTTAACATTGGCCGTTTTTTCCGCGAGCGGCAGGACTTCCTGCTCGACGAACTCGGCGTATTTGCCTGACATGGTGTCGTATTCCAATCCGCGCTCGCTGCCCTGGGCGTCGCCGCCGCCGTTGCCGATGCCGATGTAAATCATCACCGGCAGCTGGTTGCTGGCGATCAGATTGTCCAAGGCCGTGAGCATCTGCCGGTCGGTTCCGTCCGCCCCGACAATGAACGGCGCGACCGTGCCGGGAACATATTGTTTGGGGACATAAACCGAAACGTGGCGCGTGTAGGGAGCGGGATGGCTGGTGGTGACGATTGGTTTGGCAGGGTCGGCGGAATCCGAAGAGACAAAGGTGCCAGACTCGCGCGCGATGCCGGGGAAAAATTTACTGTCCGCCGAACTCATCGTGAAGTTATACACGGTTCCTTCCGCCGCATTGGTGGTTATTTCCGGCGCGCGGTTGTGAGTTGGGCCGATGATGAAATTTCCATCGGCATCCGCCGGCGGAACGGCGCCGTCGGGCAATTCCGTGGCCGTGACAAATCCCGGCGCGTGCGGGTCGCGCGTGGGTGGCGTGGGGCGGGCGGGACGTGTTGTTGCAGGCGTTGAGTTCGACGTTTGAGCCGCTACCGGATTTGCGCCGGCCAGAATACTGATCAGACAAACGATGCTGAATGGTTTTATTTTCATGGGTCAGGTTTATTTCGCCGGTTCGATGGGATAGCCTTTCCAGACGTATTCCAGGGCTTGCGGCAGGGTTTGATTTATCACCCGGCCATCCGTGTGGCTCGCGCCCTTGGCGTAAATCAACTGGTAGTGATAGCCCTTGGCCTTGAGGGCACCCGCCATGCGCATGTTGGCGATGAGCCAGTTGTGGAAGGCGGCGGCGGTGTTGGTGGAGCCGTTGTCATGTTCACCCGCTTCCAGCCAGATGCGCAGCGGCTTGGGCGGGTTGTTGGGAATGAGGTTCTCGTGATATTCCCACGCGCCGTGGGGATGATCGGCATCGGGATGCTGGTTCACATAGGTGCCGGAATAAGTCAGCACGCGATGATAAAGTTCCGGGTGAAACCAAGCCATCGAGAGCGACGCCGAGCCACCGGAGCTGGCGCCAAGCGCCAGGCGGCCATCGGGATCTTTGGTCAGAGTCACGCCATAGTCCTTTTCAACCCTGGGAAAAATTTCCGCCTCGACAAATTCGGCGTATTTGCCGGACACGGTGTCGTATTCGAGGCCGCGCTCGCTGCCGGGGCCGTCGCCGCCGCCGTTGGCGATCATCACCGCGACGACCGGCGGCAGGCGATGGCCGGCAATCATGTTGTCGAGCAGATCGGGCAGGCGGTTGTTCCTCGCGCCATAGCCGTCGGTTGACACGATGAGCGGAGCGGGCGTGCCGGGAACATACTGGCTGGGAATGTAAACCGTCACCTTGCGGGTGGGCGTGGCTCCGCGCAGGCCGGTGTCGGGATAAAATTTGCTGTCGGCGGCATTCAACGTGAAGCTCTCCACCCGGCCCTTCGGCACGCCGTCCTTGGGCGTCCATTCGGGAGCCGGGGCATATTCCGGGCCGACGAAATAATTTCCGTCACCGTCAGCGGGCGTCCACTCCTGGAAATCGGCGAGTTTGGCGATCTCGGCCCGGTCGGCTTCGTTCAACGGGCCGCCCCGGTTGCCGCGTCTGGCGGCGGCGGGAGCGTTGGTGGACGTGGCATTGGTGCTGGTTGCGGCGTCTTGCGAGAAAACCAGACTTGCGCCCGACAACAGGCAGAGCAACGCGGCATTACGAATGATTTGGGCAATCTTCATTTTTATCCTTTGCGCTTCGGGTGATTCACATTGGCAGACGCAAAGCCGCTAGCCAAGATTACAATATAAATGCCGATGGGGATTTGTTGGCCAAAGCGTGTCCGTTGAAAATTGGTTGTATCGGTTCCGCTGATTTGCTGCGACAATGGGCTGCCAAGCATGGAAATTTCATCCGCCATTTTTGATTGCAGTTCGCCGGACCTGGATTCGTGTCCGGACGAGTCGCTGCCGGAATTCGCTTTCATTGGCCGCTCGAACGTCGGCAAGTCGTCGCTGTTGAACGTGCTGGCGGGCAAGGACGGCTTGGCGCGCACTTCGCCCACGCCGGGGTTCACCAAGCTCATCAACGTTTTCACGATGAACAAGACGTGGCGGCTGGTGGACCTGCCGGGCTACGGTTTTGCCGAGGGCGCGAAGAAGGACAGCTCGCGGTTCAACCATGCGGTATCCCAATATCTCAAGCAGCGAACAAATCTCTGCCTGGTCTTCGCGCTGATTGATTCCGGGCTGGAGCCACAGGACATTGATTTGGAATTCATCGGCTGGCTCGTCCGCAACGCCGTGCCGTTCGTCCTCGTCTTCACCAAGACGGACAAGGTAACGCCCGCGACGGTGCAGGCGAACATCGCTGCGTTCACGGCGCGCATTTCCGAATGGTTCGAGCAGTTGCCGGCGATTTTCACCTGTTCCGCAACGACGGAGCAGGGACGACAGGAGCTGCTCGGAGTGATTGATGAGGCAATGACGGCGATACGGGCTGAACAAACAGCGGTTGCTTCCGAAAGTTTGCCGGGTCTCGTCCAAAAGGCGCAGGAGCCCCGCAAAAAGCGTCCCGACCTGTCCCGCCCGTGGTGAGGGTCCTTGCGGACGGCCACCGGGCGCGCAACCTTTCTCCTGAATTTGCATTTCGCCAAATGCGTGTATATTTCGCCCATGCTTGCGACACCGGAACTCATCCGCGAAGCGGGCCAGCTCGGGCGACTGGCGGAACTCCTGCCGTGCTGGCGCGAGGTGCCGCTTTATCGCGAGGCGCTGGCGCGGGCGGATTGCCGGGGGGTTGACCTTGATTGCTTCCGCCGGTTGCCGCTGCTGGCCAAGCGCGGGATGCGGGAGAATTTCCCGCTCAACTTCCTTCCCGGCGGGCGGGCGCTCGAATCGTTGCTGGAAAAGAATCTGGTGGAACTGGAACACACGTCCGGCACTTCGGAGGAACGGCTGCCGGTGATTTTCGGTCGCGGCTGGTGGAACGAGCAGGAGGAGCGCGCGTTGCGGTTGAACAATTTTGTCGCCCGCGTGCTCGACGAGCATCCCAACGCCCGCCGCGCAACGCTCGTGCCGCCGGCTTGCAACGGCCTGACGTGTCCGGCAGTCTGGATGTCGCGGGAACAACGGACGGTCGGCAACACTCTGTTCATCAACCTGGCGCGCATTCCCTTTTTGTTGGGCGACGTGGAACTGGCGCGGATGGCGGCGGAGATTTCTGACTGGTCGCCGCAGTTTCTGGATCTGGACCCGGTTCACGGCGCGTGGTTCGCGCTTTACTGCGAGCGGAGGGGAATCCGTTTTCCGTCGTTGAAGTTCATCCTCTGCAGTTACGAGTTCGTCAGCGTGGTGCATCGGAAAATCCTGAAGCGCGTCTTCGGCGTGCCGATCCTCAATCTTTACGGCTCGACCGAAACCGGGCATCTGCTCATGGAAAACGAGCACGGTGAAATGAAACCCGGCTACGACACGGCGTTCCTCGAAATCGTGGATGCCGGCGTGGACGGCGTGGGCGAACTGGTCGTGACGACGCTGACCAACGATTACATGCCGCTGCTCCGTTATCGCATCGGCGATCTCGCGGAAAGACGCTCGCAACCCTACGGAAATCATTTTGTCGTCCACGGCCGCGCGCGGGACGCGCTGCGCGACGGTGCCGGACGGCGCGTGACGGCGTGGCAGGTGGATGAATGTTTTTCGGAAGCGGACGGCATCGCGCACTATGAACTTCGCCAAGATGCGGAGGGCAACTGCATATTGCGCCTTGTGCCCTCCGGGGCCGGGCCAACGGAAGCGGAATTGAGCCACGTGGCTTCACGGCTCGAAGCGTTGCTGCGGGTTAGCGATGAAATAAAAACCGAGGCCATGCCGGTTTTGCTGCCGCTGCCATCGGGAAAATTCCGCCTGACCTGCCCCGCACCGAGAAAATCAGCGCCTTAATCCGGTTTGGGTCCTTTTTTCCCACGCTCCGGTTCTTCGTCTGCGCCCCATTGACTGCAATTGGCGCCAGATTACGGGTTCAGGATGCGTTGCCGGAGCGGTTCATCAACTGGGTTTTGAATTCTGTCAGTTGATTGTCGTAGTAGTCAACGGCCTTGGGCGTGGTGGTGACGGAGGAATCGTAATTCACGAGCGTGACGAGGGTGCTGTAGGTGGCCATGTCATGAATGGGCAGCACCGCCCGGATGCCGCCGGCCGGGCCGAGGCGGGAATAGCAGTCCTGCTCGTGGATTTGCTTCACGATGATGACGCGATAGCCGAGCTTGGCCAGAAACATCTGGTAGGCGTTCGTGGTGACGATGGCCGCCTGCAACAAGTGGACGGCCATGCCGAGATGGTCGAAGACTGCCTTCAACGGTTTGAATTGCTCGCGTGACAGGATGCGCTCGAACCGCTGCTGCTCGGTTTCACTGGCCGCCGGCTCGTGGATGAGCGTCGCGGTCGCTGGTTTTTTGGTCATAAAAATTGGTCGGAAACTTTCACTTGAACCGGCTCGTTGGGCAGGAACACGGTCATTGTCGTTCAGGAAGGCGGGAAAGTCCATGATTCATTTGCGGGCGGTGGCGGCATTTCAATGCCTCCGCGCCGCCGCGTTAAAATCATTCCGCGCGCTTGAGCATTTCCGCGTTTTCGCATATCTCTCGGTCATGCTCATTGTTCACGTTCATGTTCATGTCAAACCGGATTGCGTGGAGGCGTTCAAACAGGCGACGCGGCTCAACGCGCGTCTAAGCCTCTTGGAATTGGGCGTGCTGCATTTTGAAATCTTGCAGCAGCAGAACGACCCGACACGGTTCGTGCTGGTGGAAATCTATCGCGACGCCGATGCCGCCGCCGCGCACAAGGCGACGGAGCATTATCCCGTCTGGCGCGATGCCGTTGCGCCGATGATGGCCGAGCCGCGCCAGAGCGTGAAGTTCGACAACATTTCTCCCGGCAACCAAGGCTGACGATGAGCATCCAATTTGAATTCACGACCGTCCCGCGCATCCTCTTTGGCGCGGGCGCGGTCAAATCGGTTGGCGGGAACTCAAAGGTTTTTGGTAAATGCGCGCTCGTCGTTACCGGGCGAAACCCTCAACGCGCGGAAAATTTGATTGCGGATCTGCGGCAACACGGCACGGGCGTGGTCACGTTCGCCGTCGCGGGCGAGCCGGAGATTGCCACGGTGGAGGAGGGGATACAGCTTGCGAAGACGGAGAAATGCAATTCCGTCATCGGATTTGGCGGCGGCAGCGTCATTGACGCCGCGAAAGCCATTGCCGCCCTGCTGACGAACGAAGGTGAATTGCTCGATTACCTCGAAATCATCGGGCGCGGCCAGATGCTGAAGAAATGGTCCGCGCCGTTCTTCGCGATTCCCACCACGGCGGGCACCGGCTCGGAAGTCACGCGCAACGCGGTGCTTGCTTCACCGGAACACAAATTGAAAGTCAGCCTGCGCAGCCGCCTGATGCTGGCGAAAATGGCGATTATTGATCCGGAACTAACTTATGATTTGCCGCCGGCGCTGACGGCCAGCACCGGACTCGACGCGCTGACGCAATTAATCGAACCGTTCGTTTGCTCGCGCGCCAACCCGATGACCGACGGTTTGTGTGTGGAAGGCATCCGCCGCGCCGCGCGCTCGTTGCGAATCGCATTTGCCGACGGGAAAGATAAATCCGCGCGCGAGGACATGGCGTTGGCAAGTTTGCACGGCGGGCTGGCGCTCGCAAACGCCGGACTCGGCGCGGTCCACGGATTTGCCGGGCCGATTGGCGGAAGTTTTCCCGCGCCTCACGGTGCGATTTGCGCCGCGCTGTTGCCGCACGTCATGGACGCCAATATTCGTGCTTTCCGGCAACGCGCACCGAACAGCGCGGCGTTGTCCCGTTACGACGAAGTGGCGCGGTTGTTGACCGGCGACGCCAGCGCGACTGTGGATGACGGCGTGAAATGGATCCGCGAGCTTGTCGGCGATTTGCACATCAAGCCGCTCGGAATTTATGGTGTTCGCGAGGATCACGTTGCGGATTTGGTGGCAAAGGCCGCGAATGCCAGCAGCATGAAGGCAAACCCCATCGCGCTGACGGCCGATGAATTGGCGGAAACGTTGCGCGCGGCGATCTGATTTGAAAATGAACCCCGTCTGGCAGACAGATTTCGTCATCGCGCACACGCAGGTGCTCGCGCGCAGTTTTAGAAAATGGATCGGACGCGATTTGCCGCCCGGGCTTTTCAATCCGGCGGGGCTGGCGCGCTATGTTTTTGAAGCGCCGTTCGTCCTCGTCTCGCATGGCACGGAGGCCGATCCCGTTTTGAATTACGGCAATGCCGCCGCGCTTGAGCTTTGGGAAATGTCGTGGGAGGAACTGATACGCACGCCGTCGCGCCTCACCGCCGAGGTGCCGAACCGCGAGGAACGCGCAAAAGTATTGGAAGCCGTGACCCGGCGCGGGTTCATTGACGATTATTCCGGCGTGCGGATTTCCAAAACCGGCCGCCGTTTCCGCATTTCCCGCGCGACGGTCTGGAATTTGTTGACGGCGGACGGCAAACCCTGCGGTCAGGCGGCGATGTTCGACCGCTGGGAATTTATTTGAGCCGGATGGACATTGAACGCCGCCGGGTTAAATTCGTCGAAAGGACATGGAATCTGGTGGAATCATAAAAATTGCGGCGGCACTGATGCTGGGGGCGGGCGTCATGGCGGTGATGCACAACGCGGGCAGAGCACAGCCAGCCAGTGATTCAATCGTTTCAACCAATCAATTTATGGGCACAAACAATTTCAAGAAACCGGACGCGGCGGAGCTGAAGAAAAAACTGACGCCCGAACAATTCGCGGTCACGCAGCAGGCCGCGACCGAGCCGGCGTTCAGCAACGAGTATTGGGACAACCACGCGCCGGGCATTTATGTGGACGTGGTGTCGGGCGAACCGTTGTTCAGTTCGCTGGACAAGTTTGACTCCGGCTGCGGCTGGCCGAGCTTCACCCAGCCGCTCGTCGGCGAAAAATTGATTGAGAACACGGATAACTCCTTCGGCATGACGCGCACTGAAGTCCGCTCGCCGCTCGCCAACTCGCACCTCGGCCACGTTTTCGACGACGGTCCGAGCGACAAGGGCGGATTGCGATATTGCATCAATTCCGCATCGCTGCGGTTCATTCCGATCGACAAGATGGAAGCGGCGGGTTACGGCGCGCAACTCGCGCCGTTCATCAAGGCCGGGCTTTGCAAGCCCAAGGCCGCGCCAGCCCAAACCAACAGCCCGACAAAGAACTGAACGCGGCGCCACGCGGATCGCAAATTCGCGTTCGGGTTTGCCGTTTGGTGCCAGTTGCGTTAAACAGCGCGTGTCATGACGGACCCAGAACCGCAACCGCCGCGCGCCTTGCTCCAGGCGAACGAGCACAAAATCGTTTTGCTGCTGTGCTGCCTCGCGGCCGTCCACGTTTTCATCTTTTCCGCCTCGTTCCCATTCTTCAACAACGTGGACGAGCAAATCCATTTCGATCTGGCGGTGAAGTATTCGCAAGGCCACATGCCGCGCGCGCTGGAAACGCTGTCGGGCGAGGCGGTGCCGTTCATCGTGCTATACGGCTCGCCTGAGTATCTCGAAATCCCGGCCAGCTTTCCCGGCGCGCAATTCCCGCCGCCGCCGTGGGCGCAGCCTGTGGAAAAAATCCATGACACGCTCGCATCCGAGATGGCGTCGTGGCATGCGGCGACCAATTACGAAGCCGCACAGCCGCCGCTTTACTACGCGCTCGCCGGATCGTGGTGGCGCGGCGGCAAGGCGTGCGGATTCGACGGCGGGTATCTGCTGTATTGGCTCCGGTTTCTGAACGTGCTTCTCGCCGCCGCGCTCGTGTGGCTGGGTTACGCGGCCTCCCGGCTGGTTTTCCCCGAAAATCTTTTCCCGCGCGTCGGCGTCCCGGCACTGCTGGCGTTCCTGCCGCAGACGACATTTTATTCCGTCCAAAACGACGTTCTCTCGCCGCTTGCCTTCGGCATGGCGTTCATTTTGCTCGTGAAATGGTCGCGCGCGGAAATTCCCGGTGTCCGGTTGGGCGCCGCCGTTGGCCTGGCGCTCGCCGCTGCTTTTCTGGCCAAAATCAGCAACCTCCCGCTGCTGGCCGTATCTGCCACTGCTGTGCTGTTAAAAATGTTCCAACTCGCGAAAACCGGAAGACTCCGCCTGGCAGCGCCGTCCCTGTCATCACTTGCGATTTGCGCCATGCTGCCGATGGCGCTCTGGCTCGCGTGGCTCAAGCGCAACTTCGGCGATTTCACCGGCACGGCGGCCAAAATCCAATTTCTCGACTGGACGCGCAAGCCACTCGCCGAATGGTGGCATCATCCGATTTTCACGCCGCATGGTTTGTGGACTTTTCTGTCGGGCTTGCTGGCGACTTTTTGGCAGGGCGAGATATTATGGCACCGCCAGCCGCTGGCGGCACCGGCGGTGGACGTAATTTACACCATCTTGTCCATCGTCGTGCCCACCGTGGCGGTTGCCGCCCTGCTCTCGCGTTCCACACCGGCGGATGCGCTGCGGCGGCAGGCGCTGTGGTTCAGCTTCTGCTGTGTCGTGGCGGCGGTGGTGTTTCCCGGCTTCCTTTCCATCATCTACGATTTTCACGACTGCTTTTACCCTTCCCAAGCGCATCCCTATTTCACATCCGGCCGGCTGATGCTCGGCGCATTGATTCCGTTTCTGCTGCTGTTCATGTCCGGCCTCGACCGCGCGCTGAAAAATTCCGGCGACGCGGTGAAATTCTCCGCCCTCGGCGCGCTGATTTTATTCATGCTCACCTCCGAAATCGCCGTGGACTGGCCGGTTTTCTCCAGTCCATACAACTGGTTCCACCTGTAAAAAGCGTGCGTTCCGGCGAAAATTTGGTTTACTGTCCCCATCGCATGGACGACACGAATTCACTCATCGAACAGCGCAAGGCCAAGCTCGCCGCGCTGCGCGCAAAGGGCATTGACCCGTTCAAGAACAAGTTCGCGCCCGGTGAAACCTGCAAGCACGCCCGCGACAATTACACCGAAGGCCGCGAAGTGGCCGTTGCCGGACGCATCACCGCGCACCGCGAAATGGGCAAGTCCATGTTCCTTGACGTGCGCGACCAGTCCGGCCGGCTCCAGATTTACGCGCAGAAAAATCATCTGGAGGAAACCGCGCCCGGCAGTTGGGAGATTTTCACACACCTTGACCTTGGCGATTTCATCGGCGCGCGCGGGAAATTGTTCACCACCAAGACCGGCGAGATTTCCATCAAGCTTGATTCGTTCGTGATTCTCGCCAAGGCGCTGCGCCCGCCGCCGGAAAAATGGCACGGCCTTGCCGACACGGAAATCCGCTACCGCCAGCGCTACCTCGATTTGATGTCGAATCCCGACGTGAAGGATGTAATGCTCAAGCGCAGCGAAATCATCCGCGAAATCCGGAATTTTCTGCACTCGCGCGGTTTCGTCGAGGTCGAGACGCCGATGATGCAGGCGATTCCCGGCGGCGCGGCGGCGCAACCGTTCAAGACCCATCACAACGCGCTCGGCTGCGATTTTTACCTGCGCATCGCGCTGGAACTTTATCTCAAGCGCCTGCTCGTCGGCGGCGTGGACAAGGTGTTCGAGATCGGCCGCAACTTCCGCAACGAAGGTCTCTCGCGCAAACACAACCCCGAATTCACGATGCTCGAGGCGTATCAGGCGTTCGGCGATTACGAGAGCATGATGGAACTCGTCGAATCAATGGTGAAACACGTCGCGCAAAAAGTTTTGGGAGCGCTAGTCATCAAACAAGACAAGCGAGAAGCGTTCGTAACTACCCTAGATCAAGCGATAGCTAGAGTTGATGAACTTTTTGGCTTCGTCGCTAAGTTGGCGTTCCAGCAAGGTATAAAAGTTTATGATCAGAAGAAGTTCCAAGAGGATCGGCAGGAACTCATGGAGATACGAAAGCGTGCCGAGTCCGAAGCTATAGAAAAACTTGCCGTTGAAGCTCAAAATTGGGTCATTGCCTTTGGGTCTGTCGCACACGGAGAAGCTACCGGGTCGGTCTTTGGCGCAGAGGTTATGGAGAAGCAGCAAAACGAAATTGATAACCGATTTGCCGGTCTTGTCCATCTAGCTAAGACAACGCTTCCTCTCTTTCAAACATCAAAAACCATTGATCTTAGTTCGCCTTGGCGTCGTGCAAAATACAAGGACCTCGTCCGTGAAAAAGCCGGGGCTGATTGGTTTGAGGTTTCTCCGGAGGTTCGCCGTCAGCGCGCACACGACCTCGGCGCGGAAATCGGCAAGGAATATGTGGATTACGAAGTCACCGGCGCGGTGTTTGAAAAATTGATCGAGCCGACGCTGATCCAGCCGACGTTCGTCACGCATCTGCCCAAGGAACTCGTGCCGCTCGCCAAACTTTCGCCCGACGACCCGACGACCGTCGAGGTCTTCGAGTGCTGCATCAACGGCCAGGAAATCGCGCCCGCCTACACCGAGCAGAATGACCCCATCGAGCAGCGCGAACGCCTTGAACATCAGGCCGGCGGCGAGCAGCAAAAGCTGGACGAGGATTTTCTGGTCGCGCTCGAGCACGGCATGCCACCCGCCGGCGGCATGGGCATGGGCATTGACCGCCTGTGCATGATGTTGCTCGGACAGGAATCCATCCGTGACGTGATTCTGTTCCCGCAGTTGAAGCCAAAATAAACGAGGTAAGGACGGGCTTCCGCTCGTCCGATAATTTGGGCCGTGCAGCAGCGCGGCCCTGCTATTTACAAATATCCAATGTTAACCGTAGCCGGACTTAGCAAATCATTTGGCGGGCGCGAATTGTTTGACGACGTTTCCTTGAACGTCATGTCGGGCGATCGCATCGCCATCGTCGGGCCGAACGGCGCGGGCAAGTCCACGCTGATCAAAATCATCCTCGGCAAGGAGGAACCGGATGCGGGCAGCGTGTCGCTCATCCGCGGCACGCGCATCGGCTATCTGCCGCAGGAAAGCGAGCCGGCGGGCAACGAAACCGTCATGGAGATCACCGTGCCGCACGAGCACGAGCACGACGGCCAGTTTGTTGCCAAGGCGAAGCAGATTCTCGCCAGCCTCGGTTTCAAGCAGACGGATTACGACCGACCGGCGCGCGAGATGTCCGGCGGCTGGATCATGCGCGCGCATCTCGCGCGGCTGCTCGCGGAGGAGCCCGACCTGCTGATGCTCGACGAGCCGACGAACCATCTCGACCTCGAAACGCTCATCTGGTTTCAGGATTACCTGAAATATTATCCCGGCGCGATCCTGCTGATTTCGCACGACCGCGAATTTCTCAACCAGCTTTGCACGCACATCGCGGAGTTGCGCGCCTCGCGCATCATGCGCTACACGGGCAACTACGACAGCTACCTCGAACAGCGCGCCGCCGCCGAGGTGACGATGATCGCCACGGCAAAATCGCAGCAGCGCGAGATTGACCGTCTGCAATTGTTCGCCGACCGTTTCCGCGCGAAGAACACCAAGGCAGCGCAGGCGCAGAGCAAGCTCAAGCAGATTGAGCGCATCAAGGAGGACATGGTCGAAGTGCCGGGCGGCGACGGGCCGACGATGGGTTTTCGTTTTCCGCAGCCGCAGCGCAGCGGCCAGCGCGTCATCACGCTGGAGAAAATCAAGTTCGGCTACGGCGAAAAGTTGATTTACGACGGCATTGACCTGGAAGTGGAACGCGACCAGCGCATCGTGCTAGTCGGGCCGAACGGCGCGGGCAAATCCACGCTGTTGAAACTGCTCGCCGATGTTCTGAAGCCGCAGGCCGGTGAACGCAAGCTCGGCCACAACGCGAAACACGGCTACTTCGCGCAGCATCGCGCGGCGATGTTGAACCCGGCGCACACGGTTTTTCAGGAGGCGCTGGACACGCCGCAACGCATCACCGAGCAGGCCGTCCGCACGGTGCTGGGCAGCTTCCTGTTTCGCGGCGACGACATTTACAAGCCGGTGAGC
>Ga0181525_10003089_pt1 | contig 13309 bp, 9 predicted proteins | sample PEATcosm2014_Bin_48_FD_121100 | JGI IMG/M metagenome (GOLD analysis project Ga0181525, IMG submission 121100) | Peatland microbial communities from MTU Mesocosm Facility, Houghton, MI, USA - PEATcosm2014_Bin06_10_metaG | ecosystem: Environmental > Terrestrial > Soil > Wetlands > Peat | place...
CGTCCCGGCCCGGGCCGGGATGTCGTACATGAAGGTGCTGAACGCCGGGTTCTCCATGATGACGGGCGCGCTGACCAAGATCCTCGGTACGCAGGTGCTCAAGGACGCGCAGACCTTCGTGACCGCGTTTGACACCATGTTCGGCGGCTTCCGCGAGCGCGCCGAGGCAACGTACCGGTTGCTGCAGACGCCGGGTACCGCGTTCCTGGTGATCGCCGCGCCGGAGCCGGACGCATTGCGTGAGGCGTCCTACTTCGTGGAACGGCTGGACGCCGAGCGCATGCCGCTGGCCGGGCTCATCCTCAACCGGGTGCACACCTCGTCCGCGGGGCGGCTGAGCGCCGCCCGGAGCCTGGCCGCGGCCGAAACGCTGGAAATGCAGGACCGGCCGGACGGTCCCGCCGCCGAGAGCCAGCGCTATTCGACCGTCGCCGCGACGCTGCGAATCCATGCGGAACGGATGCAGCTGAGCAAACGCGAACGGCGGCTGGCCGAGCACTTCACGTCGGCCCATCCGACCATTCCGGTTGCCGAGGTGGACGCGCAGCCAGAGGACGTGCATGACCTCGACGGGCTGCGCGTGATCGGATCGATATTGTCCAAGCAGGGTGCATGACGATCCGGCCGGCTCACGGGCCCGCCGGTCGGTGTTAGCCACCCCGGGATTTAGTTAGGCCGACCGCTCCGTTGCGGCCGGACCCCGGTAACTCTTGGCTCGCCGTGCTATTGCGCTGGCTGCGGGCTCAGCTGGCGACGAGCTCGTCGATGGACTGCCGCTCGTACTCGTCGCGGGCGCGCTCGAGCAGGTCGCGCCATGAGGTGACCTCGGGCCTGCGGCGCAGCAGCGCGCGACGCTCCCGCTCGGTCATACCACCCCAGACACCGAACTCGATTCCGTTGTCGAGCGCATCCGCAAGGCACTCGGTACGAACCGGGCAGCCCCGGCAGATCAGCTTGGCGCGATTCTGCGCTGCGCCCTGGACGAACAGCTCGTCAGGGTCGGTTCCCTTACATGCGGCGCGTGTGGTCCAGTCAGTGATCCACATGTGCCCACTCCTCTTGATCGTCGAGCACGGTCACCCGACGGTCGTCTCGATGGGTTGCGATCCCGGGGTCAGGAGCGTGCGGCCGCCCCGCCACGGTTATCTGTTCGTGATCCAGCAACTTACGGAAGTCCGGCCTGGATGCCAAGACCCCGGCATGGCCATTTACCAAATAGTCCTCATGGGCTATATACAAGGGGTAATGATCACTCTCTGGTTGTGGTCATGTCCGAATAGTAACTACTGGCCCGGCTGATGCCCGGCTGGCCCGCACTCGAATTCCGATTGTGCGTAGTTTGGCTAGGTTATCGTGATCTGCAGTCATCTGTGTCGTTTATGCCCACCCGCTACGGCACCTGCCACTTGCCATCGCGGCGTACCCTGATCGCGTGCAGTCCGGAGAGACTATCTTCACCCGCACGAGCGTGCTTGGCCGCCTCCTCACGTTCGCCGCTGTCGGCGGGGTGCTGGCCGCCGCCCTGGTGATTCCGGTCGTCGCCGCGACGGGAGTCCTGGTCAGGAACGAGGCCGACAAGTTCACCACCCTGTCGCTCGGCACCCAGGGCCTTCCGCAGCGATCGGAGATCTTCGACGGCAGTGGTCACCTGCTCGCCTACGTGTACGGCGTCGACGTGCCCTACGGCAGCAGCGCCACCAACTCGAAGGTGCTGGATTACTACGGCTGGGACCGGCAGCCGGTGAGCTTCGACCAGATCGCGCCGGCCATGGTGAACGCGATCGTGGCCATCGAGGACTCCAGGTACTGGCAGCACGGCGCGATCGACCTGCGCGGCACCATCCGCGCGGCGGTGAACGACGTCGAGCATCAGCCAGTCCAGGGCGGCTCAACGATCGCCCAGCAGTACGTGAAGAACGTCCTGCTGCTCGACGCCGAGGTGGCCAGGAACACTAAGGCCGAGCAGGCCGCGTACGCGGAGACGCTGACCCGCAAGCTGAACGAGCTGCGGATGGCGGTGAACGTCGAGCACGCGCAGAGCAAACAGGACATCCTGGCCGGATACCTGAACGACGCCTATTTCGAAAATAACGCCTACGGGATCGAGGCGGCGGCCGAGACCTACTTCGGCACCACGGTGCAGAAGCTGACCGTGACCGAGGCCGCCACGCTGGCCGGCATCGTGGAGAACCCGTCCGCCTACGACCCGATCCTGCACCCGGGTAACGCGCTGACCCGGCGCAACACCGTGCTGGCGCGGATGGCGTCGACGGACAACGGGCTCACCGCCGCGGAGGCCAAGGCCGACGAGGCCATGCCCCTCGGCCTGCACGTCTCGGTACCGGAGAGCGGGTGCGAGTCAAGCTCCGTGGGCACGGCCGGGTTCTTCTGCGAGTACGTGGAGGAGGTCTTCCTGCACGACCCCGCGTACGGAGCGACGCCGATGGCCCGGGCCAAGCTGCTGTCCACCGGCGGCCTGCGGATCTACACCACGCTCGACCCGCAGGACCAGCAGGCCGCGTACAACGCGGTGAACTACGTCGAGCCCGACCACAGCAGCTACTACAACCCGGGTCAGAACGCCGACACGGAGGCTGTGGTCCAGCCGGGAACCGGCCGGATCCTCGCCCTGTCCGAGAACGCGCCCTACGGCACGGGCAAGGGGCAGACGGAGATCGACTACGCGGTGAACACGGCGTACGGAGGAAGCGCCCAGGGGGTCCAGACTGGTTCCTCGTCTAAGCTGTTCACCCTGATCACGGCGTTGAAGCAGGGCATTCCGTTCGGCTTCACGCTGAGCGTTCCCGGCACCGAGACAATCAACGGCTATACCGACTGCCAGGGCGCGCCCGCCGGAAACTACAAGGGCATCCCAGGCGCGTACAACGTGACCAACGCCGAAGGGCCGCAGTCGGCGTCCACCCAGTCGCTGTACACGGGGACCACTCAGTCGGTCAACGTGTTCTACGCCCAGCTGGAGAAGAAGGTCGGCCTCTGTAACGTCGTGCAGACCGCGGTCTCCATGGGCATGACCCGGGTAGACGGCACGTCGCTGCTGAAGCCGGACGGCCCGCTGTACTCGGCGGACAACATCCCGTCCTTCACCCTCGGCTCGGTCAACGTGTCGCCGCTGTCGATGGCGGCGGCCTACGCTACCGTCGCGGCCAGGGGCACCTACTGCGCGCCGGTCGCGATCAGCAAGATCGTCACGGCCAGCGGGGGCACCCTGTCGGTCCCGTCGGCGGGCTGCCACCGGGTGCTCCCTTCGGGCGTGGCGGACGCCGTCAACTACATCCTGCAGGGCGTGCTTGTCTCCCCCGGCACCGCGGCCACGGTCGGCGGCCTCCCCGGACGGGAGGCGGCCGGCAAGACCGGAACGTCCAACGTGGAGAACGGCTACGGCACCCCGTACGCCGCCTTCGCCGGCTACACGCCAAACCTGGTGGGCTACGTCTCGGTGTTCAACCCGGTCTCCCCGACGGTCCACGACACTATGGGCGGGCCAGGCAGTTGCTACCGGCTGGAGTTCGGTGGCCTGTCCTGTCCTGGCGAGATGTTCGGCACCAACGCGCCCGCGTCAACCTGGCACATGACGTTCGACCACGCCAACCTCGGGCCGGTTACCTACTTCGTGCCCGTCCCGGCCGACAGCCCGTTCAACGCCAAGGGCAACGGCCAGGTAGTCGTGCAGCCGAAGCGGCCCAAGAAAAAGGGCGGTAACGGCGGAGGCAATGGCGGAGGTCCCGGCGGTCCCGGCGGGCCCACTAACCCGGTGCCGACTACCTTCCCGACGCCGCCGACCAAGAAGGGCAATTGAACACCGGTAGTCAGCCGGCCGTTAGCTGACGGCGGACCTCGGCGGCGACGCGCGCCCCGTCCGCACTGCCTGCGACCCGCGGCGTGACGACCCGCATAACCTGACCCATGCCCGGCATGCCGCTGGCGCCGGTCTCGGTGATCGCCGCGGTAACGAGGGCGGCCAGATCGTCGTCGCTGAGCTGTGCAGGAAGGTAGCCCGCGAGGACCTCTCCCTCGGCGCGCTCGGCCGCGGCCTGGTCGGCGCGGTTGGCGGCGGCGAACGCCTCGGCGGCCTCCCGCCGCTTCTTCGCCTCGCGGATCAGCACCTTCACGACCTCCTCGTCGCTGAGATCACGGGCGGTGGCGCCTGCCACTTCCTCGTTCGTGATGGAGGTCAGCGCCATCCGCAGCGTGCGCATCCGCACCTGATCGCGTGCCCGCATAGCGGCGTTCAGGTCCGCACGCAGCCGATCCTTTAGCTCAGCCACGAGTCCATCCTAGGAAACGGGCGCCCGCGGTCGGCGGTCAGTGCCATACCTCGGTCCATGGCACCATGAGTAGGTGCGAATGCGGACTCTCATCCCGGCCACCGCCACCGTCGGTGCCGTCGGCGTCGGCCTGGCCGGCTATGCGACGATCATCGAGCGGAACTGGTTCGCCCTCCGGCAGTTCGACGTCCCGGTCCTGCCGCCAGGCACGCGGCCGCTGCGGGTGCTGCACATCTCCGACACGCACCTCACGCCGGGACGTCGCCGGCTCATGTCCTGGATCAGGTCACTCGATGATCTGGATCCCGATCTGGTCGTCAACACCGGGGACTCCATCGCGCACCAGGAGTCCGTTCATTATTTCCTGGACGCCCTGGGGCCGCTGCTTGACCGGCCGGGTGTCTTCGTGCTCGGCTCCAACGACCTGTACGCGCCGGTACCGAAGAACCCGATGCGCTACTTCCGCCGGACGAAGCCACACTGGTGGGAGCGAAGGGGCCCCGACCTGCCCTGGGAGAAACTCCGCGATGAGATGGTCGCGGCGGGCTGGCTGGACCTGGATAACCAGCGAGGCAGGCTGACCGTGGGCGGGGTTAACCTCGCGCTCGCGGGCGTGCACGACTCGCACATCAAGCGAGACCGTTACGAGAAGGTGGCCGGCCGCGCGGACCCGGACGCCGATCTTCGCATCGGCGTGCTGCACTCACCGGAGCCCAGGCTGCTCGACCGGTTCGTCGCCGACGGCTACGAACTGCTTCTCGCCGGGCACACCCACGGCGGGCAGCTGTGCCTGCCCTGGTACGGCGCGCTTGTCACCAACTGCGGCATTGACCGCGAGCGGGTCCGTGGCCTGCACCGGCATCCCGCCGACGGCGAGGCCTGGCTGCACGTATCGGCCGGCCTGGGAACCTCGCCGTGGGCACCGGCCAGGTTCGCCTGCCGCCCCGAAGCCAGCCTGCTCACCCTGGTACCCCGCTGACCGGGCCTGGCTCCCGCGTTCCGGTAGCCGTCTGACGCCGTCCGGCCCGAGCGGGCCTGCCTTTCCGCTAGACTGTCCAGGACTCGTCCGGTGCCGCCGAGGCTCCGGGCGGGCGGGGTGTAGCGCAGCTTGGCAGCGCGCTTCGTTCGGGACGAAGAGGCCGCCGGTTCAAATCCGGCCACCCCGACCAGCTCAGAGGGCATCTGATCGCCATGGAACCGGCTCAGGGGCCGGTAGTGAATAACTAAGCATCAGGATCCGGCTCGCCGGGGAAGCAGGCTTGCCATGCTCGCAGGGTGGCGACGCGGCGAGGCGGAAGTGCGATAGTGCGCCGGGGTTGCGGGTCTTGGTATATCCCAGTCGCGTGGACTGAGCGACATCCGGCCTCGGTCACGGGTCCCATTTAGCGTTCGTCCGAAGCCGCGTGGCCAGAGCAGAAGTAGGGCTCATGGTCCTCGGCCTAGCGGCGTCGGCGAGGGAGGATCCCCGAATATCGGGCATCGCCGGTGCGGGCGGCACACCAAATCGCCCGTCGAACATTTCGGCGCATTCTACCGCAGTGTGCAGTGCGAACCGGCTCATTGTAATTGTGAACTGATCGAACAGCTACCCAGCATCCGGGAACCTCACCGAGGACGGATGCTAGCGAACGAGGCTGTGCTTCAGAGTCCCTTCATGGCCCGCCTCCGCAGCTTTGATAATCCATATTCGCATGTTCGGTTTGGCTAATGCGATAGCGTATCAAGATACGGTCTGGCGCTGTGGGATGCTGAGGGAGCGTGTCGGTGCCGAGGAAGGTTGTCGGCGAGCCTCGCAATCAGCAGTTGCTGATCCGCGTGACTGCTGATGAGCTTGAGGTCCTAGAGTCTGCTGCCCACCTAAATCGGCAAACGCCCGCCTCATACTCGTATGCCCTGGTTCAGAGCCACGTTGCGTCGCTCCGTTCGAACCCGTTCATTGCCCGCGACCTGCAGAATCGACACTCGTTCGCCGAATCATTGGCATCGACCATCACGTTGCCGACCCGTTCACATGAGTCTTCCTCCGAGAGCCAGGGGCACTCAGCGCCACCCGGCTAGCGCAGCAGCCAGATCAGGACGGGCGCACCTCGATCAGTCTGGACTGCGAGATGTCGTGTTCTCGCTCGGCCATGCCGATGTCATGACCTGAATGAAGAGCGGCACGCGCGTAAACCGATCACACGCCGCCTGGCCGAACCGCATCAGCGACACCATCCGGCCGTAGGCTCACTCTGTGGAGCGCCGGTAACGTCCACGCGTACCACCCATCTCGGAGACAGTCTCCCGGTTGGCCGTTCAATCCGCCCTCGTCGGAAGCGGACGTTCAGGAGGACTGACGTGATCCCGAGCAACTACCTGGGCTACTTTCAAGCCGCGTCCCAAGCCGCCGCCGCGCTGCTCGGCTTGCTCTTCGTGGTCATCGTGCTGAGACCGGGGCGGATCGTCGGCGCGCACGCTAACCCGGTCGCCAAAGGGCTCGCTGCAAGCACCTTCACGGGTCTCGTCGACGCCTTCTTCATATCGCTACTCGCCCTCATTCCGGGCCACAAGCTCGGTATCGGCGCAGCCATCATGGCGGTCCTCAGCCTCTACCACACCCTGCGGCTGCATCTGGGCCTGCGCGGCGCGGCGCACATCGCGCTCTTCGTCGCCAGCGTGCTTGCCTATGGGCTCCAGCTTTGCCTAGCGATCGCGTTCGTTCTGAACCCGAATGACACCGGACTCGTCACTGATCTCACCTTCACCTTGATTTTCGCGTTCGCCGTGGCCCTCACCCGCGCCTGGCAGCTGCTGCAAAGCGGGGCCGTCACGACAGCAGACGAGGGCCATGCCGCCACGTCAGGGGACGGCGCCAAACTCTAGGGTGCCGCGCTACGGCTGTCCTGAGCGGGCGTCTGCACGCGCGGTGAGCTGCACCGGTTGAAGGCAAGCAGGCACGCGCCAGTAAATCCGGCCACCCCGATCAGTTAGCCACCGTAGGTGACGCTGACCTCGTCGCTCGACGTCCTGACGCTCGCGCTCGGCCTGGGCGGCTCGCAGTTCCTGCTCCTGCAGCGCCATGAGCCTGACCTGCTCGTTGTTAACGCGCTTTTGATCCGCTAGCTGCTCGCTCTCCAGGCGCAACTGTTCGGCGTGGCCGTGCACCTCCTGCGACTGTTTCTCATCGGCAAGGGCGGCAGCCCCGAGGGCCCTGGGATGCACGCCCAAGGCGTGATCGTGGATATTTACCCCCCTGTTTGTGGGGGGTAAATATCCACAATGATGAGTCCCACTCCCACCTGAGGCCTGTGAGGTCTGTGAGGCGCCCGCGCCGGGCAGGCAGAGCGTGCTGCGATCCGCAGGTGACCGAGGCAGTGGTCCCGCGGTTCACCCGTGGCCATGCCCAGGCCTGCCATGCTCCGGCACCCTGACCTGTGGATACTCATTGTGTGTGAACGTTCACTATGAGTAAGATTACTTCAGTGGTTGCTGTGCTCGGGGGGACACGCCATGGCGGAAGCTACGGTTGCCGCGCCGAAAGCGCGTGGGCGAGGGCGCCTGCGGCTCCGCTTGATCTCGGTCGTGACTTTGATCATCCTGGGCGCGGCGGTCGTGGCCTCGTCGGTGATCACGCAGCGCGCCATCAGGGACCAGGAGCGGGTGCTCCTGCAGGAGCGGACCGGGGAGGCCGCTTCCGTTCTCGGCAGCGCGTTCGCGGGCATCCAGCAGTCGCTTAGCCTGCTCGGCACGATAGCCGGAGCGGGCCAGGGCCGATCTTCGTTGTTCGCCTCCGCCGCGCGCTCGGCGCTAACCTCGAGCACCGAGGGGCTCGTGGTGACCGCCCAGCGGGGCACCGGCATGGTGGTGACGGCGACCGCGGGCGACGCTCCCGCCGTGGGCCAGGTCATCCCGGCCGATCAGGAGCCGCTGGCGCACCGGGCACTGTCGACCACCGGCATGGTCTCGGGTGTGCTGCCGAACGGCTCCCGCAGTTGGCTCGCGTTCGCCCTCGGGAATGCCGCCGGGCCCGGAACCGTGGTCTGGGCGCGAGTGCCGTTCTCCGCCGGCTCAACGGCTCAGGCCCTGACCGGACCGTGGGGCAACCTGAACCTCGCGCTCTACCTGTCCAGTCGGCCCGATCCCGCTACCCTCCTCGTGGCCACCACGAAGAACCTGCCGCTGGCCGGGGGGATCCAGTATCCGTTCGCCGTCGGAGCCGAAACCTGGCTGCTGGTCGCCAGCAGCCCCAGCCCGCTCGTCGGAAGGCTGGCGCAGGATACTCCGTGGATCATCCTGATCATCGGCGTCGCGGTGGCGGCGCTGGTCACCACCGTGGTGGAGGCTCAGAGCCGACGACGCGACTATGCCGCGGCGCTGGTCGAGGAGCGCACCGCGTCGCTGCGGCAGGCGGTGACCGAGCTCGAGCAGACGCAGGCCCAGCTCGTCCGCCAGGAGAAGATGGCGGCCATGGGCCAGCTGGCCTCGACGGTCGGCCACGAGCTGCGCAACCCGCTCGCCGTCATCATGAACGTCCTGTACCTGCTGGAGACGATTGCGGGCGCCGAGGGGAGCGAGGCAATGCTCCGCCACCTGGCCACCGCCAAGCGAGAGACCTCCGCGGCCACCCTCATCGTCGCCGACCTGCTTGACTATTCGGCCGGCCGCACGCCGATGCGCGCCCCGGTGCAACTCGCCGATCTGGTGGCCGAGGCGCTATCCGTGGTCCCGCCGCCGGCCGGCATCGAGGTCGTCCGGCACGTCGATCCGGACATAGCCATCGACGCGGACCGCGACCAGATGCGCCAGGTATTGCTCAACCTCATCACCAACGGCTACGACGCGATGCCCGGTGGCGGCATACTCGACGTTTCGGTCCGGTCCAGCGGAGATTCGGCGCGGATCACGGTGAGCGATACCGGCACGGGCATGGACGAGGAGACCCAGGCGAGCATCTTCACCCCGTTCTTCACCACGAAGTCACGCGGCGTCGGTCTCGGCCTGGCGGTAACGAAGCGGGTGATCGAGGCGCACGGCGGCACCATCAGCGTGCAGAGCACCCCCCCGGTGGGCACCTCGTTCACGGTAACCGTGCGGGTCGGCGCGCCGATCGTGAGCGTGCCGCGATGAACATGACGAAACAGCCCGACGTGCTGGTAGTCGACGATGAGCCCCGGATGCGGGACACCCTGGTGGCGATCCTGGAACTGCAGGGGTACTGCGTCTCATCGGCACCCGACGGTGAGACCGCGTGCGCCGCCGTCCAGGACGGAAGCTTCGACGTGGTGGTGATGGACATCCGGATGCCGGGCCTGGTGGCTGAGGCTTCCCGGGCGGTCAAGGACCTATCCCAGGTCGCCGAGTGAGCGAACTGTCACGTCCGGATAGGCTGCCCGGCCCGCCGCTTGTCTACATCGTTGACGACGACGCGGGCATGCGCGAGACCGCTGTCGAGATCCTGGGACTGTCCGGGATCGAAGCGGAAGGATTCGGATCGGGCACGGCCGTTCAGGCAGCCCTCGGCGACACCCGGACGGATCTAGTAGTGGTCGACCAGCGTCTCCCCGACACGACCGGTATTGTCCTGGCGACCAGCCTGAAATCCCAGGACCCTGACCTGGGCGTGATCCTGCTGACCGGGTACGTGTCCGCCGACAGTGCCATCGCCGCGGTCGGCCTCGTCGATGACTACCTGACCAAGCCGGTACCGCCGGACGACCTGGTTCGGAGGGTGAAGGCCGGCGTCGACCGCAGCAGGCTGCGCCGGGAGAACCGCTATCTGGTAACCCGCCTGCGGGAGATGAATTCCTCCCTCGAAGCGACCGTGGCCGAACGCACCAGGGAACTCGAGGCAGCGCACCTGCGCGCCCTGGAGGAGCAGGCCGCCAGGGAGCGCCTCCAGGCCCAGGCCGAACGGGAACGGCTGGAGAACCGCCTGCATCAGTCCCAGCGCCTGGAGAGCCTGGGGCTGCTGGCGGGCGGCGTCGCGCACTACTTCAACAACTTGCTCGCGGTGATCCTCAACTGCGCCGCGTTCGTGGCCGAGGCGACGACCGACGACGAGGCGGTCCAAGCCGACGTCCAGGAGATCAGGAAGGCCGCCAAGCAGGCCGCGCAGCTCACCAGGCAGCTGCTGATCTTCGGGCGGAGGGAACGGGTGCAGCTTGAGGCGCTCGATCTGGGTGCCGTGGTGGCCGATGTGCAGAGCCTGCTGGCCCGCAGCATCGGCGAACACGTCAAGCTGGTGGTTCATACGGCGGCCAGCCTGCCGCCGGTTCGCGGGGACCGCAGCCAGATCGAGGCGGTGCTGGTCAACCTGGCGGTCAACGCCCGCGACGCGATGCCCAGCGGAGGGACGCTGACGATGGAGTCTGGCATGACGCTGCTTGACGGCGATCAGGCTGGCCTGTCTCCGCCGGTGCCCCCTGGCAGCTACGTGACGCTGTCGGTGACCGACACCGGAGTGGGCATGAGCCCCGACGTGGTGATGCGCATATTCGAGCCGTTCTTCACCACCAAACCGCAGGGGCACGGGACCGGTCTGGGGCTGGCCACCGTGCACGGGATCGTGGCCGGGGCCGGCGGCGGCCTGAGCGTGCAGTCGGAACTAGGTGTAGGGACGACCATCCGGGCCTTCTTCCCCGCGGCGGACCAGGCGGTCGCCGCAAAGGCGACGCCTCCGGCGGCGGCGGACGTCGGCGGCCGGGGCGAAACCGTCCTGGTGGTCGAGGACGAACCGGCCGTGCTGCAGGTCGTGGTGCGCATGCTGCGCCGGAATGGCTATTCGGTAATCGCGGCGACGACCGGGACTCAGGCGCTGACGCTGGCGGCCGAGCGCGACTTCGACATGCTCCTGACCGACGTGGTAATGCCGGAGATGTCCGGTCTTGAACTGGCCGAACGGATCAGTCAGCTGCGGCAGACCGCGTCCGTATTGTTCATGTCGGGCTACAGTCCGGACCTGTTCGGCGATAAACGTGGCCTCGCAGAGGGCATCAGGCTGCTGCAAAAGCCCTTTACCGAACAGGCCCTGCTCGAGGGCATCCGGGCGGCCATGGCGGCCCGCGCGAGGTGACGAAAATCGGTCCTAGCCGGCCGTGATCTGCCTGCGGTTGCTGCCGACCAGGCCAGAGCGCAGCACCGGTGCGGGGATGGGGATGGGACCCGTCCGGCGTGGCGCGGGTGTCGGCGTGGCCATGCGCAGGGCCAGCGCCGGGCACATATCCACCGCCTGCTGCGCGTCCTTCTCCAGCCAGGCTGGCACCGGGATGTTGAGGATGACCGGATAGCCCTGGGCATCGGTGTGGATAATCTCGGGCACCAGGTGCGCACACAGCGCGTGTCCCTCGCAGCGCGTCCAGTCCACCACCAGCTGACGCCGGTCTTCATGCTCGGGGCCGTTCGGCAGGGGCAGCACGCCGCGGACGGGCCGACCGCACGAGGAGTGGAACACGTGCGCGGCCAGGTCCTCGGTGAAAACGTCGAGTGCGGAGAGCACGAACCTGGTCACGCCGTCGGGGTGCGCGCAGGCGCCCCGGCCGTTCACGGCGGCTGCCGACCGCCGCGCCACGTCCAGCGCCTCGATCCCGCCGGATCCGTCGATCAGCGCCGCCAGCGCCCGCGCGATGGTCGGCAGGCCGAGCTTGCAGGGACCGCACTGGCCAGCGGACTCGCCGGCCAGGTAGCTGGCTATCCGTGACACCTCGCCGAGCGGGCAGGTCCCGTCGCCGAGCGGCAGCACGATTCCGGAGCCGAGGGTGCCGCCCACGGCGGCGAGTCCGTCACGAGAGACCGGCACGACGTACGCCGTGGCCGCCGGCAGCCACATGCCGTGATAGCCGCCCACCAGGACGCCGTCGCCGGCCGGAGCCTGGCAGATGTCGAGGACGGCAGCCAGCGGAATCCCGGTGGGCACCTCCACCACGGCCGGTTGCGCCGCCGAGCCGCCGACGCTGAGCAGCACGGTACCTGGCTCTTCCGGCGTCCCGACCGCGGCGAAACGCGCGGGCCCGAGCAGCGCGAGGACGGCCAACTGGGCGAACGTGGACGCGTTCGACAGCAGCGTGGGCAGGTCATCGACCCCGCAGTCGCTGGCGAGAACCTTGCGGCCGGGCGGGATCGGCCGCTTCCCGTTGACCCCCCGCACCAGGGCACCCGACTCGCCCGAGATGAACCGGTCCGGCTGCTGGATCACGCGGACCAGCTTCCGCAGCCCGGGCTCGGCGGCTATGGCCGCCTCGATCGACCGGTTCGCGAGCTCGTGGCCCGCGACCCCGACGACGATCTCCTCCGCGCCGATGGCCTCGGCCACCAAGGCCGCCCCGCTGAGGATGAGGTACGGCGAGCGGATCATCAGCATCTTGTCCCTGACGCTGCCGGGCTCGCCCTCCGTGGCGTTGACTACCACTACCGTCGGGCAGTCGTTCGCCTCGGCGTTGTCGACCACCGCCCTGAGCTTGTCGGCGAACGGGAACGCCGCGCCGCCCTGGCCTCGCAGGTCGACGCTCTCGGCCATCGAGATCAGTTCCTCGGCGGACATCCTGGGCAGCGGACCGAAGATCTCGCGGTGCGCGTCCAGGTCGATCCGCGGCATGCGATCCAGGCCAGCCGTCAACCGCGCCGCGCCGATCCTCATGATGGCGGGCGCGTCAAGGCTCCTGGGCTGGCTCGCTACCACTCGTCACTCCTGTCGGACCTGGGCTCGCGGTATCTCGGGTCGGCGGGCGCTGCCCGCCGGGGCGGACGGGCGGCCCGGCGGGGCGTCGGCCGCGGCCCGGTGGCGGGGACGTCGGGGCGTGCCCCCGGGTTAGCCCGCGGCAGCGGGCCAGACGGTCCCAGCGGGGCCGCGTCGACCCGCGGCAGCGGACCGGAATCGGCACGGGGCCTGGAACCCGTACCTAGGCGCGGCATGGGTCCGGAGTCGGCCCGCGATCCCGGCCGTGCACCGCCCCGAGGCAACGGCCCGCTCCCGACCCGAGGCGACGGCCCCGAATCAGCACGCGGCATCGGCCCGGAACCTAGCCGCGGCAACGGCCCGGAATCAGCGC
>Ga0181525_10003090_pt1 | contig 13308 bp, 19 predicted proteins | sample PEATcosm2014_Bin_48_FD_121100 | JGI IMG/M metagenome (GOLD analysis project Ga0181525, IMG submission 121100) | Peatland microbial communities from MTU Mesocosm Facility, Houghton, MI, USA - PEATcosm2014_Bin06_10_metaG | ecosystem: Environmental > Terrestrial > Soil > Wetlands > Peat | place...
CGACGGACAGAGATCATCATTAACGTACCCTTCATGATATGGAAATCGCGTTCTTTACAGCATCAAGTTCCTGGCGTCCCAGCCGAAATAACCACGGCCACCAGTAAAAGTCTGGCAATGGATTCCCACTATACACCGGGGGAATTGAACCATTGTTGGAAATCCAATGCAAGTGGATATGCATTAATTTCGGCAACAAATCCGTCAGGCGGAAAAACACGTCTAATCCGTATTTCTCCGTCCTCTGCCAGTCCGCCCTTAACAGCTAAAAGCCCGAGCTAAACCCCAACAATTCAATTTTGATATCCTCCGTGCCCAGCACCGTCGCTTGGCAGGCAAGGCGCGATTTCGAGCCGATGCCAACAATGGTATCAAGGCGCTCATTCTCTTCCCGGGCGATTCGCGATATGCCCTTGCGCCCCTCATGAACGTAAATATGGCATGTACCGCAGGCTGCTTTACCTTCGCATTTATGCGTCACGGTTTCATCCGCCGCAAGAATCGCCGCAAGCAACGTGGTACCAACCACAACATCAATCGTCTTCCCAGAAGGCATAATTGTAACCAGAGACATCGTATAAGTCCTTTCGTAGTTTCGTGATTAATAAATAGCCGCTCCGGCTCCCACATTGATCGAGGCGTCCTTCATCGTTCCAGCGATAAAGGCAATCTGGTCCTCGGTGAGATGGGTATGAAACGGCAGCGCCACGGCATGGTCCGCAACTTTCTCCGTCACGAAGTAATCGCCCTTGCGATAGCCAAGCTCAAAATAATACCGCTGCAAATGCAGAGGATTGCAGTAGGCCACGGACGAAACCTCCTCAACCCGCAAATCCTCAATGATGGCATCCCGGCTGGACTTAGAAAAGCGCGTGCCCAGATGAACAACATAGAGAAACCAGTTTACCTCGGTAACGTCTGGCGCGAGATAAGGGGGTTTAATTCCCTCGAAGGACTGGATATGTTTCTCGTAATAGTGCTCAATCAAACGGCGACGTTCAATGATTTCATCAAGCCGCCGCAACTGAGCGAGACCCAGGGCTGCCGACAAATCACTCATGCCTGCCTGATACGGCGGCGTTCTACTTACCACCACGGAAGCACGCTCCTGCAAGCGATGCGCCCGATACCGCCGCAATGCCACGGCAATGTCGATATCATCGGTGACAACCATCCCGCCTTCCCCACAAGTCAGCAGCGAGGGCTGGGCGAAATCAAACACGGCGGTGTCGCCAAACGTGCCAACCAGCGCACCGCGATATTTCGAACCAATCGCCTCGGTTGAATCCTCCAGCAAAATAACCCCGTGCGCCGCCGCGACTTCACGCAGCTCCGCCCACGCGGCGGGGTGCCCATTACTATTCCCGGCGACAATAGCTTTCGTTTTATTTGTGATGCGTGCACCAATCTTATCTGGCTTCAAGGTCCCAGACCAATAATCGATATCCACAAAAATTGGTTTGGCACCGCTCAAGGAAACGGCATGCGCCGTCTCTCGAAAAGAGTAGGATGACGTGATCACCTCATCACCGACACCAATGCCGTAGGCCGCCAGCGTGATAAGCAGACCAAGCGTGCCACTGGGTACGGCAACAGCGTATTTACGCCCCAGATACGCGGCAAACTCCGCTTCAAACGCCTCCACAACCGGCCCCGTGGAAATGTGCGGCGAGCGCAGAACGGCCGCCACAGCGGCAAGCTCGGCTGCCGTGATATCCGGGTCCGAAAGCGGAATGAAGAATTCGTCCGTCATCGCCGTGCCAAAATGATACCGGTGGCGTGCGCGGGATCCAAGGTAATTTGTGCACAGTGATCTGTACTATTCAAAAGATGAATGTCGAAACGGGCATAGCTCCGAAACGGCGTCTCATTAACGTCCGACGCATCGCAGGTGGTCCAAGATAGAAGCGGGAATTGCTGCCGCAATGACGCAAGCGCACCCGTTTGCGGGCCCACATTCGTGAACAGGGCATCGATCGCTTGGAGAACTTCAACGCTCAGCGCCATGATTTCACCGCTTTCAAGAAATTGGCCTCCACTCTGCTATGCAAGTTCACTGCCAAAACTTCCGGTCTGGATCGGCATTCAACTGCTCCAATGCCTCATTCAGCCGCAGGTACGAATTTTCCAAAGTCCATCCGCCCTGACTATGATCTTTCCGATACAAGCGCCAACTCTGCGTCGCAGCCTGGTATTCGATAAGCGCCACGTCAATGGTTTCCCCCTCGGGCTCGATATTGCGCGAACAGCAAGGGCTCTCAATCCGATAGCCATCCGCCACCGGCAGAACACGCGGCAGAACATAACGATACCGCTTACGCGCCCGCAACGCGCGCTCAATGCGCTTGCGATCAACGTCGTTAGGATGAGGCGAGAGCTCCACGTGTCCCCCTAGACCGGACTGATTTCTTCTTCGAGGCAGCCAATGACACGCTGTTCCGCAAACTCCACCAGATAGATCGGGGTATTGGACTCCGTGTGCGTACCAACCTGCACAATCTCTCCCGCATCTCCGGTACTCACCAGCAGCGCCTCCACCGGTTCACCCGGAAACGACCCGTCATTGTGCAGGTTAATCAGCGCCTGCACCCGCTGGCCCCATTGGAATTTCGGCATTCTTGGCTCGATCATGCCACGGCACTCCCCGGCAAAGGTAAATCCATATCGTCATCGCGCGCGCGGACAGGGTCGAGTTCCTTGCGCTTCATTCCAACGCGATTTCCACTCTCAACAAACTCGACACCATAAATATAAAATTGCTGCAAAAACGTGCCAATGCTCACGACATACCCCTCGTCGCCCTTGCTCGCCAGCAACTCACCAATCTCCTTCCCGGCATAAGTGCCATCATTGCGAATGGTGCGCCTGGCCTTTACCTTCTCGCCAAAATTAAAATGAGGTGGACCAGAAAGTTCGACGATTTCGCTATCGCGAACAATATTGCTCATTGTACGATCTCCTTAATCTCAGTAGAATGTCTCGACTGCGCCATCTCACGCACAAAATCATCCGCATCCTCCGTCAAATTCCCGATTTGCGCCATCGGTATCCGGTGGGCCACCTCAAAGCGCACACGCCAATCCAGATCGCGCCGCATCCGTCCAAGTAAATCCGGCGCCAGACGTTGCGCGACTTCCTGCCTCACAGCCGCATCCTCATCTGCCGACATCTGCAAGAGCCATTCAACCGGCGCCCGGCAAGCCACAACGCGCCGTACCTCGGCTTCTTCATCATGAATAAACCGTGCCAGCAGCGTTGGTGCAATGCGGCGGGCAATCACCAACCGCACATAATAATCCGCGTCTCCCATCATGGCGATCAACTCCGCATCATCGAGCCGCGAGGCAATACGAATACGCACCTCCCGATGCGGGTCCGTGCGTAATCTTAAAATGTGCTTTTGCGGCAGACGCCGCGCCGCATTCCAACGAACCGTTTCATCCGGATCGTCCAATAGCGGTGGAAGCAAAAATACATCGGCATATTTTGCTGCGATGGCCCGAACCTCAAAATGCGGATGACTTGTATAGCCATTCGCCAGGTTTTTATTCCAATCGAAAAACCGGTCGATGCGCCGTGCATACCGGTCATTCACGCAAGCATGCTTTAGTCCGCACTTCCCCACCGCCCGCAACGCTTCATGCACACAAGCGGCACAATCAATCTCACACCCCAGCCAGTCCAGGGCTTCGTTAATCTCATCCGTCATCATCCATCCCCATGCGCTGGATGACCTCTAACAACACTCTGGCGCCGATTTTATCGCTGGGATCAAGCTCCAACAATTTCAGGATCGCAGCATAACCTTCGTCCATATTTCCCAGCCGCATTTGTAAATAGGCATAGCCTTTAAGGCTGAACATAAAGAAGCGCGGCAGCATTTCATCATAACTGTCGAAGACGGCATCGCCAGCCTTCACCGCACGCCAATCCTCCGGGAGATGAATATCCGCCGCCGCTTTCTTCAGACATACTCTGGCAATATCGAGTGTCTCGTTCAAACGGCCTTTATAAAAGTAGAAGCGATAAAGCCCGATGAGAACCGCCGCATGGTCCGGCGCCAAAGCCTGCGCCTCGCGCAAATGGGTCTCGGCAATATCATCCAGGTGATATGAGAGCCCCGCCAGCCGCAAATGGCGTTCCACTTCGGGCGGCAATCCCTCCCCCAAAAGAGCCGCGGGCAAAGCGGCATCTTCCCAGAATGATGCCCCGCCTTCGCCCGCGCCGCTCATCGCGCTTCCAGCCTTACAGATGCGAGGCACATGACGTGCCTTTTGGATCATGAAAAACCAACCCGGTTTTTGCCGCGGTGTCGGTAAAGTCGATGGTGACACCCTCCAACAAAATCCGGCTCTCTGCAGGAAGAAAGAGCTTTACCCCATCGCGTTCCACCACCGCATCGCCCGGCTCCGGCGCCGCTTTCACCGCAATATCCGCGTTGAGACCGGAGCAGCCTCCGGGGCTGACCGCCAGGCGGAAACCACTCTGCGGCCCACCATCGGTCCGCAGCATGAAGCGAATGAATTTTTGCGCCGCCGGCGTCAGGGTAAAGTTCATGCGCGTGTTTCCTATGCCGTCGGCTGATAGCGGGGATAGGAGGTGTCAATGATGCAGGTATCATCAACCGGGCACACAGCGGTGCATTGCGGCGAATCAAAATGCCCGAGGCATTCCGTGCATTTTTTCGGATTAATCACAAACGTGCCATTTTTTTCGGTAATGGCGACATTGGGACACTCCGCTTCGCAAGCCGAGCAGCCGGTGCATTGTGATGCGACGATTTTTAAAGCCATGCTTCTTTCTCCAGTTACAAATAAAATTTACGCGGCAGCCGTCAGCCCACCCTGGCGGATTTCCGCATCGCCACGCCCAACATGCGTGATCTCGCCGTTGTTCACCTTGTCGAGATAAGACTTGAACCAGGCGATGGCCGATTTCTCAATGAACTCATGGGCGAACTGATCCACCGGATCGATCCCCGCCGTCACCAAATCCGCCTTCGGGCAGCCGCCAATTTTTGCGACGAAGACCGCATGGCAATCATTGATCGCGCGGATCACCGTCTCCAGACTCTCCTCATCGCCAAAGCCACCTTGGCAATAATGATCCACCCGGCGATGGCCGACGAATTTCGCGCCTGCCGTCGAGAGCTCATAAATCTGAAATTCCTTGGCATGCCCAAAATGTTCGTTGATGAGACCAGAGCCCTTGGTCGCCACGGCCACCAGCAGCTTGATGTCACTGACCTCACCGGCCAGCGTCTCCATCTCTTCCTGCTTCGCCGTCACCTTGGCCTGGCGCTCGCCCTCAACCTGCTCCTGATAAGCCTTCCGGGATTCCAGATCGTAGTTCACTTCCATCGCCATAATTTTATCGGTGGTGAATTCCGCACTGCGATCTTCACCCAACAGCCCAACGGCATCCGCCCGGCACTGGCGGCAATGGCGCATCATATTCATCTCGCCTTCGCAAGAATCCTGCAACGCCTTCAACTCTTGTGCGCTCGGCCCGCGCTGGCCATTCAAGCCAAACACCGTGCCGTGCTCCGGCGCCGAGATTAGCGGCATGATATTGTGCAAGAACGCACCCCGCGATTTCACCGCCCGGTTGACCTCAACCAGATGCTTGTCGTTAACGCCCGGGATCATCACGGAATTAACCTTGCAGAGAATGCCGCGCGCGGTCAGCATCTCAAGCCCCAGCAACTGCCGCTCGGTAATAATTCTCGACGCCTCAACCCCGGTTAGGCGCTGATGTTTCCAGAAAATCCACGGATAAATCTTCGCGCCAATCTCCGGATCGACCATGTTGATGGTAATCGTCACATGGTCAACATTGTAGCTGGCAATCGTGTCCACATGGTCAGGCAAGGCCAAACCATTGGTCGAGAGGCAAAGCTTAATATCCGGCGCCGCCTTCATAATCAGATCGAACGTCTTGAACGTCTTCTCCGGATTGGCCAGCGGATCACCCGGCCCGGCAATACCCAGCACCGTCATCTGCGGAATCGTCGAGGCAACCGCCAAAACCTTTTTCGCCGCCTGCTCGGGCGTCAGCTTTTCGCTGACCACGCCAGGGCGCGACTCATTGGCGCAATCATATTTGCGGTTACAATAGTTGCACTGAATATTGCAGGCCGGCGCCACGGCCACATGCATCCGCGCATAATGGTGATGCGCCTCCTCGCTATAACAAGGATGGTTCTTAACCTTTTCCCAAATCTCCGCCGGCAGATCGCCCTGCCCTGCGGCGGAACCGCAACTCGCCTTGCCGCTGCCGCCCTCGGTGCCGCAGCCTTTATGCTCGGCGACCTTCTGCATCATGTCTTCGGCAGGGCTGGCCGGCCCAATGTCACTGCTCGCATGGTCTGTTGAGGCGTACATATCCGCTCCTTTTGCTAACCCGAAGACTTACCTACCGAAAGAAGAGCAACTAGCGTGCCAACCGGCTTTGTCGCCTTGTGACTGTTGGAAACGCGACATCACGCCCCCAGCATCAGCTCAGCGGCACGCGCCAGCGGCAGGGCGATCGGCGTCAGCCCCTGCGTCGCCAAAAACCATGCCTCGTTGCGCGACAACGTCTCCGGGTCGATAATCACGTAGTGCATGGCCGACGACCGCTTCATGACCTGCCGCGCATAGGTCCGCAGCAGCTGATCGTTGAACCGGCAGCCGATAAACAGAAAACTGCGCCCGGTGCGCCGGTTTTTTACCTCGTCTGGAATTGGCGTCTGAATGTCGATCTCTGTCAGAACCTCAACATAATCGGCATCGGAGATGAGAAAATTACCCGCCGGCAGAATGCTGCCATGCGGCTTATAGAGCAGCGTCGTCCAAGCCTCCGCCGCCGCGCGGTCCGCCTCGCCGCCGAGGGAATCATAAAACCGATACCAGCGATCCTCACCAATCCCCGCCCGCGTATTCCCCTGAATCTCACCCCAATCTGAACGAGAGGCGAGCGCAGCCCGCATCGCGCCATCATACCAGGTGTCGACAATCATCGGCAGCCCGAGCGACGCCAGATAATGATGCAGCGCCGTGGGCGCCACCGCCGGGCCAAAAGCCTCGTTCATCAGCTTAGTCACGGTCGAGCGATGCTTCATACTCTCAATATGCTGCGCCGCCGCCCAGGCATTGCCCTTGGCGCGGCGCGGCAGGGCCACCCTGGTGCCAAAAAACGCCGCCAGTGCCTCGGGCGTCGTCGGCACCGCCGGGTGCGCCAGCTCAATCAGCCCCGGCCCAATAAAGGGCACAATCTTGCCCGCGCGCAACGGGGCAATGATGCTCGCCAGCACCTGCTCCGCCGCATGGTCATCGACCATCTCTTGCGTATTCATGCCTCGGCATCCTCGCCGCCGCGTTTGCGCGCATTCACCGTAATCGGCAGCCGCGTATCCGCCGCCATTTCGGGAAGCTCCAGCACCCAGCCATTGGCGATGCGGATCCACCCGCCCCAGAGCGTATCATGCTCGGTCTCGACAATTGGCTCCTCCAGATCTTTCTTGGGAACGTAGATCGACAGGCCAATTTCCGGCGAGCGGCGGATCATGATTTTCATAAAAATTCCCAGGTCAGGTTAAAGGCTTCAAGCGGGGACGCAGGTATCGGGCACCGGACAAACCTCGGCGCATTTCGGGCTGTCGTACTGCCCCTCACATTCCGTACATTTTTTCGGGTTGATGACGAAGGCGTCCCCCTTCATGGAAATCGCCGCATTGGGGCACTCGAACTCGCAGATGCTACAGCCCGTGCATTGGGAAGCCACAATTTTATACGCCATGGAAACTGCCTTTCGCGCACCGGAAAATGATCGCCTAAAGGTGAACAGCAAGCCGCGTGCCATCCCGGCAACCCGGGACTTTCCTGGGTTTTTCCGCACCCCACCGGCCCGTGGACAATGTTTGTGGGAATTGCGACATTGTCGTGTTCCGCCGCGCGCCCACCGTGGCACAAGGTTTGCTAGACTTTTGCCAGACTAAAACCGGGCAATTTTCGCTACGCCCAAGCACTACTCGAACAGGAGGTTACCATGCCACCGGAACCATTCACGCTCACCGACAACCCGCTCAACATAGCCGCCGTGATCTATGGGCCGGAAGACGATGTGGACAGCTTGTTGGCCAGCTTCGCCCAAAAACTACGAAACGACGGCCGCCGCTTAGGCGGCGTCGTTCAGCGCAATTGGCGCAACGATTGCGGCTCGGCAAAACTGATGGAAGTCATCGACCTGCGGACGGAACGCAAAATCCCGATCTGCCAGAATCTCGGCCCCAACGCCACGTCCTGCAAACTCGACGAAGCAGGCCTTGCCGATGCCGCCCAAGCCATCCATGACGCCCTGACCGGCGACGTGGAACTGGTCATCATCAACAAGTTTGGCAAAAGAGAAGCCCAAGGCCGCGGCCTGCGCGCCGAAATCGCCGAAGCCATCGTCGCCGGCGTGCCGCTGCTGACGGCGGTATCTGAAAAAACCTACGCCGCCTGGCGCAGCTTCACCGGCGACTTCGGCACAACCTTACTGTGCGACGACGCTACCCTACACGACTGGTGGCAGAACATCGCGCGCAGACTCGATCGCCGCCAGCCAACCCAACCAGCGGCGAAGCAAGCCTAAAACCTGGAATCAGGAGGTGAAGACTATTTCCCGATAATCACATCAGACGATTTGATGATGGCGGAGACCAAATCGCCAACCTTAATCTCCAGATCTTCAACCGACTCATTGGTGATCGACGCGGTGACCAGATGGCCCGGCGCGATCTCGATTTTAACATGAGCCGTGGTAACGCCCTTGGTCACGGCGACAACTTTCCCAGGAATGACATTGCGTGCGCTTAGCTTCATGGTTTTAATTCCTTATGGCGGCCAAAACATCAAATCCCGCGCGGCCGGCATTCGTTAAGGAACGTCAGCCGACCCTTGCGATACCAAAAATGTTACATCAAATCACGAAAAAACTCAAGGCGCCGAGGAACTCGCGGATTAGAACTTCTTAATGGGAATATTGTGCTTGCGCAGCGCATAGCCAATCTGCCTTGGCGTCAATTGCAACAGACGTGCCGCCTTGGCTTGCACCCAGCCCGCCCCTTCCATCGCCTGCAACAGTTGCTCCCGCTCCAAATTTCCCTCGCTATGCAACACCTTGCACGATTCCGACTGCGGACACGGGCTCGCCGCCGTGACCACGGGCGCACTCTCCTGCACCACAGGAACGATTGCCGGCGCCGCCACCGGCTTGGGCACCGCGCGAATAATATTCAGCGGGCCGGCCGTGGGAATCGCCCCCCGCCAAAGGCTCGAAGAGAGGCACTCATCGTGCCGGCAGGCAAAATCCTCCGCGTTGATTTTGCTGTCTTTAGCCATCGTCGCCGTACGGCGAATGCAATTCTCCAACTCCCGCACATTGCCCGGAAAATAGCATTCCAACAGCACGTCCTTGGCGGTCGTCGTCAGCGACAAGGTTTTGCCATGCTCCTCATTGAAACGGCGGAGAAACTCCTTCGCCAAAAGAAAAATATCATCCGGGCGGTCGCGCAGCGGTGGCAACAACACAGAAACAACATTAATCCGATAATACAAATCCGCACGGAACTCACCCCGCGCCACGGCATCTTCCAAATTCTTATTCGTCGCCGTCACCAGGCGGACATCCACTTTCAAGGTCTTCATCCCGCCAACGCGCTCAAACTCCCCTTCCTGCAAAACACGCAGCAGCTTAGCCTGAAAGGCGGGGGAAATTTCACCAATTTCATCGAGAAACAACGTGCCGCCATCCGCCAGCTCAAACCGCCCCTTGCGTTGCGTAAGGGCGCCGGTGAACGCACCCTTCTCATGGCCAAACAGTTCTGACTCCAACATGGTTTCCGGCAGCGCCGCGCAATTCACTTTCACAAACGGCCCAGTTTTCCGGGTCGAGAGATCATGCGTCGCGCGTGCGAACAGCTCCTTGCCCGTGCCCGACTCTCCGCGCAGCAGCACGGAAGAGTTGCTGCGCGCCACCAGCGCGATCTTATCGATCACCGCGCGGATAGCCGAACTTTCCCCGACAATTTTCCGCAAGCCTCCCTCGCGGTCCACCTTGGTCACTTCGGACAACTCTTTTTCAAGCCGCCGCTGCTCGGTCATCAGGCGCTCACGATCGCGCTCCACCACATCATGCAGGCGGATCGTCTGGCCGACGAGATTGGCAATCATGGCGAGAAACCGGACATCATTATCCAGCCAGACGACGCGCTTGCCATCCCACACGCGGTCCAGCGTTAGCGTGCCAACAACCTTGTCCCGGACTTTAACCGGCACGCCGATGAACGAAACCAGTGCATCCACATGCCCCCACTCCGTCTCCGCCCAACCGGAAAACAGCGGATTACTCCGAACATTTTCAACGACAACCGGCATTTTCGTGGTCACGATCTGACCAATCGCCCGCTCCGGCAAACGATTGAAATAATCTTTCGCGTGCTCCTCGCTCCACCCAGCACCGACCACCACTTCAGGCAGCCCCTGGTCGTTCAGAAGTGCGATAATACCATGATGCATATCGAGAAAACTCGAAAGCAAGCTCAAGACATTGGCCAGCGTTGTCTCCAAACGCGCCGGTGTCGCGAGGACTTTCGAAATCTCGTACACCCCGTGCAAGGCAATTTCCGCACGGGTAGAAAACTCACCAGCTGCCACTGAGATTGGACCTTTCGACTGGGCACGATCCGAATTTTCGGTCGTCAACAAGACCCGCACTGGATTGACTTTATTCATCGCACCACTCCTTCTTGTGGGCGTCCCTCCCGAGGGCAGCGGAGATATTCTCCGCTTATAACTCCGAAAGTGTCGCAGGAGTATAAACTTCCCGCAAGTGAATAATTAGGCAGTGCCGCTTTTTTTTGCAGAATTTATAATTTGTCGATCTTCACCTGAATATCGAGCGGTTTCGCATAGAAGGGCGCGGACGTCACAATCGTATCCGCGCCGGCCCTCACATAGTCCCCCGCGTTTTTCGCATTTATTCCACCTGCCGCAGCAATCAGCGGCCTCCCATCAGGTCTTTTGCGGATCTGAGCAACCACACGCTGCACGGCGGCAGGCTCAAACTTTTCCAGTTGAATGACATCGGCCAACCCTTCGGCAGCAGCCAAGGCCTCTGCCTCCGTCGTCACCTCAACCATCATCGCGCGCTCAGGCACACACGCGCGCAGCCGCGCGATCGCCGCCTTGAAATCCTGCGCCTGCTCCAGAAAGACCCGATGTTCGGCAAACAGCAAAACACTGTCCGACAACCCCAAACGGTGGATCTCCCCACCACCCGCCAGCACCGCCTTCAGCGAGAGCTCGCGCGTAAACGGAATAGACTTGCGCGTACACAGCACGGGAATCTTCTTTCCCCCTCCTTGCGCCGCCGCCACGATCTCCCGCGTCATCGTGGCAACACCGCTGGCCCATTCCATCAATGTCTGCGCCGTCTTCCAGCCTGCATGGAGCGCACCAGCCGCCCCCTCCGCCACCAGAAACGGCACCCCTTTGACGACAGCATCTCCCGTTTTCACGGCAAAGGTCACATCCGCACCGAGGCGCGACAATAACCGCACCGCCTCATCCGCTCCGCACAGCACCATATCCTGCCGTGCCGTAAAGCTCATGCGCCCCGGCTCGCCACCAATGCCCAAAGCGCGCGTGGTCATATCGCCGAAGCGCACATCCTCTTCGCCGAGACGTTCAATCTCCGCATCGGAAAGCCGAAAGCTTTCCTGTGCCAGACTCCAAGAAGTCAAGGCGCTCAACCGAACTTATAAAGCACGCCGAAACCGCCGCGCGGATAATTCCACTCAAGCTCCCCGGTCTTGGCCGTCACGATCCGGCAAGTGCCGCATTCCAGGCAGCCATCAGCTGAAATCTCAACATGGCCCTTGTCATTCAAACTGTAACACCCCGCTGGGCAGGTATGAGTCAAAGATAACAAAGCCTTCGACGGCACCGTATGCGCCAGCACCTTGATATGGCTGCGCCCGGCATCGACGAGATAACGATTCTGGAAGAGTTTGTCTTCAACCCTTCCGCCAGCCCCCGCAACATTTGTCATCGCCATGCCCTCACCAGTTTAAACGCATCCCCGATCAGCCCCGGCATCGACCGGCCCTTGAGGAAGGATTTCATGATCTCATTTTCCTTGCTGCGCTTATCCGCGCCATCCACCCGGAACCAGGTCTGCGCCGCGCGGCTGATCAGCGTCGGGTAGAGCCCGAACACCTGCTTGGTGTTATGCAAGAACGCCGGAATATTCTTATATTTCTTCATATCCTTCATCACGAAGGTCTCATCCAGCCGCCGCTTGTACTCGGAAAGATTAGCGCTCGAAGCCTCTTCTTTGCGCCGCTTCAGCCACACAATCGTCTCCCCCGCAATCCGCCCCGTCGTCATCGCCAAGTTGGAGCCCTCGCGGTGGACAGCATTCACAAACTGCCCGGCATCCCCCACTACGACCCAGCCATCACCGTAGAGTTCCGGGATCGCCTTGTACCCGCCTTCAGGGATCAGATGCGCCGCATATTCCTTGCACTCTGAATTTTCCAGCAGCGGCTTGATGCTCGGGTGATTCTTAAAAGCCTCAAGCAACCCATAAGGCGTCTGATCCGAACCCTCGAAATCCGACACGATACAACCAATGCCGACCGAGATGGATTCCTGATTGGTGTAGAGAAACGCCGTGCCCGTCAGCCCCGCGGTAATCGTGCCCATCGCCTCGATGACCACGCCCTCGCTGCCCTTCAGGTTAAACCGGCTTTCAATCACCTCGCGCGGCAGAAAGTGCATTTCCTTCACCGCCAACGCCACATTTTCCGGCTGAACCTCCGGCCGCAGCCCCGAGCGATGCCCAATCAGCCCGTTCACGCCTTCCGCCAGCACCACGACATCGGCGAACACCGTACCATCCCCCCGGTCAACCCGGACGCCAATAACCTTGCCTTGAGAATTGCGGATCAGCTCCTTCACCGTGGTCTCACACAGCAGCGTCGCCCCGGCCTCGCGCACCTTGCTGCTGAACCATTTATCGAACTGCGCACGGATAATCGTATAACGATTAGGCCGCTCTTCGTTAAAATCATCCGAGCGATAATGCATCCCCACATGCGACGCATCATCCATCGTCCAGATGCGTTGCTCAATCACATGCCGTTCCAGCGGCGCGTCATCGCGGAAATCTGGAATAATCTTCTCCAGCGCATTGGCGTAAAGGATCGCCCCCTGGACATTTTTCGACCCAGGATATTCCCCCCGCTCCAGTTGCAGTACCTTCAAACCTTCCTTGGCCATGGTA
>Ga0181525_10003091_pt1 | contig 13307 bp, 14 predicted proteins | sample PEATcosm2014_Bin_48_FD_121100 | JGI IMG/M metagenome (GOLD analysis project Ga0181525, IMG submission 121100) | Peatland microbial communities from MTU Mesocosm Facility, Houghton, MI, USA - PEATcosm2014_Bin06_10_metaG | ecosystem: Environmental > Terrestrial > Soil > Wetlands > Peat | place...
AACCGCGAGGATGCGGAAGATGTGGTGCAGGAAGCGTTTCTGAAGGCGTACAGCAACCTGGCGAAGTTTCAGGAGCAGTCCAAGTTTTACACCTGGCTGGTGCGCATCGCCGTCAACGAAGCGCTGATGAAGTTGCGCCGCAAGAAGCCGGAACGAACGGTCTCGCTCGACGAAGATATTAAGACGGAAGACGACTCGCTTCCGCGTGAGATTGCGGATTGGAGCCCCAATCCCGAACAACAGTACACGCAGGCGGAGTTGCGCGAGATTTTGAGTAAGACGATCCAAGGCCTTCCCCCAGGGTTCCGGACCGTGTTCGTGCTGAGAGATGTGGAAGGACTTTCGACCGAGGAGACTGCGGCGGCGCTGGAATTAAGCGTGCCGGCGGTGAAGTCGCGGTTGTTGCGGGCGCGCCTGCAGCTTCGCGAGCGGTTGGGAAGGTTCTTTCAGAAACGCGGGAACGGGAACGGAGACGGCAAGAGTGGAGATGATCACAGTGGAGATGGCGAACAGTGAAATGCTCTGAGTTTTTGCACGAGCTGACTAATTATTTGGACGGGGTGCTCGACCAGACGACAAAGGTCGAGTTGGAGAACCATCTTTCCTGGTGCCATAACTGCTATGTGGTGTGCGACACCACGAAGAAGACCATTGAGATTTATCGCGACTCCCAGCTGTACGAACTGCCCGATGACCTGCGCACGCGGCTTCGTTCCGCCATTATGACCAAGTGCCAGCAGCATAAGAAGCGCGGTCCGGAGCCGGTGTAAGAGCCAGGTTTCAAAGTTTCAAGGTTTGAGGGTTTCGAAGTTTCTGCGGGCCGCGGCAACCCGCCGTCTCTTTGCTCCATCGCATATAATGGTTCTCGCGCCCGGGGTGTTGCATGCTGCGCTTGCGGAGTAGTCCTCTTCTAGTATTGCCTCTGTGGTTGGCCGTTCTTGGTTTAGCCCCTGTCCCTGCTCAGGCTCAGGCGTGCGCTTCGGGGGAGTTGCGGAAGTCAACGACCGCGGCCGCGTCCCAACCGTCGAGTTCTTCCGACGGCGGTCAGATGCCCGCTGCGGCGCCGATTCCTGCCAACGCGCCGCGCATGTCGAGTCAGAATCGCTTTGAGATCATCCGCGACTTTGAAACCCAGCTGGTGTATGCCCGGACAACGTTTCCCATGGGCACAAAGGGGTTGAATCTGAAGGATGGCGTGATCACGCCGAACGGCGAGGAGTTGCGGCAGTCGCTCGCGCTCTATGGACCGGCCATCAAGCCCGGCGATCCGGCGCACATCTCGTTCGTACACATTAAGGACAATCATATTCACTTCGAGATCAATGGCGGAGCGGTGCGCCGCAAGAAGTGGTACCAGCACATTGAGGTTGGCGGGGCTTATGGAACAACGGTGGCGGCGCCCGGCAATCCGCAGACCAACCCGCACGGGTCCTACGTGGACTTGTATTTCGATAAATACGTTCCCGAGATGACGACGCAGCAGTTGCGGGATCTGCTGTATCCGGCGCTGGACTTCAACGCGCGGAGTCGAGAGCAGGCTTATCTGGATACGGTGCCTCCGAAGGTGAAGGAAGCAATCCAGGCGCATCACGTGCTGGTGGGAATGAATGCGGAGATGGTGCTGCACGCCAAAGGCAAGCCGCCGAAGAAAGTGCGGGAGCGGGACGGCGAAGCGGAATACGAAGAATGGATTTACGGCGAGCCTCCGGCGGATGTGGATTTCGTGCGCATCGTGGGGGATGAAGTGGTGCGAGTGGAAACGATGAAGGTGGGCGGCGAGAAAGTCGTGCGCACCGAAAGAGAAGTGGTCCTGCCGGACGCGGACAAGGATAAGGAAGCGAAGAAGGAAGCGGAAGAGCATCCGGCGAATGCGCCGAGCCTGCGGCGGCCGGGAGAGGATTCCCAGGATGTGCCGAAGCCGGCGACCGGGCCTACGCCGGTGCAGCCCCTGCCGCCGCCAGACGTGCCCCAGCCACCGGGAAGTCCGGGGCCGGGGGAGATGGTGGGGACGCGGTAGTCGTCCGTCTCCCTCAGGGGCTGAAGCCCGCACCCATTGCGGTCCCAAACGGCACGACTGAACGTCGTGCCCTTCCCGGTACAATTTGTCAGATCGCTCCTAGTTTAGGCTGCGGGGTCAGCATGAGCTTAGCGCGCGGCGACGGCTGATGCTGCGTCAGCAAACGAGAACTTAAGTTCTACGTTGGGAAATTCCTGGCCGTCGACCTCCACGTAAGGGTAGACAAAATAGTTCAGCGGCTTACCCTGCTGCGGAGGGTTCAAGCGCAGGTCTCGTCCCATGCTGAATTGCACGCGGTTCACGTCGTGCGAGCCGAAAAAGTAGTCGCGCTTTTCCTGATGCTTCCAGGCCTCGGAAATGTCTACGGGGATCCAGCCTTTGCCATCAATCCAGAAATCGGACCAGCAGTGGTAGCCTGCGATCTCGGCGGAGTGCTTGTCGGGCGGAAGCGGAAATCCAATCTCGAAGCGCGCCGGGATGCCTTGTGACCGAGCCATGGCGATAAACAGAGAATGGAAGTCCGTGCAATTGCCCTTCTTCGCATCGCAGGCGTAGAGAACATCGCCGTGTCCCCAGCCGGTGCCTGTCTTGTCGTAGCGCATGGTGGTGAAAACGTAGTCGTAAATCGCGCGGGCTTTGTCGAGCGGCAGAGTCTTGCCCTGGGTGACTTTGGCAGCTAGATCCGCGGGCAGGCCAGTGATGGGAACCAGCACGTCGGGCTGCAAGTCTTGCTGCCTTTCTGTGGAGGAGAGTGAAGCGGCGACGAGGCGCGGCGCGCTTTGCCCGAGGGCGACGCGCTCGTGTCGAATTACGTCATACTCCACATCAAAGTGCAGTTCAGGCTGCGCCGCGTTCGTCTCGGCATAATAAATCTGGTTGCCGTATTTTGTTTCGCCGGTTTTTCTCAACGGCACGTCCCCATGCGCGGAGACGATATTCACGTCTTGATAGGCATCGGACTGGGCTGCGGGAATCCAGATGCGGACCTTTTTTCCAGCAGGCAAATTCCTTACCGTGAAGGCGTAATGAAACGTGAAGTGGCGGGAATCCTGGGCGAAGGCGGAAAGCGTCACGGCAAAAAACAGGCACGAAAATACGCAGAGTTTGCGCAGCATAGGCGGCATCCTTTCAGGTTCTCCGCTTCAAACCGAGTAGCGGGAACTGAAAACTGGCAACTGAGAACTGGGAACTGGTTTTAAACGACACACGGGCGTCTTAGAGGGAACGCCGTCAAGTGAAGCCGCGCTTGGGTGTGCGCATGGAAGTGAGGATGCCGGTAACTATCCGGCGATGCGGTATTGTAGCAAAACGGCTTTTCGCCGGGGAGGAAAGGGTATGTCAAGAAAAGATGCTGTGGTGTTGGCGAGCCGGACGCTGGCCTTGCTGATGGCTGTGTGGGCACTGTCGGAGGCCTCTTCCTTGCCAGGAAGTGCGCTTTCGTTCCTCCACTACAGCAACCAAGAGCCCGGCTCACCGGCCGCAGTTCAGTATTGGCGGCACTTGCATTTTGTCACGCTCTGCTTCCTTGTTACGAGGGTCATCGGTTTCTCCTTTCTGTCTCGGTGGCTCTACAACGGTGGCTCAGATGTTGAACATCTGTTCTTGCCTTCTGAGCTTCAGGAACGCGGCGACCACAACTAACCTCCGCACACGTAAGGGGAAGAATTTTTCGGTAAAATCAACCATCATGCCCGTAGCCATCCAATGCCGCGATCTGCGCAAAACGTATGACGGCAAGGTCGAAGCCGTGCGCGGGCTGAACCTTGAGATTCAGACCGGCGAATGCTTCGGGCTGCTCGGCCCGAACGGAGCAGGGAAGACGACGACCATTGAAATCCTCGAGGGCTTGCTGGAGCCGACCTCGGGGGAAGTTTCGATTCTTGGCCACTCCTGGCGCGAGAATGCGCGCGAGATGCGGGAGTGGCTGGGGATTTCGCTGCAGGAGACGCGGCTATCCGAAAAACTCACGGTGCGCGAGACCGTCGAGCTGTTTGCCAGCTTTTACCGCGAGCCGCGGTCGTCCGATGAAGTGCTCGAGCAATTGCAGCTTACGGAGAAGGCTGATGCTTGGGTGGGGAAGCTTTCTGGCGGGCAGCGGCAGCGGCTGGCGGTGGCGACGGCGCTGGTGTGCAATCCGAAGATTTTGTTTTTGGATGAGCCGACGACTGGGCTCGATCCGCAGAGCCGGCGGCAGTTGTGGGATATTGTCCGCGAATTTCAGCGCGCCGGCGGCACCGTGCTGCTGACGACGCATTACATGGATGAAGCCGAACGGCTGTGCGACCGGCTGGCCATCGTCGATCATGGGCAGATCATCGCCGAGGGTTCGCCGCCAGATTTGATCGAGCGCCTGGGCGGGCATCATGTGGTGGAGTTCGCGGTGGGCGCAAGTAAGAACGGAAATTCTGACGGCGCGGCGCTTGCAGTCTGGCGCGCTTTGCCCAGCGTGGAGTCGGTGCGGGAAGATGACGGGATGGTGGCGCTGAGTGTGAAGGAACCGCATTTGACGATTCCGGCGTTGCTGGATGCGGTCCGGAAGCAGGGAAGCGAGTTGCAACATTTGACCACAAGGCAAGCGAGCTTGGAAGATGTGTTCGTGCGGCTGACTGGGCGGCATTTAAGAGAAGAGTGACATAAGATCACAAGGATGAAACTGACTGCGATGAGATATTTTCGCGGCATAATTTTTCTGGCTGTAACGGCAGCTGTGATGCTGGGTGGGAATATGTTGGCGCAGACCTCGGCGGCCGACCCGTCGACCGGCTTTCCTCCGCTCGACCAGTGGAAGAGCGCGGTTTTCGCGGGAGACGCGGCAGGGTTGAGGGCGTTCTACAGCATCGATCCGGCGGCGCAGATTGAGGCTGGAGGCGTCACCAGCGGAGCCGACGCCGACATAAACTTCTGGCTGGGCTTGAAAGCGCGCAGCATGAGGCTGGAAGTTGTCCGGCTGAAGTAGAAGCCCGGCGGGGAGAGCACGATTTTCAAGGCCGAGGTGCAAATGGAGAACGGGTCGACCATGAACGTGACCGACGCCCTGGGATGGCGAAAGGAGGGAGAGCAATGGCGGATTGTTGGCGCCGAAAGAACGGATGCGCCGCACCTGACGCAGCCATCGGATATGAAGAAGAACATCTATCCGCCGGATGCGGACGCGCATGCGGAGATCAAAGAAGCTGAAGAGAGAGCGGCGGCCGGGCACAAGCGTGTGCTGCTGGTCTTTGGAGCGAACTGGTGCTTCGACTGCCACGTGCTGGATATTGCATTTCATCGTCCTGACTTCGCTTCGGTGATGGCGGGCTATGAAGTGGTGCACATCGACCTGGGAGACGATGAGAAAAAGAATGCCGACGTGGTGAAGCAGTTCGATGCGACGCTCGATAAGGGCATTCCGACACTGGCAGTGATTGAGAGCGACGGCAAGGTGGTATTCAGCCAGAAGAACGGCGAATTCGAAGACGCACGCTCGCTCACGCCGGAGGCGCTGCTCGAGTTTTTGAATAAATGGAAGCCGGAGGCGAGGTAATAGGTCGTGCAAGTTTTGTCATCCCGAGCGAAGCCAGGGACCTTGGTTCCTGCTCGCGGCGGCTTTGCAGATTGAGCGAGCAAACACCAAGATCCCTCGCTGCGCTCGGGATGACATGCGTGTTTTAGATTAGAGCTTGGATTGGTGCTTATGAGCGTTGCAGAGCAAACACCGATTGTAGAAAAAGTCATCCCGCGGAAGCACTCGCCTCGCCGGAACGGGCGCTGGGCGGGATACCTTCATCTGCTGGGCGCGCGCATGCTGGAGTTGAAGCGGGAGCCGGAAGTTGTATTCTGGGTGTTCGTGTTTCCGCTGTTGCTGGCGACCGGGCTCGGGATTGCGTTTCGCAACAAGCCCGCAGACGCGTCCTCGGTGGCGATTGTGTCCGGAGTGGGAGCGCAGCAAGCTGTGGCGCTGCTGCAAAGTTCTCCGCGGCATGAGTCTTTCAAAATCAGTGTGCAAGACGGTGATGCGGCGCGGAAGGGTTTTCGTCTAGGGAAATACGATCTGGTGATTGAGCCGGACGGCGCTGAAGGGCTGCGCTATCGCTACGATCCCGCGCGGCCCGAGAGTGTTTTGGCTCGCGCCGAAGTCGACGATGCCCTGCAGACGGCAGCCGGGCGCAAAGATGTGGTTGCGACCTCTTTGCTGACTTCCTCCGAACCGGGCTCGCGTTACATCGATTTCTTGATCCCTGGATTGCTGGGGATGAACCTGATGAACTCCGGCATGTGGGGCATTGGATTCGCTCTGGTGGACATGCGGCAACGCAAGTTGCTGAAACGCTTCGTGGGCACGCCCATGCGGCGGAGCGACTTTCTGCTGGCGCTGATGTCGAGCCGCCTGGTGCTTATGATCATCGAAATTGGATTGTTGCTGACGCTCGGCGTCCTCGTGTTCCACATGAAGGTGCTGGGATCGGTGTTCACAATTCTGCTGCTGGGTGGGGCTGGGGCGCTGTGCTTTGGCGGAATCGGATTGGTGACCGCCAGCCGGGCGCAGAAGATTGAAAGCGTCAGCGGCCTCATGAACCTTGTAATGATGCCGATGTGGATTTTTTCCGGCGTATTTTTTTCGTATGAACGCTTTCCCGCAGTGATTCAGCCGCTGATCAAGGCGCTGCCGCTGACGGCGTTGAACGATGCGCTGCGGGCGAGCATTCTGGAAGGCACGCCGCTGATTCATCAATGGCAAAGGCTGCTGGTGATGTTGCTGTGGGGTGGGATCTCGTTCGTGCTGGCGCTGAAGTGGTTTCGGTGGACTTAGAGTTCTCGACGTCAGTGTGCCCGGCGGACACGTGAGATGAGAACAGTGGAGGTTCCCATGAGGGCATGGCGCGAATTTCCGGCGCGATGTTTGGTCTGGCTTGCACTCATTGTGGTTTTTGCGGGTAGTGAATTGGCAAACTCGCAAACCAGCCCGGTTTCATTTGGCGGTCAACACGACGCGCAAGCCAGCACTCCACCGGGCACTAACAATAACTCTCCCAGTCCCACGCATGGCGCCGGCGTGCCGTCAGCAGCTGATGGGATTCGTCCCGGGGACGTCTCCACTTATTGTGAGCACGTGTCGGCTGGAAAAGAGCAAGCCGCGGCGCTGGATGCGGTCTGCGAATTTGCGCTTGCTCTCTTCTGGAAACTTCCGAATGTCATTTGCGACGAAGAGAGGACACGATACGAGGAAGATCAGATGGGGGGTGAGACTCAAAGAGACCGGATCACGGCAACCGTCAGATTTGAAGACGGCCGGGAGCAATACAGCCAGATCACGATCAACGGGAAACCAGCCCCGGCCGCGATGCTGGGAGCATCGGGCGGCTGGTCGCAGGGGGAGTTCGCAGAGGACTTGAGGTCTGTGTTCTGGCCGCAAAGCGCGGCCGAGTTCAAGTTCACCAGAGCGGAAGCATTGCATGGGATCCCGGCGTTTGTTTTCTCCTTTAAAGTAGCGAGAAAGAACAATCGGCTGCGCTATCTCCAAGGGCCGGAGGGAGTCACGACGCTGCCTGGCTACCATGGCCGGTTATGGATCAACCGATCAAATGCGCACCTGGTACGTCTGGAACGAGAAGTGGACGACGTCGGGCTGGATTTTCCGATTCAGCGGGCGGACTTGGCGATTGACTATGCGGATGTGAACCTGGCGGACGGATCTCAGTTTGTGCTGCCTGTACGAGCGGCGAACCTTAGCTGTCCAAGCGTAGCCTCCAGTCATTGCTGGCACAATCAGATAGCCTTCAAACATTGGCACAAGTTCGCGGCCCGGGCGCGAGTCTTGACCGCCGAGGAGGAAAAACCAGCGCTGCCCGCTCCACCGTCGTCGGCACCGGCCGAGACCATTGCATTGCCCGATGTAGCGGACCTTTCGTCCATGGAATCCCTTCGAGGCGTCAGCATTAAGGCGGAGATTTTGAACAGGCAAGTCGCCGAAGTCGGGCGGCGACAAAAGGATCTCGGAGTGGCGGTGGCCCGGGCGGAAGAGGCCAAGGCGTCGGCACAAACGGCAGCACGGGCGCAGGTTTCAACTCGTGCGGCCCCCGTCGCCGACGCTCCAGCAGAATTGCCCACTGACCAGATGCCCGTGTTCAAGGCCAGTGCGAGGCTGGTGCTGGTGCCCACGGTGGTGCGCAATTCGCAGGGGCGCGCGGTCGACTCTCTCCAGAGAACGGACTTTCGGCTGCTCGACGACCGCAGGCCGCAGGCTATCACACAATTTTCGGTGGAGCACCCCGGCAGTATTCTCGAGCCACGGGACTCGGCGGGATCGGGGCCGCAGCCGCGCACCGTGCCGCTAGCGATGCGCCACGCGGCGTATGTATTTGACGACATTCATTCCTCGCTCGATGACCTGATCCGCGCCCGTGACGCGGCCAAACGTCATCTCACTACGCTTCCGCCCGGGGATCGTGCGGCCATCTTCACGCTCTCCGCCAAAGTGATGCTCGACTTCACGAATGACGGCGCCAAGCTGAATGATGCCCTGCAGCGCATCCGGCCGAACCCGCTAACGGCGGCAGGATCGTGCCCCGAGATCAGTTACGCGCAAGCCGATCTGATCCAGAACCAGAACGACGCCCTTGCCCTGGAGGCGGCGACCGCCGAGGCTATGAAGTGCTCCCCCGGAGTGGCCGTTACCGCCGCGCCAGCGCGCCGGCTCGCCCAAGCGACTGCCGCGCAGGTGCTGGTGGCAGGCCGCGCCGAGAGCCAGCTCTCCTTCAAAGTATTAAGCGAGGTGGTTCGTGACATCTCCCGCATGGCGGGCCAGCGCTGCGTCGTTCTGGTTTCTCCTGGTTTCTCCACCGCTGAAATGCAGCAGGCAGCGGCCGATATCATCGACGACGCTTTGAAATCGCAGGTGATGGTCAACGTGCTCGACCCTAGCGGTCTCTCCATGACCGATCAGATTGAGTACGGGACAGCCACCCGGCTGTCGGATGTATTGGTTGATCTGACCAGCGGTACTGGCGGTACGTTCTTCCACAATCGAAACGATATGGATGAAGGATTCCAGAGAACCGCGTTGCCAGAGATTTTCTATATTTTGGGGTTCGCGCCGCAGAAACTCGACGGAAAACTTCATAAGCTAAAGATCACGGTGCAGGGGTCCGACAAACTAAGCGTGCAGGCTCGCCGCGGATATTACGCGCTGAAGTCGAAGAACTAATACGAGTAGGTGGGGAATCTATCGAGGTACTTTCCGAAGCTTGGGCCTCGTCCGCAATTTTTCTTGGGAGAAGTTACGAACGAGGCCGGCTGCGGTGCTTGCGAAAGCATACTTCTAGTTACGACTTCACCAGCTTGGCGGCTTCCTTGCGGACTTTCGCCCAGCGGAGTTTTTGCGCTTCGGCAATTCGCCTGCGGGCATCCTTGCTCAAGGTACGGCCTGTGGTCTTGAGCTTCTTGCCGCCGGCATGGCCGAGAGCGTCCAGCGCTTTCCCCACTTTTCCCATCTCTTTTTCAAGACGGGAGTACTCCTTCCGCAGGGAAATAACCACTTTGTTCATCATCATTAATACCCCCTTGCAGGTAAGGTAACACGGGAAGAGTCCTGATTGGGATTTCTTAGAAGCTGACTGTAAGTCAGACTTTCCCGCCTGAGCCGATCTGGGACGGCCCTGTACGCGGGAAGAGACAATCGTTAACGATGAATTACCCGGCGCCGATGGTCGATAAGAAGCGGGGCGACTGACGAGCCTTAGTAGCTTGTTCGAACGCGAACGCGAGACGGATCAGAACCGGTTCGCTCCAAGCGCGGCCAAAAAAAGAGATTCCGACCGGCAACCCGGAGAGGAATCCGGCAGTTACGTTGATGTTCGGGTAGCCCGCGACCGCTGCGGCATTTGAGCTGCCTCCGGCAACGTGGTCGCCGTTGACCAGATCTGTGAGCCAGGCCGGACCACCGGTGGGCGCGACCATCGCGTCAAGTTTGTACTTATCCATGGTGGCGTCAATGCCCTCGGTTCGGGCGAGTTGCTGATTCTTGGCGAGTGCGTCGAGATATTCCTTCTCCGTGAGCGGGCCTTTCGCTTCGGCTTTCAGAAATAAATCCTGGCCGAAGTAAGGCATTTCTTTCTGGCGGTTGCGGTCGTTGAAGTCGATGATGTCTTTCAGAGTGCGGACCGGCGCGTTTGGACCACGGCGCGCGAGATAGGTATTGAGGTCGGCTTTAAGTTCATACATGAAGACTAACAGCTCGGTGTCGTCGAACTTACCCAGGGTTTCAATGTCGGCAGGATCAAGTAGAGTAGCTCCCTGTTTCTTCATAGCATCGAGAGATTGCTCCATAAGAGCATCGACGGCATCGTTGAAGCCGAAATATTTTCTGGCCACGCCGATGCGGGCGCCCTTCAGGCCGTTGGGGTCGCAGAACTGGGTGTAGTCGGTGTAGGACTTGCCTGCGCTTGCCGCGGTTGCTGCATCACCCTGATCAACGCCCGTGAGCGCGCCCAGCAGAGTCGCCGCGTCACGGATTGTCCGGCACATAGGGCCAGCGCCATCTTGACTATGTGAAATCGGAATAATTCCTCTGCGGCTTACCAGACCGACCGTGGGCTTGATGCCTGCGAGACCGTTCGAGGACGAAGGGCAGACGATGGAGCCGTCGGTTTCCGTGCCGATCCCGACTGCGCACAAGTTGGCGGAGATACCCGCGCCGGTACCGGAGCTGGATCCGCAAGGATTGCGGTCCAGTGCGTAAGGATTTTTGGTGAGACCGCCGCGTCCGCTCCATCCGCTGGTGGAGTGGCTGGAGCGAATGTTTGCCCACTCGCTGAGATTGGTCTTGCCGAGGATGACCGCGCCGGCACTGCGCAGCTTTTGTGCCACATACGAGTCTTGTGGCGGTTTCGAACCGACGAGGGCGAGTGAGCCGGCCGTGGTCATCATTTTGTCCGCGGTATCGATGTTGTCTTTGATCAGCACGGGGATGCCGTGCATGGGGCCGCGCGGGCCTTGGGCCTTCCGCTCTTTATCAAGCGAGTCAGCGATGGAAAGGGCGTCGGGATTGAGTTCGATGATGCTGTTGATGGCGGGGCCGTTTTTGTCGATCTCTTCGATGCGAGCAGAATATTTTTCGACTAAGGAGCGCGCCGTGACCTTGCCGGACTTCATCCCATCCTGCAGGTCAGAGATGGTAATTTCATCGAGTTCGAAAGCCTTCATGTTGGTAGCTGGGATAAGCGGGGCCACTTCGCGCGCGGCGCCCAGCGCAGGGTAGAGCGGAGCGAGGGTCGCGGCCGCACTGCCGATCAGCGTGGTCTTGAGGAATGCGCGGCGGTTAGGGGTAAGGTTCGCATCTTCCGGCATGAACGGTGCAGGCATAATCGGCGAGTCCTTGCGGAGCAGTTGGTGGCAAATAGCAACGGAACATAGTAATCCATGCGGCAGGATGGTGCAGGGTCTTCGGGGGTGGCTCAGTTTGAAAATGTTTCTCGGAAAACGCTGAACCACGAAGGACACAAAGGCACCCGAAGGAAAAACCACAGAACCAAAGAGGTATCTACGATTGTTTGTTGCTGCCGCGGGATCTGGCTGTGTTGGCTCCGACCGTTGCTAGGGGCTTCGGCGGGGCCTTGATTGCCCCGGCCTCGATTGCCGCAGCAAAGAGATGTTGGGCGTCGTCGTATGGATTGTAGCTATCGTCGGGATACCAAATGCCGGAGAACAGATCCCCCTGCCGGGAGACCGTGCAGCGCTGCACATGGACGCTGTCGATGAAACTATGCTTGATGTGGGGAGCGCCCCAATCGCCGCCCCAGATAAGGCCACTGCTGAGGGCGAGCTGTCCCAGGAACGAGAAGTCGCCTTTCCACGAAGGCTCTCCGGCGACTACGCGAACGATGTCACAGGCCAGGCCATAGTGATGTACGCCGACCGTCCGAAGCTTGGTTGCGCCGTTGTTGAACAGGGCCTGCTGGCGAGGCTGGCTGCGATAGGTTTCGTAGATCATGACTTCATTCCCCATCGCCTTGGCGGAAGCGATCAGGCTCTCTACGAGTTGGCGCGTCGTTGGTTCGAGCAGGGAAGAGTCGCCGATGCGGGTGATCGATTCAAATCGCGGGTCCTGGGAGATCACGTCAGTGTAGAAGTTCCCCACAACAATACCTCCACGGCGTTGATATGGCCTGAGCCACAAAAGGTGCTTGCGGTGTTTCGAAATAGGGTGTGATGGATTGAGCTAATCATGAGATAGCGTGATGTCGGGTGCGAATTCCGAAAAAGATGTGTGAAAGAAAGTGCTGGTTTCAAAACGGGAAGGGTCCTCGTCGATGCGGGCGACAGCGACCCGGAAAAATACGTCCAAAAGTGTATAAAGTTGAACATACTTGGGATTCGCGAAGCGCTAATATTTGCGGCAGATTGCACGGAGCTACAGTTGAGAGGCTGTAGCTTCTGGCGGGCGCGCCGGAAGAACCCCAAGTTCGTTCCTACGAACTCCCGGCGCGGCCCTCCCCCATTGCGTGGCTTCGGTAGTTGTTGTACGCGGTGCGTTGCCTCCGCGGTCTGGTCGACGCGCGAGGTGTAGCGTGAACGGCATGAGCAGACTTCCCGCGTTCTTCGATCCCGGCTTTGCCGAAGGGGCGCGCGTGGCCGACATCCTGTTTCGAGACGAGCCAGACGAAGAGCAAGACGAGGACAACGACGAAGACGACGACACCGACGAGGACGAAGATGATGACGACGATGCTAACTCCGATGGATATTCGGAGTGAAGACATCCCGCCGTTCGATCTTTGTTCTTTGTTCGCTAGCGCACCTAACTCGAGAAATCGAGCCGATTGCGAGATTTTGAGCAAATTCTTGACTCGGTGTGTATAATTAGGCACAGCTAAGTTTGACTCACGAGCAACTGAAGGTCGGTATCGCCAACCAGCGTCACCCCCTCACTAGCAGCGAATCTTCTCAGCACAATCCAATACAAAAAGAATAGGAATATCAACAATGGCAGAACAAGGAACAGTGAAGTGGTTTAACGACGCCAAAGGCTATGGCTTTATCAGCCGTCAAAATGGCGAGGACGTTTTCGTGCATTTCTCCGCGATTCAAGCAGGCGGCTTCCGCAGCCTGCAAGAAGGCCAAACCGTGCAGTTCGACGTGACCAAGGGCCCGAAGGGCTGGCAAGCGGAGAACGTCCAGGCTGTCTAAGTGACTGGGGCTTCGAAGCGATAACAAGAGTGCCTGGGATTCGAGAGAATCCCAGGCATTTTTCGTTTCGGTCGTTAGGTCTCAGGTCGTAGGTCTCAGGTCTTGGGGCAAAAGCCTAACGCCTAAC
>Ga0181525_10003093_pt1 | contig 13301 bp, 8 predicted proteins | sample PEATcosm2014_Bin_48_FD_121100 | JGI IMG/M metagenome (GOLD analysis project Ga0181525, IMG submission 121100) | Peatland microbial communities from MTU Mesocosm Facility, Houghton, MI, USA - PEATcosm2014_Bin06_10_metaG | ecosystem: Environmental > Terrestrial > Soil > Wetlands > Peat | place...
GCCGCGCGATCGGAGTCTGGAGTTGCCGACTTTAGTAAGCCGTCGCTGTCAATTACACGCTAGCGACGTTAACCTGCCCGGTCCCGAAGCTCTTTACGAGGATTTGAAGAGGCTCGCCGAGTTGTGGAGGATTTGGGCCGGAATTGTATCTGATCACATCCGGCGAGAAGGTGCCACTGGCAGGCGTTACCTTGTCGTCAAAGGCCAATGTGACATTGCCAGCCATCAGTTCCGCGACGTAACCTGTAAAAGGAACATCCGCACGTGCTCCCAGACTCAGCTTCAAAACGTAGATCGTGTTAGCGCGAACGGTGGCGCCAAGCGTTTGCACGATAGAGCCGGTGCTGTTGGTGTACCCGATAGCCATAACGTAGAACCCCTCGGGCGGCGCGGATGGATATTGTGCTGTTGACACCTTTTCCGCTCCCGTCTCTGGACCGACCAACCAGCCCGTGGCAGCGGGTACCCAGCACGTCAATTCGCCCGCTGTGCAGGCCAATTGGTCCTCATTAAACTGTGGATTCAGGATCGGAATATTGACTTGAGCAAAAGCTATCCAAGAGAACAATCCAGCGAGTGGTAGAAATAGACATCGTTTCATGGTTTCCTCTGGTGAGAGGAAGTATATCAGTCACTGTACTTTTCAGGCATGCCGCCCGATCCCGCATTACACAACTCAATGGCCATCTCCGCCAGCCGCTTCATGACACTCGATCCGCCTGGCGCCAGAATGTTTGCGAGTTCATACAGCGCCTTCATCTCGATTCGCGAGGATACAGTATGAAAACCCGACATCGTTGGACGGCAGCGGAAGTCCGCCCTACTCCGCCGCTGCGCTGGTCAGCAACGGCTTCATATTCAAATTGCGTATGAGCCGGTGCAGATAATTCGGGTGCAGGCCCAGCAGCTTGGCGGCGTCGGTGTAACTGCCGCGCGCCTGTTCGAAGGCGTTCAGGATGAGCTGTTTCTTGGCCTCTCTCAATGCATCGTGGAAAGCAGTCATGCTCGCGCCGGCCGATTCAGCCTTTTCGAGCAGCGCTTCAGGTAGATCTTCGGGAAGAATCATGTCGCTCGAACCCAGCACTACGGCGCGCTCGATGGCGTTTTCGAGTTCCCGAACGTTGCCTGGCCAATCGTAGTTGGTTAAACAAGCCCGCGCTTGCGGCGAGACTCCCAGCACCGGCCGTTTGGAGCGTTGCGAAAACTTCGCGGCGAAGTAGCTGGCCAGCAGCGGGATATCTTCCCGGCGCTCGCGCAGCGCGGGCATGCGCAATGAGACCACGTTGAGGCGATAGTACAGGTCCTCGCGAAAACGGCCCTTTTTCACTTCTTCTTCCAGATCGCGATTGGTGGCCGTGATCAGCCGCACGTCCAGCTTGATAGTACGCGTGCCGCCCACCCGTTCAAACTCGCGCTCCTGCAGCACGCGCAGCAGCTTGGCTTGCAGCAGAGGCGCCAGCTCTCCGATCTCGTCCAGAAAAACCGTGCCGCCCTCGGCGATCTCGAGCTTGCCTTTTTTTTGCGCGATGGCGCCTGTGAACGCGCCTTTCTCGTGCCCGAACAACTCGCTTTCCAGCAGACTCTCCGCCAGCGCCGCGCAGTTGATAGCGACGCACGGCTTGCTGGCCCGTCCACTGGTGCGATGAATAGCGCGCGCCACCAGCTCCTTGCCGGTGCCGCTTTCGCCCGAGATCAGCACCGTAATATCGCGCGGCGCCACGCGCGCGATGAACTGATACACGTCCCGCATGCGCGGGCTGTCGCCCACCATGTTGTGCTCGCTCGCGATCTCGTCGTGTAAACGGCGGTTCTCCTGCTCGAGCGATTCCATGCGCCGCGCGTTATCCAGCGCCGGCGCGGCGATGCTGCCGATCGCCGTCAGCAATTGCAGATGATTCTCGTCGAAATGCGCGTCGGGATTGGAGGCGTCCAGATAGATCACGCCCAAGATCCGGTCGAAGACTTCCAGGGGCACCGCCAACACGCCGTGAATGCGCCGCTCCAGGATGCTGGCGGTGTCTGAAAACGATTCTTCGGCCGGCAGATCGTTCGACAGCACTGCCACGCCGTCGGAAAGCACCTGCGAGACGATGGTGCGGCTCACTTGCACCGCCGGGCTGGGTCCGGCGCCTCGCTCCCATCCAAACGCCGAGCTCCATTCTTCGCTTCCCTGTTCGCACAGCAGGATCGCCGCGCGATCGGCCGGCGCTACTTCGAAGATCGACTCGAGCAGTTGTTTTTCCAGCGCCTCCAGACCGCGCACCGAGTTCACGGCTTTGCTAATGCGGAGCAGGGCATTCAGATCGCCTACTACACGGCTGGTGGCCTTACTGTTTTCGAGCGGGATATCTTCCAGATCGCGCAAGTAGCGCGCATCCTGCCGGCGCAGGACGATGGTGGAGCCGCCTCCGGCTTCACCCGTCTCGTATTCTACCGATGTGGAAACATTCTCCGCATCGTTTTTACCCGCCAGCACAAACACGAAGAGCGAGTTTCCGACCTTGATCTCGTCGCCGGAGGCCAGTGTGCGCTCGGTCACGGGAATGCCATTCACGAAAGTACTATTACGGCTATTCAAATCCTGGATCTGGAACTGCCCGGCCTTACGAGTGATCACGCAATGCCGGCGTGAGACGGCTGCGTCCAATAGCGAAATCTGGTTGGAAGGCTCCCGTCCCAGGGAAGTTTCGTTCTCTAAGAGCGGGATCGAAGTTCCTTTCAGCGGGCCAGCTACCGCCTCGAGTTCAGCGGGCATGTCGGGCATGTTCTGGGTGTAAGTATAACGGATTGCTGGGGTGACAGGTTTGTGAAATGGGACGGGAGCGGTCGGCCCATCTAAGGGGATCACCCTATCCGCCGGGATAGGGCGACTATCTGAGTAGATAGCAAAGATTTGCCGGTGGCCCTAGATTGCCGGCCTTCCGACCTTAGCCGCTTGTAATCTTTCTTCCTTTAATTCAGTTGCTTACTTCACCTAGTACGGCTGCAGTCCTGAGTATGGTACTTGTTGGTAGCCCAGTTGCATTTCCTAGGCGCGTAAGCAGATTTCGAAATCGAGCTGAGAAGGAGGAACATCCATGAGGACCAAGACGAAAGTTAAAGCCGGTAATGCTCTCTGGGGCGGCTAAAGACGCCACGTAAGTGACTTACCACCGCGGCCGGGGACCACACCTGGTCGCGGTTTTGTGTTTTGAGTTCTCTTTGTGTTTTGAGTTCTCAAGGATACAATGCAAGTTGTTGTGATCCATGAGCGAGCTTTTGAAAGACGTCCGGCATGCTATCCGTATATTCTCGAAAAACCCCGGGTCGACCGCGGTCGCCATAGCGGTTCTTGGCTTGGGAATCGGGGCGAATGCGGCTATTTTCAGCGTAACAGACGCAATCCTCTTTCGTCCCCTCCCTTACAAAGATCCCGACCGCATGGTATTCGTTTGGGAGAACCACTTGTCCCAAGGGGTGTCGCAATTGGCGGTCTCCGCCAGTGATTTCAGAGACTTGCTTTCCGGAAGTCAAGCATTGGATCACATGGGGGCAATTCGCTCCCAGCCATCCGTCCTAGTAGCCGGAGAAATTCCCGAGCGTGTCGAAACCGCTGCCGTCTCGCCCAGCGTGTTCGAAATGCTGGGGATGAAGCCCGCATTGGGACGGTCGTTCGCTGCCGGCGACGACCAGGCGGACAGGAACCACATCGCCATTCTGAGCGGCGGCGTTTGGGAGCGCCGTTTTGGCCGTGATACGAACATTCTAGGAAAGACCCTGTTGTTGGACGGAGGTTCGTTTACCGTGGTCGGGGTAGCGGGCGCCGATTTTCGAGTGCCCGCCAGCCAATCCGAGCTTTGGATTCCCTACACCCCCACGCCGAGCGAGTTGCTGCCGGCCAACCGGGGGGACCGCTTTTTGCAGGTTCTGGGGCATCTCCGGCCGGGCGTTTCGCTCGATCAGGCGCAAAGTGAAATGCGGATTGTCGCCGAGCGCATGGCGCGGGAATACCCGGACAAGGACGCGGGTTACAGCGTGGATCTGGTACCGCTTCGCAAGCAACTCACTGGAGACATCCGTCCCACGCTCTGGATGCTGATGGCCGCCGTGACCGCAGTCCTGCTAATCGCCTGCGTCAACGTCGCCCATCTGCTGCTGGCTCGTGCCAGCGCCCGCGAAAAAGAAATCGCGATCAGGACGGCGCTAGGCGCCAGTCCAGGCCGGCTGGTGCGGCAACTCCTGACCGAAAGCGTTCTCTTAGCGATATTCGCCGGGCTCTTGGGACTCCTGCTGGCTTATTGGGGCACTTGGCTCCTGGCGAAATTCGCGCCCGCATCTCTCACGCAGGCTGGCGAACTTGGCGCCGAAGTCACACTGGACTGGCGTGTCCTGCTTTTCACCCTGTGCGTATCGTTGATCACGGGGCTTGCGTTCGGGCTCGCGCCGGCTCTATCCAGCGCTCGATCCAATCTGAACCTGGTGCTGCGGAGCGGAGGCCGGGGCGGAACAGGGGGGCGAACGCAGACTCGCCTGCGGGATGTCCTTTTGGTGTGCGAAGTGGCGTCCAGCGCGGCGTTGCTGATCGGCGCCGGGTTGTTGATTCGAAGCCTGGTGCGTTTGCAGGAAGTGAATCCGGGCTTCCGCGCCGATCGCGTGCTCGTAATGCAGCTCTCCCTACCGCCGGCCCGCTATCCCGGCCTGAAATCGGCACTGTTTTACGAACAACTGCTGGACCGCGTAAGCCGGCTGCCCGGAGTGGAACAGGCTGGAATTTGCCGCTTTCTGCCATTAAGCGGGAACGACGTCAGCTTGAATTTCGAGATCGAAGGACAACCGAAGGCCGGGCCGGATCAGCCGCGCGCCAAGTACCGAACGGCTAGCGGCGGGTATTTTGCGGCCTTAGGCATCCCTCTGATTCATGGCCGTTTATTTGACAGCCGCGATAATCGCCAAACGCCCAAAGTGGTGATCGTTAACCAAACGGCGGCAAGGCTCTACTGGCCAGGTGAGAATCCGATTGGAAAACGCATTCTCTCGGGCCTGGACGACAAAGAATGGTCCACTATTGTGGGTGTGGTGGGTGACGTAAAACACTCAGGCTTGGATCGCGACGCCAATCCAGAAACTTATTATCACTATTTGCAGATCCCGCCGGAGACGATGAATCTCGCCGAGGGAACCATGGCCCTGGCGATTCGAAGTAGCGGCGATCCGGAGGCAATCACATCCTCGGTTCGAGGGGAGCTTCGGTCGCTGGACCCTGGCGAGCCCGTTTTCAACGTTCAGACCATGCAGCATCTGTTATACAGTTCGACGGTGCAGCCGCGGTTTCGTACATTCCTGATCAGTGCCTTCGCGGCATTGGCGCTGATTCTGGCAGCTCTCGGGCTTTATGGTGTGGTGGCCTACTCGGTATCTCAGCGAATCACCGAACTGGGCGTTCGGGTGGCATTGGGCGCCCAGCCCGCGGGAATACTGAAACTGGTGCTTTTCCATGCCGGGGTGCTGGCGGCGATCGGCCTTGCGCTGGGCATCGGGGCCAGTTTGGCGGGCGGCCAGATCGTCTCCAAATTTCTATTTGGCGTAAGGCTGGCCGACCCGGTCACGCTCGGATTGGTGGCCCTGATTATGTTCTTTGTCGTACTATCGGCCAGCTTAGGGCCCGCCTTAAGGGCCGCCAGAGTGGATCCGGCGATAGCCTTACGAGCGGAGTAACCGCTCCCGCTGCAACTCTTTCATCTCCATAAAGTTCCGGCATAGCTCCGCCGATTATTCAGGCATGAAATTCGTACCTGGCTCGCAGCCCATGTTCTGCCGGCTCCAGGCGCGGCGCTGCCAGCGGCCAAGTCCTTAAGGCGGAGCGCAAGGAACCGGTAGTGGACCGAGTACAGACACAGCCTCAGACGCGGATGCCCCTTGGAGCTAAGTTCTTCATCGCGTCCGTTGGGTTGGCTGGTCTGGCGGCAGTGGCCGTTACCTTCCACGGTTGGGCTCCCGAGCTGCAGCCCCGCTTTCTCGTCTATCTGCTAATCGCCTTCGCCACCTCCGGCATGAAAGTCTCGTTTCCGGGCGTTCAGGGCACCATCTCGCTAAGCTTCGTTCTCATCATGCTCGGGATGACCGAACTGACGCCTCCCGCCACCTTGTTCCTGGCCCTCACCAGCGTATTGGCGCAAAGTTACTTGCCTGGAAGAAATCGCGCCACGCATGTACAGGTCTTCTTTAACCTGACCAGCATCGCGCTGACGGTGCTCGCCGCCAACTGGATTTATCATCGTCCCTGGCTGGCCGGCGCCGCCGGCGGGGAGTTGTTGAGGCTTACTTTCGCTGGGATGGCATATTTCCTGGTGAACAATGTTTCCCTCGCGATTGTCGTCGCACTAACCACCCGGCAAGACATCCAGATGGTGGTGCGCCGCTTCTACGACTGGCTGTTTTTGTACTATCTGGTCGGGGTCTCGGCGGCGGAAATTGTACACCAGGCCTCCACGCGTTTGGGATGGGCTTTCAGCCTGGCGCTTCTGCCGCCGCTCTATCTGGTCTATCGCTCGGTCCGGCTCTATTTCGGCAAGATGGAGCAGGAAAGGGCGCACGCCGAAAGCGTGGCGGCGCTCCATCTACGCACCATAGAAGCGCTGGCCACCGCCATCGAAGCCAAGGACGAATGCACCGGCGACCATCTGCGGCGCGTGCAGGTATATTCGCTCGAATTGGCGAAGCATCTGGGCCTTTCCTCCGATGAAATAAATGCGCTGCAGGCCGCTTCGCTGCTCCACGACATCGGAAAACTCGCCGTCCCGGATTACATCATTTCCAAGCCTGGCAAGCTAACTCCGGATGAATTCGAGAAAATGAAAGTCCATACCGTGGTGGGCGCTGAAATCCTGGAGCAGGTGGCTTTTCCTTATCCCGTGGCGCCCATCGTGCGCTCGCATCACGAAAAGTGGGACGGCACGGGTTATCCCGACGGCCTGAAGGCGGAGGCCATTCCGATCGGCGCGCGTATTTTGTCCGCGGTGGATTGCCTGGACGCGCTGGCGAGCGACCGCCAATATCGAAGGGCTCTTCCGCTGGACGAGGCCATGAGTTATGTGGTGGAACTCTCCGGCCGCGCGTTCGATCCGCAGGTGGTGGATATCCTAAAAGCCAATTACCGGGAATTCGAAAGTCTGGCGCAGAAAACGCCGCTGCGAAATCACAAGCTGAGCAAGGATCTGATTGTGAGCCCGGATGCCGCGCCCGACGCCGGATACGAAAACAGCGCGGCCGGATCGGGAGTTCGGACGCCGGCCGACTCGCTGGCTTCCGCGCGCGAGGAAATGCGGGGCGTCGTCGATCTGGCTCTGGCCCTCGGAAAGTCGATGCGCATGGAAGACGTGCTGTCCATCTTAGCCGCAAGATTGAAGCTCCTGGTTCCCTACGATTGCCTGGCCATCTATGTTCGGGAACGATCCACCCTGAAGGCGCGCTACAGCAGCGGCCTGGCCAGCCAGATTTTCGCCGGGCTGGAGATTCCGGTAGGTCAGGGACTGTCCGGCTGGGTGGTGGAAAACGGCAAGGCCATCGTGAACGGCAATCCATCGGTGGAGCCGGGTTACGCCGAAGCGTCGGGGCAATTGATTGCGCTGAACTCCGCGCTGTCGATTCCGCTGGGCGACGGTGTGGATCAATTGAGCGGCGCGCTCACCCTTTATCACAAGGACAAGGACGCCTATAGCGCGGACCACCTGCGCGTTCTGCAGGCCATAAAAGCCGACATCGCCAGAGCGGTGGATGGGGCTGTCCGCTTGCAAAAGGCCCTGCAGAGAACTGACGCGGACGAACTAACTGGTTTGCCGGCCAGGGCCTCTTTGCTCGCCTTCCTGCAGGACGGATTTGCCGCACAACGCAAGCCGGTGACCTTGCTGCTGGGCGATATCGAGGAATTCGGCCGGATAAACGACCGTTTTGGGCGCTCCGTAGCAGATGAATTGCTGAAGCAGGTATCCGGTATTCTGCGGAACAACTCACGCAGCGTCGACTATGTGGCGCGCGTGGGCGCGGACGAGTTTGTTCTTCTGCTGGCGGCGGCCAGGCCGGAAGATCTGGCCGGCAAGTTGGAATCGCTGGACCACCTGGTGGCGAACGCATGCCGCGACCTGTGCGGAGAAGAGACGTGCGGAATGGCCTTCGGCGTCGCCAGCTTTCCCGAAAACGGCGCCGACGCCACTAGTCTAATGGCGTTCGCTGAGCACGACCTGTTGGGCGCCAAGGAAGCGCGTCGCGCCAGCCGCAATGTTGTGCTGCAACTGGAGCACTCCCTCACGCGGCCGGCGTAATACGCCAGCGCCTGACCGTTAACGCCCTGCCGCCGCCTTCCAGGCTTTCACTTCCACGCCGCCGTGGATCATACCCTGGATCATGCCGCTGAAAAACACATAGGGATGCACGGGCTCGAGCGCGGTGGCTTCATCCAGGCGCTTGCGAATATCCTCGGGAATGCTGAAATCGAGCGACGCGAGATTATCGTTGAGCTGCGCCACGCTGCTCGCGCCCAGTATGGTGGATGTAATCCCCGGCTGCGCCACCACCCACTGCAGCGCCACTTGCGCCGGCGATTTTCCGAGCTGCTTGCTCGCGTCCAGCAGCACTTCCAGCATGCGCCAGTTCTTGTCGGTGAATTTGTTGAAGGGGCTGTTCTTGGTGAGGCGGCCTTCGCCCGAGCCGGTGTCGCCCTGGCGCTTGTATTTTCCGGTGAGGAAGCCGCCGCCCAGCGGGCTCCAGGGACAAATCCCGATGCCCAACTCCTGCGCCACCGGGATATGCTCGCGCTCGATGTTGCGCTCAATCAGCGAATATTCCAGTTGCAGCGCCGCCACGCATTCCTTGCCTTGCTGCTCGGCCAGCGTGTAGGCGCGCGCCACATACCAGGCGGGCGTGTCGGAGAATCCGTAGTGCCGAATTTTGCCCGCCCGCACCAGATCGGTCAGGGTGTTGACCACTTCTTCCACCGGCGTAACGGTGTCCCAGGCGTGCAGCCAATAAAGATCGATGAAATCGGTGTTCAGCCGCTGCAAGGACGCGTCGAGCGCCCGGTAAATGTTCTTGCGTCCATTACCGCCCGAATTGGGATTGCCCGGCGAGCCGTTGAAGGTAAACTTGGTGGCCAGCACGATCTGGTCGCGCAGCTTGCGGTCATGCATGAACTTCCCGCACATTTTTTCGCTGTGTCCGAGCTGATAGCCGTCGGCGGTGTCGAGAAAGTTGCCTCCGGCGTCGACATAGCGATCGAAGATGGAGCGCGAGGTGGCTTCATCGGCCCCCAGCCCCACTCGGTTCCGAAAGTCATCGCGCCCAGGCACAGAGGGCTCACGCGCAGGCCGGTGCGGCCTAATGTGGTGTAGCTTTTCAGGTCCATGCTGTGATGATAGCTTGGGCGCTCGCGTGCGCTCGCGCGAGATTGGAGACTGCCGGTTGGCGGCTAGCGCTGGCGCTCCAGAAGCTTTTGCGTGTTCACCAGCAGCGCGTGATGGCCCTCGGTGAGCTTGTCGATCTTTTCGTGTAGATAAGCGATCTTCATTTCGGTATTGATGCTGGATTCAAATTCAATATCGGAGCGAATGCGGTCCCGCGCGCTCTGGCGATTCTGGCTGGTGAGCACGAACAGCGTCAGGAAAATGGCTTCCAGCGATACGATCACGGAAAGAAAGCTGAATGGAAAAGGATCGAAGGCCTTCAGGCTTCCGATTAAGCTCACATTGATCGCGATCCAGCCGCCCAGAAACAGCGCGTGCAAGGCCAGCGATCCAAGGCTCCCGGTGAACGCCGGTACCGCGTCGGCCAGGCGAGTGAGGAGGGTGCCTTCCTCGGCTGCAACGTCGTTTACGTTGCGCGTCACGGTGCGCCGGATCACTTCGTCGCTGCGGCGCAGACGGCGCGCGGCCACGCTCAACAGGTTCAACGCTGCGGGCGTACACTGGCGGACGTAGTCTTCAAAATGCTCCCGGTCCAGCCGGAGCAATTCCACTTCGCTCAAGGCTGCTACCCAGGCGGTGCGCGTGCCGCCGTCGAGCAGCGAGATCTCGCCGAAAATGTCGCCCGCTTGCGTCGTTTCCAGTACGATCTTCTCGCCCTGGTCGTTCTTGATGTAGATCTCCAACTCCCCGGAGCGCACGATGTACATCGCATTTCCAGGGTCGCCGTAGTTGAATATCGTTTGACCTTTTGAGTAGCGGAGCAGCTCGATCTTTTCGGCCAAGGATGCCTTTTCCAACGGGCGGAGCTCACGCAAGTGCTCGATTTCATTCAGAATTGCTGCGTCGATCGGCATAGGTATCAGGCTAGCACTTGGCCTCTATTCCGGCGTACTACTCCCCCGGCTACAACCCGGGGTATAGCGAATCTGTACCGGACCGAGTATGCTTCCAAATCGAGCCGTTGTGGTGATTCCGGGACGCGAATCTGCGTGTGATAATCGCTTCGTCTCCCAGAATTGAGCGAGGTGTTTTCCGTGAAAATGATAGGTGTTTTGTTGATTTTCGCAGCCGCCGCGGCAGCCGATCCTATTTATACCGTGGCGTATCTCAGTGGAACTGCTGCGGGCGGCCTGGTGGGTCCGGCCTCCGGGTATGCCATAAACAGCTCGGGCACGGTGGCGGGATGGGCCCAGAATGGGTCAGGCGTCCAGCAGGCGTTTGTCTCCACGCCCAGCGGCTTGGAAGCTCTGTCTTCCGCAAATTCCGATTCTTACGCCTATGGGATCAACAACTCTGGAACGGTGGTTGGGACCACGTACGTCAACGGGACGGCGCACGGGACGATATGGAGCACATCTGGCAGCACCGATCTGGGGGCGAATTCTTACGCGATGGCGATCAACGATTCGGGCGAAGTGGTGGGCGGAAACGGCGGCGCCTTCGCGGTGCTGAACGGTCAGGTTCAGAATCTGGGGAATCCGCAAGGCGTTAATTGGAGCGCGGCCTACGGAATCAACGACAGTGGCACTATCGTGGGCGATGGCCAGTTAGCCAACGGGACGTTCCGCGGCATCATTTGGAATCCCGATGGCAGCATGGTTCTGCTGGGCACTTTAGGCGGGAACAGCAGCCAGGCAACCGGCGTCAACAACAGCGGCGAAGTGGTTGGTTTCGCCAGCGTGTCGAGCGGTTACCAGCATGCCTTTTCCATGCTGGACTCAATGATGATCGACTTAGGAACGTTGGGCGGCGGAAGCAGCTACCCCTATGGGGTGAACGATAGCGGCGAGATCGTGGGTTATAGCTGGCTGGCCGATGGCGACCAGCACGCGTTTCTCTACGACAATGGGACAATGCTGGACTTGAATTCGCTGATTCCGGCCAATTCAGGTTGGGAGCTGCTGCAGGCCTTTGGGATCAACGATGCGGGGCAAATCACCGGAGAGGGGCTCTATGACGGACAGCTCAGTGCGTTTTTGCTGACCGATCCGCCGGCCGGTCCCGCGGGCATAGCGGCTGTTCCCGAGCCAGAAATGCCGTGGTGTGCAGGTGCGGCGCTGGTTATGATTGCGGCGTTCTTACGGCGCTTCCGTCGCCGCAGGTTCAGGCGTAGGGCTCGCGAGGCGGCTTAGGCGGCGGACTGGCTACCGGGAACCGCGGCGAGCCGTCCGACACCGGCTGAGCTTGCCGCCGGAACCTCCGCAGCACGGACCAGATGGGTTGACTTGCCAGTTGGCGAGAAGCCGGTGTGCGAAGGGCGCCTGGAACACCCCCCCACACGGCGGAAATCACAGATCGCCCTTGAAACATCATTTGTGCACCCTGTTGTTGCCACCCATACCTAAAATCGTCGTGAGTTGCTGGAACTTTAGACGAGGCAGTCGAAAATGTCGTTACCGCAATTGAGCGTTTTCCGTCCACAATGGGACTAGTAGACTTATGAGAACCCGGAAGATTACCAGGCAGGTAGGCCGGCAGATAGGACGAAAGATACGCGAGACGCGGATGTTTGCGCGCGCCATGCAGTCCGCCGCGCATCCTATTCTGGCGCAGATCGTGCCGATCCGGCGCTGCAATCTGGACTGCGGCTACTGCAACGAATACGACAAGACGTCCGATCCGGTGCCGCTCGAAACCATGCTGGCCAGGATCGACCGGCTGGCCGATCTCGGCACCACCATCATCACCCTGAGCGGCGGCGAGCCCACGCTGCATCCGGATCTGGACGCCATCATCGCGCGGATTCGCGAGCGCGGGGCCATCGCGACGTTGATCACCAACGGATTGCTTTTGACGCCGGAGCGGATCGAACGGCTGAACCGCGCCGGCCTGGATTATCTGCAGATCAGCATCGACAATGCGCGGCCGGACGAAATCTCGAAGAAAAGCCTGTATGTGCTCGACAAGAAGCTGGAGTGGTTGTCGGAGCATGCCGAATTCGGGATCACCATCAACTCGGTGCTGGGCGCGGGAGTGCGGAATCCCGAGGATGCGCTGGCGGTTTCCGGGCGTGCTCGAGCGCTTGGCTTCACCAGCACGGTGGGCCTCCTGCACGATCATTCGGGACAATTGAAGCCGCTGGGCCAGGCTCATCGAGAGGTTTACGAGCATTTTCACGAGCGCAAGAATTCGTTGTTTTCGTTCGCCCATTTCGACAGCTTTCAGCAGAATATCGGCCGCGGGTTGCCGAACGCCTGGCACTGCCGTGCCGGCGGGCGGTTCCTGTACATCTGTGAAGACGGTCTGGTGCACTATTGCTCGCAGCAGCGCGGCAAGCCGGGCATTCCGCTGGAGGAGTACACGGTCGAAGACCTGCGGCGGGAGGCCGCGCGTCCCAAAGGGTGCGCGCCGTTTTGCACCATTTCCTGTGTCCATCAAACCGCCATGCTGGACGATTTCCGCGAGAAGCCTCGGGAGACGCTGGCCGGGATCCTCGATCGGCGCCGGGAAGCCGATCCGAACTTTCGCGCACCCGCGGCGGTGCGGGTGTTGTCATGGATGTTTCTGGATCAGCGCCGGCGGGGGTTTTTCGGAAAGCTGATGCTCAGCGTGCTGGGAATCAAATCCGGCGCCTAGCTTTCGCCTAGCTTGGCTCAGCTAGCCGAGGGTCTGTTGCGCGCCTCATTTCCGAGTCCCGGCGATCTGCAGATACTCGCTGATTCCCAGCGCCGTGCCGTTTTTCGCCGCATTGTGTTCGCGCATCAGCGCCGCCATCTCCCCGGCTAGCGCCTCTTGCGCGGCAGGGCTGCTCGAATAGGCAAAAGCTTCGATGGCGGGGCCAAAATAAGTCCGCATGAACTCCACCCAATGCTGGGCGGACTGTGCGCGCAAACCTACCGACCGGCGCTCGATGCGCAAAGCGTGCAC
>Ga0181525_10003094_pt1 | contig 13298 bp, 10 predicted proteins | sample PEATcosm2014_Bin_48_FD_121100 | JGI IMG/M metagenome (GOLD analysis project Ga0181525, IMG submission 121100) | Peatland microbial communities from MTU Mesocosm Facility, Houghton, MI, USA - PEATcosm2014_Bin06_10_metaG | ecosystem: Environmental > Terrestrial > Soil > Wetlands > Peat | place...
AATTCAGGGTGGCGGCTACGGTGCCGCCGCGGCCGCGCCGATCGCCGTGCAGGTCGTCAAGGCCTACCTGGCATACCTGAGGACGAAGTGACCGACTACCTGCTGGCCGGCCGCTACCGGCTGACCGGCCGGATAGCGGCCGGCGGCATGGGCGAGGTGTGGCGCGGCGAGGACGAGCTGCTCAACCGCCCGGTGGCGGTGAAGCTGCTGCCCACCGGGCGGGCGGGTGACGAGGCATTCCTCGCCCGGTTCCGCGCCGAGGCGCGGTATGCGGCCAGCCTGTCCCACCCGGGTATCGCGCGGGTGTACGACTACGGCGAGTCCGCCGAGTTCGGCGGCGCCTATCTGATCATGGAACTGGTCAACGGGGAGCCGCTGTCGGCGATCCTGGCCCGGGCCGGCCGGCTTTCCCCCGATGCGACGCTGGACATCATCGGCCAGGCGGCGCGCGCGCTCGACACCGCCCACCAGGCCGACATCGTGCACCGCGACATCAAGCCGGGCAACCTGCTCGTCGCCGCGGGCGGCACGACGAAGATCACCGACTTCGGCATCGCGACCGCGGTGCGCGCGGCCCAGGCGTCCCACCTGACCGAGACCGGCATGGTGATGGGCACCGCGATGTACGTGTCACCCGAGCAGGCAACCGGCGCGCCGGTGACCGCGTCCTCTGACATCTACTCGCTCGGCGTGGTCGCGTACGAGTGCCTGGCGGGCCGGCCGCCGTTCACCGCGAACGAGCCGCTGGCGATCGCGTTCGCACACAAGCATGACCCGGTGCCGCCGCTCCCGCCTGATGTGCCGCGGCCCGTGGCCGACCTGGTCTACGACATGCTCGCCAAGACGCCTGACGGGCGCCCGGCGAGCATGCGGGTGGTCGCCGACCGGGCCGAGATGCTGCGGGACGCCCTCGCCATGGGCGCCGCCCTACCCGGCGGCCCGATCGGGGCAACCAGGGCGGACTTGCCCTCGGCCCGGACGTCCCTGCTGGGTCAGGACGCCGGGCGCGAAGGCAGTGGTCCCCCCGGCCGTCTGGGGGCGCGCGGCCGCCGCAGGCTCGTGGCGGCGGGCGGTACGCTGGCGCTATGCGGCCTGGCGATCGCGGGAGGCCTCTACATCAGCGGTCACCTCGCCACCAGGAACACCGGGGACAACGGACACAACACCACAGAGCAGCACCTCAGCCCATCGCCCACCGCGCCGTCCCCTACTGCCGCCCGGAGCACCACTCCCTCCCCGCAGCCCTCTAGTCTGGGACCTGAACAGACGACAACTGCACCCAGTCCAACGGCGAGCCCGCGACCGACAAAGACGATTAAACCGACACCTTCGGTCAAGGTGTCGCCGTCTACGAGCCCGTCCCCGTCGGTGAGCCCGTCGCCGTCACCGACGCCGACCCCGACCGATACGGCGACACCGACGCCGACCGTAACACCGGCGCCGGCGCAATGAACGAAACAGCAACAACCCAGGGTGGTTTGGCACAGTGCGAGACGTGACACAACCCCGGCTACTCGGTGGCCGCTACGAGCTCGACGGCGTCGTCGGGCGCGGTGGCATGGCCGAGGTGTACCGGGCACGCGACATCCGGCTGGACCGAATCGTGGCCATCAAGACGCTGCGCGCCGACCTGGCCAGGGACCAGATCTTCCAGGCCAGGTTCCGCCGCGAGGCACAGTCCGCCGCCTCGCTGAACCACCCGTCCATCGTGGCCGTGTACGACACCGGCGAGGACATGATGACCGGCGTCCCGGTGCCGTACATCGTGATGGAGTACGTGGACGGGCGAACCGTCCGGGACCTGCTGCAGGATGGTCACCGGCTGCTGCCGGAGCGATCGCTGGAGATCATCGACGGCGTCCTGCGCGCCTTGGACTACAGTCACCAGGCCGGCATCGTGCACCGGGACATCAAGCCCGGCAACGTGATGGTGACCCGCAACGGCGACGTCAAGGTGATGGACTTCGGCATCGCCCGGGCGATGAGCGACGCTCAGGCCACCATGACCCAGACGGCCCAGGTGATCGGGACCGCGCAGTACCTCTCGCCGGAGCAGGCCAGGGGCGAGCGGGTCGATTCCCGCAGCGACCTGTACTCGGCCGGCTGCCTGCTGTATGAGCTGCTGACCGGGCGCCCCCCGTTCACCGGCGACTCGCCGGTCGCGATCGCCTACCAGCACGTCAGGGAGAATCCGATACCGCCGTCCAGGGTCGACCCTGACGTCCCGCCGTGGGCGGACGCGATCGTGCTGAAGGCGATGGCCAAGTCTCCCGCCGACAGGTACCAGACGGCCGCCGACATGCGCACCGACCTGCAGCGGGCCGCCTCAGGCCTGCCGGTGGCGGCGGTGGCGCCGACCCGGATGGACATGTATCCGATGTCGCAGACCGGAGGTACCGCCGCCACGATGCTGGCGGGTCCGACCTCGCAGATCCCTCCGGTCCAGGGATATGGCTACGGCGGCGACGAGTACCAGCGCGGCGGACGCGGCGGTGGCGGCGGTTACCGCTGGCTGCCGTGGGTGCTCGGCCTGGTCCTGGTGGTCGGGGTCGTCGTCGGGGTGGCGTATTACCTGCTCGCGGGCGGCAAGACCACCGCCGTGCCGCTGGTCAACAACCAGACGGTCGTCCAGGCGGAGAAGGAGATCACCCAGGCCAAGCTGGGCTACACCGTGGTCGACCAGGCCAGCGCCACCGTCGCCAAGGGCCTGGTGATCAACTCGAACCCGCCGGAGGGCAACAACGTCGCCGCGAACACGGTAGTAACGCTCTACGTCTCCACCGGCGCGCAGCAGGTCGCCGTGCCCAACGTGGTGGGCCAGCAGGAGAGCCAGGCCGAGTCCACCCTGCAGTCCAAGGGCTTCCAGTTCACGATCAAGTCGGACCCGAACTCGACCGCTCCCACCGGACAGGTACTGCAGGAGAGTCCGTCCGCGGGGAGCATGCAGCCGCCCGGCGCTACGATCACCCTCACCGTTTCCGGCGGGCTGGTGTCGGTGCCCGGGGTCGTCGGCGAGTCGCAGCAGACCGCCCAGTCGGTGCTGACCACGGCCGGATTCCAGGTGTCCGTCCAGCAGGGCTCCGGCCCGTCCCAGTACGCGAACGGCACGGTCTTCCAGGAGGTTCCGGCTTCCGGAAGCGCGCCGAAGGGCTCGACGATCGTCATCTACGTGCAGAACGGCGCGTCGCCGTCGCCGTCGCCGTCGCCCACGCCTACCCCGACCCCGACCGGCAGCGCCCCCGGCGGTCAAGGGGGGTTCTGACCCTAGCCGCATCGATGCCGGCGAGCGGCTACGCTTAGGTTCCGCATCGCAGGGTTTGCTCACCGCAGGAGGCCGTCGTGCCCAAATCGCGTGTCCGCAAGAAGACGGTCTACACGCCACCACCACCGAAGTCGGCAAAGCGGAAGGTCAGTGCGCCCTGGGTCGGGCCGGCCATCGTGGCCTGCCTGATCATCGGGCTGGCCTGGATCGTAGTGTTCTACACCACGCAAAATGGCATACCCGGCCTGTCTGCCCTGGGGTCGTGGAACCTCGTGGTGGGCTTCGCGTTCATCATCGGCGGCGTCACGCTGTCCACTAGGTGGCGCTGATACCGCGATCCCTCACCCCGCGGTGGCCCCCCGCCTTACAGCTGCCGACCCTACAGGCCGCCGCCGGCGAGCTGGCCGTTCCTTATCAGGATCGCGACGACTATCAGGGCGATCACGCCGACGGTGGCGCCCACCTGGACGGCGACCCGGTTGGTGCGGGGCGCGTAGGCGTAGACCGCGCTCAGCAGCGCCCCGGTAAGCAGCCCGCCGACGTGGGCCTGCCAGGCGATGATGTTGTGCAAGAAGAAGCTGAGGGCCAGGTTGATGGCGATCAGCGTGATGATCCCTCGGGTGTCGAGCCGTAGCCTCCTAGACACCACGAACCACGCGCCGAACAAGCCGAAGATGGCACCGGAGGCGCCCACGGCCGGCTGGTTCTGCGGCGCGAGGAAGTAGAACATCAGGTTGCCGCCGACCGCGCTGAGCAGATAGACGGCGAGGAACCGCCAGCGGCCGAGCAGGCCCTCGAGCGAGGGGCCGACAAAGATAAGCGCCCACATGTTGAACAGGATGTCCCAGATGCCCAGGCCGCCGGTCAGGCCGGTCGCCGGGGCGAGGAACGCGGCCGTGATCAGCCGGTACCATTCGCCCGCGGCGACACCGTGCAGCGCGCTGCCGGGCCCATACGCCGCGTAGCCGAACATCTCCAGGTCGTTGACGATACCCGGGCGGACCCAGGTCACGAGGAACACCGCGACGTTGATCGCGACCAGGACCCAGGTGACCGCGGCGGCCGCGGTCGGCCGGCCGCCGAACGTGGTTCTCGGCTGCCTGCTGTGCCGGACGCCCTCGCCCACGCAGTCCACGCACTGCTGGCCGACGGATGCCGAGCGCATGCAGTCAGGACACGCGTGCTTGCCGCAACGGACGCAGGACACGTACGTTTCCCGGCCGGGATGGCGATAGCAGGTCGGGACCGGCGAGGGTTCCTGCGCGGCTGCGCCCGCCTGGTCCTGCCCAGAGCCCTCGGCAGGGCCCGGTACGGGACCCTGGATAGGGCCCTCTCCGAAGCCTGATCCGGAGCCGCTGGTGATGCTCATGGGACTTGCCGATCAGCCAGGTTAATCGCGTTGCACCGTGACGGACTCGATGATGACATCGTCCACCGGCCTGTCCTGGCTGCCCGTCTTGACCCTGCTTATCTGGTCCACCAGGTCGGCGCCCTCGATGACCTCGCCGAAGATGGTGTGCTTCCCGTTGAGCCAGGGCGTGGCTGCCACGGTGATGAAGAACTGCGAGCCGTTGGTGCCGGGTCCGGCGTTCGCCATCGCGAGCAGGTACGGCCGGTCGAAGCTGAGGTCAGGGTGGAACTCGTCGTCGAACTTGTAGCCGGGCCCGCCCCGCCCGCTGCCGAGCGGATCCCCGCCCTGGATCATGAAGTTGGGAATCACCCGGTGGAATACGGTGCCGTCGTACAGCTTGCTCGTGGTGTTCTGGCCGTTGCGCGGGTCGGTCCACTCCCGGCCGCCCTCGGCAAGTTCCACGAAATTGCGCACCGTCTTCGGCGCGTGATCAGGAAAAAGGCGGATTACGACCGGCCCATGGTTCGTCACCAAGGTCGCGGTCAGCGTCTGCGTCATAGGTCTGACTCCTCGCCCGGCCACCGGGGTAGCCGAACATTTCCGCGTTGTAAACTTCCGTCCGCTAATCACCGTACCGTTAGCCCGCGATGATTGAACCCGTCGGGGGCGGGAAGTCTGTGATAACGGGATCACGCTCGGGAGGTTTACTGTGTCCTTTATCAAGACCAACCGCACCACCGAAAGGGCGGCCGCGCTTGGCAACCGTGCTAAGGGCGCTGCCACGCAGGTCGTCCCGGCAGGCAAACGGGCGTCCAATACGGCTGCTGAAGGAGTCCGCAAGGGCGTTCACGGCGCACGGGGATGGGCCGCGCCACGCCTGGAGGACGCCGCGGACGCCGTCACGGCAACGGTCGCGCCCAAGGTCTCCTCGGCCCTGCGCAGCGCGGACGCCGTCACGGCAACCGTCGCGCCCAAGGTCTCCTCGGCCCTGCGCAAGACGGCGCTGCAGATCAGGCCGGACGAGGCCAAATCGGCGAAGACCGGGCTCCGCAGGCTGCTGAACTGGCGCTGGCTGCTCGCGGCGGGCGCGGTGGTTGCCGCCGCCGGAACGACAGCGGCAGTCGCAATGCGCCGTCGTTACACCAGCGCCACCGAGGAGGCCAAGGAGGCCACCGGGCTGGCTGACGAGGAGAGCGCCACGCAGAGCCAGCAGGCCGCACCTGACGGCACGAAGCACTCGGAGGTCAACGGACGGGTAACTACTCCCGGACGATGACCGCCAGGGCTGGCGCCCGCGGATGTCCGCGGGCGCCAGCGCCGTTTAGTGGGCCAACCCGCCAAAGCGGCACGACGGCCGCAGACGAGATCCGGTAGCGTCTAACCACGTGCCGCGAAACGCGGCAAGTAGTCATGACCAGCAGGCGGGCGGATTGGTGACCGAGAACGACCGGGCGCAGGCCCGGGTGGATCCTCCCCGATCACCCGAGCTGACCCGCCTGATCGGATGGCTGGCCGCGGCCGCCATCGCCTGCTCGACCGCGGTCATGGTCGTGATCTCGGCGGCCGGCCCGAACGCCGCCGTCCCATCGGTGCGCACCGCCAGCGGGCCGCCGTGGTGGCATGCGCTTCACCTCACGACCACGTTCGTGACCGTGGCGCTGTGGGCCGCGATGGCCCTCGGCGGTTTGGGCGTGATCGCCGCGCTGGTCGCGGTCGCCCGCGGAGCACGCCCTCCGGCCCGGATGCTCATCGCGTTCTCGGTCATCGCCGTCGTGGCGCTCACCGTGCTTCCAGCCGCGGGCTCCACGGACTCCATCTCCTACGCCGCCAGCGGGCGGACCGCGGTTATCGGGCACAGCCCGTACGTGATGACGCCGCTGGCGCTGGCGCGGTCCGGCGATCCGGTCGGCAGGCAGATTCCCTTCGGCGAGATACCGTCAAGCTGGACGACCACGGTATCCGTCTACGGCCCGGTGGCGACGGGAGCGGAGTGGGTCGCGGCCGAGCTCGGCGGGACCTCGCTTGCCCACATCATCTTCTGGCTGAAGCTGCTGGAGGCGCTGTCCTTCTGCGCGGTGATCTGGATCTTGGACCGGCTGCTGCGCCCCATCCAGGACGAGGCCATGCGCCTGCGGGCGCACCTGCTGTGGTCGGTGAACCCGCTGCTGCTCTGGGAAATCGTGGCGGGCGGTCACATCGACGGCCTGGCGGTCGTCTTCGGCCTGCTCGGTATCGTCGCCCTGCGCGCCCGCCCGCAACACGCCACCGCTGCCGCCGCCCCCGATGCCGGATATCGGCTGCGCGTCGGCGTCGCCGGGGCCGCCCTGTCCGGCCTGCTGATCGGAGTCGCGGCCGGGATCAAGGTGGAGTACGCCTTGTTCGGCCTGGCCGTCGCCTGGGCGTGCCGCCGGTCGCCGCGGGCGCTGGCCGCCGCGGCGGCGGGTTTCGCGGTGGCGGTAGTCCCGGCCTACCTCGCGGCCGGCACCGCCGCGGTCAAGGTGCTCCTCACCCGCAGTCCCGGAGTCACCTGGGACACCATGTACCAGCTGTTCTGGCGCCCGGTCCTCGGCTACACCCAGTTCAGCGTGTCGAGCCGCCCGCCGCACCTGGAACTGGTCGCGTACCTGCTGTTCGCCGCCGTCGCGGTGCTGGCCGTGCTGCGCTTCCCTGACCGGGTTCCCGGCCTGCCCGCGGTCACCCCCGCCCTGGCGCTGAGCCTCGCGTGGCTCTTCGTCACGGCCTTCCAGCGGCCCTGGTACGACGTGATGGCCATCAGCCTGCTGGCCCTGTACACCGCCTCCCGGCTGGACTGGGTGGTGCTGGTCCGCCTGCTGGCCGGCGCAACCGTTTACGCCCAGGCGATCCAGAACCCGGCCGAACCTCACTGGCTCTACGACGTCGCCCAGTTCGACGGCACCTGGCTCACGCCGACGGTCCGGCTACTCGCCGCGCTGGCGCTGGTCTGGTTGTGCGTCTGGGGCCGCTGGCGGTGGAGTCCGCGGTCGCCGGCATCACCGGGGCGGCTGCCCGAACTGCTCTCGCTGACCTGAGCCGCGTTGTCCACAGGACACGCATTGTGGATAATCCCTAACGCAACGGCCCAGGCCACGTGGTGCCATTGGCAACTCATGCACACCTCTGTGGATTACGCTGTGGACAACGTCAGCCCCGCTCGGGCGGGCTCACCAGGGGTTCCGCGGTGAGGTAGAGCCGTGGCCATTGGCAGTCGACGAACTGGTCCAGGTACCCGGTCAGCCGCTCTTCGAAGTCGTCGGATTCCGCGCCCGCGCCGACGGCTCGCTCGATCGCGGAGACGCCGTCGACGCCGAACGCGACCGCCCGCACCTGCCGCGCGTCGCGTTGCGCGGCGTCGTACCAGCGCTGCACGGTGCCGACCTGGCGTGCGCAGGTCTCGCCGGCGATCGCCTGCCCGTACGTCCGCTCCCATTCCGCGCTGCGCGGATGCGGGCCTGCCCCTGGGCTCATCCTGTCCAGTCTCTTGAGCGCATCGAGGACCAGCGTCCACTGGTAGCACGGGGCGAGCCATCTGGGCTCTTCCTGCTGGCATAGCCACGTCCCGCCGGACAGCCCGGACCCGATCGTGGCGGCGACATGCGCGGCGAGCCCGGCCGGGCTGACCCGCCCGACGATGGCCGGCACCCGGATGCCGACGGCCGCGTCGACGCCGTGCGATATCGCGCAGTCGCGCAGCCGGGACGGCATCATCTGCAGCAGCGAGAGCAGTTCGGTGCCCGGCACCGGCATGGGCCACCCGGTCAGGTGGGCAAGGACGGACAGCTCGGCCCACAGCCTGATCCCCGGGTACTCATCGAGGGCGCGCTGGGCTATCCGCATGTCCCGCAGCGTGCACGGCCGCTCGACGCAGTCGGCGCCGCAGGTGGCGCTGCGCGGCGTCACCACGTCGGCCGGGCTGGCCGTGGCGTCCTCACCAACGCCCTGGCCGGCGGCTTCGCCGGCCGCGGGTCCGGGCATCCGGACCAGCAGCGGATGATCCATGCCGTCGACGAACACCGCGGCCTCACCGACCCCGAGCGTGACCAGGTACCGGCGCTGTGCCCTGGTCATGTTCATGGTCGCGCCCACCACGTCGCGGTCGTCGGCCGCGGGCAGCCGGTGGGCGATCTTCACCGCGGTGTTCTTGATGACGTCACGGGCGAGCCGGTCCGGTATCTGCTCGGCGACGATGAGGCCCTCACCGTAGCCGCCGATCTCGGCGAGCAGCCCGGCGAACAGCCCCGCGGCGCCCCCGCGGCGGAACAGCAGGTGGGCTTGCTCGATGACGGTCAGGTGGCGCAGCCCGGCCGGCCCGGGCGGCCCGGGCGGCCCGGCCCGATGCGCCATCCGAAGCTGCTCGGCCAGGGCGATGAGCACGGCACCCAGGCCGAACGCCTTGTCACCGTCGTCGCCCACGTCCTGCATCTCAAGCACGGCGTTGGCCTGCAGCAGCCGGCCGAAGTCGAGTCGGTGGCCGCCCTCGACGAACCGGCCGACCGTGCCGAGCCGGAGCCCGGCCAGCCGTGCCCCGATGAAGCCGAGCACGTCATCGGCACCGCGCTGGCCGTAGCCGGCCTCCCGCCCTAGCTGCTCCGCGGCCCGCTGCAGATCGGCGAGGGCCGGATACCTGGGGTTCGCGTCGGCAACCAGGGGCTCGCCCAGCGCCAGATCCCATCCCGCCTCCTCGTACGCTCGCCGCAACGCGGCGCCAAGCACCTGCGCGGCCGGCTCGGGCGCACCGAACGACGCGATGAACAGCGCCTTGACGAAATCCGCGTGGGTTTGCAGCGGGAACCGGCGGCCCTCAGCGTCGGACGCGGGCTCGAGCGGGTTGAGCCCGGCCGCGATCGCGTCCGATTCACCCGGCCGGATCCGCACCACCGGGCCGGTCGGGGCGCCGACGGCGAGGCGCTCGGCCATCAGCCGGTATTCCGTCTTGGCGGGCTCGAGCACCAGCCACGGGATGCCGGCCCAGGCGGCCGCCGCAAGCAGCGCCCGGATGGTGTGCGACTTCCCCGAGCCGGCCGCGCCGCAGACGAACGCGTGCCGGCTGAGCGAGCCGAGGGGCAGCACCAGCCGTCCGGCCGGCCGACGGTCCCGATCGAGCACCTCGCCGACCGTGATCGCGTCACGCTCCGTACCCGATTCCTGGGCACCCAGCTCCTGGGTCACGTCGAAATCAGGTCCTGACACCAGCCGGACCCCCGGGATCTCGCGCTCGGGCGGCCGGGCCAGCGCCGCGACCAGCTCGGTGCTTGCCACCAGCGGTGAGCCGAGTACCGCGTCGCCGCCCGGCGACGCCGTGGCCGGCTCTTCGAGCAGCTCGCGCAAGCTGACGGCCGGGCCGGGAAGAGGGGCGATGACGTAGGGCAGCCCGGTCAGGTCGGCCGAGGCGCACGCCAGGCCGGCCACCCGCGACGCGGCATCGGAGTCGCTGCCGCCGGCCAGCAAGCGCACCCGCCATAGCCCGGTCGACATCCCCCTGCGCAGCTCCGCGTGGGTCACGGCGTCGGCCAGGTCCCGCGCCTCCGCGGCGCCGACGGCCTCGGCCACCAGCAGCCAGCCGAACGGGCCCGGCCACACGGCGAGCAGGCATTCCTCCAGCGACGGGGCTCCCGGCCCGGCCGGCGTACCGCCGCGCCGCTCGTCGTCGGCAAGCAGCCTGTCGCTGATCCCGCCGATGGCGCGCCAGCACGGCAGCTCGGACATCAAGCCCGCCAGGGCGCCACCGGCCAGCGGCCGGGCCCGCGCGCCGCCCGGCAGGGTCAGCAAGGCCTCCTGCTCCCGCCGACTGCCGACCAGGCTCGCCCCCGCGGCGAGAAGCTGAACCGGATCACCGTAACCGGGCCTGAGCCAGCCGAACGCCACCGCTTCCGCCCCGGCAGCAGCCCCGCCGAGGGCGGCGTGATAGGCCGCGACCAGGGCGGCGATCCGCGGTTTGCGGCCGGGGTCGTCCGGTTGCGGCACCCGCGCGGGCGGCGGCCGCCGCGGGATCTGCGTGATGCGGTAGGCGTCGAGCCCGTTCAGGATCTCCCAGGCTAACCTCATGACGCCAGCTCCCGCCTCGCACCGAACCGACCGCTACGCTCACGGTATCCCGCCGCCGGGCACGAGGAGGGGAAGCAGCTTAACGACCGGCTGCGGACCCGGCGGGCAGCCGCGGCCTCGCCCGGCTGGCTGCCGAACACCCGCGGCCTCCCGCCAAGCGGCCTGACTCCGTACCCGGGCGGCAGCGTGTCCCAGCCGGACACCGAGCGCACCTCGCGGTCAGCCGCGCCATCAGCCCGCCGGTGCCGCATCTGGGCGATGACCTGGAGCACTACGAAGGCGGCCACGGCGGCCACCGCGATCACCACCAGGGCGATCGCGCTCCAGGCCGAGCCCCGGCCCGACCCCGGCCCCTGGGCCGCCGCGACCGCAGCGGACCAGCCGCCCCCAGCCGGTGAAACCGCTGGCCAGGAGAATGCCGATCCGCCGCTCATCCGCTCGCTTACATCCTTGGCGCGTGCCAGTCGTAGCCGTAGGTCGAGGGCGGAACGCAGTCGACGACGTCGCTGCCCCAGATGTCCTCGTCCTCGTACATCCAGGCGTACCTGCGGCGGTCCCGGTCGGAACGCGCCATCTCGGTGGCCCCCGGCAGCGGCGCTGCCGTCCAGACGGTGACGGTCTCGGCGATGGGGTGGTTGCCGGACAAAGCCGTGGTCTGCTGGCTCATCACTGTCATCTCCCGTCAGGTAATTCGGCAGGCTCGCGGCAGGGCGGGCCTGGCTGTCCGGCGGCGCCCCTTGCCTCCAAACCAGGGGCAGTGCCGCGGCCGCCAGGATGAGAAGGCGGTGGTAATCAGTCCGCCCGTAACCAGCAGGATTGGCCGACGGGCTGAGACCTTTCCTGGCGGCCGCGCCACTACCTTCCAGAACGCGCGGTTCGCCGATGAGGGTTCGCGAATCGCCCGGCCCGTAAGCACCCGGTAAGGAATCGGCTGCGGAACGACAGGCGCTACGGCCGGCCGAGGACCTGGGTGAGGTAGGAGTTGCCGAACCTGCCCTCGGGATCCAGCTCGGCTCGGACCTGACGGAAGTCCTGGTGGCGCGGGTATAGCCGACCGAGCCGGTCGGCGTCGAGGGTGTGCAGCTTGCCCCAGTGCGGCCGGCCGGCCACGTCGGCGACGATCGACTCGAACCGGTCGAAGTACGCCCGGTAGGGCAGCCCGGAGTACTGGTGGATCGCGATGTAGGCGGTCTCCCGCTGGTACGCGGTGGACAGCCAGATGTCGTCGGCGGCAGCCACCCGCACCTCGACGGGGAACATCACCGGATCGGCCAGCCGCGGCACCGCCCGGCGCAGTTCAGCCAGCACGCCGACGAGTGATTCACGTGGAACGGCGTACTCCGATTCGGTGAACCTGACCCGCCTCGGCGTCACGAACACCCGGTGCGACACCTCCGTGTAGCTGCGCCGGGACAGCGCGGCCGCCGACAGCCTGTTCAGCGCGGGGATCAGCCGGGGCGCGGTGCGGCCGATCCGGCACAGCGTGCCGAAGGCGGCGTTCTCCATCACCTCGAACTCGACGAACCGGCGCCAGCCAGGCATCGCTCCAGGTCCCGGGGTTGCGCCGGCAGGAACCCGGTTGTTCCGCTTGACCAGGGCCTGGCGGCCGTAGGGGAACCAGTAGAACTCGAAGTGGTCGTTGTCGGCCGCCAGCGAGTCGAACTGCTCGAGGACCTGCTCGATCGGCAGCGGGCGCTCGTCCGCGGCCAGCGTGAACGACGGTACGCAGCGCAGCGTCACGGTGCTGATCACGCCGAGCGCGCCAAGGCCGATCCGCGCGGCGGCGAACAGCTCAGGCCGGACCGAACCGGAGCAGGACACCAGCGATCCGTCGGCAAGAACCAGCTCAAGCGCCTCCACCTGGGTGGCAAGCCCGCCCAGCCGGGCGCCGGTGCCGTGTGTTCCGGTGCACAGCGCGCCCGCGAGCGTCTGCGCGTCGATGTCGCCCAGGTTGGCCAGCGCAAGCCCGAGCCCGTCCAGCGCCGCGTTCAGTGCCCGCAGCGTGGTCCCGGAACGCACCGTGACCAGGCCCGCCGGAGTGTCCGCGGCCACGATCCCGGTCCACAGCGACAGGTCCAAGGCAACCCCGTCGGTAGCGGCAACCGGTGTGAACGAGTGCCCGCTGCCCAGCGCCCGCAGCGTCAGCCCGGCGCCAGCCGCCTCCTTGACCGCCGCCGCGATCCCCTCCGCGCTGCGCGGCCGACACCACCGAGCCGGCCTCCCCGTCGCCGTCCCGGCCCAGTTCCGCCATTCGCGCCGGTCCTCCCGGCCCCCAGCACGCTCCATCAAGCCACCAGCCCCACCAGTACCAGAACATACGGCGCGGAAGTCGCGACCATGCACATACGGCTCCATGACAGCGACATCCACATCGTATGAGCGCGCCTTGTACCATGCGGAGCATGTCCGCGGACTCGGGCGAGGCGCTGCGCGCGCGGTACGACCGCGCTACCGCGGGGCTCGATCCGCCGCTGGCGCTCGTCGACCTGGACGCCTTCGACCGCAACGCCGGCGACCTGACCCACCGCGCCGCCGGCCGCCCGATCCGGGTGGCCACCAAGTCGCTGCGCTGCCGTTACCTCATCGAGCGCGCAGTCGCGATGCCCGGCTACCGCGGCGTCA
>Ga0181525_10003095_pt1 | contig 13297 bp, 14 predicted proteins | sample PEATcosm2014_Bin_48_FD_121100 | JGI IMG/M metagenome (GOLD analysis project Ga0181525, IMG submission 121100) | Peatland microbial communities from MTU Mesocosm Facility, Houghton, MI, USA - PEATcosm2014_Bin06_10_metaG | ecosystem: Environmental > Terrestrial > Soil > Wetlands > Peat | place...
AGCTGCCGGCGTTGGATCGCACCCGCGACCAGGTTGGCGACGGCAGCGAGGAATGCGGAATCCTGCGCGCTGAAATGCCGGTACCTACCGGTGCACACACCAAGCACCCCGTAAGCGCGGCCGTCCCGGCCGGCGATGACCGTACTCACTCCGCTGACGCATTTGTGGTTGCGCAAATACTGCGGCGTGGTGAAGCGCGTCTCGTTGGCGAAATCGCCAGTGACCACCGGTGCCGCGGCGCTCAAGATATGCTGGGCGTAATCGTCGTGCTCCCTCGACATCACGATCGCACCGATGCAGCCGGACTTCCAGCCGAAGCCCGCACGCAGTAGCAGTTCGTTGTCACCGGGCATCAGCTCGAGAACTTTGACGAAATTGACCGCCAAGGTCAGCGCGATCGTCGAGACGACATCGTTGAGCAGTCGTTCGATATCGGTCTCCGCCAGTGCGCGCTCGCCGAGCTGAGCGAGCGCTTCTTCCTGTTTGGCGCGGCTACGCAACTCGTCCTCAAGCTTCACCCGTTCGGTGACGTCCTGGCAGAGTCCGATCATGCGCGCCGCCACTCCCTCTTGCATGACCACCGCGCCGCTGGCCTCGATCCACACCTCGCGCCGTCCTTCGCCGGGAGCCGCCCTATAGCGGACGCGGTATGATCCGCCAGTGCGCAATGCCTCGGCGAGAGCCTCCCTGACGCTCGTCCGGTCCTCCTCGCGAATATCGCGCTCAAAAAATGAAAAGGTACCGTCGAAGGAGCCAGAAACGAGGCCGTGAATCGATTTAAGGTTGCTCGACCACGTCACCACGTCGGTGGCGACGTCCCAGGACCAGATTCCGATATATCCGGCTTCAAGCGCGATGCCGACCGTGGCAACATCGGGAAAAAACGGCGCCGCGGCTTCTTTCAGCGCCGCACTCGGGTCCCCCGTCGTCGTGGTTTTGACCTCGGTCGTATCCATACGCTTACAGTTCGACCTCGTCCTGTTGGGGTCAAGGCGACATTTGGACTACTTGGGGAAGAAAACAACGAACCAGCCGGCCGGTTCGCTTGCGACGGCGCGATTGGGCGGTTGCTTGCGGCACCGTCGGCCACGGCCGGTCTAATAGAGGCCGAAAGCCGTCGGATTATCGCTCCATTGGGCGCGCGGCGGCACATGCACGGTGGCGTTGACGGCTATCACCGGCCGTACCGCTATTCTGGCGGTCATGGCGCCCGGGGCACCTTCTATAGCCACTTGTTGAGCAACGTCCTGTTGCGCCGGTTCTTTTTGCGTCATGCCGCTTTGGGGCAATTCCTTACGACCACTGACCGCACTCACAACCTGATCGTTCGGTAGCACCACGACTTTCGCACCGATACCGACACGATCGTAAAGGTCGATCACGTCCGCATCGCGCATGCGGATGCAGCCGCTGGAGACGTGCTTGCCGATGGAAGCCGGATTATTGGTGCCATGGATGCGATAATCGGTGTCGCCGAGATAAAGCGCGCGAGCGCCGAGCGGATTGCCCGGACCGCCGCCGACCCAGCGCGGCAGATAGGGCTGGCGCGAGATCATCTCGGCCGGGGGAATCCAATCCGGCCATTCGGACTTGCGCGAAATCTTCTCGACGCCTGACCAGGTGAAGCCCTTACGGCCGACGCCGATGCCGTAGCGCAGCGCCTTGCCGTTACCGAGCGTCAGATAAAGCATTGTGTGCGCGGTATCGATGATAGTGGTGCCGGCGGGCTCAGCGCCCGTATAAGAGACGATCTGTCGCTGGAACTCATCGCCCGGCACGGCCAACTCATCGGCGGGCGCTGCGGGGTACGCGACATTTCGCAACACCGTTGCGTCACGAGCGCCGAAATTGTCCACGAGCGATTGTGCGGTGGCGTAACTGACCATCAAAGCGGTGAGGGCTGCACCAAGAGCCGCGGTGGGAGCGCTGCGCCGCAGCCTGCCTACCGACATGACACCCTCCACGCATGAGCCCGATTAAGTTGCCGTAAATCAATCGCCGGGAGACGTTAAAAGTTCCCCTGAGATCTTGAGGGATATACGCGCGATTTTTCGATCAAATAACCCGCAAATTGGTCGCAAACTTTTTCACACGAAGCAGCGGCGGAACACATTCGCAAGCTGCGGCGCGGAGATCGGGCTGAACGCGGCTTCGCAGCCGACTGGAACTTTCCCGCCCGCCGCCGGCTGCACGGGCGATGCTGGCAGCGTTGGAGATTCAAGCTCACGCGTCTGCAGTGCTCGTCCAATCAACGGCAGCCGATCGCCCTTAAGCACGCGGTTGACGGATGGCGCGGGATTGGAAGCGAACATGCCGGCGCTGGGAAAAGAAGGAAACGCGATGAAGCTCGCCGTGAACAGCGCCAGCATCACGCCCGCAAAGCGTACCAACAACACACTGCGCATAGGATCGTCTCCGCACCACCCGCACGACCCCCCAGTCTCTGAAATCAGTCCCCAAAGTCCGCACCACGCGTCACCGCGCGTTAGAGCAACATAGATAAGGTGAATGCGGTTCCGGACGCGTCGGCCTCACCGGCTTGTGAATGTCAACACGGCTGCGTGATCGGCGCGCTGGGTTTAGGGAACGAATCAAGCCGTCGCGGTTTATCCCGGCGACTGGCCATCCTTTCCCCCCTCCCCCCGTGCTTGGCCAATCGTCTTGGGCGCAGCCGATGGACCGATTGGCTGCGCCCTAATTTTTTGGAGTCTCAAGGCAATGCAAAGCGTTACGCGCGCAGCCATCCGCGCGCGCGCGAAGACCATTGCGGCCGGCGGACTGACATCCGCCCGGCGAAATAATCATGGGTGGAGTCTAGGTGTTAAGCTGTCGCCTGCCGCTCGCGCTGCCGCGCCTTGCGCCCGAAGAACAGGGCTTGGCTCGCCACGGCTGAAACCACCGCAAGCTGGAACGGCTTGGCGATAAGGAATGCCGGCTCCGGCCGCTGGCCAGTAAGGAAACGCTCGGGGTAGGCCGTAATGAAGATCACCGGCACCTCGAATGTGCTGAGAAGCTCGTTCACCGCATCGAGACCGGAACTGCCGTCAGCGAGCTGGATGTCGGCCAGGATGAGGCCGGGCCGCTTTTTGCGGGCAAGCGCGATGGCCTCACTGTGGGTGCGAGCGACGCCTATGACCCGATGGCCGAGGCTCTCCACCAACGCCTCGATATCCATGGCGATGAAGGTTTCATCCTCGATGATGAGCACGTCGGTGGCGATTTCGTCCGCGAGCTCGCGGCCGGACTCTTCGACGAGGCCCCGCAGGGTCGGCAGATCGCAGTCGAGGATTTGCGCCGCGTCCTCCTCGGAAAAGCCCTCGAGCGCTACCAAGAGGAAGGCTTGGCGTGGGCGGGGTGTGATCTGGGTTAGGTGCTGTTCAGGGGTCAGTTTCGGCTCGATTGCGTCGGCTTTGTCGTTCACGCCGACCGAATTCCAGATCTTCGTGAATAGTTTGTACAGCGCAACACGCTGATTTGGCACGGATTCCAGGATTTTTGGGCTGGCAATGAGCGATTCCAGGGTGGCCGCCACATAAGCGTCGCCGGACGCCTGGTTGCCCGTAAGCGCCCGCGCGTAGCGGCGCAAAAACGGCAAATGCTGAACGACGGTTTGTGAAGTCGACAAAGACACCCTCCCCTTCCAGATTCCCGAAGCTAGTGGCTAGAACGTGCTCATGCAAACATGGTTCCCGAAATTAGTTCCACGGCCAGGAACCAACGTGGAAGCCAAGCGTTGGTGCTCGGCAATTTGGGGGAAAAGGCCATGAGGATCGGCGAATATTGCGGCACGGGGCGTGACGAAAAATGAAGACGGGCAAGACAGTTAACCTCCAACCACCGGCCGCCGGCGAGGCCAAGGTGGAAGACCGGGACGCGATGGGTAGGACTCAACGCAAAGGAGAGGTACGGCTCGGCCGCGAAGTGCAGGCCCGCATTGGGCAGCAATTGCGGGCCCTCTATGACGACGTCGTCAGTCAAGGCGTGCCGTCGCACATTGCCGATCTCGTTCGTAAGCTCAGCGATCAAGATGATGGGGTGGCATGAAGCTAGATCCCGCCATACGCGACCAAGTCCTCGGGACGGTACCGAGCCTTCGCGCCTTCGCCATTTCGCTGTGCGGCAATATCGACCGCGCGGACGACTTGGTGCAGGAGACGCTGCTGCGCGCGCTAGCACATATCGACTCGTTCCAGCCCGGTACCAACATGCCGGCGTGGCTGTTCACGATCCTGCGCAATCTTTTCCGTTCGGAATATCGCAAGCGTCGGCGTGAGGTCGAGGATGCCGATGGCCGCTATGCCGAGACGCTAAAATCGCATCCGGAGCAGACCGGCCGGGTTGAGTTCAACGAATTTCGCGCCGCGCTCGCCAAGCTGCCGTCCGATCAGCGCGAGGCGCTGATCCTGGTCGGCGCATCAGGCTTCTCCTACGAAGACGCAGCCGCGATCTGCGGGTGCGCGGTCGGCACCATTAAGAGCCGCGTCAATCGCGCGCGCACACGGCTTGCCGATATCCTCGCCATCGACAGCGTTGACGATTTCGGCCCGGACCGCGCCACGCGCGCCGTCCTCGCCGGCGGCGGGCGCAGCTAAAACAAGCCAACAGTTACGTTAGCTGGCTGCGGTGGGTGAGTCCGCCGTCGATGGTGACGATTGTGCCGCTGGTATACGAGCAAAGGTCGGATGCCAGGAACACGACAGTGGCCGCGATCTCATCGCATGTCGCCGCCCGGCCGAACGGCATGTTGGTAAAAGTCTCCCGCCAGCGGTCGGCGTCGCCGTAGAGCGTAGTGGCGCGTTTGCGTCCCAAGACTTCGAGGCGGTCGGTCGCCACCGGCCCAGGATTGACGCCGATCACGCGCACGCCGAATTCCGGACTGGTGCCGCCGAGCGCGCGGGTCAGCGCCATCAACCCCGCATTGCCGGCTGCTCCGGCAATGTAGCCGTAATCCAACCGCTCGCCGCCGGCGCCGATGATGTTGATAATGACGCCACTGCGGCGCGCTTTCATGTTTTGCAAATATAGCCGCGTCAGGCCGATATAGCCAAACACTTTGAGGTCCCAGGCGGTGCGCCAAGTTGGCTCGTCGACTTGATCGATCGAGCCGCCGGGAATGGCGCCGGCATTGTTGACCAGAATATCGACGTCGGGAAAGGCTGCGGCGACGCGGTCACGAGCGCCGGCGTCGGACAGATCGGCGGCAAGCGTGCGCACCGTCGCGCCTGTGGCCTTGCGCAAGGCGGCAGCTTCCTGTTCCAGGCGATCGGCCGAGCGCGCGACCAGGCAAACATTCACGCCCTCGCGCGCCAGCCATTGCGCGACTGAAAGCCCGATGCCCTTCGAACTGCCGGTAACGAGCGCGCTGCGTCCGGAAAGTTTCAGGTCCATATTTTCCTCTCACATATGCGAAGGTAGCCACAGTGCCAGAATAGGAAACGCGATCAGAACCGCCAGGCGGATAAGATCGGTGACGATGAACGGCAGCACGCCTATGAAGATCGTCGAAAAGCTCACGTCCTGCACCACGCTTTTGATGACGAAAACGTTCATGCCCACCGGCGGGTGAATGAGCCCAAGCTCGACCGTCATGACGATGATGACGCCGAACCAGATCGGATCAAAGCCGAGCTGGGTGATTACCGGGAAGATGATCGGGATGGTGAGGATGATCATGGCGAGCGCGTCCATGAGGCAGCCGAGCACGATGTACATCAGCATAATCAACACCAGCACGCCGTAGCGGCCGAGGCCCAGCCCGGTGAGGAAGGCGGTGACCTTCTGCGGCGTCTGCGTCACGGTAAGGAAATAGCCAAACAGCAGGGCGCCGATCAGCACGGTGAGGACAGCTGCGGCCGTGCGCACCGCCTGCAACAGCGAGCGGCGGATGTCAGGCCGCGACAGCTTTCCGCGGGCGACGCCGATCAGCAGCGCGCCGACCGCCCCCATGCCGCCCGCTTCGGTCGGCGTGAACAGGCCGCCGTAAAGCCCGCCGATGACAAAGACGAAAAGCAGCAGCATCGACCAGATGTCGCGCAGGCCTGCGGCGCGCTCCTTCCAGGAGTGCCGCGGCGCCGACGGCAGGAAGTCAGGCCGCAGGCGGCCGATGACCACAACGGTAAGCATGTCCATCAACGCGGCCAGCAAGCCGGGAATGATTCCGGCGATAAACAACTTGCCGATATCCTGCTCGGTGATGATGCCGTAGACGGCGAGCACGGTGGATGGCGGCAGCATGGCGCCAAGCGTGCCGCCGGCGGCGATCACCCCGGTAGCGAAAGATTTCGGATAGTCGTAGCGGCGCATTTCCGGATAGGCGACGGTCGCAAACGTCGCCGCCGTGGCCACCGATGAGCCCGAGATCGCGGCAAAGCCGGCGCATGCCGCGATGGTGGCGATGCCGAGCCCACCCTTGAAATGCCCGACGAAGGCGTTGGCGGCGCGGAACAGCTCCCGGCTCATGCCGGAATTGGACACGAATGCGCCCATCAACAGGAACATCGGGATGACGCCAAAGGTGTAATCGGTCACCGTGCGCATCGAGGTGTGGCCGACGATCTTGAGCGCCGGCGTGCCGCCGACGAGATAACCAAAGCCGGTCACCCCGACGAGCCCCATCGCCATGCCCACCGGCACGCGCAACAGCATCAGGCCGAACAGCGCGACGAAGCCGACGATGGCGACAACGTCAGCGCTCACGTGGGCCTCTCGGATTGATGACTCATTCGACCGGCTTGATCTGATAGCGGCCGCCGAGAAGCTCAGGATAGAAGATCAGCCGATAAGTGCGCACGGCGATCAACAGCACCGCCGACACGTCGCCGAGCCAGGACACCAGAAAGAACGGCCACACCGGCAGACGCAGATCGAACGTTGAGACGTTCTCGGCATAGGTGCTCGTGACTTTGTCGAACAGGGTGTAGGTCTGCACTGTCACCACGAACAGCAGCACGAGCGTGGCGAACACGTCGATGAAGCGCTGTATGCGCAAGCCGACATTGGCGTAGAGGAGATCGACGGTGATGTGGGTGCCGCGATACGAAGTCGCCGCGATGCCCCAGAAGATGACGATGCCGAGCAACAGCCGGCCGAAATCATAGCTGTCGGGAATCTGCACGGCAAAGAAGTAGCGCAGCAACACCGAGACGAAGATATCGATGGCGACGAGGCCGATGAAGAACGCGGCGATCAGCTCGATGGCGTTGATGAACCGATCCATCGCATTGTGTGGCAGCGCCGCCTGCAAGGCCGGTTCTGATTTCGGCTCAGCCATTACTGGGAATCAATACCCGGAATTGTACTTTGTGAGATCCGCTTTCAGGTCCTTGAGAACGGCGTCCGGATCGTTGCCGGTCTTTTTCACCGCGGCGGCCCACTTCTGCACCACCGGCCCGGCCGCGGCTTTCCATTCGTCGAGCTGCGCGTCGGTGATGGGATAGACCTCCTGGCCGGGCTCGGCCTTGAGTTTGGCGATGCCGTCATGCTCGAAGTCCGCCCACGGCGAGGCCACGCGCGCCGCCCATTCCGTGTTGCAATGATCGTCGATAACCTTCTGCTGCGACGGCGACATCTGCGCATAGGTCGATTTGTTCATCACCCAGACGAAGCTTGTCGTGTAGAGCGCCACTTCCATATGGTATTTGGTCACCTTGTCGATCCCGAACAGAACGATCGAGCCCCACGGGAAGGTGACCGCGTCAGCCACGCCCTTCTCGATCACGTCGCGCACTTCCGGCGCGGACGCCTGCACGTTGGTGCCGCCCAGTTCGGTAACCAGCGACGCCGTGGTGGCGTGGGCCGGGCGGATCTTCATGCCTTTGATGTCGGCCGGCACGACGATCTTCTTGGTGCGCGAATGGAACGTGCCGGGATCATGGGCGAAGGCGAAGCAGAACTTGACGTCCTTCATCTCGTTGGCCGCATAGTTGCGATACCAGACGTCGAGCCCTTCGCTGCCGCCTTTGGCGTTGGTCATCATGAACGGCAGATTGGCGGCGTCGAAGATGGGAAAGCGACCGGGCTGATAGCCGGGGCTGACATAGGTGACGTCGGCGATACCGTCGCGCGCCATGTCGTAATGGTCGAACGCCTTGCCGAGCTGCTGCGCCGGATAGATCTTGTATTTGATGGTGCCGCCGGAATCTTTCTCGATCGACGAGCCCCATTCCTCCAACGCTTTTTGCAGTGGATGCGAGGGCGGCACCCAGTGCGAGAGCTTGAGCTCGAAAGTCTTGTCCTCGGCCGAGGCCAGTCCCGCGCCGAGCGCAAGGCTCGATGCGACGCCCAGCATCGCTAAGCTGTAAAGCTTTATCGGCCGCATCCGGCGCATGATCTTCCTCCCTGGACTATTCGTTGCAGTCTCGAGTTTCATTTAATCGCAAGCGCTGCCGCCTGTATAGCGGTCCACCGCAACAACATCATCGAAGTGGTCGGCCACGCCACGCGGGAGTTCCGCACGCGGCTTTCGCGAACATAGCAAGCGCATGCCGGGTTCGCGTAAGCTCTAAACTTCGCCGCGGTAAGGCCCCTGCGGGTCGGCCAGTGCCTGCAGCCGGAGCGCCGCGGCATGGGCAAAGCGCAGCATTACGGTCCGGCGCCGCGCCGGTACCAGCCGATGCTCGGGCGCCTCGCAAACGATCGACGCGCCGAAGGCGTCGGCGACGATCAAGCCGGCATCAGGCGGAAATATCTCACACGGCACGTCGACGACGCTAGCGAAAAACAGCCGGTCGCAATGCAGCCGGTAATCCATCCATTTCTGGTCGGCGCGAAAATCGGCGACCGACGATTTGATTTCGACGATGATGATTTCGCCGTCGCCGCCAAGCGCAACGAGATCGGCGCGGCGCCCCGACGGCAGCGGCAGCTCGCTCACCACGCAATAGCCGAGCGCGTGCAAAAACCGCGCGGTGCCGCGCGCGATCGCAAGCGCGGTGGGCGATTGCCGTCCATCGACCGGCGGCATCGCCGGCAGCAAGCTGACGTTCATCTTGAAAATTCCAGGAAGCGGCGGATTAGGCCCGAGCGGGCTTTCAAGCTTACGCACGGCACGCACCCCCACGGCGCAAACGACACGACATGTCTGCTCATTTTGCCGCGCCGGCGCGCTCGGGGAAAGCCCCCGTCAGGGCCGCGCGCGACGCCGCGATCACGCCGCGCTCGGTAATCAGCCCGGTAACGACCCGCGCCGGCGTGACGTCGAAGCCGTAATTGGCGACCGGCGTGCCTTCCGGCGCGATGCGCACGGTCTCGATGCGGCCGTCGGCCGTACGTCCGGTCATGGTCGCCACCTCGTCGGCGCCGCGCTCTTCGATCGGTATCTCGGCCACGCCGTCGGCGACGCTGAAATCGATGGTCGGCGACGGCAGGGCGACATAGAACGGCACGTTGTTGTCGCGGGCGGCGAGCGCTTTGAGATAAGTTCCGATTTTGTTGCAGACGTCGCCATTGGCGGTGACGCGGTCGGTGCCAACGATGACGAGGTCGACCATGCCGTGCTGCATCAAATGGCCACCAGTATTGTCGGCGATCAGCGTGTGCGGCACGCCGTGCTGGCCGAGCTCCCAGGCGGTCAGCGACGCCCCTTGATTGCGCGGGCGGGTCTCGTCGGCGAAGACGTGAATGGCGATCCCTTTGTCGTGCGCCATGTAGATCGGCGCAGTTGCGGTGCCGACGTCGACCGTGGCGAGCCAGCCGGCATTGCAGTGGGTAAGCACGTTGACCCGCTCGCCGGGTTTCTTCCGCGCCGCCACCGCCTCGATCAGCGGCAGGCCGTTGCGTCCGATGCCGGTATTGATCGCGATATCCTCTTCGCTGATTTCCGCGGCGCGCCGGTAAGCGGCGGCGGCTCGTTCCGCGCGCGGCCGGTTGCGCACCGCTGCCATCATCTCGTCGAGCGCCCATTTGAGATTGATCGCGGTCGGGCGCGTGGCGAAGAGCGTGACGTAAGCGCGCTCAAGCGCTTCGTCGGATGCATCCTCGCGCGCCGCGAGAGCAACGCCATAGGCGGCGGTGGCGCCGATCAGCGGCGCGCCGCGGATCACCATGGCGCGGATCGCGTGCGCTGCGTCAGCGAGCGAAGTGAGGCGCGCGATTTGCAATCGATGCGGCAGCGCCGTCTGGTCGATCACCCCGACCGACCAGCCATCCGGCTTGAGCCAGATGCTGCGCATGGACTTGCCGTCGACTTTCATATGCAACCTTTGTGGGCGGCAATCTTTTCTATGTCGCGCTGCTTGCCCGCGCAACGCCCTTGCAGCAATGTCGCGCAAAGCCGCTGGAGCTGCCGATGGCCGCCGTCGATTTAGAAGCCGAGTACAATCTTCGCGCCCGCGTGCCGGACCATGCGGAGATCTTTCTCCGCTGGGCGCGCGATGCGGAACTCTATCGCGCCGAAACGCTCAAGCGCGACCGCGCCGAGCTAGGCCTGTCTTATGGTGACACGCCGCGCCAATTCATCGATCTGTTCTTGCCGGAAGCCGGCGAAAAAGCGCCACTCGCGCTTTATGTCCACGGCGGCTATTGGCGCGCATTCGATCCGTCCACATCGAGCCACATGGCGTGCGGTCTCAACGAGCGCGGCATCGCGGTGGCGGTGGCCGGTTACGATCTTTGCCCGATCGTGACCATAGCCGACATCATCGAGCAAATCCGCCGCGCTTGCATCTTCCTCTGGCAACGTTTCGGCCGGCGCATGCTGGTATACGGCCATTCAGCGGGAGGCCAACTCGCAGCCGCCATGGTCGCGACCGATTGGCAGGCACTCTATCCGAAGGCGCCGGCCGATCTCGTGCCCGCCGGCTATGCCATTTCCGGCGTGTTCGATCTGACGCCGCTGGTGGGACTTGCGATGAATCAGGATTTGCGCCTGACCGCCGACGAAGCGCGCCGCATTTCGCCGCTGTTCTGGCCGCTCCCGGCAGGACGCGCGTTCGACGCCGTGGTCGGCGATCTCGAAACGAACGAGTTCAAGCGCCAGAGCCGGACCATGGCCGACGCCTGGCGGCAGACAGGCGCAGACACGCGCTACGCAGAATTCTCCGGCCACCACTTCAACGTCATCGATGCGCTCACCGATCCGCAAAGCGCCATGGTCGCGCGCATTGCCGAGCTGACGGCGCGGATCAAGGCTTAACGCTTTTAGCCTTTGTTACCGCGCTGGCGGCGCCAACAGCACGCAGGCGGAAGCGGCAAAGATCAAGGCAAAGCCGATCATGTCGGGGACGGTCGGGCGATCGCCGATGATGATGACTGACGAGAGGACGCCAATCACCGGAATGCCGAGGATGCCGAGCGACGCCGTCGCCGCCGGTACCCGTTCGACGATCGCGAACCACAGGCCATAGGCAATGCCGTTGCCGATGATCCCGGCAAAGACGACGCCGATCAGGGCGCCCGCCTGCGCATGGCTGAGATCGAGCCCGCCATCAAAAAAGAGCATGCAGAAGGCGATGAAGAAGAACGCGATCGTAAGCTGCCAACTCGACACCCCCATGGGGTCGGCGTCGATGCGGGCCCATTTGAGATAGACGGTGCCGGCGCCCCAGCTCAGGCCCGAGGCGACGGCGAACAGGGCGCCCAGCGGAAAACCCGTTTTCGCCAACGGATAAATCAGGATCGCCAGCCCGCAGGCGCACAGTGCGAAGGCGAGCCCTTGAATACGTGTCGGGCGCTCGCCGAGCACCAGCCAGGCAAGCAGCGCCGTCCAGATCGGCAAGGTGTAGGTGAGGATCGCAACCCGCGACGTGGCCGCGGCGATCAGAGCAAAGGCGCTGAACAGGCTGAAGCCCACAATGTTGAGTAGCGAAGCGATTACGACGTGGCCCCAGGCGCGTGCGCCGGGAAGCTGAAACTTGCGGCGCATGGCGAGGCAGATCAGAAACAGCGTCAGCGCACCGAGCGCTGCCGTCAGGGTGCGCATGCTCAGGGGAGGGAACCCGCCGAGTGCAACTTTCATCGCCGGCCAGGTGACGCCCCAGATAAGGCAAAGAACGACCAGCATCAGCCGCCCCTGGACGTCGCCCGCGTCGGCTTTCCGCTCCGCTTCGCCGTGTTGCCGGACGGTCATGGCGCTTTCGGGCCGGCGGCGCGATACCAGTCGGCGATCTGCGCGCCGGTCCAGAATTTCACGTCGCTCCTGTTGCGGACCGTCTCGAACACGCGTCTGAGATATTTCACCCGATGCGGCGCGCCCATGATGTAGGGATGCACGACCAGCGCCATGACCCGCGCCGACTGCGCGGCGTCGGCATGGATTTGCTCGAACTGATCCAGCGCACGGTCGCTGTATTCGCTCGCTGTGTGATGCTGGATCAGCATCATGGCGACATCGTTGCATTCCTGCGTGTAGGGAACGTTGAGGATCGGCTTTCCTCGGGTCTTGAGCCAGACCGGCTGATCGTCGAGCACCCAATCGGCGAGGTAGTCATAGCCTTCCTCGGCCAGAATGTCGGGCGTCTCCCACGTTTCCGTGAGTCCGGGGCCGAGCCAGCCGCGCGGTTTTGTGCCGGTCGCCTGCGCGATCACATCGCGCGTTTTGCGGATGTCGCCGCGCTCGTTTTCCACTGCCTGCATATTGCGCTGGGTGAAACCGTGGCCGATGAACTCCCACTTGCGTTCCACCGCCGCGCGCACGATCGGTGGATAGGCCGCGAGCGCCGACCCATTGATCGCCAGCACGGCCGGAACTGTGAATTCGTCGAATAACTCGACCAAACGCCAGAAGCCGACGCGGTTACCGTATTCGTGCCATGCCCAGTTGGGCACGTCCGGCATCGGCGAACCGCCGGCGGGCGGCGTGAGCACGGTTCGCGGCATCGGTTGCGTCGGGTCCCATTCCTCCACATTGACGATGAACCACATCACCATGCGCGCGCCGTCGGGCAGCCTAAGCGGCGGCCGTTCGCCGATGGCGGAATAAGCGACGCGGTCGGCAGGCAGCATCCGCCGCCGCGTCGTCCTTTTCGCTGATGGTTTTTTCGGTCGCGTGGTCATGGCGGTATTATGCCCATCGAGCGGACAGGCGTTCCGCGGCCGGGCGGTGGCGCGCCGCCAGCGCCCCGATGACGGTCAGGCCGACACAGCAGATGCACGGCAAAACGAATGTCATCCACGACTTGCCGGTCAGGTCCCACAGCGCACCACAGGCGGTCGGTATCACGATAGCGCAGAGATAAGCGATCGTGAGCATGCCCGCGGCGGTGCGCGATACGTCGCCGGGGGCGGCCAAGAGCGGCGGCAGCGCCAGAATCGCCGTCATGGTGATCGAGGTGGTAAGGCCGACCACTGCGGCGCAGACCAC
>Ga0181525_10003096_pt1 | contig 13294 bp, 9 predicted proteins | sample PEATcosm2014_Bin_48_FD_121100 | JGI IMG/M metagenome (GOLD analysis project Ga0181525, IMG submission 121100) | Peatland microbial communities from MTU Mesocosm Facility, Houghton, MI, USA - PEATcosm2014_Bin06_10_metaG | ecosystem: Environmental > Terrestrial > Soil > Wetlands > Peat | place...
CAACGACCCGCGCCGCAGATACGCCACGTTCACGTCCGTGATTTCCAGCTCGCCGCGCGCCGACGGCTTCTGGTTCTTCACGATGCCGAGGATTTCGCCGTCGTAAATGTAAAGGCCCGGCACCGCGTAATTGCTCCGGGCCTGCTTCGGTTTCTCCTCGATGGAAATCGCCCGGCCCTCCGCGTCAAATTCCACCACGCCGTAACGTTCCGGGTCGTTGACGTGATAACCGAAAATCGTCGCGCCGCCCTTGAACTCCGCGAACGCCCGGCTGAACGTGTCGCCGCCGTAGAAAATGTTGTCACCCAGGATCAGCGCCACGCTGCCTTGGCCGATGAACGACTCCGCAATGAGAAACGCCTGCGCGATGCCCGCCGGCTTGGCCTGCTCGCGATAATCAATCGTCACGCCGAACCGGGAGCCGTCGCCGAGCAACTGCCGGAAGCGCGGCAAATCCTGCGGCGTGGAGATGAGGCACAACTCGCGGATGCCGCCCTCGATGAGCGTCGTGAGCGGATAATACACCATCGGCTTGTCATAGACCGGCTGGAGCTGTTTGCTCGCGACCAGCGTGAGCGGATACAGCCGCGACCCGGCGCCGCCTGCGAGGATGATGCCTTTCATTTGCCACAGCGTAGAAATTTCTGGCGCAAATGGAAAGCCGAAGTTCGCCGATGGAAAAAGCTCGCCAAAGGTTTGGAAAAGGCGCAAACCTCGCATAGCGTTTATGGCAAAAAAACTGACTGTTTTTTATTCATGGCAGAGCGACACCCCGTCAAACCTGAATCGCAACTTGATTGAGAAGGCGATTCAAGAGGCTTTGAAGCGTCTGAAATCGGATGCGGAACTTCAAGAGGCGTTGCGCGACACGGACGTGACTCTCGACAAGGACACGAAAGGTGTTGCCGGCTCTCCGCCAATTACGGACACAATTCTGAAGAAGATTGAGGGGTGCGCTGTGTTCATTGCCGACCTCACATTTGTCGGCGAGTCAAAGGAGGGATTGACAAATGCAGCCGGCAAGCCGCGCCAATTCCCGAATCCGAATGTTTTGATCGAATACGGCTTTGCGCTCCGGTGCCATTCCCACGCACAGTTGATCGGCATTATGAATAGCGCCTATGGCGAACCTGATGCCGAATCGCTTCCCTTCAATTTGCGCCATTTCCGCAGACCAATGACATATCATCTTGGCGATGGCTCCGCACCTGACAAGGCCGAGCGGTTTGAAAAGCTGGTTGGTATGCTGGTGGAAGCCATTAGCTTGATTTTGTCCCAGCATTCCACTCAGCCGGTCACAATCGAGAAGTTTGTCCCTCGCAAAGCCACAACGGATGCTGCAACTTTCTTCGAAAAGGCTGAAGATTTGATAGTCGAAGGCCCATTTGGAGGTGAAATTCAACTAAATGTCCCAGCGGGGAGTAAGGCGTATCTGCGACTTTATCCGTCTGTTCCTGTTCCTCAAATAGATTCAGAGCTTGAAGCAAAACAATTAGCTGCAAGTGGCAACCTCACGCCTCTAGGTCATTTCAGCGGGCGTAGCACTGGGAGAAATTCTTTTGGAGGCATTGCCTATGAAGCGCAAAACGACGGAAATGTGTATCGATTTACGCAGCTTTTCCTTAACCGAGAACTATGGGGCGTTGAAGCTGGCGCTCTGAATGCGGATCATATCAGAAAACGCTTCGGAAAACTGGAGCAGATGTGCAGCGACCTCGAGGACATGAACGTGGCGTGGTATGCGGATGCCACGCGGGTTTTCGCCGCCGGCACGGCGGAAGGCGACATGATCCGCAGCACCGTCCCCACCACCTATGTGCCGACCACGACCAAGACGTCCCCCGCCCCCGCCCCGACGACGGCCACGGGCAAGACGCCGTAGAAAACATGACATCGCGGCCACAAAATGATCTGGAGCGGGCCATCGTGGGCGCCACGGGACGCGCGGAGGGGAACCTGGAATTCTTCCGGCAATTGCGGGAGTCGCAATTGACGCTGCTGGTGCCCACGAAGGACGAACTGGTGCCGCCGCTGAATCCGGCGGAGGTCAAAAAAATCTCGTTCGCCCTCTGGGACAGCGCGGGCAAGAGGTTTATGCCCGTATTTTCGTGCGCCGCGCGGGCGAAGGAGGCGTTCAAAATCCTCAAACAGCGGCCGGAGGATTTCCGGTTCCAACAAATCCAGGGCAAGATGCTGTTCCAATTGATGTTTGAGCAGAATCTCAAGCACATCGTCATCGTCAATCCCGCGTGCAGTTCCGGCGCGCTGGAGTTGAAGCCGGAACATCTGGAGGGGCTGGCGGACGGCTCCATCGCGGAGCCGCCCACACCGGGCGAAAAGGCGATGGAGGGGATGATCATTTGTGGATCGTTCCGCAAGCCGGACGTCATGCTAAAGGCACTGGGTGATTTTTTTGGCGGCCACCCGGAAGTGCGGGCGGCGTGGCATTTCCGCCGGGAGGAGCCGGTGAATCCGGATGAGTGGGTGCATGTCATCGGGCTGCTGAACCCGAACGGTATGAGCGCGGATTTGGAAGCGGGATTTGCGAAGGTGGCCAGTGCGGCGTGTGAGGCCCGACAAACCTGCCGCGCGTGGGTGATGGATCCGAATGATTCCTACCTGGCCCAGCTCATGGCGGATTGCCCGACATTTTATGCCGCGCCGGGATTTGTCCGGTGCAAACTGGCAGCCGCGCAGCCCGCGATGCCGCATACCGGAGACAGCCTCGAACTGAGAAATCGCGCAAGATTTGAGTGGGAACCACGAAACGAGCTGGAAAAGGCCTTCATGGCGAGCATCCATGGACCGGAAGGACAGCCGGAGTTCTTCCGGCAGTTGCGGAAAGGCCAACTGACGTTCCTGTCGCCGTATCACCCGGAAATGGAAGGCGTCCACCGCACGGACGATGGCACGCCAATCAGTTTTGTGGTCTGGAAAAACGCGGACGAGGAGTGCATTCCGATCTTCACGTCGGCGGAACGGCTGGCGGAGGCGTTGCGGACGACGGGCAATGAGAACACGATGTATTGCAAGGGTGAAATGCTGGGCGAGGGGCTGTTCCAAGTGATGGTGGCGCTGAAATTGGAGCACAATATTGTGGTCAATCCCGCCTGCCAGGGGGGTTACGCGATTCTGGACCAGGACGCGGTGCGGATGCTGGCGGATGGCTCCATCCTCAAGCCGCCCGCTCCGACGAAAATGGCGAACCACATGATGGAATTGGTGGAGGCGGCGGATTACCCCACGGATTTCGTCCAAACGATGTTTCAATTCTTGCGCGGCAAGCCAGCCTTGCAGGCGGCGTGGCTGTTCCGCCAATTACCCCCGCGCAAACCGGATGCCATTGGCTACATCATCGGGCTGGCCATCACGGGCGAGGCGGATGCCCAGTTGAATGCGGACCTAGCCGTGGTGGCCTACGCGTCGTGCCCCCCGCAATGTTCCTTCAACGTGACGGTTTTGGATCCCAAAAACCCGGCGGTGGCAAATACCATGGCAAAGTTCCCGCCGTTCTACGCGGCGCCGAATTTTCAGAAGCCGGAATTGTCCCCCAAAAAATAAGACTAGCTCTTCAACGCGCCCGCGGCGGCGGCGTTCTGGTTGAACACCAGCTTGTCGCCCTCGACGGTCACCGTGATCGGGTCACCTTCGTGCAGTTTGCCCTTGAGGATTTCCTCGGCCAGCGGGTCTTCGAGGAACCGCTCCACGGCCCGGCGCATCGGGCGCGCGCCGTATTGCGGGTCGTAGCCCTTCTCCACGAGAAAGTCCTTGGCCTTGTCGTCGAGCGCGAGCTGAAGGTTCTTGTGACGCAACCGCGCCAGGACTTTTTCCACCTCCAGATTCAAAATCGTGATGAGGTCGGGCTTGGTGAACAGGCGGAAGACAATCACGTCGTCGAGCCGGTTCAGGAATTCGGGGCGGAAGGTCTTCTTCGCCTCGTCCAGGATCCGCTCGCGCATCTTTTCGTGCGTGGCCTCCTCGTTTGCGGGCGCAAAGCCGAGCGTGCCCTGCTTCTTGATGATGTCGGAGCCGACGTTCGAGGTCATCAGGATGATGGTATTGCGGAAATTGATGACGCGGCCCACGTTGTCCGTCAGTTTGCCTTCCTCAAGGATTTGCAACAGCGCGTTCCAGACTTCAGGATGCGCCTTTTCGATTTCATCGAATAGCACGACGGAATAGGGATTGCGCCGCACCTTCTCCGTGAGCTGGCCGCCTTCCTCGTAGCCGATGTAGCCAGGCGGCGCGCCGAAGAGCCGCGAGACATTGTGCTTCTCGGCGTATTCGCTCATGTCGAGATGGATGAGCGATTTGACGTCGCCGAACATCTGCTCGGCAAGCGTCTTGGCCAGAAGCGTCTTACCCACGCCCGTCGGGCCGAGCAGCAGGAACGTGCCGATGGGCCGGCGCGGGTCCTTCAGGTCGGCGCGCGAGCGGCGCAGCGCCTTGCAAATGGCGGTGACGGCTTCGCGTTGGCCGATGATGACTTTTTCCATCTCGTTCTCGACATCGAGCAGCCGCTGCATCTCGCCCTGCCCCATCCGCTGGAGCGGCACGCCGGTCCACTTGGAGACAACGTGCAAAATTTCCTCTTCATCCACCTTGATGCGCTTTTCGTCGCCCTTCGCGCGCCATTCCTTCAGCAGCGTTTCCATTTTTTCCTTCGCCTGCTTTTCCTTGTCGCGCATCTGGGCCGCGCCCTCGAAATCCTGGTTCTTGATGGCCTTTTCCTTCTTGCCCTTGATCTCCTCGATCTCCGCTTCCATCGCCTTGACCTCCGGCGGCCGCGTCATCGTGGTGATGCGCGCGCGCGAACCGGCCTCGTCCATCACGTCAATCGCCTTGTCCGGCAAAAACCTGTCGGTGATATAACGGTCGGACAGCTTCACCGAAGCCTCGATGGCCTTGTCGGTGAACTCGGCCTTGTGATGTTCCTCGTATTTGTGGCGCAGACCCTTCAAAATCTCGATGGCGTCCTCGACCGAAGGCGCTTCCACCTTGATGGATTGGAACCGGCGTTCGAGCGCGGCGTCCTTCTCGATATATTTGCGGTATTCGTTGAGCGTGGTCGCGCCAACGCATTGCATCTCGCCGCGGGAAAGCGCGGGCTTGATGATGTTGCTGGCGTCCATTGTGCCTTCGGCGCTGCCCGCGCCGACGATGGTGTGCAATTCGTCAATGAACAGAATGATGTTCTTGGCGCGGCGGATTTCGTCCATGACCGCCTTGATGCGCTCCTCGAACTGGCCTCGATATTTTGTGCCCGCGACCATCAGCGCGAGGTCGAGCGTGATGACGCGCTTGTTCAGCAAAATCTCCGGGACATTTCCCTTGGCGATTTCCTGCGCGAGGCCCTCGACGATAGCGGTCTTGCCCACGCCGGCTTCGCCGAGCAGGACGGGATTGTTCTTCGTGCGGCGGCAAAGAATCTGGATGACGCGCTCGATTTCATTTTTGCGGCCGATGACGGGGTCCATGTCGCCTTTGCGGGCGATTTCAGTCAAGTCGCGGCCAAACGCCTTGAGCGCGGGCGTCTTGACCTCGCCTTTTTTCTCCGGCGCGGCCGGCTTCTCGCCCGGTTCCTGCGGGATGGACGATTCCTCGCCGGTGAAGTTCGGGTCCAGCTCCTTCAAGATTTCCTGGCGCGTCTGCTCGATGTCCACGTCGAGGCTCTTCAAAACGCGCGCAGCCCAGCCGTCGCCTTCGCGCAACAGGCCGAGTAAAATATGTTCCGTGCCGACGTAAGTGTGGTTGAGCGCCTTGGCCTCCTTCTGGGCCAGACCGAGCACCTTCTTGACGCGCGGCGTGTAGGGGATGTTGCCAATCATTTTCTGGTCGGGGCCGGTGCCCACCTGCTTCTCGACTTCCATGCGGACGGTTTCGAGATCGAGGCCCATCTTCTGGATGACGTTGACGGCGACGCCCTGGCCCAGCTTGATGAGGCCGAGCAAAAGATGTTCCGTGCCGAGGTAGTTGTGGTTCAACCGGTCGGCTTCCTTCCGGGCCAGCGCGAGCACCTGCTGCGCGCGTGGCGTGAAATTGCTCATGGCTTCATCGCTCATACTCGGAACATAATGCTATAAATCGGCTGATTTGTCCAATCACAACAGGAATAAATCGGCGCTTCGCACAACCGACAAAAAATCCGCTCGACAGAAAATATCATTGCATGATTGCCCGGTAAAACCGCGCGCTGGAATTCGTCGAAGTTGGATCAGGAAATAAAACCGTGCCGTTTGAGTTCAAAAGCATGGCTGTCGGCGTCCAATCAACAAGGTTCGTTGAACTTTCCACCAGATAATTGTAATTGGATGCGCCGGTCAGTTGCAAAAGCGGCGCGGCATTCGTAAGCGAAATGCCGAGTGTCAACGGCGTTGTGATTCCGATAAAACCCGTCGCCACGTTCGTTACCATGATGCTCGAAGATGTGCTGTCAAATGAATCAAGACGGAAGCCAAGCACATAAACGCCATTTGTGACCGTGTTCGGCAAAAAGAATCGATAAGTTTGCAAGCCCGGCGATACGACTCGTTCATCCACCGTGCCGATTTGGTTTGTGTCCCATAAAACCGTAAGCAACCCTTCTGCATTGTTCGAGTCAGTGAATGCCGCGTCAAACTGGACAAAATTCACCGCATTGGAAATTGTCAAGCCAACTGCAAACCACGCTGGCGAGTTGGTGCTGCCTGTGGAATTTTCATCCAAAGGTTTGAATTTTCCGAGTGGCGCTATTTGCAAAGAAGTGCTGCTCAAATTTAAGCCGCTATTTCCTGAAAGAGTTGCTCCGAGGCTGCTCATGGCATTCGGCAGTGTTCCAATCTGAAGTTGCAAGCCCGTTATTAGAGGCAACTGGTTTTGCGAAACTGACGACGAGCCGCAAAGCGGATTCAGCGCAAGTCCTTCATGGTAATTTCCAAGATTGACCCAGCCACCCGATTCGATGCTCAAAGGAAAACCGAAGCCAGCAGCGCAATTCGTTTCAGTTCCAAAAACTGTCTCAGTGTAGAAATCAATCGGCCAGCCATGAGAAGACAGCGCATTTGTGCCGCAATAATTATTTAGCAAAGGTGCGGTGCTATCGGCGGTGGAACTCGGACAGAGAATCGGCTGCAACGTTTTGTTGGGATCAACCCAAGTGACATCCACGTTGTAAGAATTCACAAGGTTGCCGTAAGTTAGATTTGGCAGAAGAACTATGCTGCCAAACTGGTCTGTCCAAAAATTGTAGGCATCATAAGCATCCGACCAGTCGGCATTCGAACCATACCAATTTAATCCACGATAATCCGTGCCAAGAAACGGGTCTAAAAATGTCGTCTGAATCACCGTGCTTGGAGCATTGCTGCGAATTGCGTCAGCCGCTGCTTGAATCAAAGCTGACCCTGCGCTGTGGGCAATCAAGTGAACGTGTTGCCAACCTTGCTCTGCGATTTGCCTGCCAATTTGAGTGCCGATATTTTTTGCGTGATCCAGAGCCGCATTTGGATTCAAGCCTGTTTCGGCATTGGTGATCCAATAATATGGTTCGGCCTGCCAATCAGAAACATTGGATTCATTTAATTTTGTTCCGATAGCGCCAGCCAAATCTGCAATCCAATCCGGTGAAGATAATTCTTCCCACGGCGGAATCCATCCATGCGTCACAAGCACAAGATTGGTTTTGCCTGATTGTCTGTCCGGTAACGGTGTCGCCGTCATCAGATAACATGGAGTGGTGGTGTCAACGGCCAAGACGCCTAAATAGGCAGTGGCGCTGGCGGCGGAACCATACGGATTCGACACAATGACGGAATAACCGCCGGAATTTGCAGCCGTGACCGAATTCAGAATCAAAGTGGCATTCGTTGCGCCAGCGATTGGTGTGTTCCCAAACCACCATTGATAACTTAACGGTGATTGACCGATGGCAGCGACAGTGAACGTGGCGTTGGAACCAGCATAGGCAAACTGATCGGTTGGTTGCGTTAGAATCGTTGGAAAAGTGCCAAGGTTTAAACGAAACACGGTTCCTAAACCATTGTCGCCACCAGACGAAGTCGTGCCATAGAAAACGCCATCTGTTCCTTGAACCAAGCGCCCTCTAGGACTTAAACCATTTGTTCCATTGAATGTAACCAAATGGGTCTGGATACCATCGGAAGTCACTTGAAATATTCCGTTAGTTCCAAATGAGGAAGTGCCATAAAAATTCCCGTCACTGCCCTGCATCAACCCCGAAAAAGGTCGGCTAGGGACTGGCAACGAGAGTAAAATCTTGAATGCACCTGCTGGAGTCATTTCAAATACCGCTCCTTGTGAGCCAGAATTAAACGTGCCGTAGAAATTACCGTTTTTATTTTCAAGGAGGCTCCAGTCTTGAGATGGGGGCGGGAAGAACAATGGTCTGTTAGTGACGGTATTTAAAGAAACCAAGGTTGTTAAAGCACCGGAAGGAGTGACTCGAAATATCGTGCCATCGGTATTTCCGTTAGTATCCGTCATTCCACCAAAACGTGTTGCGCCATAGAAATTGCCGTCCGAACCTTTTGTCAAAGCTCCGACTGATGAAGCCCCATTAGTAAAATCGAACGATACTAAAGTGGTCAATGCTCCATCGGGCGTTATTTTGAACACTGTCCCAAAACCATAACCGGAATTTTGCGACAGATCACCGCCCAAAGTTGTCATCCCATAGAAATTACCATCGTTCCCCTGAACGAGATCGCCATTCGGTGAGCCTCCATCCGTCCCGCCACTGAAAGAGTATAGAGTTGTCAATAAACCATTCGGTGTCACTTTGAACACAGTTCCGCTCCCGAAATTATTGACACCATCGTAACTCGCCCCTCCACCCCGCGTCGTTCCATAAAAATCACCGTCGGTTCCTTGCACCAGACCCGAAGGAGAATCGCCATTGATACCGTCAAATGAAGCCAATGTGGTCAAATTTCCATCAGGACTCATTTTGAAAACTGTTCCGGACGTGGTTCCATAGAAATATCCATCTGCCGCTATGGCCAAACCCGTATTCGGGTTCGCACCGTTATCACCGTTAAATGAAACCAGAGTGGTCAAAGTCTGTGCCTGACAGATATTCAGCAGCCACATAAAAATCGTCAGTTGGATGATTTTCAGTTTCATAGTAGCGCCTTCATGCAATTCAAATTCAAACGCCTTTTGCCCCTCTCGTCCATTCCAAAATACTTTCGGCATTGCAGTTTGAAATCAAAAAGCGGCCTCCGTTTCCGAAGGCCGCATGGTTTCAATCAGTCGCCGGATGTTTTACGGAGTCGCCGTTTTGTTTTTGGCGGCGGCTTTGGCGGCTTGCGCGGCTGCCTTGGCGGCAGGCGTGACTTGCGCCGAGGCGTCCACCACAAAACCCCAGTCGCCCAATTTGCGTTCGCTGCCTTTGTTTTGGGCGGCCAGCACGTCGCGCTAAATCATCGGTAGCAGCGGATGTGAGTCCGCTCATTCTAAAAATGTTCGAGCCGACTTACGTCGGCTGCTACAAATTTCGAGAAAACCCAATGTTTTCTCATATTTTCCGCAAATTGGATGCCGCCAGGTTCCTGCAAATGCGCATCGGGCGATAAATGGCGGAAGCCGTGTTCCCGCAAATGTCCATTTTGCGACTGATGGCGGCGTCCGCGTTCCTGCAATTGTTAAAAACGGAACTGATGGATGCCATCGGGTTCCTGCATATTGGCTTCGGGCAACTGAAGGCGGAGGCTGTGTTCCTGCAATTGGCCATTTTCCGACCGATGGAGGCCGTCGCGTTCCTGTATTGCATCGTCGGGGGACTGCCGGTTATCATCGGAATCATGTCAGAGAACGTTCCACAAGCTCCTCCCGCCGTCTCTGCAACGTCGCAATCCATCTCGCCACAGTTCGCCTCTAATCCGGTAAAGTTGCTGGTGGCCATCGCCGATCCGGTGCGCTGGGCGGTGCTGCGCGAACTGGCCGGCGGAGAGTCGTTGTCCGTTCTGGAACTGGCGGGCCGGCTTCGCAAGGATTCCAATCTGGTGTCGAAGCACCTGCGCTGGTTGCGCGAGGCCGGCGCGGTGGCGGTGGTGGCGGTGCCGGGCATGGATGGCCGCAAATCCAGCCACGCGGTGCCGGCGGCGTTTCTCCGCAAAGATGCGAATGGGAAACCGGAAATTGATTACGGCGTTTGCGTACTGCGGTTCCCGTAAGACGCGCGTCTAATCGCGAGGAGCAGCCGTTTGATTTCCTTCAACAGTGCCTGGCTCCTTTTTCGTCAGGCGCGGGAATTTTCCTTCTCCTCGTCCACTCGAAATGTTCGCCGAAATTCACGGACTATTTTTCAATTCCCCCTGTTCGGCGGCGTTGGTTTCGCCACGGGCCGGCATCAGCGATAAACCTCGCGGCGGTGGCGCACGCGGTTCACACGCACAATCCGGATTTCATCGGCGATCTCATAAACCACCCGGTAATCACCCACGCGAATACGCCAGTCGTGCTTGCTGCCGGCAAGTTTGCGGCAACCGGAGGGTCGCGGGTCGCTGGCAAGCCCGCGAATGGCGATGATGACCCGGTCATGAACCTCGGACGAAAGCCGTTTGAGGTCTTTCTCGGCGGCGCGTTCAAGGAAGACGCGATACATGGTCAGTTGCGGCGGCGGCCGGCCAGATAATCTTCGAGCGGACGGTAGTGGAGCGGCTTCTGGCGGGCGCGCTTCAACCATTCCACGTCTTCGGCATCCTCGGCGCGCTCCAGCAATTCCTGATATTCCTTGATGGGCAGGATCACGGAGACGGGTTTGCCCTTGTGCGTGACGATTTCAGGTTCAAGCAGCGTTGTCTTCATGGCTGGCATCCTATCACGTTAATCCATTTTCGCAAATGGTGGATTTGCGACTGATTTCGACTTTGCGCCTTTGCGTTGAATTTCTTAATTCCCCGTGTTCGGCGGCGTGGGTTTCGTCACTGGCCGGCTCACGTTCTTCAAACGGTCGCGCACCATGTCGGCGCGGAGCAAATCGCGCTCCTCGGCGGAAAGTTTGTCGGAGAACTGCTTCTGCAAATGCGCCGGCTGCGTCAAAATGAACAGCTCGTCCACCAGCGATCGTTCCGCGCCCGGAAACAATCCCATGTCCACGCCCAGCCGCATGAGGGACAGCAGGTTCATTGTTTCCTTGGACGAAATGCTGTGCGCGTTCGCCAGGATCCCGTAGGCGCGCCCGATGTGGTTGAACACCACCTTCGGTTTTTTCTCCAGCAGAGTCTGCCGAGCGTTCTCCTCGTGCTCGATGATTTGCGCCAGGACTTTTTCCAGCCGCTCGACGATGGTCGTTTCTGTTTCGCCGAGCGTCATCTGGTTGGAAACCTGAAAAACATTACCGAGCGCCTCCGTGCCTTCACCGTAAAGCCCGCGCACCGCGAGGCCAAGCTTGTTGACCGACTGGATGATCGGATTGATTTGCTCGCCCAAAACCAGCCCCGGCAGATGGAGCATCGCGCTGACGCGGATGCCGGTGCCGAGGTTCGTCGGGCAGGCGGTCAAATAGCCAAGCTCGTTGTCGAAGGCGTAATCGAGTTTCTTCTCCAGCTCGGAATCCAAATGGTCAATCGCGCCCCACGCCTGCCGCAGTTGCAATCCTGGCCGCAGCGCCTGCATCCGCAGATGGTCCTCCTCGTTGATCATCACGCAGAAACTTTCCTCGCGGTTCAACACCAGGCCGCTGCCGGAACTTTTCGCCGCGTGTTCGCGGCTGATGAGATGGCGCTCCACCAAAATCTGCTTGTCGAGCGCACCGAGATTGTCCATCGCCTCCGAAAACGCGCCCTTCATCTCCGGCAGGCTCTCGACCGCCGGACGGATCATCTCCAGGATTTTCACGCGCTCCGGCTTTTTCGCCCAGCCGGGAAACGCCGCGTCCCGCACATTGCGAGCCAGCCGCACGCGGCTCGACATGACGATGCGGTCGTGCGGGCCGTGCCGTTGCGCGGTCTCGGCGGGAGAAACCAGAAATTCGTGAAGGTTCATTTATTTCGGCGAAGCTGTCGGTGCCGGACGCCCGGTCAATTGTTTGATTTCGTCCCGCACCTGCGCCGCCTGCTCGTAATTTTCGTCCTTGATGGCCTTGGTGAGCTTGGCCTGCAACGTCTTCAGCTTGTCGGCGTTTTCGCGCGTCGAGCGCAATGCCTCCGGCGCCTTGCCGGTATGGCGCGTGCCCTTGTGCATCGTCTTGAGCAGGCCGCGCAAACCTTCCGCGAAAGTGACGTAACATCCCGGGCAGCCGAGCCGGCCGGACTTCTTGAAATCCCCCTGCGAAAACCCACAGCGCGGGCATTTTAAATCCGTGCCGACCGCCTGCTCGACTTCCAACGCCGCGCCAAGACCCAGCATGACATCCGCATCAGCAATCAAGAGAGCCGTCGGATCAGCATCAACACCCTTGGCCTTGGCACACGCATCACACAAATCCACATTTTGTTTCTTGTTATCCGAAGAAATTTTTGTAAAAAAAAGCGTTGCTGGCTTTTCTTTGCAAATAGAGCACATTTTCTTTTCGTCCATAACCTTATATCGGCTCGCCGGACACTTTAGTCAAGGCGTGGTAATCCTCCTCAAGCCGGCGCGTGATTGGCCCCGGCTTGCCCGTGCCGATGACGCGCCCGTCAATCTTCACCACCGGAATCAATTCCGCGCCCGTGCCGGTCAGGAAACATTCGTCCGCGTTGAACAAATCGTAGCGCGTCAGGTTCGGCTCGGACACTTTCAGTCCGGCCTCCTCCGCCAGTTCGATCACCGTCTGCCGCGTGATGCCGTAAAGCGCACCCGCCGAGAGCGGCGGCGTGAACAGCGCGCGGTTCTTCACGATGAACAGATTGTCACCGGTGCATTCGGCCACGAAACCTTCCGCGTTCAACATCACCGCTTCCTCGACGCCGGCGTTGTTCGCCTCGATCTTGGCTAGGATGTTGTTGAGATAATTCAGCGACTTGATGGCCGGGTTCAGCGCGCTGTGCAGATTGCGCACCGTCGGCACGGTGATGATGTCGAGGCCGCGCTGGTAATATTCCGGCGGGTAAAGCTGAATCTTGTCCGCGATGATGATGACGGACGGCTTCTTGCAAGTGCGCGGATTCAAGCCGAGCGTGCCCACGCCGCGCGTCACCACAAGCCGGATGTAGCCGTCACGAAGTTTGTTGGCGCGGCAAGCCTCGACGGTCGCCTTCATCAATTGGGCATGCGACATCGGGATTTCTAGCAGAATGGCCTTGGCGGAATAAAACAGCCGGTCAATGTGTTCCTTGAGCTTGAACACATGGCCGTGATAAGCGCGGATGCC
>Ga0181525_10003097_pt1 | contig 13292 bp, 11 predicted proteins | sample PEATcosm2014_Bin_48_FD_121100 | JGI IMG/M metagenome (GOLD analysis project Ga0181525, IMG submission 121100) | Peatland microbial communities from MTU Mesocosm Facility, Houghton, MI, USA - PEATcosm2014_Bin06_10_metaG | ecosystem: Environmental > Terrestrial > Soil > Wetlands > Peat | place...
GATCTGGCTGGATCGGACTTCTATAGCCATGGCGGCGGCCCGCCGGGCTGCTCAGACAAATCGCGAACGCACTCGTACTCGAAACGCGGCGACTTGAAATGAGACAGTTGCTGGCCATCTACCGTGACGTCAAGACAGTCCTGCCGAGCATCCTAAAGAAGCGCGGGGCGAGATCCTGCAATGAAGCTGCCGTGTGGGCGCCCCGTGACGCGCCGCCTACGCCTGCTTCGCCGCCAGGTCGCCGATGACCGGCAACACGACTTTCTTCCCCTGGTAAGTCTGCACGAGCATGTAGATCCACAAGATGACGACCGCCAGCCTGACCAGCCAGTACAGCCACGTGAGCTCATACCAGGCTCCAAACGGAAGAGCAATCCCGAGCGCAAACCGGAGGACCGTCAGAGCCCCAAACAGGAAGATCGACTGGAAAGCGTGAAAACGGATCAGCTTATTCTTGTTGTAGGGCTCCAGAATCAGGAAGATGATCCCCGTTACCCACCCAAGCGCATAACAAAGAGCCGCCGCGGTATTCTCAGGTAATCCGGGAGCCGACACCGCCGGCAGATTAACGGCCGCGGGCGCGGCCGGATCCACCGCCGTTCCGCACTTCGCGCAATAGCGCCCTTCGACTGCCGTGCCACAACTCGGACAGAAAGCCATATAGTTCCTCCGTTTTCAATCTGCGATTACGCGGCTCGTCCCATACGCGGGGCGGCGATGGAAAATACCAGCCCTCCCAAGGCCGCGCCCAGGAGAATCGCCGGGTTTCCCGCACCCATCAAGGCAACCACCAGCCCGGCAAGCCCACCCATCGCCATGCCGACCAGTGCCACCAAGAGTCTTCTTAACATATATTGCTATGCTCATAGTAGCGGTGAGCAACGGAATTGTCATCTTTGCGCACGGGTCCAGCATCGCATCGGCCAACGAAGCGGTGAAAATGGTGGCGGCGGCGGCGGCAGCCGCCGGACCGTTTGACCGCGTGGAGACCGCCTTTTTGGAAGCCAAGCCTGACTTGGCCGAGGCTGTAGCGCGCCTGGCCGAGTCCCGCGTTAGAAAAATCCTGGTGGTCCCATACTTCTTGACGTTGGGGATTCACCTGCAGCGCGACCTGCCAGCGATTGTGGCACAACTGGCGGAAACCTACCCGAATGTCGAAATCCGCGTCACACCGCCCCTAGACGGACATCCGGCACTCCAGCAAGCGCTGCTGGACCGCGCCCGTGCCGCGCTAGCCGTATGGAAATAAATGGCTTACATCGTCTCCCGAATATACTTGACAATAACGCACTAAAGTTTGATAATGAGAGTGTACTAATGAGCATGAGGAGGCTTCAGTAGCATGGGAAAGATTATAGGCATCGACTTGGGAACCACGAACTCCGTGGTCGCCGTGATGGAGGGCGGGCAACCGACCGTAATTGCCAACCAGGAAGGCAACCGCACGACACCTTCCGTGGTGGCATTCACCAAGAGCGGAGAAAGGCTGGTCGGCCAGGTCGCCAAACGGCAGGCCATCACCAATCCCGAGAACACGATTTTCTCGATCAAGCGCTTTATGGGACGGCGCTATGACGAAGTGACCGAAGAAATGAAGATGGTCCCTTATCACGTCGTGCGCGGCGACACTTCCGATGCGCGGGTGGATATTAACGGCAAGAAGTACTCGCCGCCCGAAATCTCGGCCATGATCCTGGGCAAGCTGAAGGAGGCCGCCGAAGCGTACCTGGGCGGCAAGGTCACTCAGGCCGTGATCACGGTCCCGGCTTACTTCAACGATGCGCAGAGGCAGGCTACCAAGGACGCGGGCAAGATCGCGGGCCTGGAAGTGATGCGCATCATCAACGAGCCCACGGCGGCGGCACTGGCGTACGGCCTGGACAAGAAGAAGAACGAGACCATCGCGGTCTATGACTTCGGCGGCGGCACCTTCGACATTTCGATCCTGGAAGTGGGCGAGGGCGTGGTGGAAGTGAAGTCCACCAACGGCGACACGCACCTGGGCGGCGACAACATCGACCAGCGCGTGATGGACTGGATCGTCTCCGAGTTCAAGCGCGAGTCCGGCATCGAGCTGTCCAAGGACCAGATGGCGCTACAGCGGCTCAAGGAAGCGGCCGAAAAGGCCAAGATGGAGTTGTCCACGCTGCTGGAGACCGAGATCAACCTGCCGTTCATTACGGCGGACGCCTCCGGCCCGAAGCACCTCACCATGAAGCTGACGCGGGCGCGTTTCGAGCAGATGGTGGAGGATATCGTGCAGCGCTCCGTAGGCCCGTGCAAACAGGCGCTGGCGGATGCCAACGTCACTCCCAGCCAGATCGACGAGGTGGTCCTGGTGGGTGGCCAGACGCGCATGCCGCGCATTCAGCAGATCGTGCGCGACCTGTTTGGCAAAGAGCCCCACAAGGGTGTGAATCCGGACGAGGTCGTGGCGGTGGGCGCGGCGGTGCAAGGCGGCGTGTTGGGCGGCGAAGTCAAAGACGTGCTGTTGCTGGACGTGACGCCCCTGTCGCTGGGCATCGAGACTCTGGGTGGCGTGTTCACCAAGCTGATCGAGCGCAACACCACCATTCCGACGCGCAAGGGCGAAACATTCTCCACGGCGGCCGACAACCAGCCATCCGTCGAGATCAAGGTATTCCAGGGCGAGCGCGCCATGGCGCAGCACAACCGGTTGCTGGGTGTGTTCCAGCTTGGCAACATTCCGCCCGCGCCGCGCGGCATTCCGCAGATCGAGGTGACCTTCGATATCGACGCCAACGGCATCTTGAATGTGGCCGCCAAAGACAAGGCCACCAACAATGAGCAGAAGATCACCATCACCTCGTCCTCCGGCCTGTCGAAGGACGAAGTGGACAAGATGGCCAAGGACGCGGAATCCCACGCCGCCGAGGATCGCCAGCAGCGCGAGACTATCGAGACGCGCAACCGTGGCGACGCCATGATCTACAACGTGGAAAAAACGCTGAAGGAGCATCGCTCCAAGATCGGCGAAGACGAGGCCCGCAACATCGAAGAGGCCATCGCGGAAACCCGCAAGGCCATGCAGGGGAATGAACTCGCGCCCATCAACGCAGCCATCGATAAATTGACCGCCGCGAGCCACAAGCTGGCGGAGGCCATGTATAAATCGGCTTCCGGCCCAGGCGCTCCGCCCGATGGCAGCGCGTCCGCACCCGGCGACGATGGCGGCGCGAAGAAGAAAGACGACGTTGTGGACGCCGAGTTTGTGGACGTCGACGACAAGAAGTAGGAGCTAGGGTTCGGGGGCTGGGGGCTGGGGTTCTGTTTTTTCCTAGCCCCTAGCCCCTAATCCCTGGCCCCCAGTCCTCATAAGACCATGTCTCCCAAGCACGACTATTACGAAACGCTGCAGGTGGCCAAGGGGGCGAGCCAGGATGAAATCAAGAAATCCTATCGCCGGCTGGCGCGAAAGTATCATCCCGATGTTAACCCCGGCGACAAAGCATCCGAGGAGCGCTTCAAGCAGGTCCAGGAGGCGTACGACATTTTAAGCGACGCCCGGAAACGCCAGGTGTACGATCAGTACGGTTTCTATTCCGACAACATACCTGCGGGCGGTGCCGGCCCCGGGCCCGATCCGCAGCCGAACATGAATTTCGACGGCTTCGACTTCTCGGATTTCGCCCACGGCGGCGGGCGGCGCACATCCACCGGAAGCGGCGGAAGCGGAGCAGGCGCGGGCGGCTTCCGGGATATGTTCTCGAGCCTCTTCAACCGCGGCGAGGCGGCGCAGCCGGCGCCCGAGAAGGGAGAGGACCTCGAGTATTCTCTGAATATCGATTTCTGGCAAGCCATCAAGGGCACCCAGACCCGCCTCAATATCACGCGTTACGACACTTGCCCTACCTGCCATGGAAGCGGTTCGGCGGGCGGCCAGACCATCACCTGTCCGGAATGCAATGGAACGGGGTCGGTTTCCCAGATGGCCGGGGCTATGCGCTTCAATCTGACCTGTCCGAAGTGCGGGGGGGCCGGCAAGCTGAAGAATGCGTGCCCCACCTGCCAGGGCGAGGGCCGCATGGCACACACCGAGACGGTGGACGTGCGCATTCCGCCCGGAGCGCGCAGCGGCTCGCGGTTGCGCGTGCCAGGCAAAGGCAATGCCGGCTCCATGGGCGCTCCCTCCGGCGATCTGTACATTACCACCCGCGTGGATGACCATACCTACTTTCACCGCGAGGGCGACGACATTCACATCCGCGTGCCGGTAGCCGTGTGGGAAGCGGGGCTGGGAGCCAAGATCGAAGTACCCACCGTCGACGGCCGCACGCTGCTGAAGATCCCGCAGGGCACTCAAAACGGACAGAAGTTTCGCCTGCGGGAGAAGGGTGTCTTCAACGCCCGCACCAACCAGCGCGGCGATCAGATTGTGGAGGCCGCCATTCAGGCGCCCAAGATTCAGGACGAACGCACCAAGGAAATTCTGCGCGAGCTGGCCGGGCTGCATCCGGAAGATCCGCGCGCGGATCTCTGGACGGTGGTGTAGAGACCGCCGTAAGGGGCAAGCATATGGGCAAGGGAAAATCCAAGGGCTCGTACATGATCTCGTCGGTGGCCGAGCAGTATGCCATCCACCCGCAGACTCTCCGTCTCTACGAAAGAGAAGGGCTGCTGAAGCCCTCCCGCAGCGATGGCAACACCCGGTTATATACGGATGGCGATCTGGAGCGCCTGGAAGTAATCCTGCATCTCACTCGCGAGTTGGGCGTAAACCTGGCGGGAGTCGAGATTATTTTGAATATGCGCGAAAAAATGGGGGAGATGCAGTTGCAGATCGAGGAATTCGTCAGCACCCTGAACCGTGAGCTGGTGGCCCGCCGCCGGCCCCCCGCGCCGGACGAGAATCACTCCCTGATTCGCGTGGTCAACTACTCCAACATTGCGCCGGCAACTCCCGCCCGCAAGAGCCGGGGCTAAGGCCGACCAGCTTGTCAAGCGTCTTGCGTGAGGGTCCATGAACCCGGATGGAATTGCGCGTCTGGCTGTCCTGCCTGCAAGCCCGCCTGTTGCAATTGCTGTAATGTGTAGTAGCACCCCGCCTGTATACCGGTGACCGTTCCACTGTAACCCGGCACCATGAAAGTATTGGTCCCTTGCACCTGGTTGGCCACCGAAATATAGATTGGTTGGGGCCCGGAAGACTGCCCCGGCCCGGCGTAGCCAAGCTCCTGGGAAGAGTAAGTGGTTCCGCCATAGGTGACCGGCCCGGGATCCGACCAATAGGCGTTTGTATCGATGGCATTTCCCGTCGCCAGCCGCTGCGCGTTCTCGAGCGCCAGAGCCTGGTCGAACGTCTGTTGCGCCTGCTGGCTCGGAATGCCGGGTAGCTGCGACGTATAGTCGCCCGGATTCTCCCCGGTCAGACCCGCAAAGGAATTGCCGATTTGATTGTCCAGCGCCTGGGTATAGATGGCGTCCGGACCGAACACGCTGCCGGCTGGGAAGTTGTTGCCTGCCCCAGGAGCGGGTTGATAAGAAACATTACTGGCGTTGGCAGTGTCCCCCATCTCCGTGTGGTAGCTGGTAAGCCAGCCCTGTACATCCGGATCGGCGAGGCTGGCCTGGGCGGCGGGAGCCGCAGTCACTGGGCCGGGGGTAGAATCGGCGGGAGTGGCGCGCTGGTCCACGCTCTGCGTGTTTGCCTTTGTGGCGTCTCCGAATAACTCCGCAAAGTCGGTGCTTCGATGCCCCGCGGTGGCGCCCACCGATCTCTCCAGCGTCTCCAGGTAAAGGTTGTACATCGGCTCTATCATCTTGTTTCTCCCGGCGCGCCCGCCACGCGCGGCTTTCGCACGCCCACCTGCATTCCGGCAAGTCGAGGGCCACCACAGCTCGTATCGCTACTTCGAAGAAACATAAGGCCCCAGGCGGGCAGCTGGTCACAAAACCGGGTACGGCGAGCGACGCGATCTTGACGCAAGCAACGATTTCGAGTCATGGATTTGGCACTGGGGTGACACGCTGACGCATATCTGTATAGCGATGAAACTAATAACACAATGCCGATTCTGATCCGGAACTCCTGGCGCCTCCATGCTAATGTGGACGCGGGTTAGGCAACCCAAAAGGAGAACTCTTATGAGCACGATCCCGGCGCAGCCCAGCTTGCCGCAGTATCCGATTTCAGATCTGTACCTTCTTCCGAATTATGGCGACCGAGCCGCATACGTGGCGGCGGTGGGAAACCAGGCGCCGCCGTTCAATCCGGCTTTGCCCATCAAGGGATGGGCAGATCCGGCGCCTGACGGGCAGCCCTACAACTTCTTCGACGGCACCTCTCCCTCCACGGGCTATGTGATCCAGCTTCCCGTGCCGGCCGCGGCAGCCGTGGCGGTCAATCTGCCCGGCGTCTACGACTATCCGGCCTACGTAGAGGCGCCCACGGGAGCGACGATGAGGGGTCCCTATGGGATGGTATCCCCCGTCCTGCCCAACACTCTGTGCCTGCAGACGGAGGCGCAGGCGATAGCCAACCAAGTTGCGCCCCTCTACCCCGGTGAATCGGTGATCGTGGCGGATGGCTCTTTCGTGGGGATCTTTCAGACCGTTTATCCCGCGGACGAGCCGCGCCGGCAGTGGATCCTCGAGGTGGGCGGCAAGTCCTTCAGTTGGGCGGAGGCCTGGATCGCCGCGCAGAATGCCAATGGCGTGGGCGCACCCGGACATTGGGCGCTGGCGCCCATCCCGGGAGACATCGTGACTACGCCGATGCTGCAGTGGATTCAGGACTCGCCAGTCACCGTGGCTCCGCCGAACGCCATCACCCTGCCCGTGCCAATCCGCCCGCTGTTGCCCAACGAGGAAATCGAACTTGTGCCGCCGCCGAATCCACTATTCGGGACGGCCACGTGGATCGTAGTGCGAACCGACATGCCGCAGCCGCCGACGATTACGTTGGCGCAGGTCCAGCAGCTCGTGGCGCAGTACAACGCACAGCCCGGAGTTACGGCCATCCCTATTCCAGACTAAAATGAAGACATGCTGAGAGTCATGCCGCTTGTCCTTGTAGCGATCGCGGCCTTCGCCCAAACCCCGCCGTCCACACCCGAAAAACCTCCTGCGCCAGCCTCCCCGAAGGCTCCGCCGGAGGTGGAGGCAGCCTTGCGGGCGCGCGTAACCCAGTTCTATCAATTCGAAGTTGAGGGAAAGTTCTACCAGGCGCTGCAACTGGTGGCGGATGACACCAAGGATTATTTTGTAAGCGTCAACAAGTCCACGACCGTGAGTTTTCAGATTGCAAGCATTCAGTTTTCCGACGATTTTACCAAGGCGGAGGTGCTGGTGATGGTTCACCGGATCGTGCCCCTTGAGGGATTCATGGGCCACCCCCTGTTCATGCGGGATCCCGGCCACTGGAAGCTGGAAAAGGGCGAGTGGTGCTATTATACAAATCCACGATCGGGGCTGGATGCCACCCCGTTCAAGCGGATACTTCGTCCCGGAACTGCGCTTCCCGCGGCAATGCCTCCGGGAGCGCCGCGCGTGCTGCCGCCGGCACAGGATCATCTTCCGAATGGCTTGGCCCTGACTGTGGACAAGCCGAGCGTCCGGTTGAAGTCCTCCGGCCCATCCTCGGACAAGGTGGCGATATCCAACCCTTCGCCTTGGCCCATGGCGCTCAGTCTTACCGATCCGAACATTGCGGGTCTCACCGTCACCCTGGATCGCCTGGCTCTAAAGCCGAATGAGAAGGCCATCCTGAGCATTCAGTCGAGCGGCGGCGTTCAGATTCCGAACGCGCCTATCACGATCGCCGTCAGAGTTCAGCAGACAAATCAGGTCATTCCGATTCAAGTCTCTTTTGCCAATTAGTCCTGGAGGGCGGCCAATCCTGGCCGCAGCAGCCTTTCAGGCGGCCAGAGCCGACTGACAGCCGGCTGCGGGCAGAATTGCCCGCCCTCCAGTTGGTTTCCACGATCTACTGAATCGGGATTAACGAAGCATTCCCGAAAAGCAGTGCAGTTCCCTGGTTCACATACACCGCGATGGCGAACGGCGCATTGTTCCCGGCAGCGGCATTCTGCGGCACTTGGAAATCCACTTCGTAGACTCCCACCATACCGTAAGCGTAATGAGCCGAGAGAACCGCGACACCGTTGTTGTCGACACCCACCACCAGGCTCGCAGTCACCGGCAGTTCCTGTGGCACCCAAGTGCCGCTGGCGTCCGTCAGCGGATCGAACTCGTTGGTAAACAACGGGGGGCTCGTCTGGCCAAGCCCTGTCGCGTACATTCGGAGGGTATCTCCCGGCTGCGCCGGATTCGCCAGCGAAATGAACGACCCGTCCTGTCTCACCAGAACCGCCCGCGTTTGACCATCGGTGTCCAGGAACTGGAAGATGCCCGGGCTGTACTGCGTTACAGGAACCTGGAAGGCGGGGAAAACGGTGCTGCCAACAGTGACCACCAGAGGGACAGTGGCCGGCGGGACCGCGTTCGATGACGGGACATCGCAGGGCACTTGAGCCGCCACGGACTCCTCGCCATTGAAATTCGCGACATACAGAATCGGTGCGGCAATACCGCCGAACTCGACGCTGACGCTGGCTACCTGAAACTGGGGCGCGATGAAGGGGGCTACCACGCCTTGCAGTCCAGGCGCCAGGCCCGTTCCATAGATTGTTACCAGGCTGCATGGCGATGCTGCCGAGGGGGACTGGCCGAAACCCGCCGCATTGACCACCGACGTGATCGCGGCGGGCGAAAGGACGGTCAAGTCGAAGGTCTGCGTGTACGTCGTACCCGCCGAAACGATGCTGGCGGTGATCACGACGGGACCGGCGGCGCTGCCCGCGGTAGCCGTGACCTGCGCCTGGCCCTGTGCATTGGTGACCGCAGTGGGTGCGCTAAGAACGGCGGATCCACTGGTGACCGAGTAGCTGACAGTAGCGCCATCGACCGGCAGGCTGTTATCGTTCACCTGCACGATCAGCGGATCGGTAAAAGCCGCTCCCTCGGTGGCCTGTTGGAGACTGCCGGAAACAGCCTGCAGGGACGTGACTATGGTGTTCACGTTTACGGTGAACGTGTATTGCGCGGAGTTGCTGCCATTTAGCGCTACGGTTACCTTCACGGGTCCGACAGTAGGGGTCACGTAAGCCGAGACTTGGCCCGTCGAAGTCGAGGACGACGTCACGTTGCTGAGGGTTGCGGAAAGCGGTGTCACCGACCAGGTTACCGCTGCGCCGACGGACGGGTTCCCGCCAACGTCGGTCACTTCAGCGACCAGCGGCAGCGGCGTTTTGGAGCCCGAATTGACGGTTTGGTTGTTGCCGCTGATATACTTGATGGCAGCCGGCGGTCCGGCGGTCACAGTCAGCGCCTCGTAAGGGAGGCTCTGAAACGTGTCTCCTATAACAACCGTGTAGGTCCCCTTTCCGATCACGCCGCCGAAAACGGGAGTGCAAGTCGCTACACCTGCCGCATTCGTAACAACGGTGCCCGGCGCCTGGCCTGGTTCCGTGGCGCAGCTTACGGTGGGGCCGGTTGTCCCGGATTGAAGGCTCACTTCAATGCCCGGGAGCGGTCCGCCTCCTCCGATCAATCCGCCTATTTCAGTCAGAGTCACGACAATTGGCGTGGCCGCCATGGCGCCCACGGCTCCGGTCAGCGGCGGAGGGGAAATCAAGCTGATGCTGATGGGAGCGGCAATGCCGTTCGCTAAAGCCGACGTCTCAACGAACGACGCGCTAGTTCCGAGGGCCGATGCCACTACCGTAAACGGGAAAAAGTATGGCCCGATGGTCACTCCTTGAGGGCCCAGGACATATGTGGCTTGACCGGCCGAGTTCGTCGTGGATGTACCCACCGTCACTACGCCATCGGGCTGCGTGTCGGTCCAGGTAACGGTTGTGTCCGCCACGGGATTACCGGTCGCATTCTTGACCAGCACCACGAGGGGAGAGAAACCCCGGGTACCCAATGGACAATTCACGCAAACCAACTGTCCGTTGCCGGAAACGATGGAAACGGTTTGCGCGGAACAAAAAACTGGAAGTAGGAATAAAGCGGCTAGGAAACTGCCGGCGGCAAGATTGAGTTTGTGCATACACGTCCTCCTGACGTTGAGGAAAGAATTAGGATGGTGGACGCGGAAGATCATGGTAGCACCATCCGCGTCAAAAAAAAAGGGGGAGCTGAAAGCTCCCCCCTTTTCACGACGGATGCCGTGAAGTTTAGTGAACGAGTTGCTCACCCGTGATGTTGCACGCGCTGGCCGAGCCGTAGGCCGAACAAACGAACGGCGTGGCGGTACGAGTGGAAGCATCGGGGATGATCAGCGCCAGATAAGCCGCCGCGAAATGCTGCAACTGGAAGTCGCTCACAAAACTGTAACCGTGAGCATACTGGAAGTTGCAAGTCGCGATGGCGTAGCCGGTCGGTACTGCCGGCGTGGCGGGATATCCCGTATCGAGTGAGGACAGCAAGAAAGCATCGTCGCTGCCGCCCGGAATCACGGCCGTGGTATAAACGCCACTGGTCGCGACGTTGCTGGCGACGGCGCCGCCGCTATAGAATGTGACCGTGCACGCTCCGGCATTCTGCGGGGTGGTTCCCAGAGGATCCAAAGACGTGTTGGAGATGGCGATGCCGGTGTCAAACCCGGTCAAGTCGGTGATGTACGGGAACAACAGGTACGTCACGCACTGCGCAGCGCTGAACAGAGTCGTCGGCGATGCCGGCGTCGGCACTGTGGACGAGAACGTCGGGATCGCTTCGCTAGGAGTTGCGCTAGCCGCCTGCGGACTGAAACCGCCTGCCCCGGTGGTTGGGGGGTTGGGCGTACTATTGTTGGGTTGGCCGACGAAAGACGCATAGATATTAAACTTCAGTGAGTCAATCGCGAAGGGATTCGTGTTGGTTACTTCCCACTGAACTAAATAGCTCGGGACTGTCGCGGCCGACGTGGTATTGTCGACAATCTCCGTGATCGTGTTGGCATACGGATCGGTAGGGGTGCTGCCCGAGGAGCCGACCAGAGTGGCATCCGACGGTTCCGGCGAGCAGGGCTCCGCGAGCGTGGTGCAAACCGCCGCGGTAGACTGTGCCCAGCTATCCACGAAGATCTGCGCGCCTGGCGGAATGTTGGTGATCCACACCTGCAGCCTGGTTCCGGTATCGGCAACACCGGTGGTCTGGCCGTTGATCGTGACCTCTAGGCCACTCTCCGTATTGTAGACAATCCCAGGGGTATTCTGCCCACTGGCTCCCTTGGTCTTAAAGGCAGTGGCGAAGGCCTCCGTAAATGTCGCGGTTCCTACCGTGGTCTCCGGAGAGTTTTCGCACTCCAGGAAAGACGGGGTCAAGCCTGCAACGACGGGCGCGTTGCCCGCGATGTCCTGGCTCAAGCCCAGCGTAGCGAATCCAACCACGGCCGTATCCTGGCCCGCAGTGATCTGAATGGATGTGCTGCTGCTAGAGGTGACGAGCGCGTTCAAAGGAATCCCAACGGCGATACCCGTCGCGTCGACGCGAATATTGGTGATGCGATACGTGAGGGTCGCACCAGCCGTGCCCGGCGCGTCGATCGGAACACCCAGAAACGTGATCGTATTCGCCGCCAAGCCAGGCCCACCGAGGCCCGTGATTCCCTGGAAAACGTTGTACTGAGGCGAGGGAGCCTGAAATTCTCCGCCCACGCCATCGCCAGTGACTTGGCAAGCGATAGTGGGGTTGGTGGGGCTGAGGCAAGGGACCTGATTGGCCGGCGCCGGATCGTCAATCAACAACAACGCTTCCGTTACCGTCCCGGTAAGAATGCGGCTGGTTATCGGCGCACCAATGTTCACGGTGATATTTGCCTGTGCCACGGGGGTGCCGGCCGGCGTAGACGAGGCGCCTGGAGCCTTGCTGCAGCTCAGCAGGATATCACCCGTCAGTTCGGTGAAGCCCTCGTGACGAAGAGTGGGGGCCACCGCGGCGGACGTGCCGCAAATAACACCATATTGTGCGCTCGCCGGAACTGCCGATCCTAGAACCAGGACGAGTGCGGCGAACGCCAGAAACCATCTGCGAAAATCTGCCATTTCCTTCTCCTTGTAATTTGCGAAATTGAATCGGTCGAAGTTCTCTCTCAACCTGAGCCTCTCTCCAACTGCCTTCTTTACCACCTGGGGAACTTCTCCGTGCGGGCGGAGACTTCATCAAGATCTTGCCGGCAACCCCTACTTCCTGGTACCGGGTACTGCCGAACTACGCCCTGCGATAGGGCTGCGTGTTTCTGTTTTTGTCTTTGGCCGGCTCGCAGGATTGCCCAAAAATTGCATTTGTAGCAAACTCAGTAAAGATATTCATAACGTATCGCTGCGCCCGTGTCAAGAGAAATTCTTTGCCTTCAACGAAAAACCGGCCGTTTTCGAACCCCTTAAGCCCTTATGGCGCCGCCTGAAACGGTACGCTCGAATTAGATCACGATACCGGCCCACCAGTCAACAGTTTCACACTGAATCGTCTTATTTTAACGATTTTTAATGAAACCTGTCCCGGCAGCGCTGCGTACTCCCTCCAACATACCACTTTATCAATGATTTGGAGCATCTTAGACCGGCAGCAAATGCCCCTCCGCTGCGCGCCCGGTGAGCTTCGAAAGTGCGTAAAGATACCATTGCAATTGGCGCCGGTAGCGGGCGGCCTGGGCCGAATCGCTCTTGAAATCGATCACGATCCAGCGGTCCCGTTCCAGGAATGCCAGGTCGAGCACGCCTTCCAGCAGCCGCCCGTCTTCCAGGCGCAGGTGGATGGGCAGCTCGCGGTGGCAGCTTTTTGCGGCGCGGGCGCGCTCGAAGAGCGGGTGCGACCGGGCGGCTTCCACCGCGGCCGCCGCGGCAACGGCCTCTTCGCCTGGGGCGTCCAGCAGGCGCGCATGCACCCGCGCCAGCGCCGCGATCTGATCGGATGCGCCCCGCAAATCGAGGTCTCTTAGCATGGCATGCACGAGGATGCCGAAGCGGCGGCCACCGGGGCGCCCGGCCACCTGCGCAACGGATTCGACGACGATAGGGCGAAGTTCCGGCGGGTTCGCGAGGCCGTCCGAAGGCGATACGATGCGGAAGGCCGGCAACTGGCCGCTTTCGAACGTCCGCTGCCGTTCCGTTTGCCATTCGCGATAGCGCGCAATACCCTCGGCGGCGCACGCGGCAGGATCGGCCGCCAGAATGTCCTCCTGCCGCAGGCCGAACCCCGCCGCAACGTCCAGCCGCAGGCCGATAGGGTCCCACCAGACTACCGAATGCTGGCCCGCTTGCGGCGTGTGCAGGCCAGGGCGC
>Ga0181525_10003098_pt1 | contig 13290 bp, 10 predicted proteins | sample PEATcosm2014_Bin_48_FD_121100 | JGI IMG/M metagenome (GOLD analysis project Ga0181525, IMG submission 121100) | Peatland microbial communities from MTU Mesocosm Facility, Houghton, MI, USA - PEATcosm2014_Bin06_10_metaG | ecosystem: Environmental > Terrestrial > Soil > Wetlands > Peat | place...
GCCATCCGCGCGGTCCACCGCGGGCAGACCTGGCTGGACCCGGTGGTACAGGCACGTCTGGTCAGCGCGCTCGGCGACGGCGTTCCGGGTGAGCCGGCCCGCCCGCTCCCCGGGCTGCCCGACAACCTCACCCCGCGGGAGGTCGAGGTCCTCACGCTGATCGGTGAAGGGCTGTCGAACCGGGAGATCGGCGAACGGCTCGTTCTCGGCCAGGCGACGGTCAAGACGCACGTGAACCGTATCTTCGCCAAGACCGGCGTGCAGAGCCGGGCCCAGGCGGTGCGGTATGCGATAGGCAACGGGCTGGCCGGGCCGGGCAGCGGCGCATAGGAGCGCTGCCCGCTGAGTTCGCCGCCCGGACCGGCGGCAGACGGCGCCTAGCCCGGTCCGCGACCCTGACCGCCAGAACCTGGCCGTCAGCGGCCTTGGAGGCGGCGATCGCCTGGGCCAGCGTCCTGGCACCGTGGTACGTGATCTGGTCGAGCGCGGCGATCCCCGCCATCAGGCCGGTGATCTCGGTGCCGACCTCGCGGTTCAGCTCGGCGAAGGTACAGGTGGTGCAGGCGGTCGTGTCGTGCAGCAGCGCCGCACACAGCACCTGGTCGCTGGCGCCGAGCCGGCCAGGATCGTCGCGACGGCCAGCAGGTGGGTGAGATACGGGTTGCCGCTAAAGCGGGTCTGGCCGTAATGCCAGGCCGCCGCTACGTCATAGGCTCGCCCGATCAGGCCCAGATCGGCATCCGGCCGGATGGCCCGCAGGATCTCGCGCAGCCCGGCCAGCGATCAGTCTGCACCGCCCGGCCGCCGCAGCACGATTCAGGCGTCACCGCGATACCGTTCGGCAATGCATGTCGTCTAATGGTTGGGCACCCAGTTTCCGAGGTGGCCACCACCTGGTGCCAAGTCGAATCGGGTGATCCGTACGTCACCGTGCCCAAGTCCGGCGGTCGGTCGACGCCCGGATCTGCCGATGAGCGGAATGTGCACACGACGGTCACCTCACGGCGGACAGCAATCTGAGCTCCAGAGCCTTCAGGCGTGATAGGACCCCGCGAAGCTGTTATTGCTCGCTCGGAACCTCGACTTTCGCAGTTTTACCGTGTCGCGATCAGCGCCTGGTTAGTTCCCGGTCTGAGGGCCGGCGTAGAGGATGAAGGTCTCGTCGATCCCTTGTTCTGGTGTGCCGGTGGCGCCTCCGAAGGCGCCGGGGAGCTCGTTTTCGCTGTACTGGCCGGTGCTGGCCTTGTAGATCCCGATGGCTCACTGGTCGGCGGAGCCCTGCCAGCGCAGGCGCAGGATCGGGGTGGGCTCGCGGTGCCCGGGCAGCAGGGCGGCGACGTAGCAGTACTGGCCGCGGTAGCGGACCAGGGGCTGGCCGAGGCGGGGCCAGCCGGCCGTGACATGGGCGGTGATCCGCCGGGTGACGGCGTCGCGGGTCTGCGGGTCGGGTGTGTGCGGCACGCTGTCCATGATGGCCGGCGCGTCCGCCGCCGGCCATGGCCCCAGCCGAGGTGACCGGCCAGGCGTGCCGCTGCGCTCCTCCTCGGCAACCGCCCGATGTGGTCACCAGTGAGGATCCGCTAGACCTCCGGCGGCGTCGGCCTTTGCACGCCGTTTCATGCGTGATTATGAGGGCATGGTCCATTGAGATTGAGGGAGTGGGTACCTTGGGGTACCCAGGGTCGCGAGGGAGGCCCGGGATGCTCAGGACGATCGGCGGTGACAGGAACCCGCAGCGGGCAGGTGCACGGCACCAGTTCCCGGCACGGCGGCTGCACCTTGTTGATATCGAGAACTTGGCCGGCGCCGCGTTGCCGAGCCTTAGTCAGGTCCGCGAGACGCTAGGTCTTTACACAGGCCGCCTGGCGTTCGGCGACATGGACCAGGCTGAGGTGGCCTCGAGCCACCTGGCATGGCTCAATGCCGCGCTCGGCTGGCCGCATGCCCACTACCGGATCCGGTCCGGGCCCGACGGCGCCGACTTGGCCCTGCTGGACGTGCTGCGACACGAGGACGTCGCTCGGCGGTTCACGCAGGTTGCGATCGGGTCTGGCGATCACCTGTTCGCCGAGGAGGCGGCGCGCCTTGCCGCCCAGGGCGTCTGGGTGACCGTGCTAAGCCGGCGGCGCGGCCTGTCACCATGGCTTGAACGGGCAGCCAGTGAGGTGATCTTCCTCGACAACGTGGGCGAGGCCGCCTGATACACGGACAGGCGCCGCCGTGCCAGGGGTGCTGCCCGGGCGGCATGCACGCCGGTCAGGGGCGGCGAGAGCGTTAGGGCGTGTCCGGGCGGTTTGCGGCTATCCAGGTTGCTGCTTACTGCCAGCTTGCTTGGGTGGCTGGGGATCGGCCTGGCCGTCCCGGATCGTCTTGTCGTATGTGGCGATGTCGGCCTGCACCTTCTTTACGGCCGCTTCCATCTGCAGGGGCGCCAGGACCGGATCTTGCGAGGCTGCCGAACCAGCGGGGGCCGCTGTGGGCGGGGCCGCGCCGCCCACAGCTGGAGGCGGTGATCCGCTGCCGCTGCCTGACGCCTGGCGTCGTGCCGCGACCCGATCGAGATGCCGACCGCCAGCCCGGCCGGCACCCACCCCGCTGCGATCAGCTTGGCGAAATCCTGCCCGGAGACACACCGGCGGGCAGTTCCTCGCTCACGCGCCCAGCATAGGCACGCTCTCTCTCCGGGTCAGGTGGCCAGGACGAACGCCTCCACCGCTTGGGCGTCGTACTGACTGCAGCGAGACCACCCGGTAATCGCGTCGGCCCAGACGTACACCAGCGCGGCGAACCCGGCAATGGTGCACCCGGACGGGGCGAACAGCGCCGCGACCGTCTCCTTGATGGGGTCGGTGGCCGGGGTGATCCCGCCGACCGGCCCGGAGGCAGGCTGGCTGAGCAGGACATTGGCCGTGCCCCTGGTCAGCCTGAAGGCGTAGGTGGCGAAACCCTCGGGCTGGCTGGCCCCGAACGGTATCGCCACGGTCTCGCTGGCCGTGGTCAGCGGGTTGTACGGGAGGAACCCGCATGCGTTGGCCGACACCCCGTTCAGCGTCGGCGCCGTGATCGTCGCCGTGCACGGGTTGTTATCGACGTAGATGGCCAGCGGCGTAGCGGATTCGAGCGCTGCGCCCGAGGCCTTGTAGAAGTCCACCGTGATGGTGTGCAGCTGGGCGCTGGCCAGGTTGGTCGAGTCGAGGTAGCACCCCGGCAGCGGCTGGAGCCACAGGGCCAGGTCCGAGACCGACGGCACCGGGTAATAGCCCGGCTGCCCGTTCAGGTTCTGCGGGCCGAAGGTCCGGGCGATGTACTGGGTGCCGTTCCACCATGCCCCGTTGAACACGTCGGTCCGGACCGCGTTGTCCACCTTCACCTGGTAGTAGGCGGCGCCGTCCAGGGCGGCACGCAGGAAGTTCACCATTACCGGCAGGCTCCCGCCGAAAGGCGCGCCCTGAACCTGGAAGAAATACGTCGGATCGTGGCTGGTGGTATCGGCCAGCCCGGCGTCCACCCAGTCGAACGGGACGAACCCGATGCCCTCAAGCAGGGGGCCGTCGGGCTGGCTGGACGGGGACGCCACGGCGATCTCCTCGATCACCTGGTCGCAGCACACCAGGAGGGTCCCGGGGCCGGCTATCGCGACGCTGGACGGCCGGACCGGGAGGCCGGCGGCCACCACGACCGCGGCTCCGGTCGCGACGTTGACGCTGCGCAGGCGGTTGGCCGGGTCCCGCTCGGGCACCAGCAGCGCCGTTTCGCTGCTGTCGGACCAGGTGAGGAAGAACGGGGCGGTGAGCCCGGTCACCACCGGGTGGCGCTGGCCGTTGCTGAGCTGGAAGCGACTGATGCGGCCCTGGTCCGGCCCGGTCGTCTGCTCGCTGATGTAGGCGAACTGGCGGTCGGCGCTCAGCACGACCCCGACGGCGTTCTGCAGGCCGGACAGGATCGTGGACGTCGCTCCGGTCGACAGGTCGACCCGGAGGAGCCTGCCGTCCGGGGCGTATTCCACCGTGTAGGCGGCGTGGTTCGCCTCGTCGAGGAACAGTTGCTGGGGCGCGGTCATCCCGGATGCCACCACGGCCGCGTTCACCCGGTTGGCCGCGCCGAGGGAGACCCGCAGCAGGTCGCCGGTGCGCTCGGTCAGGTAGGCATGCACCCCGTCCGCCGAGGCCTTGACGTCTTCCGGCTGGTTATAGCCCGTGCCGAGGACGGCGTACATGGGCTGAAGCTGGTAGGTGACCCAGGTGATGGTCAGGTCGTACCCGTAGGCGTCGACGAGCACCTTGGCGAAGTTGCCCTGGGTCGTCTTCACGGCGAAGACGTCGCCGGGTACGAGCTTGTTGGTCGGGTCGTCGTTGCCCGGGATCGGCGCGGTCCCGTACGGCAGACCCTGCAGGCCGGCGGCGGACAGCGAGGCGAAGTCCACCGCCCCCAGGTTGATGATCGTGGCGCCGTTCCGCGGGGCCATCTGCCGGGCGGTCGAGGTCATCTGCTCCCACCAGATGTCGGCTCCCGGCAGCGCTCCCTCCTGAGTGCCCGTGTCCAGGTCGAACAGCCAGGTCCCCTTGAAGACCGTCGTGCCGGACGAGGCCACCGTGGCCGCGGGGAACAGATCCATCCGGGACAGCTTGCCGCTGTACTCCACGAACAGAAGCTGGTTGAGCAGGCTGCGGAAGTCGCAGCCGACCGCTCCGCCGAGAACCGGGGACGGAAGCGGCGTTAGAACCGGGCTGGTGATCGCCGGGCTGAGGGCCGGTTCCGGCGTGCCCGGTGACTGGTCTTCTGTATTCACGGCCATGAGATCTCTCCAATGCATGGTGATCAGGGGCCTTCCCCCGTTTCCATGTCGGAGGGTGCCTCGCGGCTCGTAGATACAGCAGTCCAGGCTTCTTTCGCGTTGACGCCGGGAAGCACTATGGCTCGTTCGGGCCCCTGACCGCGATCACGGCGGGGCTGGAATAGCACAGGCCGGCCTCGCGTTCTACTCCCGTCGGTGCGCTAGTGTCCCCCGGGCTCAAACCCACTGCCTTCATGGAATACCGTCCGGCTGGAGCCATGATGTGCCTTTCGCCGTGAGGCGACCTGCGCACCGGCCCGGCACGCCCTCGCGAGCACCCGCTCCGGGGGCGCTGTCATGTCTGGACCCGTCCGCCGTCGGCTGTGTCGGCGGCGTGATCGACGCGACGCTGGCGGCGGTCGCTGCGCGCCACCATCCCCGTCAGGCCCTGCGTATTCGCGCCGCCTGGTCGCGGATGCCGGCCAGGACCCGGTCGTCGCCCGGTGTCGAGGGGATGGCCGCAAGCACTTGATCCAGGGTCTCGGTCACGACCGCCGATGCGGCGCGGCGCCGGATCCCCCAGCTGGCCGCTTCGTCGATCAGGTCGGCCGCAGTCACCTTCCGGATGTCGGCCTGCCCGCCGACGCGCTGGCCCAGATGCGTATCCGCGCGCATCGGCTGCCCCGTGCCGTAGGTGAGTTCGAGGGCGATGGTCGAGAGCACGTCGTACAGCGGGGCGAGCCCGACAGTTGAGCTGTCCGCATCGTGCAGGATGGAGAAGTTCTTGGCGTGCGCGTCCGCGTTGCCGACGGCCATGTTGAACGTCGTGCGGCGCAGCAGGCTGGTTACGTCGCGGGGATCGCCGAAGTTCCTGATGACGTCGGCGAAATCCCGCAATCCCGGGCCGCCCTGTTCCTCGTACTTCAGCCCGGGCGGCGTGGCAGTGGCCTGGCACCCGTCCTCCTGGTGCACCCTGACCGGAATACCCCCGCCGGGTGCGTCCTGCCTGTCGTAACGCTTGACCGCCAGGACAGGGAGGCCGGCGACGTCGAGCAATTCCGCCTCGGGCGTCGGCAGCCCGCAGGCGGCGGCCAGCCGCAAGCAGGTGGCCTCGTTGGCGGCCATCGCGTGCGGGCCGTCGGGCTTGAGGATCCAGGTCGAGGGGGCGTCCCCGGACGGGAGCTGCCAGGTCCCATCGTCGGCCCGGCCCAGCAGTGCCTTGCGCTGCAGGCCGGCCAGCGACGGGCGGAAGCCGCGCTCCGGGGCCGCGGCCAGGGGCATGACGTCGAGCGTCCTGATGACCCGCAGCAGGTCGTCGCGCGTCATCGGGGAGTATCCGCTGCCGCTGCTCCGGCCGGGCCGTTCCCCGTCGGGGAGCACCATGATCGCGCCCGCGCAGTCGTGGCCGAAGGCCGCCAGGATGCCGTAGGTGTCCACCGGACGGACCCCAGCCAGCGCCGCCATCCGCTCCAGAGCGGGCCCCTCGGGCAGCATGTTCTCGAAGAAGTCCAGGCCGCGCCGATCCCGCGGACCGGTCGGAGCGCCGATAGGCAGCCCGACGGACAGGGCCGGACTGCCGAGCCCCCACCGTTCGATCCCCTCCGGGCGCCACTCCAGCCGGATACGGAACTCCGGCCCGCGTATGAGCGCCGCAACCGGCGTGTCGTAGAGCCACGCCACGAGCCGGTCAGCCACGGGACTTCCTGGGGCGGACGATGACCTCGCAGCCGACGAAGCGCAGCAACCGCAGCCCATGCGTCAGCGAACTGCCGAACTTTCCCCCTTCCAGCGACGACAGGTACGGCTGCCCGACTCCCATGGCCTCGGCGGCGTCCGTCTGCGTCACTCCGGCCGCGGTCCGGAAGTGCTTCAGCGCCGCGCCCAGATCCCGGGCCGTAAACACCACGTACTCGTCGTCCCGTATTGCCATAGACCAATCATAGCCCATTATTGGCAAACGATGATATCGCTAAACAGTGATAACAACCAATCTGTGGCCAGCTCGACAACGCGCCAGCCGCCGCCGCTGGGTATGGCGACCGGTAGCCGGTGGAGGCCCCGGTCAGACCGCCGCTACCGCTGCGTTGGCCGCCGCCAGGTCGAAGCGGGCGGGGTCATAGTCGTCACCCGCCCAGTCCCGCATCTCGTCGCGTTCGGCGCCGGGCGGCCCGGCCAGGATTTCCTTCAGCTGTTCGAACCCCCAGGCGCCGCCGCTGTCCTCAGGCGGGCAGGCGCCCTGGCCGGCGATGCACGCGGGGTAGATCTTGCCGTCCTCGGCGACGGTGCGGGCCTCCACGACGAGCTCGTGCTCCCAGCTGTCGCCGAAGTCGTATTCGTAGCTCATCCGGGTCCTGACCCTGGCCACGTCGGCCAGGCGTGCCTTCGTCTCGTCGGCGTAGCCGAGCTCGCCGTCCGGGTCGGAGCCGTAGCTGGTCTTGCCGATCTGGAATGCGTGCAGGTGGCAGTTCTCCCACCCCATGGCGGCCTGGATCACCCGGTGGACCCGGCTGAGCGGGTAGGCGGCCGGGATGAGCACCTGGCGCCACACCGGCGGGTCGTCGACGTCCCGCAGCGTGATCCGCACCTGCAGAACGGGGTCGCCCGGCGCCGCCATGCCGCGCAGGCGGCGGATCGCGAAGCGGCCGAGAGCGGTGAGTTCTGCCGTGTCGCTCGCCTGGTCAACGACGACGGCACCGAGGATGCCGAGCGCCGCGACGGCAATCGTGACGTCCACGTCGACCGTCCGGCGCAGCATGTCCATCTGTTCCCGGTCGAGCCCGTCGAGCAGATACCGGGCCGCGACCAGGTCGAAGGCGACCTCCTTGAGTTCGCCCAGCGGCTCGGGGCCCTGGCTCAGCAGCAGCGCGGTGAGGAGCTCGGGGGCGATGAGGGTGAACTCATCCCCGACCAGCGACTGCCGCCAGGTGTTTCTCGGGAACAGCGATTTACCGAGCCTCGGATAGGCGTCAAGCAGCGCCAGCACCAAGTCGAGTGGCCTGCTCGTCAGGGCGGCGTTCTTCTTCACCGGCACGAGCCGGGTGCCCGTCACCCGGACCAGCCGCGCGGCCCTCATCCACGCCACGACCCGGGTGAGGTGCGCGAGTTCCTCGCTGGACTTGGTCTTGAACACCCGCCCGCCGATCTCCGGGTCGATCGTGTCGCCGGTGCCGAGCAGCTCCACCAGCTGCCGGGCGTCGGCCAGCCCGATCCGGCCGGCCTGGGTGAGCTTGCGCCCCTCGCCGAGCCAGGCCATGAACGAGCGGATCTGGCCGGTCAGTTCGGCCTTCTCCGCGGCGGCTTCGAGATCGTTCACGTGGTGTCCAATACGGGGGGTCAGGCGGTTAGAGTTCGATGCGCGAGCCCATGATAACGGTGCGCTCGCGCGGAAGCCGGAAGTACTCGGCGGCGTCGGCGGTGATCCGCGACGTCGCGATGAACAGGCGCTTGCGCCAGCGGCTCATGCCCGGTGCGTCGCCTGGGACAAGCTCGATGCGCGACACGAAGTACGACAGCCTGCCGTCGTGGGGTGAGCCGTCGTACTCGGCGTGGTGGATCTGCCCCACGAGGTCCGGGATGTCAGTCTGGTCCATGTAGCCGAAGCAAGCGGTGACGTGGATGATCCGGTCGCCTTTGTACCCGAGGTCGTCGATGTGCAGCCGCTCCTCGGCCGGGACGTGGGGTGCGGGCATCGTCTCGACCGAGAGGATGACGACGTGCTCGTGCAGGATCTCGTTGTGTTCGACGTTGGCCCGCATCGCCAGCGGGGCGGTGGCCTTGCCGCGGTTGAGGAAGACGGAGGTGCCCGGTACCCGGTGCAGCGGCGGCTTCATGGCGTGCAGCTGCTTTATGAACTCCGGGAGCGGACCTTCGGCGCGGATCCGCCGCTGCGTGACGAGCTCGCGGCCGCGCTGCCAGGTGGTGAAGACGGCGAAGGCGATGAGGCCGATCAGCAGCGGGAACCACGCTCCGTGGGTCAGCTTGGTCAGGTTGGCGGCGAAGAACAGCAGGTCGATGGCGATCAGGACGCCGCCGCCCGCCAGCACGAGCCACAGCGGCCATCGCCACCGATGGCGGGCGTAATAGAAGAACAGCAGGGTCGTGATCGTGATCGTGCCGGTCACGGCCGTGCCATAGGCGTAGGCCAGCGCGGCCGAGGTCCTGAACGCGAGCACCAGGGCGATGACGGCCACCAGCAGCAGCCAGTTGATCCACGGGACGTAGATCTGGCCCATCACCTGTTCCGAGGTGTACTGGATCCGCAGCCGCGGCAGGTAGCCGAGTCGCCCGGCCTGGTGCGCGACCGAGAAGGCGCCGCTGATGACCGCCTGCGAGGCGATGACGGTCGCCACGGTGGCGAGGAACACCATCGCGAGCCGGGCCCACCCCGGGGCCAGCAGGAAGAACGGGTTGCTGATGCTGGCCGGGTGACCCAGGATCAGGGCGCCCTGGCCGAGGTAGTTCAGGATGCAGGCGGGGAAGACGACGAGCAGCCAGGCGCGCCTGACCGGCGCCCGGCCGAAGTGTCCCATGTCCGCGTACAGCGCCTCGGCTCCGGTGACGGCCAGGACGACGGCGGTCAGGGCGAAGAACGCGATGCCGAAGTGGCCGGCCAGGTAGCCGAGCGCGTAACTGGGCGAGAGCGCCTGCAGGATCACCGGATGGGCGGCGATGCCCCGCACTCCGAGCACGCCGAGCACGGTGAACCAGACGGCCATGACCGGCCCGAACATTCGCCCCACGGCGCCCGTGCCCAGCCGCTGAACCAGGAACAGGACGACAATGATCGCCACCGTGATGGGGATGATCAGGCTGGACACCGACGGTGCCGCGACCTGGACGCCCTCGACCGCGGAAAGCACCGAGATGGCGGGCGTGATCATGCTGTCGCCGAAGAACAGCGAGGCCCCGAAGATGCCGAGCGCCGCCAGCGCCGCCTTGGCCCGGCGTCCGCCGGGCAGCGCCTGGCGCCGGATCAAGGCGATCAGCGCCATGATCCCGCCATCGCCGTCGTTGTCGGCCCGCATCACGAGCAGGACGTAGGTGACGGTGACGATGATCGTCACCGACCAGAAGATCAGCGAGACGATCCCGAAGATGCTGTCTTGCGACACCTTGACCGGGTGCGGATCGCTCGGGCTGAAGACGGTCTGGACCGTGTACAGCGGGCTCGTCCCGATGTCGCCGAAGACAACCCCGAGGGCACCGACCGCGAGAGCTCCCTGCGCAGTAGCACGTCGGCTCACGCTCAAAGTACTCACCTTCCCCACCCGCTACCCTAACGAACGATCCAGGCAGGACACCGTTGAGCGGGCGTCGGGCTGCTCGCCACGGCAGACGCCGGCGGGTTCGACTACCACCGGCTGCACTATGAATGGCAGCCATGGCCAATCCCCAGCATGGGCCGAACGAACCGGGCGTCTTAATTCGCCGGGTAAGCACAAAATGTCCGCTGTCGATCACTTCGTTCGGGATTGTCTACAGATAGAGTAAAGCTGGCTATGCATCTAGAGAAGTTTGCGGCGTCACTATTTGTCGCCGCCTATGATAGTGTGCTATGAGACCGGACAGCGACGTGACGGGCCAAGGCGGCGGCTGCGGCTTCGTCGTAAGTAGCGAGGTTACTATCTATAGTTTCCGCCGCTATATGCGGTCGGCGGAGCATTGTATTTTCCACGCCCGAATTCCTCGTGAGCCGGACCGGCGCACGGCACCGGGGTCCGCCGTTATGTGTCGCTTCCAGATAGCTGACTGAGCCCGGAGAACTCGTTACCTTTTGCGCCATGCTGCGCGGAGGGCGCGGATGGGGGCCATGAATGAGCCAGGACACCGAACCGCCGGAGCCGCGTTACCAAGTGCCGGGCGCGGTGTACGAGGCGACGCGTTCTCTGCTCCGGCTGCGCACCAGCGGCGCCGCCCGGCGCGTCGCCGAGCACCTGGTCCGCGGGCTCGGCGGCAGGCTGGTCCCGGCCGGAACGGAAGATCCGAACGCGATCCCGGTCGACGTCTCGTTCGGCGACGGTGAGCCGCTGCTGGCTGCGGCTCCGCCCGGCAGCGCGGCGCGTGCCCTCCTGGACCGGTACCTGGCGCTCTTCCAGCTCGACGCCCGGCATGTACTGCAGCTCAGCGGCCGGACCGAGCGGCTCGCGGTGTCCGCGTCGACCGACATGCTGACCGGCCTGCTTAATCGCCGCATGCTCGATCGTGCCCTCGGCAGGCTCTCCGCCGGCGACACCGTGATCATGCTGGACCTTGACCACTTCAAGCAGGTCAACGACAATTTCGGGCACGCGGCGGGCGATGAGGTGCTGCGCGCGTTCGGCCGCGTGCTGCGTGGCACCGTCAGAAGCCGCGACATCGCCGGGCGATTCGGCGGCGAGGAGTTCCTCATCGTCCTGCCACCCCCGGGAAATGCGGACGTCTTTCTCCAGCGGCTGCGCGCCGAGTGGCTGACCGAACGGCCGCTTCCGGTCACTTTCTCGGCGGGTATCGCGCCGTCGGCAGGCGATCCCGACGGGACGGTGAGCCTGGCCGATCAGGCCCTCTACCAGGCCAAGGAGGCTGGCCGTGACCAGTGGATCCATGCCACGGCCGGTCGGCCTGCCAGTTACCGGCCGACGCGCGACTACGTGCAGACCTACCTGCGCGATGCCGTCGTCGGCAACCGGCAGGCGGCGGTCCGGCTCACCGTCGACTTGCTTGACCAGCGTGTATCCCGGGAGCAGATCGTCGTGAACCTGCTGGCCGCGGCTCAGCGCGAAGTTGGCCAGCGCTGGTACTGCAACGAGCTCACCCCGGCCGACGAGCACCTCGCCTCCGGGGTCACCGCGGCTGCGCTGGACACGCTCATGGCCGAGATGAGCCAGCCAGCCGACGATAGCCTCACCGTGGTCACCTGCGCGGAAGGTGACTTTCATTCGCTGGCCGCGCAGATGTTCGGCGAGTTGCTGCGCGAGCACGGTCTAGGCGTCACGGTGCTCGGTGCCTCGACGCCCGCCGAGGTGGTGGCGGAGTTCCTCGTCCGCTCGGGCGCCGGCTCGCTGGCGATCTCGTGCAGTGTCCCCATCTTCTTCCCGGGCACGGTGCGCCTCATCGACGCCGCGCACCGCCAGGGGATCCCCGTTATCGCGGGTGGCTCCGCGTTCGGTCACGGCCCGCTCCGTGCCGAACGCCTCGGTGCCGACGCGTGGGCGCTCACGGCAGCCGACGCCGCGCCGATCCTGCTGGGCTGGAGGTCAGACCCACCGTCGGTCAGCCACGGCCCGACGCTGGTCGACCCGGTAGCAGTTCGGCTCTTCGCACAGGCCGAAGCGCTAGGCGGTGCCGCGCTCGACGGCCTCGCCGCCCGCTTCGCGCCGATGGCCGATTACGACCAACGCCAGCTGGCCCGCACCGGAGAGGACCTTGTCTTCATCGTCCAATTCTTGGCCGCCACGCTGCTCGCCGCCGACCAAACGATCTTCAGCGACTTCCTCTACTGGCTGCAGGAACTGCTCGTCAATCGGGGTGTGCCGCCGCAGGCCCTGATCGCCGGGCTCGAGGCCCTTCGGCCCATAGTCGAGGCCGTCGATAACGGAGCAGCGCTGCTGCTTGACCTCGGACGCCGGGAACTCGCCGATAGGCTGGCCTGACCCGGACCGGGCAGCACGCCCTACCGGAGCCGACCCAGATCCCGCCCGTCCGCGCCGGGGGCGCCCCGGTCATCGAGGGTTCCGCGCCCGTGTTCATCGTCGCGGCCGCCTAAGCCCGCCGGCATCCGAGATCAGAACTCGCCGGGGAACGCGCCGGGCGGGGCCTGGGTGTAGGTGTTGTGGTTGCCGAGGGCGTGACCGGGATACAGCACCGTCATCTGGCTGTAGCCGCGCTCGCCTGGGTGTCCCTTGACCGGCAGGCTGCGCCAGAAGATAAGGTCCACGGTCCGGTGGGACCACTTGCCAGCCGCGCAGTTCGGCTCGCAGTTGTCGATGTACTCCACGCCGGTCGCGGTGGCCGTCGAGGCGTTCCAGGTGCTCCAGTGCAGCGTGGTGAAGTAGGCGCTGCCGTCGCAGAACTGCTCGTACCAGCCCGGCCGGACCTGCGGCTTGTTCACGCAGTTATACACCGCGACGGACGGCGCGGCGATCGCCGCAGTGGTGTCGTGCGAGGTGGCCGCGTGCGCCGCGAACGGCGCGCTGACCGCCACCAGCGCGGCCGCCGACAGGGCGATTACGGCGAAACGATTCAGTCTCATGGACGTCCTTCCCCGAAGTTCGTATGACGCACTAACTACAGACGCCCAAAGCGTGCGGCTGGTTGACTGCCGTCACTTTTGCAGCCAGCGACCACTATCCATTCGGTAAGAAAAATCTTTTTAATTATTCCGAACGGGCAGTGGTTTTACCTCCCCACATAATCGGACCGGCTCATCGCCTCTGACAGCGCTACAGTCAGCGCCGGCAGCGTCATGGCCGACCACGCCTCTAGTCACCTGGCATCACTCGCCTGGGTAGCGGACTCCGATCTGCTCCCGGATCCGGTCC
>Ga0181525_10003099_pt1 | contig 13290 bp, 15 predicted proteins | sample PEATcosm2014_Bin_48_FD_121100 | JGI IMG/M metagenome (GOLD analysis project Ga0181525, IMG submission 121100) | Peatland microbial communities from MTU Mesocosm Facility, Houghton, MI, USA - PEATcosm2014_Bin06_10_metaG | ecosystem: Environmental > Terrestrial > Soil > Wetlands > Peat | place...
CCGACATGGTGATCCCGGTGCCCGATTCCGGCGTGCCGGCGGCGCTCGGCTACGCCGCGGCGTCGGGCATTCCCTTCGAACTCGGCATCATCCGCAATCACTATGTGGGGCGTACCTTTATCGAGCCATCCGATCCGATTCGCCATCTTGGCGTCAGGCTGAAGCACAATCCCAACCGCTCGCTCCTCAAGGGCAAGCGCGTGGTGCTGGTCGACGATTCGATCGTGCGCGGCACAACCTCCAAGAAGATCGTCGAGATGGTGCGCGACGCGGGCGCGAGCGAAGTCCATTTCCGCATTGCGAGCCCGCCGACGACGCATTCCTGCTTCTACGGCGTCGACACGCCCAACAAGGAAGAGCTGCTTGCGCATCGCATGACCGTGGAAGAGATGCGCGAATATATCTGCGCCGACAGCCTCGCCTTCATTTCGATCGACGGGCTCTACCGTGCGACGGGCGAAGTCAAGCGCAACGCCAAGAACCCGCAATTCTGCGACGCCTGTTTCTCCGGCGACTATCCGATCGACCTGACGGATGTCGACGGCGGCCGCGCCGACCGGCAGCTTTCGCTGCTTGCGGAAGTGGCGTAGAAAAATCCCACCCTCCCCTTGAGGGAGGGTCGAAAAATCTCGTAGCGAAGCGGAGAGATTTTTCGGGGAGGGGCAACCCTCACATGCGCATGGCTTGCCCCTCCCCGAAAAATCCCTGCTCGCTCGCTTCGCTCTCGCGCAGGAATTTTTCGACCCTCCCTCAAGGGGAGGGTGGATTTGCGTTATAAGGCCGCGATTTTTTGGATTGCTCCAATGACGAACAACTCTGACGACTTCTCCAATCGCATTGCCCTCGTCACCGGCGCATCGCGGGGCATTGGACGTGCGGCGGCGCTGGCGCTGGCCGGCGCGGGCGCGCATGTAATCCTGATCGCGCGCACAGTGGGAGGTCTCGAAGAGGTGGACGACGAGATCCAGAAAGCCGGCGGCCATGCGACTCTCGTGCCGCTCGACCTCAAGGATTTTCCCGCTCTCGACCGGCTCGGCCAATCGATCTTCGAACGCTGGGGCAGGCTCGACGCATTTCTCGGCAATGCCGGCGTGCTGGGAACGCTGACGCCGCTCACCCATCTCGAGCCCAAGCATTTCCAGGAGCTGCTCGACATCAACATCACCGCCAATTGGCGGCTCATCCGTTCGCTCGATCCCTTGCTGCGCATGTCGGACGCGGGCCGCGCCGTGTTCCTCTCGTCGGGCGCCGCGCGCAAGCACACGCCGTTCTGGGGCGGCTATGCGATGAGCAAAGCGGCACTCGAGTCGCTCGCGCTCACCTATGCGGCCGAGTGCGAAGGGACGAAGGTGAAGGTCAATCTCTTGAACCCCGGACCGTTGCGCACGCGGATGCGCGCCAAAGCCTTTCCAGGCGAAGACCCGCAGTCGCTCAGGCCGCCCGAAGCCGTCGTGCCATTGATCCTCGATCTTCTGTCACCGGCGTCGACGAAGAACGGCGAACTCGTCAGCTTCAAATGAGCGACGCGGCCGCTTTGCACTGATTGAATTCGGGCGCCCGGCCGTGTTGAATATCGGTGCTGGAACGAGGGCGGCTATGCCGGGTTCGAAGCGCTGGGTGCGGGGTGCTGGGATTGCAGGGCTTCTTCTTGCCTGTCTTGCGGTGGGCTCGGCGTCCGCGCATCACCGCCCGCATCCGCGCCTCCACACGCTCACCGATCCCAATCTCGACGCGGCGCTCGTCGTCGATGCCGCGACCGGTCGCGTGCTTTATGCCCGCAACGACGATGCCGTGCGCCATCCCGCGTCGCTCACCAAGATGATGACGCTCTATCTGCTGTTCGAGAAATTGCGGGCCCACAAGCTCGCGATGAACACCGAGATCCCGGTCTCGCTCTATGCCGCGTCGCAGCCGCGGGCGCATTTGAAACTCAGGCCCGACGAGACCATTCCCGTCGAGACCGCGATCAAGGCCGTCACCGTCTGCTCGGCCAACGATGCGGCCGTGGCGATTGCGGAAGCCGTCGGCGGCAGCGAACCCGTTTTCGCGGAGATGATGAACGCGAAGGCGCGCACATTCGGTATGACGCACACCTATTATGAAAACGCGTCCGGATTGCCCGACGACAGCCAGGTGACGACGGCGGGTGATCTCTCCATCCTCGCCTGGCATCTGATCTACGATTTCCCGGAATATTTTCCCTATTTCCGCACGGCGTCGATGAGCTGGCACGGCCGCGACTATTACAACCACGATGTGCTGATCGACAATTATCCGGGCGTCGACGGAATCAAGACGGGCTACATCGACACGTCGGGATACAATGTCGTCACCACCGTTCAGCGCGGCCCCACGCGCCTCATCGCGGTCGTGATGGGCGGCGTCACGCCCGAGCGCCGCGACAGGGTGATGGTGAACCTTCTCGACGCGGCGTTCGAAGAACTGAATCCGCCGCGTCCGGGCGGCGGGTGAACCGGTTGCTGTCGCTGGTGAAGGGCCTGTCTATTTCCATTGTGGTTCTTTCCGGGGCAACCGGCACGCGATAAGCTTCGGGAAATCCAACGGTATTCCATGTCTCTCATCCTCCGTCCCGCCGAGCCGCGCGATGCCGAGTTTCTCGGCTGGGCTTGTGTCGCCGCGGCGCGCAGCCAGTTGAAGCGCGGATGGTTCGAGATCGTGCTCCGCCGCGATGACGACGCCTATCTCGTCGAATTCGCAAAATATCTCGTCCTCGCCAAGGCGGTGTCGTGGTGGCACTGGTCGCTCTTCCACGTCGCGGAAGTCGATGGCGTCCTGGCATCGGCCATGTGCGGCTTCGGCGATGAATCGGTCTACCACGCATCCTCGGCGGCGATGGCGGAAGCCGCCGACCGGATGAACATCCCGAAAGCGGAACAGGCGCAATTCTGGGACCGCGGTCGTTTCATCGTATCGCCGTCCACCAGCGATCACAGCGCGTGGACCATCGAGAATGTCGGCACCAAACCGGAATTCCGCGGCACGGGTGTGACCCTTGCGTTGCTCGAGAAGGAGTTCGACGTGGCCCGCAGGGCCGGCTTCAAACGCGCGCAGATCAGCTTCTTCATGGGCAACATCGCGGCCGAGCGCGCCTATGCGAAGGCGGGCTTCGTCTTCGCGGAAGAGAAGTGCGCGCCCGATTTCGAGGCGGCGATGGGCATTCCGGGCATCAAGCGGTTCGCAAGAGGTCTTTAATCCCGCACGCGTGATCGCCTAGCGCCCACATGTCGCGCGGGCCTGGGCCGGAATGCGGGATTTACGGGTTGCGCTTCGCCGGCACGGGTGCCAGATCAGACCCAATGACCGAAATGCGCGCCGCTTTCGCCGCCGCTCCGCGCTGGCGCCATTGGGAGCTCATCTTCATCCTCGCGATGTTGACGGCCTTCGGCTCCGTGTCGATCGACATGTACCTGCCGGCCATGCCCGCGATCGCGCGCGACCTCCACGTGCCGCCGCATGTCATCGCCGACACGATGGCGTCGTTCTTCCTGGGCTTCGCGCTCGGGCAGGCGGTCTTCGGTCCGGTCGCCGACCGCTTCGGCCGCAAGCCGCCGCTCTATGCCGGCATTCTTCTCTATATCGCCGCGTGTGCTGCGTGCGCGCTGACGGACAGCGCAAACGTGCTTGTCGGCGCGCGGCTCGTACAGGCGCTCGCCGCATGCGCGGGCGGCGTCATTTCGCGCGCCGCGGTGCGCGATCTCTTCACGGCGGCGGAAATGCCCCGCGTGTTCGCCGCGATCATGCTGGTGTTCGGCGTGGCGCCGCTGGTGGCGCCGTTCGTCGGCGGCTATCTCCTCATCTGGTTCGGCTGGCGCGCCATTTTCTGGACGCAGGCGGCGTTCGGCGCGGTCGCACTGGCAGCGGTGTTTTTCCGTCTCGAGGAAAGCCATAGCGGCGCGCATCGCCCGCTCCATCCCGTCACGATCGTCCTCGATTATGCGGCCCTCCTGAGGGACCGGCGCTTCATCGGCTATGTGCTGCCCGCGTCGCTGTCGAACGGCGGCATGTTCGCCTATCTCACCGGCAGCTCACATGTGTACATCGATCTCTTCCGCGTGGCGCCGCAGCATTTCGGATGGTTCTTCGGCGTCAATGCGATGGGATTGATCGGGGCGGCGCAATTGCCGGCGCGGTTGATGGGACGCATCGACGGCGCGCGGCTTTTCGTCGGCGCCCAATCGGCCCAGATGCTGGTGGGGCTCGCACTTCTCGCGACGGCGTTGCTGGGAGGCGGGCTGTGGAGCGTGGCGCCGCTGCTCTTTCTGTTCGTCTCCCTGAACGGCGCGATCATGCCGACGGCGACCGCGCTCGCCATGCGCCATTTTGCACGGAACGCCGGCATGGCGTCGGCGCTTCTCGGCACGCTGCCATTTGCCGCCGGCGTCGTCGTCGCGGCGATCCTGGGCGCGTTGCCGGCAAGAAACGTCGTGCCGATGGCAAGCGTCATGGCGGGCTGCGGCGTCGCAGCGCTTCTGTCGCGATTGCTGCTGCGGTCGCCGGAGACGCCTGTCGCGTAATCAATCCGCGTACGGATTTTTCGACGTGCGCAGCGAGAAGCGGATCGGCACGCCTTGAAGCCCGAAGGCTTTGCGCAGTTCGTTCTGCAGATAGCGCAAATAGGATTCCGGCAAGCCGTCGAGCTGGTTGCCGAAGACCGCGAAGGTCGGTGGACGGCTTTTCGCCTGCGTCATGTAGCGGACGCGCACGCGGCGGCCGTGCACGGCGGGCGGGGGATGACGCGCGAGCGCGCCTTCGAGGAAGCGGTTGATTTCGGCCGTCTTCACGCGCGTGTTCCACGCCTTGTCGGCCGCGAGCACCGCGGGCAACAGCCGTTCGAGTCCTTCGCCGGTCACGGCCGACGTCGCGATCAGCGGCGCGCCCGCGATCTGCGGCAGGAGCCGGTCCGCCATTTCGCGCAGCCGCGAAATTCCGCCCGCCTTGTTTTCGACTTGGTCCCATTTGTTGACCGCGAAGACGATCGCGCGGCCTTCGCGGGAAATGAGGTCGGCGATGGTCAGATCCTGTTTCTCGAACGGCGCGGTCGCGTCGATCACGACAACGACGCATTCCGCGAATTGCAATGCGGTCAGCGTCGAGCCGATGGCGAGCTGCTCGAGTGTGTGCCCCGCCGCGCGCGCCTTCTTGCGCAGACCCGCGGTGTCATGGACGACGATGGTGCGTCCGCCCGTTTCCCAGACCGCCGCGATCGCGTCGCGCGTCAACCCTGCTTCCGGGCCGGTTAGCGAGCGCTCGGTTCCCAGAAGGCGATTGAAGAGACTCGATTTGCCGACATTGGGACGGCCGACGATGGCGAGCTTGAGCGGACGATTGCTGCGGTCCTCTTCTTCTTCGTCTGCCTCGTCGGGTTCTTCTACCCAGGCGTTGTCGTCTTCGTCGTCGGCCATTGTTTCCATGGCCGGCGCAAACGGCGCAAGCGCGTCCTGCAGATCGCGAAGCCCCAGCGCATGTTCCGCAGAAAGCGGAATCGCTTCTCCGAAACCGAGTGCGAAGGCTTCGGAAAGATCGATGCGGCCTTCGCATTTGTTGGCGGCGAGGATCACAGGCTTGCCCGATTTGCGCAGATGCCCCGCGATGATCTCGTCGCCCGCGGTCACGCCTTCGCGGCCGTCGATGACAAAGAGGCACACATCGGATTCCGCGATGGCGGCTTCGGTCTGTTCCGTCATGCGGGCGGCGAGGCTGCCGGGCTCGCTCTTCTCGAAGCCCGCTGTGTCGATCAGGAGGAAGTCGATGGGTCCCAATCGCGCATCGGCCACCTGGCGGTCGCGCGTGACACCGGGCGTGTCGTGCACGATCGCGAGCCGCTTTCCCGCGAGGCGGTTGAACAGCGTCGACTTGCCCACATTGGGCCGTCCGACAATGGCGACTGTAAGGGGCATTTGCATCTCCGTGCTTCGTGGCACGCCCTTCGCGAAGCTCAGGACGTGCGCCTCAGCATGACGGGACAGGCGCGCTGCACCTGACTTAGCATGAAAGCGTCATCCTGAGGTGCTCTCCGGTGCGAAGCGCCGGAGAGCCTCGAAGGAAGCGCGAAACTACCTGAGCGCCACGAGTTGGGCGTTGTTGGTCAGGAGATAGAGCGTGTCGTTGGCGACCACGGGCGAGATGTAGGTTCCGTCCGGGATCTGCACGCGGCCGAGCAATTTGCCCGTATAGGGCGAAATCGAGATCGCGTAGCCGTCCGAGGACACAAGGACCAGCCGGTCGGAGACAAGCACCGGACCCGACCACACGATCGGATCTTCCTTCTCCTTCACGTTCTGCCAGCGCTGCAGCTCATGAACCCATTTGACGCGGCCGTCTTTCCGCTCGAGGCAGAGAAGCGCGCCGTCCGTCGTCGCCACGTAAAGGAAATCGCCCGCCACCCACGGCGTCTGGATGCCGCCGATGTCGCGCGTCCACACGCGATCGCCGGTGTCGAGATTGATCGCCGCCATGATGCCGGAATGGCTGATGGCGAAGACCATGTTGCGGTCGACCACGGGACGGCCCGCGATGTCGTCGAGCTCGGAGAGCGCGGTCACATTGCCCGAACGCGTCAGCATGTCGTTCCACGCCGGTCTGCCGTTCTCCACGCGGATCGCGAAGAGTTCGCCGGAGGAGTAGGGCGCGATCACGTAATCGCCCGCAACCGCGGGACTCGTGCTTTCAAGGATGCCGGCCGATTCTGCGATGCCCTGATGATCCCAGAGCTTGCGTCCGTCGCTTTGCGCGAGCGCGTAGAAATGATTGTCCTGCGTGCAGATGAATACGCGTCCGCCGTTTGCGGTCGGCGCATCGACGATGGGAACGTCGAGACCCTGCTTCCACAATTCCTTGCCGTTCGTGGCGTCGAGCGCATAGACGACGCCGAAGCCGGTCGCGATGAAGACCTTGCCGTTCTCGTAAGCGACGCCGCCGCCCATGCCCTTGGAGGGATCGATGTCGCCGTTCGAGCCCATGAGGCCCATCGTCCAGTCGAAGCCCGCGTTCGGATTCTGCGGTGCGAGATCCTTGTCCCACAGCGGTTTGCCGTTGGACGACTGGAACACATAGATATGCGATGCGGCGTCGAGCACGAACACGCGGCCCTCGGCCACGACCGGCGGCGCTGTCAGCCGTGAATCGTCGTCGGAGCCTTTGCCCGTATCCTGTGCCCAGGCTTCCTTGAGGCCGCCCGGCGCCTGCAGATGATACATCGCGTTGGCCGGATATCCGCCGGGCTGCGGCCATTCCGCGTTCTTGTAAGGCGGCGGCAGCATCACGTTGACGTCTTTGAGTGCGGGATCGGGTTTCAGCGACTCGTCGAGCGACATCACCGAAATGCGCTCGCCCTTCAGCTTCGATTTCTTCGTGGACGTGAACCAGTCGGATGCGAAGTCGAACGTGCTGCACCCGGCGATCGCGAACGCGAACGCGAAGCAGACGGCTACGCGAATACAATTTTTCATCATTGGGGCTTCGCACCTTGCGCGGGAGCATTTTCGGGAGCGGCGCCGTTTGGCGGCGCGGCGGGTGTTTGCGGCGGCGGGGGAACGGTTCCGAAATTCGTGTCGCCGCCGGCGGAAATATACTCCGCCATGACTTCGCTGCGGCGCTTCACGGCCTGCGGCGCATTGCTGTCTTTCGTGATCGCGCGGAATTCGGCGAGCGCCTTGGCGGTCGCGCCGTTGCGGTAATCGTCATAGGCCACGATCTCGAGCGCCATCGGGCGCCAGGCGTCGCCGGAATCGAGAAGCGGCTTGAGCAGCGTGTCGATGTCGCTCCGGGGCGCGCTTTCGACGGTCGCCCAGGCGGCGCGGATACGGGCCACGGGCGCGAGCAGCGGGTCGCCTTTGGCCGCCACCTGCTTATAGGTGTCGACGGCCTGGGTCAGATTGCCGGAGGCGTAGAGCGCATTGGCTTTTTGCAGGAGGGAGAGCTGCGCGTAGCCGCCGGGCGCGGTCTCCGCGAGCTTCGCGAAGGTAATAGCGGCCGCGCCGGCCGCGCCGCCGTCCAGCATCTGGCCTGCCGCGGCGTAGTTCACCGATGCCTGGACCTGCTGGCGTTGCTGATAGACCCGCCACAGCTGGAACCCTGCGGCCGCAATGACGATCAGGGCTGCGCCGGCGATGACATAGTCGCCATATTTCTTCCACAGCTGCTCGAAGCGCTCGCGGCGGACTTCCTCCTCGACCTCCCGGAAGATGTCGGTCACGCGGATATTCCTCTATTTTGGGCGATGCCAGCCAACACCTTGGCGCCGCGAGATGATTAGCTGGACCGGGGCAGGCTGGCAACTCGGCTCACGCTTAAAGCGCAGATATGATGAAGGGGCGATCGCGGGATCGCGATGTCCCGAAGCCCGGATCGTGCCGCAACCGGACCGCGATTCAAGGACAAGACCCATGCATATTGCCCAGATGGCCCTCGTGGTCCGCGACTATGACGAGGCGATCGCCTGGTACACGGAGAAGCTCGGCTTCGTGCTGGTCGAAGATACGGCCCTGAGCCACGAGAAACGCTTCGTCCGCGTCGCACCGCCGGGCAGCCGCGAGATGCAGCTCCTGCTTGCGAAGGCCGCGACGCCGGAACAGCTCTCCCGCGTCGGCAACCAGACGGGCGGCCGGGTTTTCCTGTTTCTGCACACCGACGACTTTGCGCGCGATTACGGCGCGATGCGCGCACGTGGCGTCAAGTTCGTGGAAGCACCCCGTCACGAGACCTACGGCACCGTCGTGGTCTTCGAAGACCTCTACGGCAACCGTTGGGATCTCGTGGAGCGGAAGGCCTGAAGGATCAGGCCTGCTCTTCGGTCTCTTCCGTGGGCCCGGCGCCTTCTTCGAACAGCGCTTCGGCTTCGACGACGGCCTCTTCGGCTTCCGTCCGTTCCGCGAGCACGTCCTCGCCGCGCGCCTGGCGCTCGGCTTCGTCTTCGGTGCGGGCGACATTGATCGTCACCGTCACGCGGACTTCGGGATGGAGCACGATGACGGTCTGGACGAGGCCGATCGCCTTGATGGCCTTGTCGAGCGGCACCTGGGTGCGGTCGACGCTGAAGCCGCCGGCCGAAACGACATCGGCGATATCGCGCGGGCTCACCGAACCGTAGAGCTGGCCGCGATCGCCCGCCTGGCGCAACAGCACGAACGTCTTGCCGTCGAGCTTCTTGGCGATCTTCTCGGCTTCGCCCTTGCGTTCGAGATTGCGCGCTTCGAGCTGCGCACGCTGCGTCTCGAAGAAGGTGCGGTTCTTGTCGGTGGCGCGGAGCGCTTTCTTTTTCGGCAGGAGGTAATTGCGGGCGAAGCCGTCCTTCACCTTCACCTCGTCGCCGATCTGGCCGAGCTTCTCGACGCGTTCGAGCAGGATCACTTGCATGGCAGCCTCACTTCACAACGTAGGGAAGCAACGCCATAAAGCGCGCGCGCTTGATGGCGACGGCGAGGAGCCGCTGCTTGCCGGCCGACACCGCGGTGATGCGGGAGGGCACGATCTTGCCGCGCTCGGACACGAAGCGCTGCAGCAGCTTCACGTCCTTGTAGTCGATCTTGGGCGCGTTGGCGCCGGAGAACGGGCACGTCTTCTTGCGGCGGAAAAAGGGACGGCGCTGGGCGCCACCGGCCTGGCTCATTGTTCTGTCTCCTGGACAACCGCGACGCCTTCGCCTTCGGGTTTCTTCTCGCCGTCGCGTTCGCGGCGCTTGTTCGAGTTCGACTGTTCGAACTGGTCGACCTTCACCGTGATGAAGCGCAGCACGTCTTCGTTGATCTTGAGCTGGCGCTCGAGTTCGTGCACCGCCTTGCCGGGCGCATTGATGTTCAAGAGCACGTAGTGGCCCTTGCGGTTCTTCTTGATGCGATAGGCGAGCGAACGCAGGCCCCAATATTCCTGCTTCTCGACCTTGCCGTCCTGGCCTTCGACGATGGTTTTGAGGTGGGTCGCCAATGCGTCCACCTGCTGCGCGCTGATGTCCTGGCGCGCGATCAGGAGATGCTCATAGAGAGCCATGTCCGTCCCTTTGTTGGGCTGCGGTTCCCGACAGGCGAGGGCCGCCTGGTTCGGAAATTGGCTCGCCGGGACGCCGGAGGATCCGGCTAGAGCATCTGACTCTTAATCAGAGGGTCTCCCCAGGCGACCGCAGCCACCGAGGGGCGGGCTAATACCGGAGCGGAGGGGAAAGGGCAAGGATGTCCGGGCGCGGACTTCGTCCTGGCAAAACGAAGGGCGTCGCTGTCAGCGGCGCCCTCTATCGTTTGGCCCTGGTTTCCCGTAGGGCCGACCGGCCCGGCGGGCGGGCCCGTCTTGTTGCCAAGGCTCCCTTCCGGAGCTGGCCAAGGCTATTTTCATCCCGCCGGGGACTGGGATCAACGGCATTTTCCGCTTCCGCGTATCACATCTTTCGTTAGTCTAGATATGATGGTATACACGTCTAGACTGAGGATGTATCCCATGGCGTTTCACATCAAAGACAAGGCGACCGATCGAGCGGTGCGGCGGCTCGCCAAGCTCAGGGGGAAGACGCTGACCCAGACCATCCGGGAAGCGGTCGAGCACGAACTTATGCGCGAGCAGACGAAGGTGCCTTTGCTCGAACGCATCAAAGAAATCCAGGACAAAGCCGCAGCGTTGTCGAAGCCGGGCGGCCTGCCGGCCGACAAGGCGTTCTTCGACGAACTTTCCGGCGATCCCTGATGTTCGTCGATGCGTCGGTTATCGTCGCCGTGATCGCAAAGGAGCCCGATGCGGCCGCTTTCAGTGCGCAGCTCGGCAGAGCCGGCAAGGTATATTTTTCTCCGATCGTTTTTTACGAAGCGACTCTCGGTCTTGCGAGGGCCTTGAACCTGTCTGTTGCCCATGCACAGGCGTTGGTCGCGGAATTTCTGGCCACGCTCGCCGGCGAAAGCGTTCCCATCACCGCGGAACGCGGCGCCAAGGCCATTGCGGCTTTCGAGCGCTACGGAAAGGGCCGCCATCCTGCCGCCCTCAACATGGGCGATTGCTTCGCTTATGCCTGTGCGCAGGACCTCGACGTCCCGCTACTCTTCAAAGGCGACGATTTTTCGAAAACGGATGTGCTTCTGCCCTGACAGACTGAGACCGGGCGCTTGACTTGGGGGCTGCCCCTTGTTTTGTCTCCCGCCCAATTTTGGACCCCCAGCAATTCGGACGTCGATGGCGCGCGCTTTCATCTTTCCGGGACAGGGCAGCCAGGCCGTCGGCATGGGGAAGGCCCTTGCCGAAGCATTTCCTTGCGCCCGCGAGGTCTTCGAAGAGGTCGACGACGCGCTGCAGCAGAAGCTCTCCAGGCTGATGTGGGACGGCCCGGAAGGCGACCTTCTCCTCACCGAAAATGCCCAAGCCGCGATCATGACCGCGAGCTATGCCGTCATCCGCGTCCTCCAGAAGGAAGGCGGCCTCGATTTCGCCCGCCACGCGCGCCTCGCCGCCGGCCACTCGCTGGGCGAGTACACGGCGCTGGCGGCGGTTGGAAGTTTCACCCTTGCCGATGCGGCGCGGCTTCTCAAAACCCGCGGCCGCGCCATGCAGGAGGCGGTGCCGGTGGGCGAAGGCGCCATGAGCGCGCTCCTCGGCGTCGAGATCGAAGGCGCCGAAGCGGCCGCGGCCGAAGCCGCCGCCCAGGGCGGCATCTGCGTCGTCGCCAACGACAACGCGCCGGGCCAGGTCGTGATCTCGGGAACCGCGGCCACCGTCGCGCGCGCCGGCGAGATCGCGAAGACCAAAGGCGCCAAGCGCGCCATGCCGCTCGCCGTCAGCGCGCCGTTCCATTGTCCCCTGATGCAGCCCGCCGCCGACAAGATGCGCGAGGCGCTGGCCGCCGTCACGATCCGCCCGCCGGCGGTGCCGATCATAGCCAACGTCACGGCCGCCGAAGTCAGCGAGCCCGAAACCATTCGCCGCCTTCTCGTGGAGCAGGTCACGGGCCGCGTGCGCTGGCGCGAAAGCGTGGCCGCCTTCCGGAACTTCGACGTCGATACGGCCGTTGAAGCCGGCGGCGGCAAAGTTCTGACCGGCATGGTCAAGCGCATCGACAAGGATCTCGCTACGATCGCGCTCGATTCTCCCACCGACATCGAAGCCTTCGCGAAGGGGCTATGATGATCGCGAACACTCTGAAGCATATCCGAGAGGTCTACCCTCCCCTTGAGGGAGGGTCGAAAAATCCGAAGGATTTTTCGGGGAGGGGAAAGCCACAAGCGCTTGAGACCTGCCCCTCCCCGAAATTTGCTTCGCAAATTTCGACCCTCCCTCAAGGGGAGGGTGGGAAGCATCGGCATTTCCGCTATGACCATTGCGCCACATCGCGCGGAGTTCGCCATGTTTGATCTGACCGGCAAGACGGCACTCGTCACCGGCGCGAGCGGCGGCATCGGCAGCGCGATCGCCAAGGCGCTTCATGCGCAGGGCGCGACGGTTGTGCTCTCCGGCACGCGCGCGGACGTTCTCGAAGCTTTGAAGGCCGAGTTGGGCGAGCGCGCGCATGTTGCGACGTGCAACCTCGGCGATGCGGCTTCCGTCGAAGCTTTGCCGAAGGCGGCGGAACAGCTCGCAGGCCCGATTGACATCCTCGTCAACAATGCCGGCGTCACGCGCGACAATCTTTTCATGCGCATGAAGGACGAAGAATGGGATCAGGTGATCGCGGTCGATCTCACCGCCGCGTTCCGTCTGTCGCGCGCGGTGTTGCGCGGCATGATGAAGAAGCGCTGGGGCCGCATCATCCAGATCACCTCGGTCGTCGGCACGATGGGAAATCCGGGACAGGGAAATTACGCAGCGGCGAAAGCCGGCATCGTCGGCATGAGCAAATCGCTTGCCTATGAAGTCGCGAGCCGCAACATCACCGTCAACTGCGTGGCGCCCGGCTTCATCGCGACCGCGATGACCGACGTTCTGACCGACGCCCAGAAGACCCAGATCTCGGAGCGCATTCCGGCCGGCCGCATGGGCGAGGGGCGCGAGATTGCCGCCGCCGTCGTCTATCTGGCCAGCGACGAGGCCTCTTACATCACCGGCCAGACCCTCCATATAAATGGCGGCATGGCGATGATTTGAGTGGAATTTCAACTGGTTGTCCCTGTTGTGGCGGCCCATGAGGCTTTATGTTACGAAGCGGCCGCCGCGCGCAGGGAAGAAGAATGGCGGACGCCGCGGTCCGTCCTGTGAATCCGACGCGGCGCAAAACACAAACTAGAGGTTTGAGACAGCAATGAGCGATACCGCCGAGCGCGTGAAGAAGATCGTCGTCGAACATTTGAACGTCGACGCCGACAA